>Ga0068855_100008853_pt1 | contig 12169 bp, 8 predicted proteins | sample KBSCornC52_FD_66592 | JGI IMG/M metagenome (GOLD analysis project Ga0068855, IMG submission 66592) | Corn rhizosphere microbial communities from Kellogg Biological Station, Michigan, USA - KBS Corn C5-2 | ecosystem: Host-associated > Plants > Roots > Rhizosphere > Soil ...
TATTGCTACAGGCGTTGTAGTCATTGCCTGTGAAATGATTTCCGACGGAGTTTTGGTATCGGTAACAACCCGGTAAATGCGATCGGCCTTCGTGTGAAAATTATCGTAGCTTGTTTCGAGGTGCACATACAAATAAATAAGAAAACAGGCGCTGATGCCTACCGCCAGGCCGAGTATATTGATAATAGAAAATGTTCTGTGACGCCAGAGGTTGCGTAAAGCGATTTTAAAATAGTTTTTAAACATGGCTTTGAAAGATTGATGAGTGATTATTCTGTTCTCAAACTTTTTACCGGATTGGCAATGGCTGCCCTGATTGCCTGAAAACTGATGGTTGCAAGCGCTATAAAAACCGCCAGTAAACCTGCTATGGGAAAGATCCACCAGCTGATGGTAATACGATAGGCAAAGTCCTGCAGCCAGTTGTGCATAATATACCAGGCAACCGGTGAGGCAATAACAAAGGCGATTATAACCAGTCTGATAAAATCTTTTGAAAGCAGCATCACGATATTTGATACAGAGGCGCCCAGCACTTTTCGTACGCCGATCTCTTTTGTACGCTGACTGGTGGCAAATAACGACAAACCCAGTAAGCCAAGGCTTGCAATGAAAATGGCAAAGCCTGAGAAGATACCAAATACTTTTCCCAGCAACTGCTCATTGGCGTACAGCGAATTAAAGCGGTCGTTCAGAAAGAAGTAATCAAACAGATTGCCGGGGAAAAACGAATCGTATTTTGCTTTGATCGCTGCCATGGTAGTGGCAATATCTTTCGTATCTACCTTTACTGAAATGGGGCTATAAGTGCTGTAAAACGGCATAAGGATCATGGGTTCAATGGGGTAGTGTAACGACTTCTGGTGAAAGTCGGCAACTACGCCAACAACATCCCATGTTCTTCCTTCTACATATATTGTTTTACCTATCGCATCATGCGGCGAGGTAAAGCCAAGCAGTTTGCAAACATTTTCGTTAAGAATAAGATTGTGAACGGCTTTATATTCTGTATTATAGTCCGTGTTCAAAAAAATCCTTCCGGCTAAAAGCTTAATGTCGTATACATTTATAAATTCAGCACTTATGCCCATCTTTCTGGTAGTGTAATGTGGTTCGCTATTATTTCCGGTTCTGCTTAAATCAAAATCTCTTCCCACTTCTTCACCAGCTATATTCCATGAATTGGCAACGCCTTTTACATGTGGTATTTGTTTTATTTCTTCCTGTAAACTATTTTCTTTTGATATAAAAGTTGAATCCCAGGAAGTGAGCTTTGGCGACTTTATTATCAGTACCTGCGATAGATCATAGCCAAGGTGCTGGTTGCTTACGAATTTAATCTGGCTATAAATTACAAAGGAACCGATGATAAGCGCTACTGTTATGGCAAACTGGCCTACAACGAGCGCCTTACGCAGACTAATACCTTTTGCCGAAGTGGTAAATTTCCCTTTTAATACTACAATGGGTTTGAAAGAAGAAAGCACAAAGGCCGGGTAAAATCCTGAAATGAGAATGCCGGTAATAATTAAGGCGATCATCAGCCAGATAACATTAAAGCCATTAACACCATTCAGGAAAAGCCATGATACGGATAGTTGATGCTGTATTAAATTATTAAAAGCAGGTTGCACTAATAAAACTACCAGTAAGGCAGTAATTAAAGCAATGGTGTTAATGATAAATGATTCGGTTAGGAATTGCCTTACCAGTTGCAGCTGGGTAGCGCCCGAAACCTTTCTTACACCTACTTCTTTTGCACGTTCGGCCGACTTGGCAGTGGCAAGGTTAATGTAATTTACCCAGGCAATAATTATAATAAGCGAGGCAATAATAAGCATGGCCCAAACTAATGTAGCGCTTGCCGTATTGCCGATTTCATATTCATAGTCGGAATAAAGATGCGCCCTTGTTAAAGGTTGCAGATGAAATTTTTCATCACTTCCTGAAACTTTATTGCCCTGAAAATGGCGTTGACTAAAGGCAGGAAGTTTTGCTTCCAGTGCTTTATAATCGGCTCCGTGTCTTAGTTGTATATAATGCCAGAAGTCAGAATCGGTAAAGTCGTAGTCTGCCTGCTTCCAGGGATCTTTCCCGCTATAGAAGGTTATATAAGAAGTTAGATAGTTAAAGTTTAAATGGGAGTTTTGGGGTGCATCCTGGCAAACCGCAGTTATTTTGTAAAGATCCTTATTCCTGATAATGGTTTTGCCAATAAGCTGCTGGAAATTATTATCATGAAGATCGAATAATTTTCTGGCAAATGTTTCTGTCAGAACGATTGTATGTGGCTCAGTCAGTGCCTTCGTTTTATTGCCTGCAATGATCGGGTAAGAGAACATGTCCAGAAAAGAATTGTCAACTGCATATCCCTTTTGATCTCCGAGTTTTTTGTCGCCATTGATAATAACATCGGCTCCCTGGGGGCGTACACGGGTATGATTTATTACTTCGGGAAAATCATCCTGCATGGCTTTGCCGATAGCAGAGTAGGTGATGGTGCCATGTTGGATCAGCTTTCCGTTCTGATAGCGGTCGTTGGTTACCCGGTACAGATCAGCGGCGTTTTTATTGAACCGGTCAAAACTCAATTCAAAGCTCACGTATTGTAATATCAGCAGGCAGGCGGCCATGCCGATCGAGAGTCCGGCGATATTGATGAAAGAAAAGGTTTTATTTTTCATCAGGTTGCGCCAGGCAGTTTTAAAATAGTTTTGAAACATGATCCTTTAAGTTTGGGTTTGAATATGGCACACGTATGGCTCAGGCAAAAATGGGGTCAATGGTTATGCCAAATGCGAAACCCTTTGCAGGTAAATGAATTAAACAGGAAGACTGATTTGAAAGTGTCCGGAAACGAACAGCAGCTGTACGAATACGAATTTGAAAATTTGAAAATATGCTAATTTGGAAATGCAGCATCGGCGGGATTGTAAAAGTTATCATGTCGACCCTAAACGTCATTTTCAAATTTTCAAATTGCCTGATTTTCAAATTTGCTTTTGGATCCATTCATTGGTGTTGGTTACCAGCATGCTCATTATATCTTTTTTACCAGCTTTAAAGCTGTGATCTGCACCTTCTAGTTTTACCAGTTTTGCTTTTTTAAGAGAGGAGCATGCTGATTCTATCAGATCCCAGGTAGCGAGAGTGTCTTTGGTGCCCTGCAGAAACAGCATGGGTACTTTCACATCTTTTAAATGTTCTGCGCGGTCGGTAGCCGGTTTACCGGCGGGATGTAATGGAAAGCCGTAGAAGATGATGCCTTTTACTTTTGTATCGTGATGGGTAGATAAATATTGTGAGGTCATTCGCCCGCCAAACGATTTACCCGCAGCAAACAACGGAAGGGCAGGAAATAGCTCCTGTGCTTTATTAATAGCCGCTTCTATGGTCTGATGGGCTACAGCCGGTGAATCGGGGCGGCCTTTTTTATTTTCGGCGAATGGGAAATTAAAGCGTAGGGTGGCAATGTTTGTTTCAGCAAGGGCATTGGCGAGTGTTTCCATAAACGAGTGATTCATGCCTGCGCCGGCTCCATGGGCGAGTGTAATGATGCATTTACTGGTTTCAGGAGCGATACATATGGCTGAAACTTTTCCTGTTTCGGCTGAAACTTTGATAGATATTGTTTTGGCGGCCATGGTAATCGTAGTGTTATGTAATTCTAAAGGTAGTATATAATTACAATTTCTTTACTGAAGAGAACACTACTGCGAGCGGTCGTATAAAACAATAAAGGCTCACCATATGATGAACCTTTACTGATAAATATTCTGAGGGCGTGAATAAACAATGCTAAATCTGCAGCCTAAAGCTTGGTGACTTTGATCTTATTATCCTTTGCATTATCTGAAGAAAGATAATAAACGCCGGCTGTATACGTACTCATATCCCACGATATGTTGTTGATACCTGACAGCAGATATACCTTTTTACGTTGCAGAATTTGTCCTGCTTCGTTGGATAATAAACATTCAGATTTTTGTTTCTTGTCACTAAACAGTGCCAGAATGCAATAGTCATGAACAGATGATGATGGAAACACCTGTATTTTATCATAGCCCGAAGTACTGGTTGTAGTTTTTCCTGCAGGAAGGTTGCTGTTGGGCAGAGTGGTTTTTTCAGCCACTGCTACGTTCTGACCAATAGCGGCATGCATAAACATACACAATACAAAAGCCAGTAAGCCTACGCGGGTTGTTTTCATAAGTAATGGTTAACTTTTATTTTGGATAAATAGATACAACTTTATCATGGCACAGCAATTTTTTTGCACTCAGTTCTATACCGGTATGCTATATAATTCTAACAGGGCCGGGGAAGTGAGGTTTTAAAAAGATGTGATGCTACTGTATATCGATTTCCTTGGTAATGGTGCCTTTGGCTGTAGCTACGTGTAATATATAAGTGCCCATTGGCATTTTGGTGAACATGATACGTCCTTCTTTCAGATCGCCCTGCTCAATGATGCGTCCATTAAGATCTGTTAGCCGGAAATTTTCAGAACCACCGTGCTGTAACCATACACTTATCGTGCCACTTTCTGTAATGAACCAGCTTAACATATTTGTGATTTTGTCGTAAACCTTTTCCTGCTTTGGATGAGCAACAAAGACGCGAACTTTTTCCATAATAGATGATTTAGGTTTTAATGGGAGTTGTTTGACGTAATAATACTATGCAGCTTCACATAGCCGTGAGTATTAAACGCCGGGTTGTTAAATAACTGGTAGTAATTGAGGCAGGGGAAGGGTACTATAGGGAATATACTTGTAAGGGAAGCAATTTTTTCAAAGATATATACTATGTGTATTGCTCGTTTTCATGTTTTGTTTGGTTTAGGATACGTTTGATAAGTGCATGGCAATAGTAATTAAAAAAAATGAATTATTCAATGGAATGCGTATATGTGAACAAATGTTTTTATTAAGGATATGTAGTAAAGTAATAAGTGGTAAGTTATAAGTAGTAAGTTTTATTCAACACAACAATATATTACTTACTACTTATAACTTTTATCTTATAAGTGTCACTGTGCCCTTTATCGTTCTTGCTTCTTTTCTTTTCACCTGATAACGGCAAACCCATATAAACAAACCTGCACTTTGTGCTGACTCGTTTACTAAGCCATCCCATCCACGATTGATCTCATTTGTTTTAAAAATAATTTGCCCCCAGCGGTTATAAACAGTGAATTCAAATTTTGCAAAATTTCCTTTTACAATAGGTTTGAACGTATCGTTACGGCCATCGCCATTCGGACTAAAAGCAGAAGGCACTACTATAGAGCGTTCGCAACCGCTGGTTTTTGCACTGATAATAATGGAGTCTCTTCTGCTTCCGCACTTATTGCCTGCATCTACCCAATATAAACCCGGACCAGGCGCTACGAGAAAAGATTGAGTAGAGCCATCCTGCCACGAGTAATGTGTAACACCGGTGGTATCTGTTAATTTTAAGTACACATCATCATCTTCACAAACACTTGTATCGTTGCCCAGCTTAATAGCCGGCAGAGATTGGAACTGCACATAAAATGAATCTATGCTTTTACAGGTTCCCGCGGGCATTTGATAATTGAGATAATACATGCCAGGTTCCATACCCTGTATTGCGTAACCGGTTGCTGTATTGCCCGACGGACTGGTCCATTGATAAGATCCTATGCCTTTATTGCATTCAGTGACGTTTGCAATAAGAGACACTCCTGTACTACTGCAGTAAGGTTCGGTACTGGTTGTACTAATGCTTGCCTGGGCCAGGCATTTGGGCGCCTGGCATATTTCGGCATAAGTAGCCAAACCATAAATATCCTCCACATTTTTAAAAGTGAAAACCGGTGTTGATATTTTTGTATTCGTTTTTGTATCGACGCGGTATATATCGTTGATGAAGCTGGCATAGAAGTCACCGTCTCCTATTGTAGTTAAGCCAAACCAACCCCAACCACCCGCAACGGAGAAGGTTTGATATTCTCCGTTTTTTATATTGATCTTTGCTACGTCTCCGCTTGAACAGGAAAGATAAAGATCGCCGTTTAAAAAAGTAAGATCGCCTCCGCTGGTCTGATTCTGAAGCGTGGCTATAGTACAAGCCTGCCAGGTTGCAATATTTAGTTTAATGATTTCAGTGTTTTTGACGTCATACACATCAAAATATAAGTTTCCCGCACCATCTGCAGTCAGCGAATTACTATAACCAAAAGAATTAGGTCCTCTGAATCGTAATGCCCCCGTATTAGGATCTATTTCCCAAATACCTGAAGGGGCGCCACCTATTGCATATAGTTTTCCATCAGCGGCCCATGTAAGATCAAGAAAAGCGTTTCCCGTACCAGTTACTACCTGTCGTTGCTCACCCGTAGCAAGGTTTCCCCAATACACACCTCCTTTGCTGTCGGTGGCCCAGACGATCTTAGTTGCGTTGCAGTTGATTGAAAAAGGAGCAGGGAAATAACAATTGAAATCATTTTCATCGGTTAATCCGTTGCCATCATCATCTATATTGTTACCACATATTTCGGTTGACATTGTGCGCCATACAGCAGGTGGCGGAGGTGCAGGAACCGCTGTAGCGTTATAGGAATGAGTTATCGGTTGAGCATGTAATGATTGAACATGCAACAATACTACAATTAGAGTTAGGCTATACCAGACAGTTTTGGCGTACATGGGGAAATCTCTATAACATAGATAGCGCTTATTGACCGAATAATCAAATCAATCGTTGCGGGGAAATTGTTAATGTATGCCTAATGCTTCGCCAAATGTTTAACACGGAATGCTTAATACAAAACGCTTAACACTTATGCTTAATACCTTGCGTAACGGATAATATATGCTATTTGTATTATGCATTTGGCATTAAGCGTTCCGCGTTTAGCAGTTTAATAACTTCTTAACTTCTCTACTTCTTCTATAGATTTAGGTAATGGTTTACCCAGCTTTTTACTTCCGGTAGTTGTGATCAGAAAATTATCCTCGATACGTACACCGCCGAAATTGCGATAGCTGTTCAGCAACTCATAATTAATAAACGCGCTGTTTTTTTGTTCTGCCTGCCAGCGATCGATCAGTTCGGGAATAATGTAAATGCCAGGTTCAACAGTTAATGTAAAACCGGCTTTGAGCGCTTTGCCCAAACGAAGCGATTTCCATCCGAATTCCTTGCTTTTTTTCAACTGATCATCATAACCTACATACTGTTCACCAAGATCTTCCATATCGTGCACATCCAGCCCGATCATATGACCCAAACCGCATTGAAAGAACAGCGTATGTGCACCTGCTGCTACTGCTTCTGTGGCGTTGCCTTTCATTAAGCCTATAGCCTGCAATCCCTCACACAATTTAATACATGCCTGTGTGTGCACTTCTTTAAATTGTATACCGGGTTTTAATAAGGAAACGGCATGGTCCAGCGCATTCAGTACAATCGCATACATTTCACGTTGACGGCTGCTGAATTGTTTTCCTGCCGGAAAAGTTCTTGTCAGATCGCCCGCATAATGCATATGTGTTTCTGCCCCTGCATCGATCAATACCATATTTCCTTCCTGAATGGTATTACCGTGAAAATGATTGTGCAGGGTTTGGCCATTTATGGTAAGAATGGTAGGATAGGAGAGACGGCCATAATTCGCAAGTGCAATTTCTTCTGCCTTTGCAGCGAGTTCATATTCTTTCATACCCGGTGTGGCTTGTTGCATAACAGCCTGGTGCATGTCGGCACTGATAGAATTGGCTTTGTCCATTTCTTCTACTTCAATGGCCTCTTTGATCTCACGCTGCGATATAACGGCACGAATCAATGGTAAGGATACAAATGCGCCACTTCCCGAAGGATTGGGCGTTGCATCCTGATTGAGTTGGGCAACAGGAATATTTAACCAGGCAGCCAGTTTTATTTTGTTTTCAGGGCGGTAAGGAGGCAGTATATGAACCGTACGTTTTGCTTTTTGGCTGGTCAGCCATTCAACGAGTTGCGCAATAGAGCCACTTTCTTTTATGCCTGTGGTTTCGGCCAGCTCCTGTACAGTGGGTTGCGGACCGGTCCAGATAATATCATCCATACTGGCATTTTCACCAAACAGTATTTCCCTGTCTTCATCAAGGTCTATTACTGCTGCAAGGCCTGGCAGATCTATTCCGATGTAATATAAAAAGGTGCTGTCTTGTCTGAAAGGATAGCAGTTATCTTTATAATTCATGCTGCTTTCTTCATTACCCATCAGCAATACGATGCCACTGGTTAATGTTGTTTTTAACTGCTGTCTGCGTTGAATATAAACCTGCCTGCCGAAAGTAGTAAGTTCCATAATTTGTAGTTTAAACGCACACAAGGTAATATAGAATGTCGAATGTTAAATATCCAATATTGAAGTGTCTTTCCTTCAATATTTAAAATTCAATATTCAACATTGGATATTAAAAAAAAGAAGCCATCCTGTAGAAACAGAACGGCGTTGTTGATCGTACCCTTAAAAACAAATCTTTATCTGTTGGCCGATTTTACGATCGGCTGTGTACTGGTTTCATTACCAGAAATAGCTTTTACGAAATACATACCCATGGGAACTTCTGCCATTGCGATAGATGCTGTTTGACCAGCCTGTTGTATGGTGAGTGATTTTATAACATGTCCGTTCACATTCAGCAACTGGCAGATCACTGTTTTGTTTTGCCAGGTTTGGGGAATGGAAATATTAACAATGTTTATTACCGGGTTGGGGTATATTGAAATTTTTATATTGTCTGCGGCCTTGTCGGTACGAATGATCTTTACGTCAGAGATCTTATATGAACCATCTTTGTCGACCATTTTCAAGCGATAATATATTACTGATGCATTGTTCACGGCATCCTTAAACGAATAGGAATTTGTCTGTTCTCCCTCTGCCGGAAAAATAAGCGCTACCTGGCTATAGGTTTCATTATTATAGCTTCTTTCAAGAATATAATGACTGAGATTGTCTTCCTGTTTGCCCGTCCACGACAATGACACTTTATCATTTACCAGCTGAGCGGTAAAGTTTAACAGGTTTACAGGCAGCGTAGCGTTTTGCATTTCATTTCCCATCATGTTTAAACTGAACAGGTCGTTACCGTTCCAGCCGTTGTTCGATTGGTAAAAGCCCGCCCTCACACTAAAACTGGTTACAAGAGGCGTGCTTACTCTAAACATTTCAGATGAATCTGTTTCATTAATCGTCTGACCGCCGGTAGCTGATGAACTGGTAGCTGTTCCCCAAAAAGTATTGCCGCTTTGCGTAACAGACACTTTAGGGGTGCTGCTTACGTATTGCCAGGTGGCATTAGAAATAGTAATCGAATTAAACTCTGTTATTTGAGGAGCGCCGTCGATGCCCATGAATACGCTGCTGAAATTTGTAACAGGCGTGGGATATGTGGTGCCTGCTGTTACAAATGTAATAGTGAATACAGCATAATGATAACCGATGCCACCCAAAGAACTTACCTGTGGTTGAAAGGCTGTGGTAGAGCTACCCGATGGAGCTGCATCTATACCGGCTAATGTAGTTCCCCCGATTAGGCTGTCGATCGAAACCAGTGCATCTATATGACCACCCGATGTAACTGATGAGAAGCGGTATACACAACCCGGCTGCTGATCTGTACCGGATACAATAGTCGGTGCATTAAAATTTAAAGTCTGGGAAAATGCCAGTGAATTACACGTAAACAATAGCGTTATTATGGCTAACCTGAGCAAAGCAGGTGATATAACATCGTTAGGGTACAAATGTTTCATACTTGTGGTTTAAAAGGGGGTTAATCAAATAATTACAGGCACCACAGGCATTGGAGATAATAATATGTTCTCAGGGGAATTGGAGTAAATGATCAGGTTGTAAGTATCAACTTACATGAAAAGTCTTTTTAATTGGAAGGGAACGTTTGAAAGAAATTCTTAGGAGATTGGGTACGTGTGTTGAATAATTCTAATACAAAGATTAACACGATTTTTAAATTGTGCAAGTGTATAGAGAAATTTTTTAATAGATGTTGATCTGAAATAAGTATGTTATGAGGCAGGTGCTTTTCAGAATGTGAGTAATAGATTAATAGTTAATGGCTTATGTCAATGCTGGAAGGTATTAACTGTTTTAGACACAGGTAAATAAAAAATGCCGCCCGTGGGCAGCATTTTTTATTTATTGCTTTAAGTGATTGGTTTATCGAACCAGTTCTACATCACTCTTTATTGAAACTTTACCACTTGCATTTGTTCCTGTAATCACTATTGTATAAGTGCCTGCTTCAACGGGAACACCTTTGTTGGTTCCATCCCAGCCTTTGCTGTTATCAGTTGCCTGATAAACCAGTTTGCCTTTATTATTGAAGATCGAGATATCTTTTACAGTTACTGTGTTATCAACCGGTATTTTGTAAACATCATTCTTACCATCGCCATTGGGGCTGAAGAAGTTGGGTGCTGTGATGTTTCTGGCTACTGCTACAGTTACTTTAGCTGTTGAGCTACATCCGTTTTCGATAGCGGTTACTGTATAAGTAGTCGTTTTAGCAGGTTTGGCAACCGGACTGGCCGAATAAGGATCGCTTAATCCTAAAGATGGCGACCATTGGAAGCTGGCGTTACCATTTTTAACTTTAGCGTTCAACTTCGCTTCACCACCGCGGAACACTTTTGTATCTGCATTTACGGTTACTGCAGGCGCCGGGTTCACCTTCACTGTAATTTTATTAGCTGCAGATACTGCTGAGAAGCAACCGCCGCTGCTGCTGAGTACGCAATTTACTACATCGCCATTGGCTAATTTTTCGCTGTTAAAGGTGGGGCTGTTGTTTCCGGTATTGTTACCGTTAATCTGCCATTGGAAACTTGGTGTACTTCCCGCATCTGTTGCTTTAGCAGTAAAAGTTGCCTTTGAACCTGCGCAAAGAACGTTAGCTGCGGCAGTTATATTTAAAGTAGGAACTTTTGAAGCAGTAACGGCCAGTGTTGCAGGCGTTGTATAACTGTTGCTACATGCGTTGGTTGCCATACAACGGAACTGATACTCGTTCATGGAAGAGTTGGCATGACTTACAGTAAGCGTATTGGTAGTAGTACCGCTGTAGTTATTTCCGCCATCTGTTACATTATTCCATCCGTTTCCTGTGTTAACCTGCCATTGATAAGCGCCTGCATTGTTAGCTGAAATTGAGAACTCTGTATTTCCATTTTCGCAAATGCTCTTGCTTCCGGGTTGAACATTGAAGGAAGGTGGAACTGCTATACACGAAACTATTTTCCTGATCGTATTATTATAAGAGTCGGTAATATAGATATTGCCTGCGTTATCGGTTGCGATGCCAATGGGATACCAGATATTGGCTGAGATAGCCGGACCGCCGTCTCCTGTATAATCGGGGTTACCGGTACCTGCAATTGTAGTTATAATTCCTGAAGTAGAAATTTTTCGAATAACATGGTTTTGATAGTCTGAAGCATAAACGTTTCCTGCTTTATCAACTGCTACACCCTGGGGAGAACCGATCTGGAACTCAGCTTTTGTTGCCGGACCGCCATCGCCACTGTAACCTGAAGTTCCGTTACCGGCAAAAGTGCTGATGATACCGTTGGGAGTTACTTTACGAATTACCGACATGGAAGGGTCGGCTATGTATATGTTTCCGGCATTATCCGCAGCTATACCGGCCGGTTGGGTCAGTTTGGCTGCAGTAGCAGGGCCGCCATCGCCGCTATAACCAGGGTGGCCGGGAACACCTGCAAAAGTTGTGATAATACCTTTTTTATTTACTTTTCTGATACACTTGTTTGAAGCGTCGGAAATGTACAGGTTACCTGCCTGATCCAGGCATACAGCCACGGGTTTGTACAGTTTGGCTGCACTGGCAGGACCACCATCGCCGCCAAAACCATCTGCGCCGGTACCTGCAAAGATAGACATGATACCCTGGGAGTTTACTTTTTTAACCACCGAAGCATTGAAGTCGGCAATATATATATTGCCTTCGTTGTCGATGGTCATACCTGTTGGCTGCGCCAATTGTCCAGAAACAGCAGGGCCGCCGTTACCGCTGGTACCCGCTGTACCATTGCCCGCTACAGTGCTGACCGTACCAGTGGTAGTCACTTTCCTGATAACATAATTTCTCATGTCGGCGATGTACAGATTACC
>Ga0068855_100008856_pt1 | contig 12166 bp, 11 predicted proteins | sample KBSCornC52_FD_66592 | JGI IMG/M metagenome (GOLD analysis project Ga0068855, IMG submission 66592) | Corn rhizosphere microbial communities from Kellogg Biological Station, Michigan, USA - KBS Corn C5-2 | ecosystem: Host-associated > Plants > Roots > Rhizosphere > Soil ...
CCAATGCCGCTGCATTGGTTCAAGCAATGGCAGCGCGGATTCAACCAGGCCGAGTTGCTGGCCTCAGAAATCGGGCGCAAGTGGAATACGCCGGTGAAGAAGGTAGTCCGGAGGCAGCGCGTCACGGCTCCGCAGGCAGGGCTGACGAACGCGAAACGACGTTTGAACGTGCGGGGAGCATTTCGGATCGCGCGCGGCCGGCGATTGGACGGGCTTCGCATCCTGCTGGTGGACGACGTCGTCACGACGGGCGCCACCGCGAGCGCCTGCGCCCGAGTTTTGAAACGCGCCGGAGCCGCGCATGTTTCTTTGCTGGCGCTGGCTCGCACGGACCGGCGCACTGCCTTAGACGAGACATTCTCAAAAGTTCAGGGAGCTCACGCATGATCGGAATTCATCAAGAACGCTTGCACCGGCCGGTACTGGTGCTGAACTCGAGCTTTGAGCCGATTAACGTGTGCGCGGCGCGGCGCGCGCTAGTGCTGGTGCTCAAGGGTGTCGCGGCCGCAGAAGAACATTCGAGCGGACATGTGCACTCGGCGCGTGCAGCGATCAAAGTCCCCAGCGTGATCCGGCTGCTGGAATATCGCCGCATTCCGCATCAGACGCGGGCGCTATCGCGCAAGAACATCCTGATGCGCGACCGCTTCACATGCCAGTACTGCCTGAAGACGATGAGCTCCGGGGATCTGACGCTAGATCATGTCATCCCGCGCTCGCGCAAGGGCGAGACCACTTGGGAGAATCTGGTGGCCTGCTGCCATCCCTGCAACAATCGCAAGGGCAGCCGGACACCTGAGGAAGCCGGGATGCGGCTGGCACGCGCTCCGCGGCCCTTCAGCCTCCACACCAGCCGGCATCTTATGCGGCTGCTGGGCAAGAGCGACGATCAGTGGCGTAAATATCTTTTTTACTAACGATCTGGTCTACTAGCGCGTGATCTTCACGCCGTCTTTCAAAAGCTTCTCATAGTGCCCGGGATCGAGATTGTTTTCGGCGCACACATATTCCTCCAGCCGCGTGCCTTCGCGCAGCATGAGGGACGAAGTAAGAACCCAAGGTTTGGTTAGCACTTTGGGATCCTCCATGGTCACCTGGTAATTGATCCGGTCCTTGCTGACGCGCGTAAAGCGTTCGGTGATGTGGAGCTGGTCCGAATGAAAGGTTCCCGCCCCTGAAAGCCAGGTCTTGTCGTTGAATCCGGTGACGTCGACGACCAAAGTGTCGCCTTCCCAGTGCCCTACCGAGTTGCCCATGTAGCTGGGAAGCAGATCGTCGGGATGCTTGGCGTTGAGCGGAATCACGCGAAAGACGTTCATGTATTCGTAGAGCATCACCACTTGCTGGGGAGTCTGGATAATCTGCTGCGGGAATAGTCCCAGCATGACCACCCGCGGTACGCCGGACGGCAGGCATAGCGCGGTTGGATCGTCGATGCCTCGGCGATTGAACGACTCCAGAACTTTCTGCGCGGCCCAGGGCTGGTAGGGAGCAGCTTCGCGTCCGGCAGGACGATCGTTGGACGATGGAGCGGCGGGAGCGGAGGCGTCACGTCCGGTGCCCCCTACGCCCAATCCTGTATTCGCTTCGTCCCAGGAACCGGGCCGCTCGCTGCCGCCCTGCCACACACCGGTGAGGTCGGGTTTCCCGTTGGACGCACGCGGTATGGATTTACCCTTCGGCCCAGCCTTAGGCCCAGCCTTGGTTTGCGCGAGCGCCAGGCCCGGAAGCAACAGCGCTAGGGTAGCGATAAACAAGGCGCCGCGCATTACTTCACCTCGACAGCCGGAGTATTACCGCCATCGCCAGTCCCTGCCGGAGGTCCGAAGAATAGCTTCTTGCCATCGGCGAATGTGACTTCCCGCGAATGGGCCCAGTTGGTGCCATCGCGGGCGTGCCAGCCGAAAACCGTGACGGTGTCGCCGATCTTCATAGTGACGTCCTTCTTCCAGCCGGTGCGGGACAGGACGCTGGGCGGATACCCTTCCAGCTTCCAGTTGGCTACGTTGCCTTTGGCGTCTTTGACGTCCAGAAAGAAGTAGCTATGCGGGTTCGTCCACTCAATTTTGGTGATGACGCCCGTGATCGTGACGGGCTTGGTGGCATCGTACTCGGCTCCAAAGGAATGATGAGCCAGCAGGATGGTGGTGAGGGTCGCCAAGCCGGCCGCGAGCCTTAACCCCCGGGAAATATAATGTGCCATTTGGTGCTCCCGGCCTTTAAGTTTACGGCATCAAACCGCGCTGCGGTGGGAGGCCAGTCAGGCCGTTGCGGTCGCTAAAATTGGCGGGGCCGACAAAGACGCCAGGACATCCTCGTCCAGAGGTTTGGACAGTTCTAACCCCAGCACATATCTACCTGCGCTGAAGGAAGCGCGGCGGACGATCGCGGAGCAATCCAGGTTCAACGCGTAAGCGCGGACCTTAACGAACGAACCAACGGGAATCCGCTTGTGCAACGCCAAAGCTAATCCATGCTCGGATACGTCAACGCATCTTCCCAGCACATGATTACTCTCGCCGTTGAAAGTTTGCCAGCAGATGAACACCAAACCCGAGTAGTTGATTCGCGGATGGCGGCGATTTTCCAACATTCACACCTCCCGAATAACTCGTGTCTCTATCTTAAGGAGGGGCGAGCGGAAAAACCATAAGATCTAATGCCTATTTACCTTAGGTACTTTAGTGCCGTTTGGTGACTACCTGCGGCCGCGGGCTGTCCGGACGTGAGAAGCGCTGTTTTCCGCGACCAAAACGCGCGAGGGATAAAACCCCTGGCGAACGAAGCGGTCGGTGACCAAGCGCATTCCCGTGCCGCGAATCAGATCGGGAACCGAGCTTTCCACCTGGCGGCCCCAGAACGCCGGGACCAAGCTTCCGCCCACGGTGTACAGAAGATTGAACATGCTCACGTTCTGCCCGATCACGACCAGCGAAAACCGTCCGCCGGGCCGGAGCACCCTACGAATCTCATCCAGGGTGAGCTGGATATCGTCCTGCGATAGCAGCTCCAACAGATAGCAGCACATTACGGCGTCAAAGCTGGCGGCGCGGAAGGGGAGGCTGCGGACATCCACAGCTCCACACTGCGTCTGGGCTTGCGGACAGGCCTTGCGGGCGACGCGCAGCGTGTGCGCGGCCATGTTGGGAGCAAGATCCAGCCCGAACGTCTGTCCGTCCGGATTGGCTTTTACCAGGCGGCGGAACATTTCGCCGCTTCCCGTAGCGACCTCCAGAACCCGCATGCCGTTGCGAATTCCGGAATGCTGCAGCGCGCACGCGTGGGCCTTGGAATGAAAAAAGAACGTGCTGACCGGGTAAACCGCTGAAACCATGTCGTAAACACGGCGTGTCCGCTTGGCGATGGTAAGCGGCAAGCGATCCGTGCGTTGGGGAAGGAGGATGGAATAGTTAACGTTGCTCAGATATGGCTCCCGTTTGTGGGCTACCCGCTACCCACTAAGGATTCGACTCCCACTACGGTACCACTGACTTGCTCCGGAATCTCAATGCCCGTGCTGGTGCCCTCCCCGGGGCGGCTGTCGATCCACATACGGTAGCTATCTCCGTAGAGCACCTTGAGCCGTTCATTGACGTTGGTGACCCCGATCCCACCCTGCTCGAACATGCGCGCCAGCCTAGATTCGGGAATGCCGACACCGTCGTCTTCAACCAGAATCTGGAGCTGGGTTCCCTGGCGCCGGCTGCGCACGCGGATGGTCCCGCCGTCCACTTTGCTGGCCAGCCCGTGGCGGATGCTGTTTTCGACAAGGGGCTGCAAGAGCATGCTGGGGACCAGCAGATCCAGCGTGTCGGGCTCGACTTCCTTTATGAACCGCAGCTTGTCGCCGAACCGGACCATTTCAATGGACAGATAGTCCTCGATAAATCCGAGTTCTTCGCCGAGAGGGATGAGGTTATCCTGCTGCCGAAGCAGCCGGCGGAGGATTTTCGAGAGCTTGTAAACCACCTGGCGGGCTTGTTCCGGATTCAGGCGGATCAACGAGGCCACAGAGTTCAGAGTGTTGAACAGGAAATGCGGATTGATCTGGCTGCTGAGGGCCGCCAAGCGGGCTTCGTTGAGCCGACGCTGCTGCTCCTCCAATCTCTTTTCATTGAGGTTGCTGTCCCAGATCTTGATGGGCAGCGCGACGGCGAACAGGGTGGTCGCGTAGGCTGCGACCGTCAACCAGGGTCCGTCGTTCCAGGAGTCCTGCAGGGCGAATACGCCATGGCCGACGGAAGCTAGCGAAGACCGAAGCACTTCCGCCAGGACGATCATGCCGACGCACGCGATGCTGAAACCGGCGAGTCGCAGGTCGCCGCGTCGCAGCAAACGGACAGAGGCCAGAGTCGGGTCTGGGGTGAACTTCCAGATAAATTCTTTATTGGGAGCGAGATCGCGAAGCAGGCCGCCCATGACGCCGGCAGCGGCGAATAGGAGCATGGTCAGAGGCTTGGCCTCGAACAATGCGGGGAGCGCGATAAAAACACCCGCCACCAAGCCGGTGACGTAGCCGCCGAGCATGCCCATCACCAGGCTCCCTTCCATCCCGAGGTCGACCGCCTGGTACGCGCCGTGCGTTCCGACGCGAACGGCCACCCCGGCTCCATAGATCAGAGCGCAAACCAGCGCCATCTGTATACGTTGGGTAAGTGTGCGCTCTTCGCGCATGAGCATTCGCTGGAATCCGCTGGATCGGGTAAGGATGCTTGCCAGCGAAGCCGCCACGGCGAGCTTCACCAACAGAATCAGCAGATGCTGTGCAGGCATGTAAGGCCCGGTCAGCGCCCATTACGGGAGCTGCCCTGCGGCCATTATAATGGAGTTACTCACCCGTATTCTTCGTGATTTCAATAATGTCCCCGGCATCCAAGCTTCGAAAGGTCGCGGAGGCGGATTTTCCCACCCGCTTCGGACAGTTCCGCATCTACGGCTTTTCCTACACCGCCGAGGGAGAAACCGAAGAAATTGTGGCTCTTCGCATGGGCGATCTGGAGCATGGCGGACCACCGCTGGTGCGGATCCATTCGCAATGCCTCACCGGGGATACGTTCCACAGTCTGCGGTGCGACTGCGGCGCTCAACTGGAGCTGGCTTTCGAGATGATCGCGGGCGAGGGTCGAGGTCTGGTAGTTTACGAGAATCAGGAAGGCCGCGGCATCGGGCTACTGAACAAGCTTCGGGCCTACGAGCTGCAGGATCAGGGCGCGGACACGGTGGAAGCGAATGAACAGCTCGGGTTCCTGGCGGATTTGAGGGGCTATGAGGCGCCCGCCGCGGTAGTCGAGCACTTTGGGCTTAAAGCTGTGCGGCTGATGTCCAACAATCCGGAAAAGATCAAGGCGTTGGAGAAAGCCGGGATCCAAGTCACGGAGCGGGTGCCGTCGATTACGGAGCCGGTGGAATCGGCGGCGGATTACCTGCGAACCAAGCGCGAAAAATTGGGGCATTTGTTGGATCGGTAGGTGCCCGAAGGCCGGGCAGAAGCCCGGCTGCAGCCTCGAAAGGCTGACCCCACGTCAGGCCGGGGTACCCAGGCTGCGGAGCTTGGCGGCCAGGGTGGTTCGTTTCAATCCCAGCATGCCTGCCGCGGCGGTCTTATTGCCGCCCGCCTTGCGTAGGGCCTCCTCCAGAATCTGCAGCTCGATGCGGCACATGGTCTGCTCGAAATTCAAGCCGTTTTGGAGTATTGCAGGGGATGGCGATACGTTTGCCGGGGCGCCGGAGAGCGTGAAATCGGACGGAATCAACAGTTCGCGGCGTCCGCTCAGCGCCACTGCCATTTCCACCGCGTTTTCCAACTGGCGAACGTTGCCGGGCCACGAGAAGGCACGAAGTTTCTCCACCGTAGCGGGCGTGAGAGAGCGAAGGGCGGAGTGTTCCTGGCGGCAAACTTTTTCCAGCAGGTGGTTGGCCAGCGGCGGGATGTCTTCGGGACGTTCGCGCAGAGGGGGCGTCGTAATAGGAACCACGTTCAAGCGGTAAAACAAATCCTCCCGAAACATTCCCTGGCGGACGCGCTCGAGCAGATTCGCATGGGTGGCCACGATCAGGCGCACGTCCACTCGAATGGTTTCGGAACTGCCCACTCGCTGGAATTCCCGTTCCTGGAGAAAGCGCAGCAACTTGGTTTGGACCTCCAGAGGCAAATCACCGATCTCATCCAGAAACAGGGTGGAGCGATTGGCTTGTTCGAAGCGCCCGATGCGCTGCTGCGATGCGCCGGTGAACGCGCCTTTGATGTGGCCGAACAGCTCTGTTTCGAGCAGGCCCTCGGGAAGCGCGGCGACGTTGACCGAGATCATCGGGAAATGGGCACGGGGACTCGCCAGGTGCAAGGCGCGGGCAACCACTTCTTTCCCGGTCCCGGTTTCCCCGCTGATCAGCACCGTAGAACGCCGGTGGGCGACCAAGCGGATGATATCAACGGTGCGCTGCATGGCGGGGCTGGTTCCGATCAGGATTTCGCGCCACGGTTCGCTGGCGTCCGGCGCGGATTCTCGGCGGCAGGATTCGGCGGCTACGTGTATCTTCGCGATGGGGTCATCGCCGGGTCCAGCAACATCATATGCGCCGCACTGCATGTAGCGCACGGCGTCGGCCATCTGCGCGCTAGGATCGTAAATCACTACAGGGACGGACCGGCCAATCGATAGCAACCGATCAAGCAGGTCTGATGCGGCAGAGTCCGGCAGCAGGGCAGCAAGCAGCACCGCATCATACCTGCCGTTGGTAAGGCGAGCTATTCCCTCTTCGCCCGTCCCGGCGTGATCGACCAGCCAGTCTCTTGGGAAATCGACTGGGAAATCGACGCGGTTCGTGCCGATGAATAGAGCTCGGATCGTCGTGAATTGCAAACGGATGCCCCCGGGCATCCATCGGACGCAAAACACACATCACGAGCTAGGATTGCCCGTATGCGTAGTACTACTGAAAGTACTTGGCAGCCATCTCGGGATCCACCTGGATCGCTTTGCTCCAGGCCGCGCGGGCTTCTTCTTCCTTACCGGATGCCTTGAGCGCATGGCCGAGGTTGGTGAGTGCCGCCTGGAAATCGGGCTTCGCATCCGCGGCCAACTGGTAGCACTGGGCAGCTTTTTCCTGTTCTCCGACGGACTGCAGGAGCAAGCCGAGGTTATACGATAACTCCACGGACGCTTGTCCCATCGCAACGAGCTTTTGTTGCAGATCCCACGCGCGGTTCTGATCCTTGCGCTCAATCGCAATGGCGATGAGTGCACGCAGGGCATCGGGATTCTCCGGCTGGAGCGACAAGATCCGTTCGAAAGTTTGCGCGGCGGTATCCAGATCCTGAAACTTCCAGCAGGCCAGACCCAGATTGAGCAGAGCTTCCACCCAATCCGCGCGCTGCTTGATGCAGATCTCGAAACTATCAACGGCGGCAGCGTAGTCGCCGCGCTGGAGCTGCAGGAATCCGAGGCGATACGCCGCGTCCTCCCAATCGGGTTTCAGGCTGACCAGTTTGGCGAAGCGCTGCTCGGCTTCCTCGGCGCGGCCTTCGCGCTCGGCGAGCAGTGCAAGGTTCCATAGCAATCCGGGTGAATCCGGAGCGGCGGCCAGGGCGGCTTCGCAAGCGCGGCGGGCCCCTGCCAGATCGCCGCGTTCCTGCAACAGCACCCCTAAATGAGCATTGGCTTCGGGAGCCTGCGGACGAAGCTTGGCTGCTTCGCGGTAGGCATTTCCGGCTTGATCCATGCGTCCGGTTTTCTGATATGCAAGGCCCAGATTGAACCAGGCTTCGTAGGAATCGGCAGCGACTTTTACGAGAGCAGAGCAATGCTGCACCGCACCGCTAAAATCGCCACGGGAAAGAGCGACGGCCGACAGGCCTTCCAGAGCCTGACGGGATTGCGGCCGGATCTTGAGCATCCGATCGGCATATTCTTTGGTCTTGGAATCGTCTTTGCGAGCCATGGAAACCGTGATCAGGTTCGCCAGCAGTTCGGCCGAGCTGGCGTTGCTGGGCAGCAGCTTACGGTAGATCTCGGTGGCTTCATCCAGTTTCCCGAGCTGCTGCAGGGCGACGGCCTTGCCGAACAAGGTCCGGTCCTGGCCTGGGCTGGCACGCAGCGCCTGATCGAAATCCTGCAAAGCTGGCTTCAACTGGCCCAGATGCAGAAGGCACAATCCGCGGCCGGTGAAAGCCTGCCACAAGCGTTGATCCAGCGACAGAGTCTTTTCAAACGCCTTGCTGGCTTCATCGAACTGTCCTTGGCGTTCGAGCGCGAGGCCGAGGTTGTAGTGCGCTGTGGCGTTGTTCGAGTCCGCCGCGATCACCTTGGAATAGCAGGCTCCCGCCTCTCCCCATTTCTGTTGTTCGAAGCGAAGGTGCCCGAGCCCGGAGTACACTTCCGCGGGGCTTTCCCCACGCGAGGCCGCGCCTTCGAGTTCCTTGATGGCCTCATCCAGGCGGCCCGCTGCAGCGAGCTTCACCGCGTTGCCGAGGGCAGTAGTCTCCGCCGGACGCTGGTTCTTGGGCTTCGCGGCCGGAGAATCGCCGCGCATCAATCGTTCTACGAGTTCGTCGTCTACAAAAAAAGCTTGTTCGTCAGGCATTTAAAACTCCTTCAATCACATCGCGCACAACGCAGCGTGCCGCGATAGTCTGCTACATTTTCGAGCGCGGCCCGCGCTGTGCGCTTCAGATCCCGATTCCTAGTTCCTCGACACCAGCGGCACTACGTTTACGATTCCCTGCAGCGCGGAGTGCTCGTCCCGTTCGGAGAAGAGTCCCACACCGCCGGAACCGAAGCGGTTGTCGGTCCATTCATCAATCTTTTGTCCCTGAACCCAGGCACTGAAGTGAGTGCCCATCGCTTCGAAGCGAATTTTATAAGTAGTGTCTACGCGTAACTTCATGGGCAAGGGGACAGATACGCGGTTTTCATCATGTCCATCGACCACGGCGAAGTGCACCAGCGCAACCGTCGGTTCCAGACCGGGCTTGATGGTTTCCAGCTTGGCCACGTAGTAGTTCCTGGGATTCAATCCGCGAAACACCCAGCCGACTGCTTTGGTCTCAATTTGCGCCTGGAATTCCATGCGGTAGTCGCTCAGCTTGACCGATCCGCTCAGCAAGGATATGCGCCGGTTGGATTTTGCGGCACTCGCCCAGTCCTCAATCCAGCCGCCGGAGATGGGCACGCCGGTGGCAACGGCCGCCGGAGCTTGCGTGGCAACCGGCGCTTCAGCCGGCTTCCCGTTTCCGCGCGTTACTACGTATGCGATTCCGGAGATTGCCGCGATAAGGCCCGCGGCCACTCCGATCTTGACGCCCACCGAAAGTTTCGACCAGGCGCTCTCTGTTGCTTCCATGCGCAAGGATGGTATGTCTTCGTCGGATGCCGCAGAAGGCTTGAAACGTTCGGGCTCGGGCGCCGGCTTGGATTCCACCTTGGGTTCGACTGCAGGCTTGGGTTCGAAAGGCTTCGGTTCGACACGCTTGGATTCAACGACAGGCTTGGGTTCGGCACGCTTGGATTCAACGACAGGGGCGGTTCGAGCGGCAACTTTGGGCGCTGGAGGCTTGGGCGCAGGGACCACTGAGGTCTTGCCTTTTCCTTCCGGCTTTGCTTGCACAGGTTTGGTCTGTACGGGCGCGGCTTGCGCTGGAGCAGGTTGAACCGGAGCTGCTTGTTCAGCCGGGGCCGGCGATGCGGGAGCCGGGGGTGCGGGCACCGGACCAAATATGATCACGGGACGCAGCGGCAGGACCGCCGACGGGGGAATCTGAATGTCGGACGGCGCGACTATGGCCGAGGTAAACGCTGCGGCAAACTTGCCGCGCTCGGCAGCCAATCCATGCAGAGTTATTGGGACCGCTTGCGTAACGAGATCAGGGATCGGCTCCAGCGGCGCAGTTTCGGCTAGGGGCGCTTCGACGTGCACAGGTTCTAAGACCTGCGGCGGTTCTTCGACTAAGACGCTGGCCGCCGGCGCGGAGGCGGCGACAGGAGCCGGGCGATCCGAGTAGGCGAAACCGATGGTGCTGAAATCCAGGCGTGCAAGCTGGCCGAGCTCGGCCGGTGACGCAGGGAAGCTGCGCGGGGTTCCGAGCCAAGGCGTAGCATTCTGCGGAGGATGAGGTGACATGACAATCTCCAGGGCATCGGCAGCATCGGACGGCTCCGGCTCGATATTGGGTTGGTGTGTACTTTCGGAATGCAGGTCGGCATGCAAATCAAAGACAGGCGCGTTTCCGGCGAACTCGCGCGCTTCCACGGAACGGTCGTTTCTGCGAGTGGTGTAATCCAGCGCCTGGAGTGAAGCGTTCCATTCGACGGAGGCCGCCGGGAACAGGCCACCCTGCGGACCGGAAGGATCAGCGTGGGGAAGGCTTGGCGCCGGCGCAGTTTTGCGATCCAATTCCATCGGTGCGGCATGGTGGAAGGACTCGACGGCAGGCACGACGATTTCTCCGACGAATCCCGCGAGCGGCGCCGGCCCGGCTTCCCCGGCTGGTTTCGGATTTGAGGGAGCAGCGGGAGCTTCGATCATCGCCACCTTGCGAGGGGCATCCAACTGCGCGGCACGACGTGCAGGAGGCGCTTCCTCTACGGGCGCGTTTTTGGGACTAGGGACATCGACAGGAGCGGGCGGAGCGTCTTGAAACAGCGGTGTGCTCCGTCCGAGCGGGGCGGCAGGTTCGGTGGGCGGCTTAGCCTGGATGAGGCGGGCAAGTGCAAGCTGTTCATACTGATCCTGGTATTCCTTGCGGTGCGCCTCCGAACAGAACTCGGCACCACCGCGCAAACGCTTGAGAAGCGCGAGCTCCTTCCCGCAGAAAAGACACTGCATACGAGTTTCAGATCGTCACAATGGGCCGGAGGCTTAAGGGCACTCTTAGAGGTTTCTCTGCGGTAAAGCACTTACTGAGGAGTTTTTAGCGAAAAACCTTAGTTCGGGCTCGGGAAACACCCGCCCGGGGGACCAGTCCAGCCGGGTCTGGCGGCGCCCTACGCTGGGCTGAATGCGGTTTTCCGGGCTGGTCGCGGTTACGCCAAACCCCCTATGAGAAGTACGCAGTTTCGCAGGGAGTGGGCCTAAAGTTCTTGTCGTAGGTGACGATCCATTTAGCACCTGCAAGGTTTGCACCGAGCAGAGGCTCAAAGGAGATAGAAGTATGGCTAAGGTGGAAGCACTCAAGAACCACTTGGAGGCGTTGCGCAACGCGATTCCGGAACTGAAGGGCGTGCTGCTGGCGTCTAATGAGGGATTACCGATTGCGCACTCGATGACCAATGGCGCAGATCCCAATCGCGTGGCAGCGATGGCCGCCGCGGCATCCACGTTGGGGCGTAAGGTGAGCGAAACGATGAACGCCGGAACGCTGGGCGAAGTCTCCGTACAGGCCGAAGAAGGCGCGCTGTTCGTATACTCGGCGGGCGCCAAGGCCGTGCTGGTCGTCCTGAGCCCGCAAGGCGGAAACGCCGGTTTGATTCACCTGGAAGCGCGCGACATCGCCAAGCAGATCAGCGAATTATTCTAGAACCGTGAACGCTGCGGGATCGGCCGCGGCCGGCAATGCCGCGCGAACCCTGCGGGCGGCCGCTCTTCCGATTACCGTTGCAATTTCTTCCTCTGAAGCGTCCCGCACTTTTTCCAAACTTCCGAAGTGCCTTAGAAGTTTAGCGGCGGTCTTTTCCCCGATGCCTGGAATGCGTGCCAGCTCTCCACGCAGGCGATCCGCATTGCGCCGTGTCCGATGGAACGTGACGGCGAAGCGATGGGCTTCATCGCGCACCATCTGGACCAAGTGCAAAACGGGCGAGAATTTATCCAGGATGATCGGCTCGTCCTCCTGCCCGTAAACGTAGATCCACTCTTCCCGTTTCGCAATCGATGCGAGAGGCTGGTCGGTGATTCCCAAGGATTCGAGGGCGGTGGCCGCGGCGTGCAGCTGGCCGATTCCGCCGTCCACCAGAACCAGACCGGGACGATCCACTTTTTCTTCCTGCAACCGGCCGTAACGGCGGGTAATCACTTCGCGCATGGAGGCGAAATCGTCATTGCCTTCAACCGTGCGGATGATGAACTTGCGGTAGTCGGATTTCTTCATCCGGCCGTCTTCCCAGACGACCATGCTGGCCACTTTATCGGTTCCCTGGATGTGGGAAATATCGAAACATTCGATGCGTTTGGG
>Ga0068855_100008858_pt1 | contig 12164 bp, 16 predicted proteins | sample KBSCornC52_FD_66592 | JGI IMG/M metagenome (GOLD analysis project Ga0068855, IMG submission 66592) | Corn rhizosphere microbial communities from Kellogg Biological Station, Michigan, USA - KBS Corn C5-2 | ecosystem: Host-associated > Plants > Roots > Rhizosphere > Soil ...
AAATCCGATATGCATGGAGCGAACTGCCAATGAAGCGAGGGCTATTCAAGAGCGGCCAGCACCTCAGCCAGGGCACCAGGCCGCGATACGCAGGGACAGTGTCCACCGGGCGGCTCAACAGGATCAATCCCGAGCCGTTCACGAACAGCCCGGCGGCTCCACGTCTGGATAGTTTGGTCATCGAGACATAGGACGCAGGAGATTGGGACGCATCGGCAATCCCTGCGTTGAATCGCGCAAGGACCATGCCGGATGGCTTACGCCAAAGCAGGTTCCGCATGGCGACACGCATGCTTCCAACCGTTCAAAGGAGATATTGCAATGGTTCACCTTCCTTTTGTGGATCGGGAAGAAGCGGGCCGGCTGCTGGCGGAAGAGCTTTCTCAGCGTAAAATCGGCAAAGACGCGATCATCCTTGCTTTGACCCGTGGTGGCGTCCCCGTCGGATACGAGGTAGCGGATCGGCTACACCTCCCCCTTGATGTCATCGTGGTGCGCAAGCTGGGCGTTCCCTGGCAGCCGGAGCTGGCCATGGGCGCAATTGCGGGAGCGGCGCGATTTCTGGACGATCGGACAGTTCAGGCACTGGGGATCTCGGATGAAGACGTCGACAAAACAATCGCGCGCGAACAAGCCGAGATGAAGAGAAGGGAAGAACTCTACCGGGGCGGAAAACCGGCGCCTGACCTCCACGGTAAATCGGCGGTTCTCATCGATGACGGCCTGGCCACGGGAAGCACTATGCTGGCCGCAGTTCGTCATGCTCGTAGTCTGAAACCCGCCAAATTAATTATTGGAGTTCCGGTAGGATCCGAGGAGGCTACCGCTCGCCTGCGTAACGAGGCGGACGAATTGGTTTGTCTGGCGACTCCCGAGTTCTTTTCCGCTGTAGGGGAATGGTATCGCGACTTCAAACAGGTGGATGACGCCGAGGTCGAGAAACTGCTGGCAGAGAGCGGTCGCCGGCTCAGGAAGCACATTGCGGCGCTGGCTGTCGCCTGACCGTAGGAAGCGAGTCCCCGCTTCCTTGCCGCTATCACCTCCTGGGGATCTCTGACTCTCAATTTCCCGTGGCTGGATGACCGACCGGGATAATGACGATCACCTGATCGCCGCCCGTCAATTTCGCGGCTTCCCTGACGGACGCGGGATCAATTCCTCCCGTAACGACGGCCCCGAGTTTCAACGCTACGGCTTCGAGCAGCAGGTTCTCGCTCGCGAGGCCTGCTTCATAATCCGTCCATGTCCTGTTCCTGGCTCCCGATCCCATTCGTTCATACACAGCCGTGATCACGAATACGGCCGGAGCGCTCCCGACCTGCGGTTGTGACGTTGAGCCGGCCAGGAGCGCCGCGCCGGTCCTGGCTGCGACGAGTAATTGGAGCGAATGCGTAGCCGGCACATAGCGATACGCGCCGCCGGGCAGTCCGTCGACATTCTGCGCCACCAGGGCGATCTCAAGGGGGTATCGGTGCATTGCCGAAGGAGCCGTGCGCTTGCCGTCGGGGGAGGTGACTCCCTGGGCGGCCCATAACAACTGGCCGACCTCGGCTAAACTCAGGCTCTGAGTCGTATAACTGCGTATGGACCGGCGGGCAGCCAACACCGCCTCGAGACTCACGGCGCCCGCTTTGTTTGGACTCGGCAGTGAAATCGGAGTCGGCTCAGCCGGAAAACAAACCGGAACCAGAGAGAATACGAGAAAGGCGAGTGTCGACAATCGGCGGCTCATACTGAAATCTCCCGAAGCATTCCGGGCAATCCGACTTCCCATCCGCAGTTCTCACAGGCGGCGCACCACCGGATACCACGCAGCAAAACTTCCAGCCGAACAGCCGGTGTACATCGCGGAATCGCCACCATCGAAGCGACCAGGGTTTGCCTGCCACGCCTGCCGCGTTACCAGTTGCAGGAAAGCGATGGACGATGAACCTTCGAAGAACTTCGAGGATTCTCGGTACGGATACCAGGACGCACGCACCTTTGAGCCGGATCTGGCGGCTGACTTCCTGAGGACTTCTCGAGGAAATGAAAATGACGGAAGCCGGAATCAGTGGCGGAACGAATGTTGCGAGCGCCTGCCCAAACAGGTGGCTCATGGGCAGCAGATTGAGAAATGCGCAGCGGCGCAAAGGGACGGACGTACCTGAGGTAAGGGGCGAATTGTTCTTCGATGGGCCGGAGGCTCGCGGCAAGGTTTCGATGCGTGATGACGACGCCCCTGGGCTCGGCTGTCGTCCCGGAAGTGAAAACGATTTCGGCGATATCGTCGCCATAGAGCAAAACGGATTCGGGCGAAGCTTCGCCCACGGCGTTCTCGATTTCCGAGACCAGCCAGACGGGCACGTCCTCAACTTCGCCGTCAAGGGCAGGCACGCGATCGCCCCGTAGAATCAACCGCGGCTCGACCTTCTGCCGGATCCTGTGAAACAGGCCCTGCGAGGACCGCGGCTCGACCGGCACCAGCGCGATGCCTTCCAGGATGCAGGCCCAAAGCGCGGCAAGCCACCCCGGGCGGCTTTCGGACCAGATCATCACGGTGTGGCCTTTCCCGACGCCCGCCGCACGCAACCGGCTACGGAACGTTTGCGCGATCCGGGCAACCTCACGATAGCTCCAGGACCATCCGCGGTAACCATCATCGTGGACGACGAACTCGCCTGGAATTTTCGCAATCCGATTGAAAAACGTGGGTAGATCGCTCGGGCCTCGCCCTTCTGCGGAGGCTGCCGAAACTGCGTTGCCCGAAACCAGAGGAGTTGTCACGCCCCACCCTGGATGACTCCGGCATTTGGATTTCCAATTGCCGGCAAGGAGAACCATATGAAGAACAAGCGCGAGAGCGGAATGCCCGGTGGAGGCGCCGGGCGAAAAGACGAAATTGGAAAAACAGGTGTGTACCGGCTGTCCGGCCCGCATCCCTCTGGCGACGCCCCGATCGTCGGTATGGCCTCCTGGGGGCAGGGCCCGCGCGGCGCCGCCGGATATGACGACCACGGCGAATCTGAATTGTTCCGCCTGTCGGTAAAGCCGGAGAAATGCCGGGACGTCATGACTAAAGATCCCGTTTGCTGTCTCGCTGTGGATGCCGCGACCCATGCGGGGTGGCTGATGAGGCACCACGATATTGGCTCACTGCCAGTCGTAGAAGATCAGGAGAGCAAGAAACTCACTGGCCTCGTCACGGATCGTGATCTGGTCCTCAACGTGGTGGCAGAAGGTCTTGATCCTTCGGTAACAGCGGTTGAAAGCGCCATGTCGAAACCGGCAATCGCGTGCTCGCCGGATGACGACTATAATCAGGCCCTGGAACTGATGGAGAAACACAGGATCAAGCGCGTTCCCGTTGTCGACGACTCAGGCCGGGTCGTGGGCATGATCTCGCAGAGCGACGTTGCCCTTCGCATTCGGGATCGGCAGAAGACCGCCGAAGTCGTTGAGAGCGTCTGCCAGCCTGATGCGGCCTGAGCGTTATCCCTTGATGCAGATCAGCGGTTCCAGCTTCGCTACACGCCGCGACAAGCCGGACTTTTCCGAAGCTTCAACAACCGCGTTCACGTCCTTGTAGGCTCCCGGAGCTTCTTCGGCGACTCCGCGGGGTGAAGGAGAGCGGATCAAAATACCGCGTTCTGCAAGTTCGTCCATCAGTTCCCGCCCGCGCCAGCGCTTTGTCGCCTGCGCACGGCTCATCTGGCGACCCGCGCCGTGACAGGAAGAACTGAACGAATGGTTTTCGCTTTCGGATGTTCCGACCAGAATATATGAGGCAGTGCCCATTGTTCCCCCGATCAGGACTGGCTGCCCTATGGAACGGAGCGTTTCCGGCACTCCAGGATGATTCGGGCCGAAGGCGCGCGTCGCCCCTTTGCGATGCACGAACAGCCGTTTCATGTGGCCGTCGACCTGGTGCTCTTCCACTTTGCAGGTGTTGTGTGAAACATCGTAGAGAACCGTCAGCGCTGCCTTTGGAATCACCGGCGCAAACGCCTGGCGCACCAGATGCGTGATGATCTGGCGGTTGGCAAACGCGCAGTTAATCGCGGCGCGCATCGCCCCAAGATACTTTTCGCCCAGCGGCGATTCAATCGGGGCACAAGCCAGTTCGCGGTCGGGAAGATCGATGCCGTAGTTCTTTGCTTCTACCGCCATTTCGCGCAGAAACTCCGTGCCGATCTGATGACCCAGACCGCGCGAGCCGCAGTGAATGCTGACAACAATATCATTGCAGCGGATTCCAAACGCCTCGGCTGCGGACACCTCGAAGACCTCAGTCACGCGCTGCACTTCGAGATAGTGGTTTCCCGATCCCAGCGTTCCCATTTCCCGCCGCTGGCGGTTCTTTGCAAACCCGGAAACCACATCCGGAATGGCGCCGCTCATCTGCCCTTTCTCTTCTGTGCGGCTGAGATCGGCCTCCGTTCCATAACCCCGGCTTACGGCCCACCGCGCGCCGTCTGAAAGCATCTCGTCCAGTTCGGAATCGGTCAACTCCAGCAGGCCTCTGCTTCCGACACCGGCCGGAATGTGGCGATAGAGCGAGTCGGCGAGCGATCGCTTAACGGGCTCGACGTCTTCTGCCGTCAAGCCCGTCAGGAGGGTGCGCACGCCGCACGAGATATCGAATCCAACGCCTCCGGCCGAAACCACGCCGCCACGGGCAGCATCGAACGCCGCCACGCCGCCAATGGGAAACCCGTAGCCCCAGTGGGCGTCAGGCATCGCATAGGCCGCCTTCTCGATACCGGGAAGAGTAGCCACGTTCACGATCTGCTCGCGGACCTTTTCATCCATCTGCCGGATCAGTTCTTCGGTGGCATAGATGACTGCGGGAACCCTCATTTTCCCTCGCGGCTCAATGCGCCATTCTTCGGCGGAGACGCGCTGCAAAGAGTTTGTATCCATAGCACACTGCTTTCAGACATCCACGACGCACTGAGCTACCCAATCACGGTTCGAGTTCTGCGCTACCGACAGAGCGGTAAAGGTCGCTCCCTTGACTTCGACCGCCGGCTCGTGACGCTCGACATCGACCTTCTCGCCACGGGCTCGTCCCTGCAGATGATGATCCCCCAGAAGGACGTCAAAGGAACCGAAAATCAGCTGGTTCGCTGACATTTCATAGATCAGCGCATTCAGCCAGTCCATCAGAAGAATTTCGTCATCCGGCGCTTCCCGCTCGACGATTACTTCCCGCTCGAGGGCAACGTGCGCCGGATCCGTAACCACCGCCATCAGCGCCATGGCCGCCTGCCGGAACGCCTCTTCTTTTGTTGACCCGACGCCGCGAATTCCAATGTCGGCGCCGTGTTGGAAGTGCTCCCATCGGGGTGCGTTCATCGCTGAGGTCACGTCACTCGCGGCGGTCTTCCGGCCCCGGCATATCCGCTTCCGCCTGATCGAACTCTTCGCGGGTTACTTCGAACCGGCCGCAATCCGGGCAGAGCACTTCGACCCGACTTTCTTCTTCGTCGAGAAAACGCCAGGACGCGTCTCCGCCACAGTGGTTGCACAACGCTTCGCGCGCGCCTTCTTTCCCTTCAACAAAACGTATGTCCGGCATGGAATGGCCGGATGCACGCGCATAACCGACTCATGAACGCGCCCACTTCAGACGCATCCGGTTGGTTCCATCGACGATTGTCCCGCTGCCGAAAGGCTCTCCTTCCCGGTTCAGAACCTTTTGCAGCCACTCGACATCGCTCTTGCCGGCGCGGCGCAGGCGGAAGCGATGGATTTCCAGAGGCGTCATCTCCAGACCAACGAGGCCTGGCGAGGACGGATCAAACGTCGCGAAGTACATCAGGACAAGCTGGCTGCGGAACTCTTCATAGCCGCCGATGCCTTCGTAATCATTGAGGAAGTCCCCGCAACCGTAGAGTATGAGCTTGTTTCTGTAAACTTCGATTGCCTTACGATGATGGGACGAATGGCCGTGAATCAGATCCACGGCGCCGCTATCGAGGAGGCGGTGAGCGAAAGCGCGCTGCCTGGGTGAGATAGCGTAGCCCCAGTTCCCACCCCAGTGTGCGGAAACCACCGCAATATCTCCTGGGCGCTTCAGGGAATTCACATGCGCAGCGAGGTGGTCGACAGCAGTGTCCGAAAGATCGGACAGAAGAGAGATCCCGCACTCGATGGCGGTTGCGGCCCAGTCGTCCGGCACGCCGCTATCGGCCGTCGCGAACGCGAATACGAGCACTCTTCCCGCAGAGGCCGTCTCGATGGCAGCAGGCTGAACCGCCGCAGCCAGATCGAGTCCCGCACCGGCGATCCCAATCCCAGCGCGTTTCAGGGAATTCATCGTCTCCTGCAGTCCCTTGCGGCCCCAGTCCAGAACGTGATTATTCGCGAGAACGCAGCAGTCAATCCCCGCCGTCGCGAGGCACGGCGTGTTCGCGGGATTCATCCGGTAGTTGATGCCTTTGGGCTCGGGCACGTCATTGGTTGTGACGCTGGTTTCGAGGTTGATAATCCTGGCCGCCGGGGCCACACGATCGAGTTCCGCCAATGCATCGCCCCAGATGTAAGAAAAATCCACAGGCCGTTTGATCAGGCCACTCGTTTTCTCGGCCATGGCGACATAGTCCAGTGCAGAGTCGACGTACGTCTCATACAGTGCTGGCTCTGAAGGATGCGGCAGAATCTGGTCGACTCCCCTGCCCGTCATGACATCGCCGCACAGGAATATCGTGATCGCTCCGCTGCGCACGCACTAATCAAGGCAAGCCCCGTTCCGATCCTCGCGTCTCCGGAAGATGGCATCGGGAGTGCTCCGTTTCCGACAAGCCACGGAACGCCGTGTTTACGAAAAGAAGAGAGGCCTAACAATGGCGGACATAACTATTCAGCGAATCAAGAATGCCACCGATCAACCGATTCCACTCTTCCACGAAATCGAGAAGCGGTTCGGAAAGGTGCGACAAAAGGCGTTTGAGTTTTTCGACAAACGGGGCCGCGAACTCGGCCACGATCTCGCGGACTGGATCCATGCGGAACGCGAAGTTCTGGGTTGGCCGGCAGCGGAACTCGCGGAAGAGAATGGCGAGTATAAGCTCGAAATGACACTGCCGGGCTTCGGCGCCAACCAGGTCGAGGTTACGGCCACACCGACCGAAATCGCGGTGCATGCCGCAATCAAACCGGAGACGAAAGCCGCCGAGGATCACGTGTTGTGGACTGAGTTCGGACCAAACGACGTCTATCGCCGGTTCCGGCTTCCTCAACCGATCGATGTGGACAAGACCAGCGCCGCGCTCGACAACGGACTGCTGAAGATCATCGCCACAAAGATGCCTCCTGTTACGGCCAAGCCCATCGCGATCGCAAACTCATAACCTGGAGCTTGAGGACGGCCTGAGCCGCAGCTGGGCTTTGTCCTCTCCTGCCAGTGGATCGACTGGTCACAATTCCATCCGCGGAATGCCCAGGGCGCATGCGGTACGTCGCCTCGTGTCCGGCAGAGGGCGTGCCGTCGACGCCCCGCAGAAAGCGCGTGCCTGTGTGCCCTCGCCGCCGGAGCCGTGCGTGGATCCAAGCACGCGAACGAATTTGGAGATCCCTGAAAAGCGCTTCCCCTGCTCTCTCACGAATGGATTATCGTCAACAGCATCTTGAATCTACTGCAGGTGTGCCACAGCGTCAAACGCGGCCACATGCTCGCTTAAGCGCTGGCCCTCGTCGAAAGCGAACCAAAGTGACAGTTCCCGTTTCACGCTTGACTATCGTCCGGCTGACAACGGACCGTTCCTGGTATTTCACCAGGTTGCCAGGCGGACGACCTCCGCGATGGGTATTTCGCCCTTGTTCTGTCCCTGCTGCGAGCTCATGTTTGGCCTCCAATGGCGCCGTCATCTCTTCCTGCCGGCTGGATTCCAGCCATATTCGGCTTATGCGGAGTGCGGCCTCACTTCCCGGTTGACGCCGCGAGGTTCCTTTTCGAGTCGCGACCAGATTCTTTGAAGATCCTGGGCCAATTCCGTGTCCACGAAGCCCGAAAGGAAAAGAGGGAGGCACTCAGTCTCTGCCCGAACCGGGCATCCAGAAGCCCCTGCGGCAGTCACGACATCGAGCAACTTTGGGTTCTACGGCGGTTGGTTGCGAGCGTCGGTGTGACGTCCTCCAGCGTGACATCGTGTGCCCGCCACTCTTCCACTCGCCAGCGTCTGTCTGAAGTCCCGCGTGATCCGAAGGCGCGGTCTACCGGCAGTCCGATTGCGTTCCAGAGCTTGCGGCGAGAGGGGCAAAACGGTATGTCTTCCGGCTTCCGGCTTTTCGGATTGGCGCATATGACGATACTGGCCGCCATACCAGGCGCGGCCGCTACGCTGGCGCATCTCGGGCGCGGCCATCCGGGCCGCAGCCGGCAAATCGCGGCATCTCCTGGACGGCTCCTGGCGGTGAATGAAATCATTTGGTACACGTGGAGACTTCATGCGGAGGGATTCCGATTTCCAGAAGGCCTCCCACTCGAGCTCTGCGATCTCACGTTATGGCTGACAGTGGCCGCAACACAGACCCTGGTACCGGCCATCTTCGAGTTCGCCTGGCTGGCCGGACTTGGTGGTTCACTCATGGCGGTCCTCACACCTGACTTGTGGGCGCCAGCGCTTTCCTATCCGACAATCTATTTCTTCCTTGCCCACGGAGGCGTCATCGCGTGTCTTTTGTTTCTCGTATGGTCGGGACTGGCGCGACCGCGGCCCGGCTGTGTTTGGAGAACACTCGTGCATCTCAACGCCTATGCAGCTCTCGTCGGTGCTTTCAACCTGGTGTTTCACACCAACTACATGTATCTCTGTCGCAAGCCGTCGGCTGCATCCCTTCTTGATCTCTTCGGACCGTGGCCTTTCTATATCGCTGCAGGCGAGGTTACGGCCTGGATCATGTTCTGGCTTTTGTGGTTGCCATTTCGTAAACAACGCTCCTGCGCGACTACACCTCGGGACCTGAGGGTAATCACCCACCGCGTGCCCTGAGGCAGGAATATCACCGGGAAATTCAGTCATATAGATGGCCCCAGGCTTGCGCGTACTTTCCCAGCTTCCAATATCAGGAGTTCGCCAATGAAAGTCCGCGACGTTATGACGAAGACGGTTGCCAGTTGCCACCCGGAAACCAACCTGGCGGCAGCCGGAGCGCTGATGTGGGAGACGGACTGCGGGGTCCTGCCCGTCGTCGACGAACGAAGAAGGGTCATCGGCGTCCTTACAGACCGCGACGTCTGCATCGCATTAACCACGGGGGACCGGAGGCCCTCTGCCATGACGGTCGGGGAGGTCTCTCCTCAACGCGCTTTCGTGTGCGGCCAGGATGACGACATCCACGAGGCCCTGAAGATCATGCAAAAGAACAGGATTCACCGCATACCGGTCGTTAACAAAACGGGAACGCTCGAAGGCATCGTGTCCATGAACGACATCGTATTGCGCGCAGAAAAGGGCACCGGCAGAAAGCACCCGGACGTTTCGTATGACGATGTGGTCCTGACCCTTCACGCGATTTGCGCGCACACCCCCAGGGGAAAGCAAACCCCTGCTTCGATCGGTGCGGGCAGAGCTGCCTGATCCCGGTCGAGCGAACTGAAAAGTAACGACGCCGGGAATCTTGCGACGACAGCAACAATGTCCATCGAAATTGAGAAGGAAGTACAGAATGTCAGAGGTGAAAGTCGAAAAGAAATCGCTCGCCAGGCGCGAAACGCGCTGGTTGAGTCCGTTCAATGAGTTCTTCACGCCGGCGTTTCCAGTGGGCCGGTTCTTTGGTTTGAGCCCGTTCGCAATCATGCGGGAGTTCAGCGAGGAGATGGACCGGCTGTATCGGGCCAGCGGCCCTGCTCTGGCGGCGTGGACGCCGACTGTCGACATCCAACAGAGCAACGGCGATCTCGTCGTAATTGCGAGGCTGCCGGGTCTGAAAAAGGAAGAAGTGAAGGTCGAGGTAACCGACGATGCTCTGATCATCGAAGGTGAGCGTACGCGTGAACACAAAGTCGAGCAGGAAGGACACTACTACCGCTACGAGAGGAACTTCGGCAGGTTCTACCGCTCCATTCCTCTTCCCGAAGGGGCAAAACCGGATCAGGCTAAGGCGGAGTTGAACGACGGCGTTCTGAAGATTTCGGTGCCGGCGCCGGAAGTGAAGAAGAAGGTTTGCCAGATTGCCCTCGAGCAAGGCACTGAGAAAAAGCCCGCAGCGGCCTGAGCCACAGGGCGTCGGAGGCAGGACGATGCTTCGAGGTGGCGCGGGGGATGTGCCGCCCTGGAGGCGCAATCGGGGCGCAAGTGAGAGTACAGCAATGCAGGCAATGAATGAAAAGGCCAGGCAACTCTGCGAGGCCGTAACACGGCAAATCGAATGGGATCCGCAGGTAACTTCGAACGCATCAGCGTTGCCGCCGCGGATCATGCGGTGGGCTGAGCGGGATCAGGCCGAACAGGCGGCCTGGGCAGCGCACGGCGTCTCCGAGGTGATCGACCACATCTCGGTGGTTCCGTAGTCCGCATTTCGAATAAACCTGGAGGCATTATGAGCCTGAGGCTGACAAGCCGCGCTTTTCAGAACGAAGGCGCGATTCCGGAAAAGTACACAAAGCGGGGTGGAAACATTTCTCCACCTCTCTCGTGGACGGGTGTTCCCGTGGGAACCACGAGTCTGGCTTTGATTGTCGATGATCCCGATGCGCCGGGTGGCGCGTTTGTTCATTGGCTGGTTTATGGCATTCCGCCGGGGACAACCGAACTGACGGAACATCAGCAGCCGGCGAAAAAGATCGGGAACGGCGCCCGCCAGGGCGTGAACGGATTCGGCGGACTTGGCTACGGCGGGCCGCAACCGCCGAGCGGCACGCATCGCTATATCTTTCATCTCTACGCCCTCGATACCGATACGGACATGCCTGCCGGGTTAAGCCGCCAGGAACTGGATGGAGCGATCGAGGGTCACGTCATTGAAGAGACCGAGCTCATGGGCCGGTATCAGTATCGTTCGGGGACAGGCTCCATGCACCGCAGAGCGGAACGTTAGAAGATTTGGCACATCGAATGCGCGAGGCCGGGTGGAGCAAGGCTCATGAGCACGATCCTCTTTGTGGAAGACGAGCACGCGTGGCGCGCTGTATTCGGAGAATTCCTTCGGAACGAAGGATTCACTGTGCTGGAAGCGTCGGACATTTCGGAGGCTGTCCATGCCTGTCACGAAGTCTCAGCGCCCGTTGATCTCGCGATTATCGACATCAAGAGTGGAACGAAACTGGCGAGCCGTCTGCGCGAGGGTTATCCGCATATGCGCGTACTGTTTGTCGGAGATTCCGAAGAGATGGGCGTCCAGCCACCGCCGCAACTCAAATACCAGTACTTGCGGAAGCCTTTCACGGCGGAGACGCTGCTGAAAGTGGTTCGCGGCCTGATTCATTCCGGGGTGGCGGCATGAGAATGATTCACTCCCCGCTCACTGGCCGCATCGACGAGGCGGAACATATCTTCCGCGATGCGCTTGTACGCCGCGCCGATTGAATTTCCATTTGTCATTTCGATCTCAAGTGGCTTCTTATTCACGCGCATCTATGCGGCCACGCCGTTTACCGTGCGCCGGCTCTGGAGCCAGCCGCGCAGCTTCGCCCAGCTCCATGCGTTAACCACCGACCGCGCTTCGATCCAACCCCGCCGCGCCTGAAATACTCCGTAGCGGATCTGTCCGAGTTGAGCGGTACTATGCGCATCCGAGCCGATGGCGAGCAGGGCTCCCCCTGCCTGCGCGGCGCGCGCCATCACGTCGTTCAGATCCAGGCGGTAGAGCGATCCGTTGATCTCAAGAGCCACGCGGTTTTCCTGTGCGACTTTGATGATGCGCTCAAGATCGAACTCCAGCGGCTCGCGAGTGCCAATCAACCGGCCCGTCGGATGCGCCAGAACGTCCACGTAACGGTGGTTGGCCGCCGCGACAAGTCTTCCAGTGATCTGGTCGCTGGTTTGCCGGAACGTGGAATGAATCGCGGCGACGACGATATCCAGCCGGGCAAGTACCTCATCCGGATAGTCCAGTCTGCCATCGGCCAGGATATCGACTTCGGCGCCCATCAGAATGTGGGGTTTTCGACGCCCTCGCTTGCTGCGGAGGCGCTCGATCTCATCGATCTTCTTTTTCAGGCGGTCCCGATCGAGGCCGTG
>Ga0068855_100008860_pt1 | contig 12163 bp, 10 predicted proteins | sample KBSCornC52_FD_66592 | JGI IMG/M metagenome (GOLD analysis project Ga0068855, IMG submission 66592) | Corn rhizosphere microbial communities from Kellogg Biological Station, Michigan, USA - KBS Corn C5-2 | ecosystem: Host-associated > Plants > Roots > Rhizosphere > Soil ...
AGATCGAGCAGCGTTTCGGTGTCATTCACCTCGAACGCGTAGTGCGGCTCGATCCCGCTCGTGCGAAATGCACGGTCTGAGATCGTCCGCACTGCCCACCCCAGTGGGAAACCGACCAGCGCCCTGTCAGAGAGTGCGTGCAGTCTGACCGCCGGCTTGCCGCCGAGCGCGCTATCGGCGCTGCTGACGACGACCAGCGGAGAGAACGCGAGCGGGATGGACACGAGGCCTGACGACTCGTCCGGTTCGGCTCGGAAAATGACGTCGACGCTGTGTTCGCCCAGTAGGCGACCGAGTTCGACGGCGCTTGCCTGTTGGAGTCGGAGCTCGATCCCCGGATACGCGGTTCGGTAGCGAGCAAGCAGCCCGGGAAGGCCGAACAGTGAGGTTGCCTGCATGACGCCGAGGGTCAAGGTCCCGCGCCGCAAACCCTGCACGGCGGCGACGGCCTCGAGGGCGGCGTGAGCGGATGCCAGGGTCCGTCGAGCCTCCGCAAGTAGCGCCCCGCCCGCTGCAGTCAGCTCGACGCGACGGGTCGTGCGGGTGAACAAGTGCGCCTGCAGTTCACGCTCCAGGGACCGGATGGTCGCCGATAGCCCCGACTGGGCGACGTAGAGGCGGGCCGCCGCCCGGGTGAAGTTCCGCTCCTCGGCGACAGCGATGAACGCTTCGAGCTGCCGGAGCTCCATTTAGCAATCGTAGCGCTGAATACAAGCAGATATTCCTATTGGACTTCTGAATACGCGTGAGTTGTCATGGAGACATCACGCCGAACGATGACTGTCGATCAAATACCGAAGGAAGAGGCATGACCGCCGTCCTCGAGCGCTCCATGACAATCGCAGAGCCCAGCCGCCACAGCTCGCCGGGCCCGGACTTCCCGACCGTCGCGCCACCGCCTCGATCCCGCTATCGCTCGGGATTCTGGCTGGCAGCGGCGGCATTCCTCACCGCGATGGCGTTCTCGACCATCCCTACGCCGCTCTATGTCCTCTACCAGCAACGCGACGGCTTCTCGTCGTTCGTCGTCACGGTCGTCTTCGCCGTCTATGCGGTGGGCGTGATCATCGGCCTGCTTCTTGCCGGACACGTCTCGGACTGGATGGGTCGGCGCCGCATCCTCGTCCCGGCCCTTGCCGTCGAGGTGCTGGCCGCCGGGCTGTTCTTGCTGTGGCCCGCTGTTCCGGGCCTTATCGTGGCCCGATTCGTCAGCGGACTGGGGATTGGGATGATCACGGCGACAGCGACCGCCTACTTGCGCGATCTCCACGCGCTCGCGCGCCCCGGCGCCGGTACCGGCCGGTTCGAGGTCGTCTCCACGGCCGCCAATCTCGGGGGCCTTGGAATTGGCACACTGCTCTCTGGAGCGCTGGCCCAGTTCGTGGGAGCCCCGCTCGTAGTCCCATACGCGGTCTTCGCCGGCCTCCTCCTGCTCACCATCGTCGGGCTTGGCTTCGCCCCCGAAACCGTCCAACCGCCCGCGGTTCGTCCCCGGTACCGGCCCCAGCACGTGTCCTTCCGTCGCGGCGATCGGGCCACGGCCCTCATGGCCGGCGCCGGGGTGTTCGCAGGGTTCGCCGTGTTCGGTCTCTTCACCTCTCTCGCGCCGGGGTTCGTCAGCGCCACCCTGCACCACGACAGTCGGCTCCTCGCCGGCGTGGTCTCCTTCATTGCCTTCGGCGGCGCCACGCTCGCCCAGATGACAACGGGACGTCTCGCCGACCGAACCCGGATGCTCGCGGGCATCCTCGCCCAGGCGGTGGGGCTCGTCGTTGTGGCCGTCGCCATGGAGGATGCCAACCTGGCTGCATTTCTCATCGGCGGCGGCCTCGCCGGCGCCGGTGCCGGGGTGGTCTTCAAGTCAGCGTTGGCTGCATACCTGGGCGGAGCTGAGCCGGCTAGACGCGGAGAGGCCGCCTCAAGCCTGTTCTTCCTCGCCTACCTGGGTCTGATCATCCCGGTCCTCGGCATCGGGATCAGCACTCAGTTCGTGAGCTCCCAGACGGCAATGTGGTACTTCGCCGGCGTTCTCCTGGTCATCCTCGCCGCCATCGCCACCCTCGCCGTTGGGCGGCAGGGCGTACACCGGATCGCCCAGGCGGCACACCAGAGGGTTCTCGGAACGCGATCCGGTGGGCACTCGAACTTGCCGTCGTTCTGAGAACGTTCACTCCGCTGCGCCTTGCCCTGGAGTGCGCTCCGTGGTCAAGACTTGAGGTATGACGACGCAGAACAACACGACGGATTTAGTCCGCATGCTAGGGCCATGGACACTCCCGGCGCTCGGAATGGGCACGTGGGCGCTGGGTGGGGATTGGGTCTTCGACGGTAAACCCGCCGGCTGGGGCGCAGTGGACGACGAGGTTTCGATCGCTGCGATCCGCGCGGCGTACGAGGGCGGCGTCCGGCTGATCGACACGGCCGACGTCTACGGCTGCGGGCACTCGGAGCGGGTTGTGGGCCGGGCGGTGGCGCCGTTCCGTGAGGATGTTGTGCTGACTACCAAGGTGGGGCTGGTGTTCGATGAGTCGACCCGGACGGGTGCGGGCTACGACTTGAGCCCGGCGTACCTTCGCCGGGCCTGCGACGCGAGCCTGCGTCGGCTCAGCACAAATGTCATCGACCTCTACTTGGTGCACCCGACACCGGAGCCGAACCAGCTGCCAGACATCGTCGGAACCTTCGAAGAACTCGTCGCCGCCGGCAAGATCCGCACCTACGGCACCAGCGCGCCCGTGCCGGAAAGCATTGCAGCCATCGCGGCCGGAGAGCACGGGGTCGCCGTACAACAGGAGCTCAACGTCTTTACGGCCGATCCAGAGGCACTGGCCGCATGCGACCGGTTCGATCTCGGGGTGCTCGCGCGCAGCCCACTTGCGATGGGCCTGTTGAGCGGCAAGTACTCGTCGCCCAACGATCTGGCGCCGAGCGACGTGCGACGGAACACGCCGTGGTGGACCTTCTTCGACGACGACCGGATGGCGGAGTGGTTGAAGCGGATCGATCTGGTCCGCGATGTCCTCACCAGTGGGGGCAGGTCCCTCGTCCAGGGCGCCCTTGCTTACGTATGGGGTCGGTCGGACCGAGCAGTCGCACTGCCTGGCGCCCGAACGGCGGCCCAAGCCGAGGAACAAGCCGGCGCTCTGGCCCACGGTCCGCTGACGGCGGTCCAGGTCGCCGAGATTGACGCTTTGCTCCGCCCCGAATGACGATGTCCGGCTGTCGGCGATGCTGCTCGCAGCCGGTCGGCCGAGGTTCGGCGCCCGGGCTACCGGCGTCCGCATATCGAGCGGTCAGCCGATCGACGGAATCTGGATGTTGGAGTAGTAGGGCTTCCAGAACGTGAATTCCGCCGCGAGCCAGTGGCGGAGGCCCTCGTAGAGCATTGTGTAGCGGCCCGCGGCGTAGGCGTCGGGCGTGACCCACCAGCTGACGTCGACGTCGTACGCGATGAGCTCGGCACTCAGCAGGGTGCGGCTGCCCATCGGGTAGAGGTAGCAGCACCCGAGATAGGCGCCGGCGGCATCGCGGACGACGTAGGAAAAGGATGAGCCTTCGCGGAATTCGAGCTCGTGCCAGACAAGATCGACGAAGTCATAATCCTCACTGACCGGCTCGGTCGGCCATGTGCCGCCACGGGTCTGCTGAATGAGGGCGAGGCTCGCGTTTATTCCGCGAACGTCGTCGGCGAGGTCGCTGCGGCTGATCGCCGTGGCGACGAGATCGTCGTAGACGAGCCGACTGGGCGCGGCGGCGCCGACCGGCAATGTGAGTTTCTTTGTCAGGCGGGTGTAGTCCATGCTCGTCTCCGTTCGCCTCACGTTGGCGGCCACCGCGCAGCGATGATCCACGCGCGCGAATCGAACAACACGCCGCCGTTGGTGTGGTGTGCTGCGATGAGTGTGCGCAAACGCGCGACGGCGTGCTCGCGGGCGCGCGGGCCGAGAGCGGCGAGCAGGTTCTCCGTGACCCGGAGGCCCAGCACCATTTCGGTGCCCGTGGCCACGTCCGGCCCGTATGACACCGGCTCGTGCACCTCGGTGAACGTCACATCGACAAAGCCGGCCCGACCCAAGATGCTTTCGACCACCGGTGGGTCGCCGAGGGCGAACGGATCCAGGCCGGCCGCGGGCGGTTGCCGTGAGCCGATCGTCTCACTCACAGCCACCGACCATTCGTTGCGTTCCTGCTGCTGCCAGACGAGCAGGATGAGCCGGGCATCCGCGCGCAGCGCCCGTCCGATATTCGTGAACGCCGCGACTAGGTCACCGAAGAACATCACTCCGAACCGACTGATACAGACGTCGAACTCGCCGGGCGGGAACGGATGGGTCTGCGCGTCCGCCTGCTCGTAGGCGACATTCGTCAGACCTTCGTCAGCGCTGATCCGGCGGGCCAGGGCGAGCGCGTCTCCCGAGATGTCCACGCCGAGCACGCTGCCGGCCGTCGCGACCCGGGCCGCCTGGCGGGTCGACTGACCGGTTCCGCAGCCGATATCGAGCACCCGGTCGTCGCGATCGATGGCTGCGACGGCGCGGAATCGCTCGTTGTGCGGGCGTATCTCCGCGTCGAAGAGGTCAGCCCGAGTGACCCGCAGATTGCTCATGGCTGGATCGTCTCGTTCAGCAGACCACGCAGGGTGATCAATTCTCGCGGTGGTCTGTCCTAGTGTCCTGCGCCGCGCTTGATCTCTTGCAGCGACCAGCCGTTGCCGTCCGGGTCGCTGAAGAATGCGAACCGTGAACCGGGTGCGCCCTCGGGGCCGAGTTGCTGCACTTCACTGATGGGGACACCGCGGCTGAACAGCACATCGCGTACCGCATCGATGTCCTCGACGACAAGCTGCGGACCCTTGGTTGTGCCAGGCTCGCCGAGCGGCATCCCTTCGCCAATCACCACGGAGCACGCCGATCCCGGCGGAGTCATCTGCACGACCCGCATCCCGGGCGCAGGCTGGACGTCGTGGTCGAGGCCGAAGCCAACCTGGTCAACGTAGAACCCTTTCGCAACATCGACGTCAGACACCGGAATGCCGATGACTTCGAGTTTCATATCCACCGCGACCGCTCCTCGTGTCGTGTCCTGACATGCACACGCCCCGTGGGGCACATCCTCGGGGCCACATTCCGGCCCTGGACCATCACCACCCTAGGGCGTCCACGCGTCGGGCACCGCCATGACGGAGCGATAGGGCGCCGAGAGACGAACCGGCGGATGGATGTCGTGCTGTGGTCGCTCGGGCGATGTGGCGGCAGTTCAGCGCCGCGTTGTGGTGGAGCGACGGCCGTCCACTAGGCCGGCGAACGGCGCCCGCGGCCCGGCAACCGTAGCCGGCGGCGCCGCCCCCCGTCGCCGATCACCGAGACGACGGTCTGCGCGAGGTGCGGACAGCCGGTCGAGGGAAACGCATCCCGCCGGTGCCGGTGGAGAATCAGGAACAGGTCCCCGGGCGGCGCGTCCCGGTATAGGCGATCCAGGCGCAGGCGGTCGATCGCGGCGAGAGTCGGAGTGTAGATCGCGTCGTGCCAGTTCGCCGCGATCTCCGAATTCTCGAGTACGCGTCCCCGAGCCCGCATCATGTGGTAGCCGTGCACTTGTATGTTTTCCAGCAGCTCGAGGTAGTGCGCGGGCCGGCTTACCGCGATCCGCACCCGGGAACGCCCCTCGGCAAGCCCGCTGTCCTCGAGGAAGATGCGCTCGAGCTCCCGGAGGACGACCTCGAGCATGTCCGCCCCGGCCGGGAGAGGGACGCGCGCGATGAGCTCGGTCACGTCGGCGTCGATCATCTCCGCGCCGCTCCGCCGCGCGAGGGCGGTGCGGTGGTGACCGTCGATCACGAAGTACGTCTCGCCGAGCTTGACCGCAACAATCGGCGGGAACACGCCTTCGGCGAATCCGTCCTGGAGCGAGCGCATCCGATCGCGACTCGAGGAGAGCAGCGGGCGGAAGTCGCGGGTGAACGAACTGACGCGGCCCTGTGTGCCGACGAGCGCGTCGACCGGGATCTCGCAGACGCCCAGGTATCGACGCCCGAACGGCTTCAGTCGCCGCTCGACCTCGTCGAGCACTAGCAGGCGGTCGCGGCCGCTCGGCACCTTCATCGCGAGGTCAACCATAACAATCGGGTGGCCTGCGTCAGGGCGCAAACCAGACGCCTACTGTCGCGTGAGGGACGTCGTTGCAGCAGAAGGACGAGCCGCCGATCGTATGGGGACGACCTAACGGACTCCGGCGCCGACCGCAGCCCGCACCAGCTCGACAACCTTCTTCTCGACCGCGGGGCTCCATTTCTGCAGGGCGTACGCCACCGGCCACAGATCCCCGTCGTCGAGGGTGGCCGTGTCCTGGAAGCCAAGGGTCGAGTACCGATAGTTGAACTTGCCCGAGTCCTGAAAGAAGACGACGACCTTGTCGGCCGCGTTCGCGTAGGCCGGCATTCCGTACCAAGTCTTTGGCGACAGGTCTGGGGCGGTCGAAGTCACCGTCACATGTACCCGCTCGGCCAGCGCACGATCCTCTGGCGCCATCGACGCGATGCTGTCGAGGACCGCCTGCAGCCCATCGGCTTTCTTGGCACCCTTCTTGCCCTCAGCGCGCAACTCCTCGGCGCGCTTTTTCATCGCGGCGCGCTCGGCCGCGCTGAAACCTTCGGACTTGGTCTGCGCACTCTTGGCGGGCATTTTCACGCAACCTTTCGACGCTGCAGGCCCGGCGCGATGCCGGCCATCGGAAGCAAGGCTAGGCCCGATGACACCACGAAGCTTCTCGATTCCTGATCGGATCGGTAATCAGGGAGATGGTCAAGTAGCGGCGCTGCGCGCCGGGCCAACCTTGACCGGCTGGTGGTCGAAGTCCATTCCTTCGTGCGCGCTGGTCTCACCGGTGGCGCGGCGACCGCCTCGACACGTGTTGTTCAACCGCGTTCAGCAACTTGTTGTCCGGTTCGAGCCACTGGACCGTGGCCAGCTCATCCATCGCCAGCCAGCGCAGGAGGTCGTGAGTTGCGCTCGAGGTCGGCTGCCCTTTCGTGAGCGTGGCCGCATACAGGACCAGTTCCAGGTTTTCGCCGATCGGCGCGCGGCCCAACTGGCCCTCGACCGCGACTGATACACCGAGTTCTTCGCGGCACTCCCGCACGACCGCGGCCGACTCCGCTTCACCGGGTTCCACCTTGCCACCCGGAAATTCCCATAGACCCGCGAGGTTCGCGGGCGTCCTGCGGCGAGCGGCTAGCACCCGGCGCTCGCGAACTATTGCGGCGCCAACCACCGTCCGCACGAAGCCCCGGCCCACACCGTCAGGTTGTTGCGGCACTAGTGGTCTCGACATGCCTGGTGGACATCAACCCTTCGCTTGACCGGGCGTTTGCTTGTCGACGCCACTCAGCCACCCACGCAAGTCCTCGCGGGCCAACGACCTCGTCTACACCCACCGGAAGATCCACGTCCACCGCGACAGTGTGGCCGATTCGCTCTACTGCATCGCCATGAGTACGTCAGCGGCCAACGAACCGGAACAGTGTATGTACCTGCCCGTTGCACCGTCGCCTTCCGTCGAAGGTCGAGTTTCGAGCGCTTCTGTGCCTTATTGATTGGGGATCCAGGATTGCGCGCTGAGCGTGGCTAGATCGTTGACCATCAGCCCACGGTCGGAGACGGTCCAGAGATCGGGGCCGATGATCAGCGATCGGGTGATTCCCGCCTGGCCTGGGTCGGTGGGTGCGGCCGGCTGCGTGACGGTGCCGTGCTCGGTGGTCTGGTTGTGGTCGACGCTGAGCACGAGGGCGCTGGCGGCTATCTGCCCGTTCGTCCACGAGGTCACCGGTATTACCGCGGTGCCGGTAGGTGGCCAATAGGTGAAAGCGTGCGGGTCCGATTCGGCGCTGGTCTGGACGTTGATCTTGACGAGGTGGGCGAGCCGCCGCGGATGGGACGGGTTGCTGACGTCGAACAATGAGATCTGCAGGCCGAGGGGCCGACCCTGCGCGGTGGCCTCTTGTCCGATCCCGATCAGCGTGCGGGCCGAGGCCGGGTGCAGGTAGGCCGAGTAGCCGGAGAGCTCGAGCGTGCCGGCGATGCGGGGTGCGGCCGGATCGCGCAGGTCCAGCGTGTACAGCGGATCCATCTGCTGGAACGTGACCACGTACCCGAGTGCGCCAATGAACCGGACCGCGTAGATCCGTTGCCGCTCGCCTAGACCGTCGAGCTCACCGACCTTGGTCAGGGTGTCCGCCCGCAGCACGTACACCGAGCTAGACGACGTGCTGACCGCGTTGCTGGATCCCGGCTCGTCGGCGAGCGCATCGCCGGTGGTGGTGGCGACCCGCAGGTACCCGGCGTAGTCGGACAGGGCGTACTGGTTCAGCAGCCGACCGGCCACTTCGCCCGAGGCGACATACCGCGGCGGGCCGGGCCTGGAGATGTCGAAACGGTGGATCTGGGTCTGCTGTGCAGGTACCCGTGGCCGGACCTGCGGCGCAACGGGTGATGACCCACGATTCGGCGCGACCATCGGCAGGCGCAACGGTGCGTACCACCATTGTGGGTTGCTCGCTATGTAGAGGCTGCTCGTTGTGGCGTAGACGGTGTCCCCGTCTGCGGCCAGACTGACCGTCGAAACGCTGTCCAGGCCGGCGGCCAGGTCGATGCTGTAAATGGTGAGGAGAGACGCCCCGGTGTAATCGGCCGGATGGCTCACGCTGCGGCACGCCACGGTGCGCGACGAGACCGCCCCGTCCGCATTGCGCAGCTGGTATTTCGGTAGCCAAGCGGTGATCGGTGCGCGTCGCACCGCTGCGCTGGTTTGCGCGAGTTGCTGCGTGTCGTCGCGGGCACCGTCCGGCTGCGGAATGGCGAGGTTCGGCTGGCTGCGGAGCACGAGCCGCACCGTCGAGCCGACCAGGCGCGCGTCCACGTAGTCGCCGCTCGGGGTGAGCGTGCCTAGTGCCTTCGGCGACCCGGACAGGTCCACCAGCACGTACTTCGTTCCACCGGTGATCGGATCGGAAAACGGGCTGGGAGCGACCCCGCCGCCCGAGGACATCACACCGCGGTCGGCGAAGATCACCAGCGCCCGATCACCCTCGACGAGCAGATTCGACGCACCCCACGCCTGCTCGTTGACCAGCTTCAGGCGAGCCGTGACCGTCCTCGTCCCGGTGTCGACGACCCGCAGCACCCCACCCGCAACGGTGATCACCCGGCTGCCATCGGTCTTCACCAGATCCGGCTCGTCCGCGCCCGAGACGTAATCGTTCGTCGCGGAATGCGGCGCTGCAGCAGCCGGCACCGCCGCCTGCGGTGCCGCAGCCGGCACCGCCCCCCGCTCGGCCGCGCCGCCACTCCCCGCCGCCGGAGCGCCAAGACCCGCCGGCGTCGCCCCCCACATGCCAACACTGCGTGCGGCGTGCTGCCGCAAATCAGCCAGCATGTCGGCGCAACTCGGGTAGGAGACGAGCCGGGTGCCGCCGACTGCGGTACCGGCCGGATGCGCCACCAAACTGCCCGGGTCACGGCCCGTTGAGCCCGACACCCACACCAGCCCGGCCGCCACGACGACGACCGCTCCGACCCCAAGCCAGATCCTCACATCCCTAAGACGTGGCTGGACGGTCACCACGTTCTCCGACCGTGTGGCCTTGACGGGCTGGTGCGGTGCGAGCCGGCTCGATCCGAGTCGGCGCCGATTCGACCCCGTCAGCGTTCAGCTGGGGTCCGAGCGCCGTGCCGACGGGCCGCGACCGCCAGGGCAACGACCAGGTTCCTCCTAGCCTGTCCGCTTTAGCTCCTTGACGCGGTTCGCCTCGGCTGGTGCCCTTGACTGGTCCGGGTCGCTTCGGCCTGGCTGGTCGGCGTGCTCCATTGCGCGCGTTCACCGGCGTGCTCGCCTGGGAGGTGGACAAGGCTGGGCGGCTGGTCCTAGGAGAAACTGGAGTAGCTAGGTCACAGCTGGCCACGGCGGCCTCGGATGGCGCTGCGGTCCAGCCACCGGCCCATCCCACGGCTCGGAAAACCTTGGAGTGCCAAAATGGTTAGTGTGACCGTCGTTCCGATCAATTGGAGCGTACTGAACAAAGGGTTGCCGACAGACGCGAATTCGGTGCGGATGGGATCGATTCTGAACAATACCAACCGCTACGCCCTCACAACTTGGTATACCGCCAAGGGTTATGCCTCATCATCGCAACAAGCCGCCAATTACCTTGACTTCGGCGGCACCGACGAAACCCATATTCGCCCGGCGGCGTCCGAAGCGTTAGGCCTGGCCGTATCGTTGAAAACCGGCCTGTATAACCCGACCGTTACCGGCGTGGACCTCCATAGCGCCGAGACCAAGGGTGCAAAGCTCATCCGGTCGCTCGCCTATCGGCACCTGGTAAACCTGGCCGGAGGCTGGGGTAACGATTGGCAAACTGCCCTCTGGGCCGCCTATGCCGGCCTCGCCGGCTGGTTGATGTGGGATGATCCGTACCTGAGCGCAACTGACCGGCAAAATATCCGTGAGATGGTCGAGTACGAAGCCAACCGCTTTATCGGCTATCGGGTGCCGTACTACCGGAACGCGGCCGGCACCATCGTCTACCCAGGTGACAGCAAAGCCGAAGAGAACGCCTGGAACGCCATGCTGTTGGAAACGGCAGTGAACATGATGCCCAATCACCCGAATGTCGCTGCCTGGAATTACAAATCGCAGGAACTCATGGTCTCCGCCTTCGCCCGGCCCAGCGACGTGGTTAGCCAGAGGGTCGTGAATGGGCGCGCGTTGTCCCATTGGTTATACGGCTCCAACGCCAATAATGACGGCACTGTCATCAACCACAGCATCGTCCATCCCGATTACATGGAGACCATTTCGGAAAACAACTATGCCGCGCTCGTCAGCTCATTGGCCGGCAGGCCGACGCCCGAAGCCGCCTTTTTCAACAGCGACGTGGTGTATGACGCCTTGGTGGATCTCAATTTCGTGGCCGGTAGTTCGTACCCGCCCGGCCCGCCCATCGCCGCACCGGGCGGTACGATATTCATACCTGGTGGTGCTAACATTTACTACCCGCAAGGCAACAGTTGGGGAACGGCGCGTCGGATGCATTTTGCCTTGACCGACGCCCAGGCGAGCGCCTTTGGCTTTGATGCGCTCGCTTCCAAAAATGGCGCCTATTGGGAGCCATACCACGCGCAGATGGTGCTAAATATGCAAAATGCCAATGCTGACCGCCGCACCTACACTACAGCAGCACAAGATACGTACAGCGGCCGGGAAGAATGGGTGGCCGCGCAGGCGGCGCAAGCTTATCTGACCAAATGGCTGGTCAAACAAGCAGTCTATGTCAAGACTACGGCCGCTGTACCACTCGTCATCGACAATCTCGACCGCGAATTCTCGGTGGTAAGTGGCAGTTGGATCACCTCGACGCCTCCGGATCGGCTCGGCCCGAACAACCGCTACGCCGCGGCTGGAGACGGCTCGGCCAAAGCGCGGTTTACGCCGAGGATTACCGGCCCAGGTAACTATGCGGTGTACGCCTGGTGGACGGCCTATCCCAACCACGCTACGAATGCGCCTTATGTAATCCGAGACAGCGCCGGGGCGCACACGGTGCTCACCAACCAAGAAACCAATGGCGGCCAATGGAATCTCTTAGGCACCTACTCGTTTGCCGCCGGCGCGAACGGTTATGTCGAGCTGAACAATGCCGCGAACCAGTACGTGGTAGCGGATGCCGTCATGTTCGTTTCCCAGTAAGAACTTCGGATGTCATGGGGCGACTCTGAATTCTGATGGCAGGGCGTACGGCCCGGCCGGTCAGCGGTATACGCGCAGGTCGGCGACGGTCCACCATTGCGCGGCGGTGCCGGTCTGGACAACGCGCACGTAGCGCGCCGGATCGCCGGGAAGCGCGATGTTGGTGAGCTGCCCGGTACCCGAGCCGGTCAGCGGCACCGACCAGGTCGTCCCATCGACGCTGGTGGACACGGCGTAGCCGCGCGGGTAGTCCGACGTGTCAGGCCCGGTGTCGAGGACGAGCCGGCGGGCCGCAACGACGCCGCCGAGATCGACCTGCAGGGTCTGCCCCGGCTGCTGCGCGGCGCCGGTCGTCCACCGGGTGCTGGCGTCGTCGTCGACGGCTTTGGCGGCGTCCGCGCTGTCGGGCGTCGGCGTGGCG
>Ga0068855_100008861_pt1 | contig 12162 bp, 11 predicted proteins | sample KBSCornC52_FD_66592 | JGI IMG/M metagenome (GOLD analysis project Ga0068855, IMG submission 66592) | Corn rhizosphere microbial communities from Kellogg Biological Station, Michigan, USA - KBS Corn C5-2 | ecosystem: Host-associated > Plants > Roots > Rhizosphere > Soil ...
CTGGGTGAGGAGGGATTCGAAGTCGGAGCCGGTGAGGCGGTAAGCGATTCGGCGGACGCGGCCGGCTAGCTGGAGACGCTTCGGATGTTTTGGCGAGGGCTGGAGGAGGCGTTCGAGACGGCCGCGCAGATTCGGGGTGCGGCCGATGTATGGCTCGTCTTTCGGGTCTGCACCATAGAGCGCAAAAACGGCTGGCATGGTTTCCAGCTGGCTTAGCGCCGCCTTCGCGTCAGCTGGATCGAAGGGAACGGATTGCATTTCGACGTTCACGCGCCGCTCCGCTAAGCTCCCGCGATGGTCATTCCGTCGATGCGAATGGTAGGCGATGCCACTGATCCGCGAAACACAAGATCATTCCCGATCGTTGTCACGTTCTTCAGCATCTCGCCCAGATTTCCCGCAATCGTGATCTCTTCTACGGCGTGGGTGAGCTGGCCGTTCTCGATCCAGAGACCGGCGGCGCCGCGGGAGTAGTCGCCGGTGACGATGTTCGTGCCGAAGCCCATAAGGCTGGTGACGTAGAGTCCAGATTTGATTTCAGAGATGATCTGCTCGGGCGTTTGGGTTCCGGGTTCGAGATAGAGGTTGCCAGGGCCGATGCCTGGCGCTCCGGCGAGTCCGCGGGAGGCGTTGTGGGTGGACTTCATGCCGAGCTTGCGGGCGGCGTAGGTGTTGAGCATGTAGTTGCGAAGGATTCCTTTTTCGAGGACAACGGTGCGCCGAGAGGGAAGGCCTTCTCCGTCGAAGGGGGAGGTGCCATAGCCGCCCACGCCTGTCGGCAACAACATTGTGTTGTCGTCGATGATGTTGAGGGTTGATGCGCCGATCTGCTCGCCGAGTTTGCCGGCGAGGAAGGAAGCGTGACGCCAGATAGAGTCGCCGGATGCGGCTTCGAATACGGAGCCGATGAGGGAACGGGCTACTTCGGGTGAGAAGACAATGGGGACACGCTGGGTGGGAACTCGGCGCGCGCCGAGGCGGCGGAGGGTGCGGCGGGCTGCTTCGGCGCCGACGGATTCGGGGGAGTCGAGGTCGGCCATGCGGCGGGCGCTGGACCACCAGCCGTCGCGCTGCATGTGTCCGTTTTCGTCTGCGGCGAGAGGAGCGGCGGAGACTCCCGCATAGCTGGAGCGGTAGCTTCCTACAAAGCCGCGGGAGTTGGCGAGGATCTTGCTGCCGGTCGCGGCGTCGAAGCTGCCGCCATCGGAGTTGGTGATGCGCTTGTCGGCTGCGAGGGCGGCGGCTTCAGTGCGGCGGGCGAGTTCGATGCGCTCGGGTCCGGGAAGGGAGTAGACGTCGTCATAGTAGAGGTGGAGGTCGTCCTTGATGGATCCGAACTCTTCTGGCTCGGGGAGGCCGACGAAGGGATCTTCTTCTGTGACTTTGCCGAGGGCCATCGCGCCTTCGACGACCTGGCGGATGCCGTCGGCGGTGAGGTCGCTGGTGGAGGCGGAGGCGGTGCGTTTGCCGAGGTAGACGCGGAGGCCGAGGGCGCGGGAGCCCGACTCCTTGAGGGTTTCGACCTGACCCATGCGGACGTTCACGCTGAACTCGTCGCCTTCGCGGATTACGACTTCAGCGTCGCTCGCGCCGGCCTGCATCGCCTGGCTGACCACGTCTGCTGCGAGGGATTGGAGGGCAAGGGCTTCAGAGGTTGCGGAGGGACCGGTGGGAATGGCGACTGCGTCAGACATGGGTCAACGTTAACAAACTACATCGACGCACTGCATCTTTGGCCTCCGAGGTTATGGTGCAGGTCACAAGATTCGGGGCTCGGGTTTGTTATGTTGGTGAGTTCCGGTGAGAGGCACTATGAAGGTCGTCATTCCGCGCTTGTTCCTTGTCTGTGTGTTTGTTCTGCCGATGTTTTGTGCAGCCCAGAAGAAGGGAGTCGATCCGAAGTTGGTTGCAAAGGCCAAGGCCGGGGACGCGCAGGCGCAAACGGCGCTGGGCGTGGCGTACGCCGACGGGACTGTTGTTTCCCAGGACTATGCGCAGGCTGCGACTTGGTTCAAGAAGGCTGCGGATCAGGGGAACGCACAGGCGCAGGATCATCTTGGCAGGCTGTATGAGACCGGCAGCGGCGTGCAGCAGGATGACGGAAAAGCTGCGCTTTTGTATCGGCGAGCTGCAGAGCAGAACTTGGCTTCAGCGCAACTGCATCTGGGGTTGCTGTATCAGCATGGCGTAGGGGTTCCGGAGAATCCGGCTCTGGCCGCGGGCTGGTATCGTAAGGCCGCGCTGCTGGGAGTTCCGGAGGCGGAGTACAACCTGGGAACGATGTATGAGCGTGGGATCGGGGTTCCGCAGGATTATGCGCAGGCGGCTGATCTCTATCGGCGGGCGGCGGACAAGGGCGATGCGGACGCGCAGTTCAACCTTGGGATTCTCTACGACAACGGGACGGGCGTGCCGAAGAACTACATGGCCGCTGCCGCGTGGTATGAGAAGGCTGCAGAGCAGGGGCTGCCGAGGGCACAGTTCAATCTTGGGTCGATGTACGCAAACGGGCAGGGGACGCCGGTGAATTTGCCGGAGGCGTATTTCTGGCTGTCGCTGTCGGCGAAGACGTGGAGCGGATCAAGGCAGGATCAGGCTGAGCATGCGCGGGATCTGGTGGCGCAGCATATGAGCGCGGAGGATCTGGAAGCCGCGAAGCAGCGGGTGGCGAAGTGGCTGGCGGAGCGGAAAAAGTAGGGAACTGCGGAATGCGGCCTCTTACTCTTTGCCGAGCGTCAGAGAGAATTGCCAGTGACAATGCTCGCTTTGCCTGAAGGTTATTTTCTCGCGACGTTTGGGGGCCTGCAGCGCGAGATTGACGGCAATTGCATTTCGGATTGGGTCAGTGATCTCGCAGATCTTCACCTGATAGGTGCTGGTTGCTGAATAAATTGCCCACGGCTGGCTCATGATTGCGGAATTGGTGAAATCGGAGATGTACGCCTCGTCGAAGGTGTCACCTGGGGCCAATTTCCATTGCGCCCTCAGTGCACCTTCGTGTTTGCTGAGTTCGCCGTTAAAGTGAACAGAGTCGAAACGGTACAGCGGACCTGAATCGATCTTGAAGATTACGCGAACTGGATAGCTTCCGTCGGTCGACGGCAGGAGTTCCGTCTGGGGATCGCTTACAACGGGATTCATGTATCCGCGGGAGCGGTACAGCTTGTTCAAGGCGAAGTACATTGCGAATGCGCGGCCGGCTGCTGAGTACTGGTGATAGCGCTCCTGGTCGGAGCCGATGCAGTATGTCCGCCATTCGTTGAGAGGCTCACCGGTTGGTGGGTTTGATCCTTCTATTCTGCAGTCAACGACCGGGATTTGAAGTCCCTTTACGATGTAGACTGCTTTTCCGCGCTGTGCCCAGAATGTCTCGTGGATGGCTGTTCCCTTCACTCCATCTTCCCGTAAGAGTTCGTTTAGGCCTTTGACGATTGCTTCGTTCAGACCCTCTCTCCAACTTACGTATGGAGTTGTGAGCAGCGGAATTCTTGTCTTGAGCCTTTGCACGATCTTCTCGTGAGTAGTCCAAACGAAATTATCGAAGACAAGCTGCATGGCGTTTTCTGCAGTCACGTCCATCCAGAGATCACTGCCTTCGACGCGGGGAACGCAGGCAATCGTATCGAAGACCTTCATGCTGCTCAGCAAGTGGCAGTCTTGGCGGACCAACTCAGTCGAGGCTTTGATTCCCTTCCTGAGGCCAATTCCGCGGAGAAGATCATCTTCGCTGAGGCCGGTGTTGCCGTGGATGCGGGCGCCAGCGAACGTAAGCTCCTTCGCGTTAGCAGCCATTCCCGCGATCAGGAGGCATACCGAAACTGCAAACTGGAGAAAAGAGCGCACAGACGTTCACCGCAAAGCTGCGAAACAGCATAACTCCGAAGGATATAAACGCGCGGTGAGCGAAATCGCCTTTTGTACGAAAAATCGGCTCGCTAGCGGCCGGTCCCGCCTACGGTCATGCGGTCTAACTTGATGGTGGGCATGCCTACGCCTACGGGGACGCTCTGGCCGTCTTTGCCGCAGGTCCCGATGCCTTCATCGAGCTTGAGATCGTTGCCGACCATGGAGACGTATTTCAGGGCTTCGGGGCCATTGCCGATCAACGTGGCGTCTTTCACGGGCGCGGTGATTTTACCGTCTTCGATCAGGTAAGCCTCTGATGCGGAGAAGACGAACTTGCCGTTGGTGATGTCCACCTGCCCGCCGCCGAAGTTCACAGCGTAAAGGCCGCGCTTGACGGAGCGGAGGATGTCTTCGGGGGCGTCGTCGCCGGAGAGCATGTAGGTGTTTGTCATGCGCGGCATGGGAATGCAGTGATAGCTTTCGCGTCTCCCCGAGCCTGTATTGGCCGCGCCGGTGAGGCGGGCGGAGAGCTTGTCGGTCAGGTAGCCCTTGAGGATTCCATTCTCGATTAGGACGGTTTCCTGGGTGGGTGAGCCTTCGTCATCCACGTTGAGGGAGCCGCGGCGGCCCGCCATGGTGCCGTTGTCTACGACGGTGACTTTGGGGCTGGCGACTGGACGGCCGATGAGGCCCGTGAAGGCGGAGGTGCCTTTGCGGTTGAAGTCCGCTTCGAGACCGTGGCCTACGGCTTCGTGGAGGAGGATTCCGGGCCATCCGGGGCCGAGGACCACTTCCATCTCGCCGGCGGGGGCGGGAATGGCTCCGAGCTGAAGGATTGCGCCACGAGCGGCTTCCTGCGCGAGGTGTTCCGGGCTCTTCGTTCCCGTAAATTGATCCAGACCTGCGCGGCCACCGCCTCCGGCTGAGCCTTTGGTTGTGACCGGGCCGTCTTTGGCGATGACGAAGACGTTAAGGCGGCAGAGCGGCTGGGTGTCGCTGGCGAACGAGCCATCGGAACCGGCGATGAGGATGCGGCGCAGTTCCTCGCTGTATCCGGCGCGGACTTGGACGATGCGGCTGTCGGAAGCGCGGGCGGCGCGGTCGGCGCGGAGGATGAGTTCGAGTCGGGCTGCGAGGTCGAGATCGAAACCGCCGAGCGGCACGGGGTAGAGGTCGGCTGCCGCGGTTTCCGTAAATCCCTGGATTGGCTGCTTCGACGGTCCGGACGCGATCAGCGCGGCGGTTTTTGCGGCGTGGAGCAACCTCTCGGGGTTCAGGTTATCGGTGTAGGCATAGCCGGTGCGTTCGCCGGAGAGGACACGGATGCCGCACCCGGCACTGGTGCCGGTGCTGGCGGATTTAACGATCTGTTCGTCGACACCGAGGGACGTGGAGGTTACGGATTCGAAGTAGAGGTCGGCGTAATCGCCTCCGGCGGAGAGTGCTTCGCCGAGGCAACGCTCAAGGAGGCGCTCGGTGATGCCAAATTTCTCAAAAAAGTAACGTCTATGACTCTGCTGCGGGGAAGGCTCGGGTAGGTTCATCACTGTCTCCAGTTTACGCCTCTGGCCCGGTTTCCCGCTGGATGGCACAGATGGTTTGCTCACTTGATTCATGCGTCGTGTAGGCAGGTTTCCACAATTCTGATCGTGCTACATTCAGGCCATGAAAAAGCTCATCGCTGCTGTACTTCTGGTGATGGTGTTTGCTGGACCGGCGTTTGCCGCGACAACGCATCACCACCACCATCGTCATCACCACCATCGCAAGGCCTAGTTCTGTCGTCCGGGAAAGTCCGGGAAATTGAGGCCAGTGTCTAAAACCCGAAAGATTGGCCCATGTGCAGTGTGGGCCAGTCCCGGTGTCTCCCCCGTTTCCTCGCAGACGCCTTGGTGACCTCCGGTACTATCCCCGCCCCGCTTCTCGTGCTACATTCCAGCCATGAAGAAAATTGCAGCAGCCGTGCTGATGCTGACGGTGTGTGCCGCCCCCGCGTTTGCCCGGCATAAGAAGCCGCACAAGGATCCGCGGGTGGTCGAGCATCCCAAGGCCTACCACCAGAAGAACCAGCACCTCAAAGAGGTGCCTAAACACAAGCTGCCCAAGCACAACACCGCGAAGTAACTGCCGGATATGCAACAAATGCCAGAGTTGGACGATCTCCGCTATCCCATTGGCCGTTTCGCTCCGCCAGCCTCGTCTGAGCCCGCCAACCGCGCCGAACAGATATCCACGTTGCGTTTGCTACCCGGCAACCTTCAAACGGCTGTCAGTGGACTCAGCCATCTCCAGCTCGACACTTCGTACCGTGAAGGTGGCTGGATCGTACGCCAGTTGGTCCACCACATCGCCGATAGCCACGCAAACGCCTACGTGCGTACGAAGCTCGCGCTAACCGAAGACTGGCCCACGATAAAGACCTATGACGAAGCCGCATGGGCGCGGCTATGCGATAGTACCCTTCCAATCGACGGATCGCTGGCGATGATCGCGGCCCTGCATGAGCGTTGGGTAGCGCTTCTGGAATCCCTCTCTGAAGCCGATTTCCAACGGGGCTACAATCATCCGGAACTTGGCAAGCAGGAACTTTCGAGCGTGCTGGCAATGTATTCCTGGCACTCGCGCCATCACACGGCACACATCACCAACCTGCGAAAAAGGATGAGTTGGTAGTCCAAGTGTCCTCGGGCCCAGAGTCACCCTCCCCTGCGAAGCTTGCCGAAGTCCTCGAAGAATACCTGACTGCTCACCCAAGAACTGCTCTGCTTGAAGATGGCCGCGTCCTCTTTGACATGCGCCTCGCCCACTACTCCATCACCGAGTCACACGGCCGCTGTCTTCTGCAACTCTGGAGCGAAGAACGCAATCTTGTTCGTACCGTCGTCGAAATCCAGCGACGCGCGCAGTCTCTCCGGGTGATGACGCGTCGGATGGGCGTTGCCAAGCCGCTGGCGCTTGAACTCGTCGCATCCAGCGACCGGCGCACACCCACTGCTCGCGACTCCGCTCGCCGCAATTACCAGCGTCTGCTCGAGCGCGTTCTCACACGAGCGTTTATCGGGGCGAAGGTCGAGGGCTTCCGGTCAGCAATGGATCTCGAGCATAGTTTCGGTCCGGCGTATGTGCGCGGACGGCTCCTACGTGGAACGGCCGCCGATGCCGTCATCGGGATCAGCCAAGCCGAATCGTCGGCGGCCATCGACGGCATTCTGACCCTCGGAATCCTGTGGCTCGACTACTGTCGCCAGAAGGCTGACGCGCGCCGTCACTTCGGAGGTCTGAAGGTGGTCGTCCCGAGTGGGGCATGGCGCACTACTGCAGAGCGCATGGCGTGGCTCAATCACTCTGCGGCCGATTTCCAGCTTTACGCTCTCGAGGAGCGCTCCGAAGAACTGGAACTCATCGACTTTCGCGACAGCGGCAATCAGATTGCGCGGCTCGTACACGCTTTTTCAGCCGAGGCTGCTCTTGAACGTTGCGGGCCAGGAATCGCCAAATTGATGAGCCTTCTACCGGATGGTGCGAAGCACCGCGTCGAAGTTCGTCCACGTTCTGCCGGCGAAGTCGGCCTGATGTTGCACGGCCTCGAATTTGCGCGGGTCCGGCACGGCGCTTCGGCGCACTCGTTCGCGCGGCACGAGGAGATCACATTCGGTGCGGGTGCGAACGAAACTCCGCTGACCCCGGAAACCGAAGATCTTTGCCGTGAACTCTGCGCGCGCCTCTTTGCCGCCCGGCATCCGGCTGGCACCCACAATGATCCGCTCTTTCGAATGCAGCCGGAGCGCTGGCTCGAATCCGAGTTTCGCAGTGGTCTCGCCGAGTTGCTCCCCATGCTGCGCGGCGATCTGGTCTACTCGCAGGTACCGGCCCTCTCATCCGGTGATCGCGGCATGCTTGACTTGCTCACCCTGGATCGCAACGGCCGCCTCACCGTGATCGAGCTCAAGGCCGACGAAGACCTGCACCTGCCCATGCAGGCCCTGGATTACTGGATACGCGTCCGTGCTCTCAACGCCGACCGGCAGCATACTTCCATGAGCGACAGGCCGCTTTCAGCTTTCGAACGGGAAGGGTATTTCGCACGGGCCGAGGTTTCGGACCAGGCCCCCCGGCTTCTTCTGGTAGCGCCGGCCCTCCGTATCCACCCTGCGAACCTGCCGGTGCTTCGCTATCTCTCGCCGGAGGTGGAATGGGACCTCATTGCGCTCAGCGAGCACTGGCGCAACGAACTGAAGATCGTCTTCCGCAAGCGTTTTTCCGACATGCGATAAACATCGTCTCAATTCACTGCGGCAGCTGCTGCAAGATCCGCATTGGAGCACGCGCACTCCTGGAGATCGGCCACCAGTGCATCCACGCGCTTCAGATCTGAATCCCAAGCGAACATGATGCGCGCCGCGCCACCGATGAACGTATAGAACCTCCATCCGCGCCCGCGAAGCGCATTCAGAATCCCGTCCGGCGCATTCAGGAACACGGTGTTCGCGTCAACTTTTGAAACGACTTCTACGTTGTCGATCAGGCGCGCGCGCTCCGCAAAATACCGTGCACAGGCGTTGGCATGTTCTGCATTCTTCAGCCATGCACCAGTCTCCAGCAATCCAACCCAGGGTGCCGCGAGGAATCGCATCTTCGACGCAAGCTGGCCTGCCTGCTTGCAGCGGTAGTCGAAATCTACGGCAAGTTTCTTGTCAAAGAAGATCACCGCTTCGCCAACGGCCATGCCGTTTTTGGTGCCGCCGAAGCACAGCACGTCTACGCCGCTCTTCCAGCTCAGCTCAGCCGGCGTGCAGCCCAGACTTGCGCACGCATTCGCGAAGCGCGCTCCGTCCATGTGCAGCGAGAGCCCGTGCTCGGTGCACGCCGCCGAAATTGCATGTAGCTCCTCGATTGAGTACACGCGTCCCGTTTCTGTTGGCTGCGTAATCGTCACAACGCGCGGTTTTGGATAGTGAATGTCCTGTCGTTTTGTAGCCAACTCACGGATGGATGCGGGCGTCAGCTTTCCGTCGACCGCGGCGGCAACCAGCAACTTCGATCCATTGGAGAAGAACTCAGGCGCGCCGCACTCATCCGTCTCCACGTGCGACGCATCGCAGCAGATCACGCCGTGATACGACTGGCAGAGCGACGCCAGCGCCAGTGAATTTGCCGCGGTCCCGTTGAAGACGAAGAACACCTCGCACTCGGTCTCAAACAGCTCCCGAAACGCGTTCGCAGCGCGCGCCGTCCACACGTCGTCGCCGTAGGCCGTTGCATGCCCGTGATTCGCGCTCTCCATGGCCGCCCAGGCTTCTGGGCAGATCCCCGCATAATTGTCGCTGGCAAACTGCTGTGCAAGATCGTCCACTTCCACTCCCATCTCTGATCTCTTCTTCCGTCCGAAATGTCTGGTGAGTCAATGATAGAAGGCCAGGATTTCTTCCCGTTTCACAGTGAGGACTGCCCAGCCGAGGTGGAGAAGTGCACCATTTTCGGTTCAACGTTTTTCCGGTCGGAAAAGCCGGGCTTTCAAACCGCTTTTTCCGCAACAAATTGTCATTCCCTGTATCAGCGTGAAGTGATATAAATCACATAATTTCTGAAGAGACAGCGGGAGAATCGTTTTATCCGCTAGTGAGAAATAAGCCTGAGGTCCTGACGGGGTCGACGAATCCTCCATCGAGAAGCCCCCAGGCGGGAGTTTTCCGTCGTGCCCACGCAGACCGTCTTCGAGTTCGAGCCCAGGTCAGCAAGATCGACCGCTGTTGCCCCCAAACCCTCATTTGTCAGCCGCAACGTGATCTCAATCTGTGATTCGCCGGCGTTTTCGCGCGCCCCGGAAACCGAATCCGCCGAACCGACCCGCGACGGTCTCGGGTGCGCCCGGGCAATCCGTGCTGCATTTGTTCTCGAGGGCGGCTTCGGACTGGCGATCTACGCTATCTGGCACTTCCGGCACTTGATCACTGCGATTCACCTGATCCACTAAGACTTGCAACTCTGACAGAACGTACCCGCAGAGAGTCGTACCGGCCGCTGAAGCTACTTCTTCAGCGGCCTTCTTGCGAAGTAATAAAGCGCGTAGGCCAACATCCCAAACGCGATCACTGAAACCCACATGTGATCCAGGATCGTACCCCGCGGGAAGTTCAGGAGATCGCGGTTCTCCATATAGGTGGCCTCTACCGCCTTCAGAGCCACTCCGATCAGGCCGGCAATGCCGCCCGCGGCGATCAGTCCTGAAGCGAACAGGGACCCCGATGAGATGTCGCTCTCTGCTTCTGCATCCCCGGCCCGCGCTGCAGCTCTGTCCACCATCCACCGCACCACTCCACCCACGAAGATGGGCAGCGTCGTCCCGATTGGCAGATACGCCCCGACCGCAAAGGTCAGGGATCGAATGCCCAGCAGTTCGACCGCGATCACCAGCGTAACGCCCAACAGCACCAGGCCCCAAGGCAGCTTTCTGCTCAGGATGCCGTTGATGACGGTGGCCATCAGACGTGCCTGCGGAGCAGGCGCACTCGCGCTGCCGATGCCCTGGATCCAGTGCACTTCGATCTTGCCTGAGGCCGGCGAGTAGAGGTACTTGCCATCCTGCAACTCGGTAGACCCAATCGCATTCAGCAGAACGTACTCTGACGTCTGGTGGCTCGAACTCGTCTTGTCTGCCTCCGTTACGCGAATTTCGGCTGGCAGATGCTTTTTGTCCCGCTCGATGGAAACCCCGGCGTGCGTCGCATGAATGTCCCACTGTTGTGCCGCCGCATGGAATTCCTGCAGTCCCGTATTCATCAGGTTCAGCGTTGACCCGATTACGATGGTCGAAACCACTACTCCGATCATCAGTGCAATCTGCTGGAGGCGCGGAGTCGAACCAACGATGTAGCCCGTCTTCAGATCCTGCGAAGTGTCGCCCGAGTTCGATGCCGCAATGCAGACCACACCGCCGATCGTGATTGCCAGGGCGCCATACGCCGGTGCTGTCCATCCCTTGACGAGGAAGACCGCTGCCGTTGCCATCAGCGTCGCAATCGTCATACCGGAAACCGGGCTTGCCGACGACCCAACGAGTCCGACGATTCGCGAACTTACTGTGACAAACAGAAATCCGAAGACAACAACCAGTAGGGATGCCGCCAGATTCGCACCCCATCCGACGAATGCTCCCGGCACCGGTTTGAACTCGAGGAAGATGAACATGCAGACTACGATCAGCAGAGAACCGACGATAACTACGGTCATGGACAGATCATTCTCGGTTCGGATCGGCTTCTGCGCGTTGTCCGTGCCTCCGCCCTGCCGCATCGACGTCAGTCCCGCAGTGAGTGCGCTCCAGATTGTCGGCACGGTCTTCAGCAATGTGATCAGTCCAGCCGCTGCTACCGCGCCTGCCCCCATCGGCTTGATGTAGGCGGCCCAGAGATCGCTCGGCCCCATCTGCGCAATGGGAACTTGCCCCGGATACACCGGCTGAGGAAGAGCTTTTCCAAAGAAATAGATCAGCGGCATGACGACCAGCCACGAGAACACCCCGCCCGCGAAGATCACCCCCGCCACACGCGTTCCGATGATGTACCCCACTCCGAGGTACTCCGAGGTCGCATCGGCATTGATTGCGGCCCCTTTCAGCACATGTTGCGAGCCGAGGTCGGGCTCATATCCAGGAGAGCCGGGCCACGCTCGAAACAGGTTTCCATTCTGAAAAAACGTGTACAGTCCGCCAAGGCCCAATCCTAGAAATACCCTGCTCGCCAGCGACCCACCCTTTTCCCCTGCGATCAGCACATCCGCGCACGCAGTTCCCTCGGGGTAGGGAAGCGCTCCGTGTTCCTGCACAATCAGCTGACGGCGGAGCGGGATCATGAACAGCACGCCCAACCAACCGCCGATCAAGGCGAGCATAAAAATTCGCGAGTATTCGAGTTCGAACCCCAAAAAGACTAGTGCGGGGAGAGTGAAGATCACGCCGGAGGCAATCGACTGCCCCGCGTTCCCCGTTGTTTGAACAATATTGTTCTCGAGGATCGATGCGCGCCCAAACGCCCGCAAAATACTGATCGACAGAACCGAAATCGGAATCGAGGCCGCCACCGTCAGGCCGGCACGCAGTCCCACATACACGGTTACCGCGCCGAAGATGATGCCGAAAATCGAGCCCAACAGAAGTGCGCGGACCGTGAACTCCGGCGGATGTTGGTCGGGTGGAACAAACGATTGGAACTCGGCCACAGGTGCCCTCCCTGCATATTCAAACGAAAAGATTGGTGAACCTGAAGCACGAGTTTACGTCATGTCCCCGGAGTTGCAATACCGTCGCGATCACACGGG
>Ga0068855_100008862_pt1 | contig 12159 bp, 12 predicted proteins | sample KBSCornC52_FD_66592 | JGI IMG/M metagenome (GOLD analysis project Ga0068855, IMG submission 66592) | Corn rhizosphere microbial communities from Kellogg Biological Station, Michigan, USA - KBS Corn C5-2 | ecosystem: Host-associated > Plants > Roots > Rhizosphere > Soil ...
TCAAAGGCGGCGTTGTCGAAATATATCTTCTGCAGGGGCACAAGGGATAAGGCGAAATGGAAGCCAAACTTCCGCAGCGTGGCGCCCATGTACTTTTCCATAAAGGCCGGGAATTGTTTTTCCATTTGTGCCTGCGTCGACGTTGGGGCGAGCTGCACATAGGTATAAAGACCGTTATTGATCCATCCTGTCATGATCCCGTCCTCCCTACGGTTGCCCAGCGGGAAGACCAGGTCGAAGTCAAGATGGGAGTTCGTGGGGACATCCTTCATTACGGCCGTAACCCGGTATCGCTTGTCTTTGTCCACCCGGATGGTCTTGCCCATTGCATTGTCGGTGCCGCCAAAGTATTTTTTTGCCGTGCTTTCGCTAAGGACAACGGAAGGCAGGTCCCTCAGTGCGGTGGCTGTGTCGCCCCGGAGCAGCGGGAAGGAAAAGAGGCTGAAGAAATTGGAATCCACCCAGATGATCTTTTTCTCATGGAATGACCGGTTATCGATCGTCACGAGGTCATCATCCGGCCGCACCCGCACCATCCTCGTGATCTGTCCTTTGAAGTCATTCATCAGGGCAGGCCCATAGGGCCCCGACAGCCAGCCCACGCCATCTACCTTATTGTCGTTCGTGACGTTGCGCATCACGCGGTAGATGCTGGCGCTTTGTTTATGAAACTTGTCAAAACTCATTTCGTGCATGATGAACAGGAAGATCATCATGCAGACGGTGATACCGATGGTTAGTCCGAGAACGTTGATGAAGGAGAAGACCTTGCTCTTCATCAGATTGCGCCAGGCGATAATAAAATAGTTTTTGATCATATGAGGGGGATGAATGATCCTTCTATGGCCAAACTCGATGCCAACGTCGTATTTGGGTCAAAATCAGTCTTTTGCGAGCAGATCGGCAATTGGCCTGTGCGGTTTTGATACACCCGGTGTACGAAACGAATTATCGGCTCGTTTCCCGTGGCATACGCATTGCAAAGCGTCTCGATACGCTACTGCGGAAGAGCCTTCGCGCGGAGTAATTTGTGATAAACCCCTAAATTTAGATATTCTTTTCCAATCATTTATATGCAGCAGACCGTTATCATACCAAAAGTCTCTACCGGCATCGAAGGCTTGGACGAGGTCACCGATGGGGGATTTCCGAAAGGCCGGCCGATCCGGGTGGCTGACAATGGGATCGGCTTCGATCCGGCCTATGCCGAACGCATTTTCGAGGTTTTCCAGCGTCTCCATACTGCCAGCGAATACCCGGGTACGGGGATCGGGCTGGCTATCTGCCGGAAGATAATGCAGGCACATAGCGGACACATCACAGCAGATGGGAAACCGGGTGAAGGTTCCGTTTTCAATATTTATCTTCCTTTAAACCGTTGACCGACGAGTTGGTCAGGGCGGCATCGGCAGCATCGGCGTAATTGGTCTTCCGAAGTTAAAAAAAAGAGCCCACTCACTGGATGGCATTTTGTAAATTGTCCTATGATCCTGATGCGTAACAAGGTTTACTCTTTTATCAATATTTTCGGCCTTGCACTTGGCGTTACCTGTTGTTTGCTGCTATCCCTGTACATCCGGGAGGAAATGAGCTACGACAAACACCATAAACGGGCAGGAGATCTGTACCGGATCGTCACCCATTTTCAGTCTGGATCGGCGATGGACAAAGTGGGGGCTGTTTCACCCCCCATTGCGATGGCCGTCAAGGCTGAGGTGCCCGAGGTAGAGGCGGCGGTGCGCATTTTGGATCCTCCCGGCGTGAAAGAATATTATACGACAGGCGGAAAGGAAAAGGCCCGGAGCCTGATGCAATACAAGGATCATTTATTCTATGAAAGTGAAGGGTTTCTTGCCGACTCGACGCTTTTCGAGGTATTCACCTATGAGTTTAAAGAAGGGTATCCTAAAACGGCGTTGGTTCGACCCTATTCGGTTGTTCTCTCCGAAACGCTTGCCCACAAGCTGTTTGGTGAAGAGCCGGCATTCGGCAAAGTCATCGATATCAGTCAAGGCGGGAAGCCAGACGCCTATACGGTAACGGGCGTGTTCAAAGAGAGATACAACAGTCACATCAAAGCAAACTTTTTCACCTCCATCACCTCTTTCGGATCGGTCGGAAATGTTGTTAACGAAAAGGAGTGGGCCGGTCAAAATTTTGTTCCGTCCTATTTGAAGCTGGCGTCCGGCCATAATAAAGCTGCCGTCGAGAGAAAAATGAATGACGTACTACTTCGGCACGGTGAAGCAGCAATGAAAGCGGAAGGCATTCGCAAGACGTTAAGCCTCGAACCGGTAAAGGATATCTACCTCAGATCCGACGTCGGGCAAAGACCCCGAATCGGCTATTTGTATGTAGTTGGAGCTATTGCAGTATTTATATTACTGATCGCCTGCATCAACTTTATGAACCTGTCAACGGCAAAGGCGACCCAGCGGGCCACCGAGATCGGTATCCGCAAAACCCTGGGTGCGCTTCGATCTACGCTCATCAGGCAAATTTTGGGAGATGCGATGCTCACGGTCGGCATAGCGATCGTCATAAGTGCCATTCTGATACCCCTGGCCCTGCCGTATTTTAACCAGCTGACGAATAAAAGTATTTCGATCAACGCGGAAAATATCGTCTTCTTCGTGATTTCGGCCCTTTCTCTCACTATTGTTGCCGGTTTGCTGGCGGGCAGCTATCCGGCATTTTACCTGACCTCGTTCCAACCCGCCCAGGTTTTGAAGGGGAAATTTATTCCCGGCACTTCTTCCGGTCGATTGCGGCAAACCCTGATCGTGTTTCAATTTATGATCGCCATTGCCCTGGTATGTGGTGTATTTATTATGTCTCGTCAGGTGAATTTCATGACCGGCAGCGATCTCGGTTTTAATGCGAACGCAAAGATCGTATTGCCCCTGCGCACCGACGAGGCGCATAAACAATATGATGCGTTGAAAGAACAGATCCGGCAAAACAGCAGCGTCAAGGGGGTTTCAGGTTGTTCCTTCATTCCCGGGACACCCATTTTCAGAGACATGAACTTTTACTCCGACGGAGGAAGCCTGGATAAGGCTGTCGACATCGATCGGGATGTGGTTGATGTCGGATATCCCGAGTTGTTAGACATCCGACTGATTGCCGGGCGATCGTTTACGGAGAGCCGCAACCTGGATAGCGTTCGTAAATTTATTTTAAACCGCACGGCTGTTTCCAGGCTCGGGTTTACACCGGAGAAGATCGTTGGCCAATACCTCCATTTCGACTGGGCGGGAATAAAATATGATTTTAAGGTGATTGGCGTGATGGAAGACTTTCATCAGAACTCATTTCATGAGGAGATCAGGCCAACCTTGTTTGAAATGGATCAAAGCAACAAGGGGTATGACTATGTCATTGCGTCCGTCGCTACTGCCGATTTTGAGCGAACGGTACAAGCGATCGGGCGGACCTGGAGATCGCTGATCCATGACGCCCCTTTCGAGTATTCTTTCCTGGATCAGACCATACAGGGGCAGTACGATGAGGACCGGCGCGTCTCCAGGATCATTTCGAGTTTTGGGATCATCGCCATGATCATCTGTGCCCTGGGCTTGTATGGTTTGTCATCCTATATGGCCGAGCGAAGGTTTAAGGAAATTGGAATTCGCAAAGTAATGGGCGCGAGCGTGCTGCAGATCGTGGTGATGATGACCGCTGAATTTGTAAGATTGGTTTTGATCGCTTTTGTCCTTGCGGTCCCGGTGGCTTATTATGGAATGAGTAAATGGCTGGAAGGGTTTGCTTACAGGGTTTCACCGGGGTGGTTTACATTCGCGATGGCGGGACTTGTTGCCCTGGGCATTGCTTTGGTCACCATCAGTTTTGAGTCGATCAAATCGGCGATAGGGAATCCTATCGATAGTTTGCGAAATGAATAGTGGAATCCCGTCTACTCACGGGCTCTGCCGGAGTAACGGGATTCGCTTGTATATAGATACTACGTCTTAGGGTTGGGCGCGATCGTTAATAATCCATGTCCATTCCGGGTACCGGCTGCGCCGGGGCATTCTCCTTTTTCGGCTTATCCGAAACAGCACATTCCGTCGTCAACAGTAAACCGGCAATGGATGCGGCATTTTCGAGGGCGATCCTGGTGACTTTTGTGGGATCGATCACCCCCGCCTTTATCAGGGGCTCATACTGTTCGGTCCGTGCATTGAACCCATCGTCATTCTTACCCTGGCGTACCTGCTGGACGACAATACTGCCTTCCAGGCCGCAGTTGCGAACGATCTGCCGCAAGGGTTCTTCGATGGCCCTGCGAACAATGGCGATACCCGTTGTTTCATCCGGATTGCCGGCCGTCAGGCCGTTCAGGGATTCGAGCGCACGGATATAGGCTACTCCGCCTCCCGGAACTATCCCTTCTTCTATAGCCGCACGAGTAGCATGCAACGCATCCTCCACTCTATCTTTCTTTTCCTTCATTTCCACTTCGGTCGCGGCGCCGACATACAGTACGGCTACGCCGCCGCTCAGTTTGGCCAGCCGTTCCTGCAGCTTTTCTTTGTCGTAATCCGATGTGCTGGCGGCGATCTGAGACTTGATCTGGGCCGTTCGGGCCTCGATGTCGCTCTTTTTGCCCTTTCCGCCGATGATAGTGGTATTGTCCTTATCGATGGTCACCGCATCTGCGGTGCCAAGGTAGCTGATATCGGCATTCTCGAGCTTATATCCCCGGTCTTCACTGATAACGACGCCCCCGGTAAGTACGGCAATATCTTCCAACATTTCCTTGCGCCGATCGCCAAATCCCGGAGCCTTTACCGCCGCGACCTTTAGCGTTCCCCTTATCTTATTGACTACCAGTGTCGCCAGAGCCTCCCCATCCAGGTCTTCGGCAATGATCAACAGGGGCCTGCCGCTTTGCGCCGTCTTCTCCAGCAGCGGAAGCATATCCTTCATCACGCTGATCTTTTTATCATAGATCAGCACATAAGGGTTCTGCAATTCGGCTTCCATTTTCTCGGCGTTCGTGACAAAGTAAGGCGAGATATATCCCCGGTCGAATTCCATGCCTTCCACCACTTCCATGGTCATTGCCGTTCCTTTGGCCTCTTCCACCGTGATCACCCCTTCTTTGCCCACTTTTGTAAAGGCCTCGGCAATAAGGCTGCCGATATTTTCATCATTGTTGGCAGAGACAGTAGCTACCTGGCGGATCTTATCGGTATCATTCCCTACCGTTTGCGATTGCTGCTTCAGGCGCTCGATCACGGCCGATGTAGCCTTGTCGATGCCTTTTTTCAAATCCATGGGGTTGGCGCCGGCGGCGACATTTCTCAGTCCTTCCGATATGATGGCCTGCGCCAGCACAGTGGCTGTCGTGGTGCCATCGCCGGCGGCATCGGCCGTTTTGGACGCTACCTCTTTTACCATTTGGGCGCCCATGTTCTCAATGGGATCTTCCAATTCGATCTCTTTTGCCACACTGACACCATCCTTTGTGATGGTCGACGCGCCGAATTTCTTTTCAAGCACTACATTCCGTCCTTTGGGGCCAAGTGTCACCTTGACGGCATTGGCAAGGACATCGACTCCCTTTTTCATTCGATTTCTTGCATCCGTATCAAAGAAAAGTTGTTTTGCCATTGTAAATGAATTTACTGTTGAGTAATCGCGAGAATATCAGATTCCCGAAGGATCAGCAGGTCCTGGCCGTTGATCTTGATCTCCGTACCGGAATATTTGCCGTACAAAACAGTGTCGCCTTCTTTTACGGTCACCGGCTCATCCTTTTTACCGGGTCCGGCAGCAACTACTGTTCCGCGTTGCGGTTTTTCCTTTGCTGTGTCGGGGATGATGATGCCGCCGGCCGTCTTTTGCTCTGCGGCTGCAGGCTTAATGACGACCCTGTCATGGAGTGGTTTGAGATGAGGCGTACCTGACATAATTTATGATTTTGAATTTTAAGGTATTTATTTTACCTCTATCTTACGCGAGGTGCGCTTAGCCTCTTCCCTCTTGGGAAGGGTGAGCGACAATATCCCGTTGTCATATCGGGCGTTCGCCTTGTCTACGTCTACCGTATTGTCCACGGTAAAACTGCGGGAAAAAGACGTTGAACGGTATTCCCTGCGAATCCATTTTTGTTGATCACCCTCCGTTTTCTGATCGTCGTGCTCGAAAGAGACCGTCAGCGTATTGCCTGAGAACGCCAGCTGAAAATCATCCTTCTTCAGGCCTGGGGCGACCACCTGGACCTCATACGCCGCATCGGTCTCGACGATGTTCACGGGCACCCGGGTATCGGCCTGTAAGCTGTTGAAACCCCAGGAGCGATCGTCAAAAAAACGATTTAAATTACTTTGGAAGAGTTCATCCACAACACTTCCAAATGTGGTCGGACGAGTGTCCGCTCTTTTGATGATGTTGTTCATGATTTTTCGATTTTAAGGCTAATTTTCGCGGATCAACTTAAATGCCAGTTCACCGTGACGTGCAAAACTGACAGTCATCCGGAAAATAATTCAGTTGAAGCGATGTTGGGAAAGGAAAATTAAAGAGTTGGCCATCGGGTCCCGGCGAGTAGGGAAATGTCAATTTTGCAGAAAACGAAGCGATGGTATACCAATTGCTGGACGGAATTTCGGACCCAAGCGGTTTAAATCGATTCTTGTGAGAACTACTTTTTATGTTATACTTCGATTAAGAACGACCAGGGGATTCGAGGCGTATGGATCGTTCAACCTGGGGAATGACCGGGAATTTGCCTATCGCACCTTCAGTCAGCTGAAGGGTCGGGAATTGCCGCAAGAGACGGATATGCTACACATGGATTTCATGGAAACAAATAAGGGGCTGCCGGTCAACCTCCAGGTATTGAGCTGCACATCGGAGGAAGTCGCGGCAAATGTTAAATGCATTACCCGGGAGATGTTCAAGGTGTTGAACCTGGAATCAAACTAATAACAGATCATTCGCAAAACCCGCTACTCAGGCAAGGACTTCGTCCACCTCGATGTATGAATTCATGAAGAGAAGCAGGTGCAATTTTCGGATCGCCTCTTTACCCCGTAAATTACTTATTTCTATGAAGCCTATCCTTCTCGATCGTCCCTTGGGATCCGAGGTTTCTATTTTTGACGAGATCACTCTTCCAAAGGGAAAGAAAAGCTCGGCCAACTGCTTCTGCGTGGTCATCACGTTCAAATTGCCAATACGTATCTGCATAAAAGGAAGTTTAAGATATGGCATTTATAGGAGGGAACCGATGAGGGGGATGATTTGAAAGATGAAAGACATGGGTAAGGTAACTAAAAATATTGTATTCACCTAATATTTCTGAAAGCCATAAGTGAGCCCATAAATAATTTGGGTGCTTTCCAATTTTAAAGACTACCTTTAGCTCTATTGAGATATACAGCATCAAGTATTCGATTCGCTTCCTTCTTCGCTACATCGTTTCGTTTCCTCTACTTTTTATTGCATTGCTCAGTTAATTTTAATCTATTAATTTTTCTATTATGAACATGTATGTATCGAACCTGGGGTTCCAGGTAACAGAAGCTGAATTGAAATCTATGTTTGGCAAATACGGTGAAGTTACCTCCGCAAAGGTGATCGCCGATAGGGAAACCGGAAAGTCCAGGGGATTTGCATTCGTAGAAATGGCCGATGAGGCCGCAGAAAAGGCGATGAGGGAACTCGATGGAACTCAGGCCGACGGCAGAGCTATTTCCGTCTCCAAAGCCAAGCCCAAATCGGACGGCGGTTCGTTCCAGCGCGACCGGGGAAATCGTTGGTAAGCAAAAAAGTCCGACCAGCACGACAGTGCCAAAATAACAAAGCCTCTGAAACGAAGTTTCGGAGGCTTTTAAATTATCGGTAGTTGTAGATATTAAGACGCATTGTACTCTTCGTTCCGCTTGAATGCATTGAAAGCTGCATGCATTTCGCGAAGCACATCGTCCGGAAGTCCATATACTTTGAGTTGCTCCCAGGAAATTGTTTCCGCCACAAACTGATTAAGACTTTGGTAGTGATTCCTAAGGTAATCGTGTTGTTCGGACGGCCAGCGCGCCTGTCCTTCCCGGAAAAAATCGATAAACTTTTCTTCGACCTGTTCGAAGTTGTTCTTCAAAAGTTCGATGCCCGTAATTTTTTTAATCATGTAAAATCGTATGGTTAAAGATCGATATGTGAGAGAGATTAATAAATAGTCTGATTGTAGCTACTGGAGTTGTTGTAATTCCTTTCTCCCCGGCTGCTAAAATTCCCTTCCGGGTTGGTTTTGGCCTCGTTGATTTTTAGCGGCCGTCCTCCAACCGTAGCTCCGTTCAACTCTGCGATGGCTTTCCTGCCGGACGCATCATCGGCCATCTCAACAAATCCGAAACCACGCGATCTTTCCGTCATCTTATCCATAATAATTCTGGCAGAGTTCACTTCTCCATAAGGAATGAATAACTCTTTAAGATCTTCGTCCTGAAGGTCGAAGTTCAAATTGGCGACATAAATGTTCATTAGAAAATAATTAAAGGAATAAAAAGTAATGAGAAGGCAAGAAGCAGAAACTAGCTAGCATTGCAAATTACGCTTTATTTGGCGGATAACAATAATATGTTTGGGCGTTCTATCAGGACTTAAAATATTCTTCGGAGACCCTTCGCACGATCTCTTCCGTGAGCGGCTTCTCGAAATAATCCAACACATTTTTATAGGAAAACGCCTTTTCTTTGTCTTCCTTTCTCGTTGAACTGGTCAGCATGACCACCCTGGTATTGGGACAGCTTCCCAATTTGTTCAATTGGTCGAGGAAGTTAAAGCCATCCATTTTAGGCATGCGAATATCGAGAAAGATGATATCCGGGCATTTCCCCGGAACCAGCAGGTGGCATGCCTCCGAACCATCTTCGGCAATATCAATTTCTTTGGCTGCGTCCATTTCCCGAAGGATCGTATCGGAATAAAAATTGGATGCTTCGTCGTCGTCAACAAGTAGTATTTTCCGGAACATTGGCATTGGCGAGATAAATTATGAATTTGGTACCTTTTCCTACGGCACTTTCGACTTCGATTTTGCCATCATAGGATTCTACGATCGAATGTACGAGATAAAGGCCGATCCCCATTCCCTCCCCGGACAGATGAAAGCGCTGAAAAAGGCGGAAGAGTTTTTCCCGGTAAAGCTCAAGATCGATGCCCTGGCCCTGATCCTCGACCCGCAGGATCGTGAAGTGGCTGTTTCGATCGGTTTTAATGTCAATGACAGGCGGATGGGGCCGCTGCGCATATTTTATGGCATTGGAAAGGAGATTCTGAAGAATACTCTCCAGGTGGATCCGGGGAAAGCATACCGTGGGGCATGCGGTAAAGTCATAACGGATCACCGGTTGGTGAGACCGGATCAATTCATCCAGCGCCTGCCTGGCTTGTTCCAGGGCGTCTTCAAAGTTTACATTCTCCCGCTGGGCAGACAGTGTTTTCTTGAAAGCTATGGTTTCATTGAGAGCCTGAATGGTTTGCTGCATTTTCGATACCGATCGCTTGACCATTTCGAATATTTTCCCATGAGCGGGGTTAACCGCTTGTTTTTGTTCCATGAGCACAAGGAGGCCACGCAGGCTGGCGATGGGAGATTTCATATCGTGGGCGCAGATAAAAGCGAATTCTTCCAATTCTCTGTTCGAGCGTTCGAGCTCATGGGCGTAGGTCTCGAGTTTTTGCTTTTGCTCCATCTGGACCTGGGCAAGGGCCAGTTCCCTGTTCTTCCGGTCCATCCATTCGGCATACCGGCGGCGTTCGGCGATGGCGCCAAGCATCGAGCGGATCCGGGTAAGGAGTTCTTCGGGGTGAAAGGGTTTAAAGAGGTATTCATCCGCACCTGCCTCCCAACCGCGGAGCATGGCGTCCCGATGAGTCTGCGCAGTGAGCAGGATGACAGCGATGCCGGCGGTGTGGGGATCGGACTTAATGGCGGCGCAGAGCTCGATACCATCCATTTCGGGCATCATCACATCGGTGAGCACCAGGTCGGGTGACCAGTCATTAACTCTTTGAAGCCCTTCGCGCCCGTTGGAGGCCAGTTGTATTTCGCAAGGCTCCTGCAGGAGGGTGGCGATGTAGGCAGCCAGTTCGGGATTATCCTCGCAGACCAATACTTTCATCGAGCGGTTGGGTATCCTACCGTCATTGTTGGTGGTTCCGTTAGAGGCGGGCAAGGTGTATTCCCTCGTGTCGATTGTTCCTATTGACTTGCGGGGAACGGCTGGCTGTTCGGAGTCGCCAGCGAGCTTCGCCGGCCATTCTACAGTAAAGGTGCTTCCTTTTCCCCGCCGGCTTTCCACGGATACCTGGCCTCCCATCAATTCGGCGAATTCCCTAACCATCGCCAGACCCAGGCCTGTTCCCTCGAACCGGCGCGTGGATGATGCTTCCACCTGCCTGAACTTCTGAAACAGCAGGGGGATATGCTCCGGAGCCATGCCAATACCGGTGTCTTGTACGTCAAGCCGCAGTTTTTTGTTTTCGACGGTGAGCCCTACGGATATCTGACCGCCGGAAGGGGTGAACTTGATGGCATTGGACAATAAATTGAACAGGACACGTTCGACCAGGTAGTGATCGAGCAGGAGGGGCGGACACTTGTCGTTCATCTGCAAGGACAGGCGGACATCCTTTTGTCGGGCTGCGGGCAGGAAATCATGCACGACGGACCGAACCAGGGCGCCAATATCAAGGGCTTCCGGTTGATCGGTCATTTTGCCGGCCTCGGCCCGGGCGAAGTCGAGCAATCCCGTAACCATTTGCAGGAGGCGGACGGCATTGTTGTGAATGGTGCCGATGAGTCCGAGTTGTTCGGGGTCCAGCGGTCCATGTTTACCGGATAGCAGGGACTCGGTGGGGGCGAGGATCAGGGAGAGTGGGGTTCGGAGTTCGTGGGAGACATTGGCAAAGAATCCGGATTTTACCCGCTCCGCTTCCCTTAACTTATCGTTGGCTTCCTGGATCTCGCGGGCCCGCTGGAAGATGTCCTGCTCCATTCGCTCTGCGCGGGTTTTCAGTTCTTCGGTGAAGCGATGCTGCTCGGCGCCCCGCTGCTTCAGCCGGATGAATTCGGTGACATCTTCCACCCGGTGAATGATGTATTCCAGGCTTCCATTTGCGTCGCAGACTGGCGTATTGAGGGGACTCCAGTAGCGTTCTTCGAAGCCGCCGCCGGCCGATTCCGGCCGCTGGATATCATACTTCTGGACAGCCATGGCATCGGGGGTGCGGGTCTTGAGGACCCGAAATAAGGAGGCTTTGAGCATACTGACCCCGGAAGCGGCGGGATCGTCAGGGTTGTCGGGGAAGACGTCGAAGACGTGCCGGCCGGTGATCTGCTCCCGTTTTTGCAGGGTGGCGTGGAGATAGGCGTTGCTCGCCGCCACGATAGTCAGATCGGCGGACAATACCAGGTAGAGATCCGGGGCGGATTCAAACAGCGCTTGGAATCCTGTGAGCGACAGCTGGTTTGGTAAGCTAGTCATGCCTTGATAGATAAATATAACGAATATTTGTTGTATTGAAGAAGCCCGCCATAAGGTTGGCGGACTTGCCCTATGCTATTCTGGATAGGTTGCCGGAGATATGACAAATCCGGGATCAAATTCCGGATTTGTCAATTACGGAATCTGTCGCAATGCTTATCTGTGTATTGGGCTTCGGGGGTGACTCCACGAGCATTTCCATTCGCTCGATCTTATTGCCGCTCATCAGCTCTTTGTATGTTTGCCGGAAGCCGATCTCCTGGTAAACCCAAATACCAAGGAGTGATACGACAACCACACCACATACGGCCAATGTACCGTTCCACCTCCGAACCTTAGTTATGCTTATTAATTAATGATATGGGATTGACCATGAATCTATAAGACCACCGTAAGACTAGTATTGAAGATGCAGGACGTGCAGCCAGAAATCGCAAATAGCCTTATTAAATGTTTAGGCATGCATGCGTCTTCATTACACGCAGTATCCACGTCCTTTTGTTTGTCGTCAGGCCGCCGTACTTTTTTTCCAGGACGTTCTTGACTGCATCGATTTCCAGGGTGAGATTGGCTACTATCCGTTTGAGGCGGGCATTTTCCTCTTCGAGATCCTTCATCCGCTTGATTTCGTTGGCCTCCATACCACCGTACTTGGCTT
>Ga0068855_100008864_pt1 | contig 12158 bp, 10 predicted proteins | sample KBSCornC52_FD_66592 | JGI IMG/M metagenome (GOLD analysis project Ga0068855, IMG submission 66592) | Corn rhizosphere microbial communities from Kellogg Biological Station, Michigan, USA - KBS Corn C5-2 | ecosystem: Host-associated > Plants > Roots > Rhizosphere > Soil ...
CTCCGACGTGCTGGCCAAGCAGCGCGTCAACGTGATCGGCGTGGCCTCGCAGTCCACCAAGGGCATCGGCGACCGCCGCGCGTTCATGACGTTCACGGTGGAGATCGACAGCGCCGAGCGCCTGGGCCAGGTGCTCGCGCTGGTGGCGAAGGTGGGCGGCGTCGATTCGGCACGCCGGCGGTGACGCGCGCCGCTCAGGGCTCGCGCGCCCAGCGACGGCAGGCTTCGTAGTCGTTGTGCCAGGCGCGTCCCATGGGCCTGGTGCCGATGCGATCGAGCAGTTCGACCGTTGTCGGCTTGTCCTGCGCGTGGCAGGCCTGTAGCGCGAAGCGGTTGAGCATGTACTCGTTCGGCCAGCGCGCCATCCAGTCACGGAAGCCCTGTCTCATCGTCGGCCAGTCGACATCCGAGGACTCGAACAGGCCAGCGCTGAACCCGTTGGCGTTGTCGTCGTACAGGAAGGCGTATAGCGCCATCCCGGTGCCAGTGCGCAGGCGAGCGGCCTCGCGTGCGACGGCGTCGAACTGCGCGGTGCTGCCGCCCCATTTCGGCAGGCTAGCGACGGCGAGGTCGACGAAGCCGACGTCGTCGGCGGGATTGCGCTTGAGGGCGTCCAGTGCCAATGCGTGCTGGGCGTCGTGGCTCCAGCCCGCGAAACGTCCGGCCGTCATCAGGTAGAGGTCGGCCGTGCTCTCGTGCTCGAGCAGGGCGGCGTGGCTGTTGAGCTGCTCGATCTCCAGCGCGAGGTAGTGCTCGAACTGGCGTCGCGCGGCCTGGGGCACCTTGGCGTAGTAGTCGCCGCCGCGAAACGACATTGCCCGTGCGTGCAGGGCCCGGGCGTAAAGCATCTGCGCGAGTGCGGAGTCGGGATGCACCGTCGCCCATTCGCGCGTCATGGCCTCGAGCTGCGCATAGTACGGGTCCGTCTCGTCGTCGTTGCTGAATACCCGCGCCATGCCCACCCGGAACCATTGCAGGCCCAGCGTTCCGCCATCGGACAACGCCGTCGATTGACGCACGGTGCGGTACAGCGCCTCCAGGCGGTCGAAGTCGCCCCACCAAAGCAGGCGCGCGGCCTGGTCGGCGATGGGGGAAGTGAGTCCTTCGGGCAGCGCGCCCGGTACCGGGTCCTGCGCCGACGCCTGTTCGGCGATCGGGGCGGAGGCGCCTGCCACCGGCAGCAGCACGGACAACAGCAGCGCGAGGCCGGCGCGCCGGACCGAACGAAGGACGGGCGGTCTCATTGCAGGCTCCAGTCGATCTTCATTATCACCGGTCCGGGCGGGCTGCCGTCGGCCTTGGGCGTCACGGGCTTGAACCGGCTCGGGCCCATCGCGATGCTGGCGGTGTCGAACACGGTGGCGAAGGCGGCGGGCGGGTTGTCGCGCACGCCGGGGACGACCAAGTGGCGATCTGCGATGGCGGCGGAGGCGTAGCGGCCCTGGGCATCGACCGTCACGCGCAGGCTCACCCAGCCGCTGACGCCGTTGCGCTGGGCGGTCAGCGGGTACTCGGTCGCGCCACGGTTCCCGTCAGCGGCCATCCAGTCCCCGGCGGTGCGGATCGTCGCGTAGCGCCAGGCGAGCAGCGCCTGTGCCGGCGCGTCGCCGCGCCGCAGCGCCTGGGCCAGGCCCCACTGGTGGCGTGCGCAGGTCAGGCTGTCCCAGGGCTCGGCGGGCGGGTCCTTGAGGACGCTCGACGCCAGCACCGGCACCATCGGCGCCTCGGGATCCTGGGCGCCGGCGCGCAGGCGGGCGATCGTCGCGGCCTCGTCCTCGGCCAGCGAGGACGCGGGCGCCGGCGCGAGTCCTGCGCGCGGCGTGCCCCAGTGCGCGAGCAGGGTGCGTTCGCCGGCGAGCAGCGTGGGGCGGTCGGCTGGCGGCACGGCCTGGAACACGTCCTGCAGCAGTCCGAGGTAGCTCGCACGGGGCTTCAGGTCGCACAGGCCTGGACGCTGGATGGCGCGCAGCAGGATGGCGTCGTACGCGGGACCGGGGCTTTCGAGGCGCCACAGGGCGATCTCGTTGACGATGCGGTTGTGCAGCGCGCGCGCGATGTCGCTGTCGGACGCCGCCGGCGCGGCGTGCGCGTGCTCGTCGGCGATCCAGGCCGGCAGCACGCGGCGCATGCGGGCCAGGTGATCTGTCGCGAGCGCTTGCACGGCGTCGTGCAGCGGCGGATCGACGTCGGGCGTGTCCGGAACCGCGAGGATCTTGTCCAGCCAGCCCATGACGGCGTCGGCCAGGCGCCGGTCGGCATCGGCCGTCGACGCTGCGGCCTGTGGTGGCGCGGCCGCCGCGGCGTGCGCCGGCGTGGCGCACGCCCATGCGCTGGCCAGTGCCAACGCGCTCCATATCTTGTCGTCCATGCTCTCCCCACTGTTGCGCGGGATGCTAGCGCCCCGGCCGCGCGCCCCGCCCTGGTGTTTGCGCGCGGTCGCCAATGGCGAATCGGCACGGGCGCGCTCGGGATGTCCGCAGGTACTGCAGGAAATCGCGCTCCGCGCTACGATGCTTTCCGACCTTCGCCGTGGCGGCGCTGGTGCTGGCGATCGTCGGCAGCGCAGGCGCCCGTCTTGCCCCAACGTTCCTCGCTCACCGCTGTCGACGGGAGAACCCATGGCCCGCACCACGTCCTCGACGCTGCCCGCGTCCCGCGCCGACTCCGGCATCACCGCCGCCGCCGACCGCATCGTGCGCCGGCTCCTCAGCTCCGTGTCCACCGCCGCCGCCCTGCGGCTGTGGAATGGCGTAACGCACAGCTTCGGGCAAGGGACGTCGCGCTACACGCTGATCCTGCGCGATCCGGGCGTGCTGCGCGACCTCGTCCTCAAGCGCGGCCCGATCCCGCTGGCGGACGCGTATTTCCGAGGACGCCTCGACGTCGAGGGCGACCTCTACGAGGCGCTCGGGCTCAAGCACCACTTCCAGAACCTGACGCTCAGCGGCCGCGAGCGTTTCGCGCTGGTGCTGGACGCGCTGCGCCTGAAGTTCGCGCCGGCGGCCAGTGCCCCGCTTGACGGCGAGGTGCCGGCCACCACGCAATTCACGCACGACCACTCGCCCGCGAGCGACCGAGCTGCCATCTCGCATCACTACGACGTCTCGAACGACTTCTACAAGCTGTTCCTCGACGAGCGCATGGTGTACTCCTGCGCATACTTCCACGCCGAGGACGAGAGCCTGGAACAGGCGCAGGCGAACAAGCTCGACCACATCTGCCGCAAGTTGCGGCTCAAGCCGGGCGGGCGCCACCTGGACATCGGCTGCGGCTGGGGGGCCCTGGTGATCTGGGCCGCCAAGCACTACGGCGTGCACGCGCACGGCATCACGCTGAGCAAGGAGCAGCTGGCGGAGGCCCAGGCGCGCATCGCCGCCGAAGGCTTGCAGGACCGCATCACCGTCGAACTGCGCGACTATCGCGCGCTCGAGGGCGAGGGCGTCTACGACACGGTCTCCAGCGTCGGCATGTTCGAGCACGTGGGCCTGGCCAACCTGCCCACGTACCACGCCACCGTGCACCGCGTGCTCAAGCCCAACGGCCTGTTCCTGAACCATGGCATCACGCACGAGGAAGAGGGCTGGCAGCCGAGCGTCGACACCGAGTTCATCAACCGCTACGTGTTCCCGGACGGCGAGCTCGATCGCGTCAGCAGCATCCAGGCAGGCATGGAGCGCGCGCGCTTCGAGATCCACGACGTGGAGAACCTGCGCCAGCACTACGCGCGAACGCTGCGGCACTGGGTCCGGCGCCTGGAGTCCCATCACGACGCCGCCGTGCAGCACGTGAGCGAGGCCACCTACCGCGTGTGGCGCCTGTACATGGCCGCCAGCGCGCTGGAGTTCGAATCCGGCGGCACGGGCATCCACCAGATCCTGGCGTCGCGCCGCCCCGACAGGCATCCGTATCCGCAGCCCGTGCCACTGACGCGGGGGGACTTGTATGCCCAATAATTTTCATGCCATAATAGCGGTCTTGCAGGCGCGTAGCTCAGCTGGTTAGAGCACCACCTTGACATGGTGGGGGTCGTTGGTTCGAGTCCAATCGCGCCTACCAAATTCGAAGTCCGTACGGCATGCCGTATCGATGTGGCCGCAGGAGGAGAAATCCTCCCGACAGAAGAAGCCGCGAAAGAATTTGGCAATGCCTGCAAAGTGCATCGCTGCATTCAAGTGAGCCCCGAACGCGAAAGCGGTCGGGGCTTTTTTCTTGCTCTTCGCCGATTCGCGACAAGTGTGGCGTCCTCGCAGGAACGCGATCGTCAACCCGGCGCAACGTTGTCGCCCCGCACGCTGTCATCCTGCGCGCAGTCGCAGGATCCACCTCTGCACCGCGACGATGGCTCAGACCGTCGCTCGGCCGGCGTGGATCCTGCGACTGCGCGCAGGATGACGCGTTCCTTCTTCGCTGCGGCAGGGTCCCAGGTCGAGCGGCCCCCTTGCGGCGCCCCTCCGGCACGACGTCCTCCTGCGCACAGTGGCCGAGACCTACTGTTGCACCGCGATGATGGCCAAGCCTGCGGCTCGGCAGGGGTGGATCCTGCGACTGCGTGCAGGATGACAGCATGGCTCTTCGCTGCGATGCGCGCGCCGGGTGCAGCGTCGCGCTTCCAGACGCGATCGCGACACACGCCCCCGGTACGATGGCGGCCTTCATCACGCACCGCAGTCCCTCAGATGATCCGTCCCCACCTTGTGCGCGGCCTGTCCGTCATCGCCACCTTGCTGGCCGCGCCGCTCGCGCATGCCGACGGCCTCGCCGACCTGAAGGCGGCCCTGGCGCGCCTGCAGGCGCAGACGCCGCTGAAGGCGACGCTGGACGTCCAGACCTTCGACAAGCATGGCGAGGGCAGCGACCTGGTCGAGAAGCAGGGCCAGGCCAGCATCGCCGTCGAGGACGGGGCGCGCGGCCTGCAGGTGCTGTACGCGCGCGACACGCTCGCGCGCATGGAGGCCGAGTCGCGCCAGCTCGCGCGCGACCCGAAAGCCAGGACGCCGACGGTGTGGGCGATCGGCAAGCTCGATTCAAGCGAGATCGTGCCGATGACGTCCGCGGCCCCGGCGCTGGCGCGCAAGCTCGAGGAGGCGCAGTTCAAGGCCGAGAAGGCCGACGCGTGGAACGGCAAGCCGGCGCGCCTGCTGACCTTCACCATCCCCATCGACAAGCTGCCGCCCGAGCAGCGCAAGTACGTCAAGCAGTTCGACGGCACGTTGTCGGTGTGGATCGCCGGCGACGGCACCCCGCTGGCCAGCGAGACGCACGTCGTCGTCAAGGGCCGGGCCTTCATCGTCGTCAGCTTCGACGCGGTCGACGACTGGAACACCGCCTTTGCCGTGCTGGGCGACCGCCTCGTGGCGCTGCGCGCCGAGAACCATTCGACCAGCAACGGCGCCGGCGAGCACGGCGAGCAGCGCCTGGTCAAGACGCTGCAGCCGCAGGGCTGAGGCGCCGGAGCTCAGCCCGGGCCCGACGACCCGGCTGACGCAGCGCTCGCCGCGACATCGCTGGCGGGGGCGGCCCGGCCGGCCTGCGCGCCGCCGTTGTCGCGACTGTCGGTGTCGGCTGACCCGAGCGTGTTGGGGCCCGGGCGGGACATCGGTGTGGCCTTGGCGTGGCCGTCCGCGTGGGCGTCGAACGCGAGCTTGCCGCGCAGCCTGGCCACCTGGTCGGGCGTGACGGCCGGCGCGGCGTTGCCCCACTCGTTGCGCACGTAGGTGGCGACGGCGGCCACCTGCCGGTCGTCCAGCTTCCAGGCGAAGGCCGGCATCGTGAACGGCGTCGGCTGCGCGTGCGTGGGCGCGGCCTGCGCGCCGGCCAGGATGATGTGCACCGCCGTCGTCGGGTCGGACTGCTGCAGGCTGGCCGAGCGCGCGAGCGACGGGAACGCCAGCGCCTGCCCCTGGCCGCGCATCAGGTGGCAGGCCGAGCACTGGTCGACGAAGATGGCTTCGCCGGTCTTCATGACGGCCGTGTCGGGCGGCGTCATCGAGGCCGCGGGCGACGTGGGGCGATCGGCGAGCCAGGTGGCGATGGCCTGCAGGTCGTCGTCGGCCAGCAGCGAGGTGGAGTCCTGCACGACCAGGCCCATCTCGCCCGTGGCCAGGGCGTGCGCGTTGCGGCCGCTGCGCAGGAACTGCACCACCTCGTCGCGCGTCCAGCCACCCAGGCCGGTGCGGCCGTTGGGCGTCAGGTCCGGCGCGAACCAGGTGCCGAACGCGCCGCCCTGGAAGTCGTGGCCGCCCTTCGGGCCGCCCAGCACCGTCTTGGGCGTGTGGCAGGCCGCGCAGTGGCCGGGGCCCTGCACCAGGTAGGCGCCGCGGTTCCATTGCGCGTCGTGGGCCGGGTCCGGCCTGAACTCGGCCTTGTCCAGGTACAGCATGTTCCACACCGACACCAGCGAGCGGATGTTGAACGGGAAGGGCAGCTGGTTGCGCTCGAGCTTGTGCGACGCGGGCGGCAGCGACTGCAGGAACGCGAACAGCGCATCCGTGTCGGCGCGCGGCATGCGCGCGAAGTAGTTGTACGGGAACGCCGGGTACAGGCGCTCGCCGTTGGCCGCGATGCCCTCGTGCATGGCGCGGTAGAACTGGTCGGCGTTCCAGCCCTTCAGGCCGGTGGCGTCGGGCGTGAGGTTGGCCGAGAGCACGGTGCCGAAGGGCGTGGCCAGCGGCCGGCCGCCCGCATAGGGCACGCCGCCTTCGGTGGTGTGGCAGCCGGCGCAGTCGCCCGCCGCGGCGAGGTAGCGTCCGCGCTCGATCGGCGACGCATCGGCGGCGGGCCGCTGGACGGCGCTGGCCGCCGCCGATGCGGCCGCGGGCGCCGATGCCGCCGGCACGATCAGCCACTTGGGCACGGCGGTGGACGCGGCCGGACGCGCGTCGAGCGCCGCGTCGGCGTGGTGCGCCTTCTTCAGCGGCTGTTGCGGCGGCACCGGGATCGACTGGCCCACCGCGGCGACGGTGGTGATGGTGGCCGCGACGACGGCCAGCGCGACGAGCGGATGGGTTCGCATGGCGCGCACCTTCATACCAGGGCGCCGGGCGCCTTGAGCCAGCGCTGCGTGATCGCGGCCGCGGCGTGGTAGGCGAGGGCGGCCACGGTGCCGGTCGGGTTGTAGCCCGGGTTCTGCGGGAAGGCGCTGGCGCCCATCACGAACACGTTGGACACGTCCCACGACTGCAGGTACTTGTTGACCGCGCTCGTGCCCGGATCGCTGCCCATGATCGCGCCGCCCGTGTTGTGCGTGGTCTGGTACGGCACCACGTCCCAGCTGCCCTTGCGCCGGTGGACGGCCAGCTCGCGCGGCTTCATCGCGCGGGCGATGTCGATGGCGCGGTCGGTGAGGTAGTCCGACATCCGGTGCTCGTTGTCGGTGAAGTCGAAGGTCATGCGCAGCAGCGGGCGCCCGTAGACGTCGCGGTAGGTCGGGTCCAGGTCGAGGTAGTTGCCGCGATGGCTCATCACCGCGCCGTGGGTCACGACGCTCATCGTCCTGAGGTAGTTGGCCGCGATCGCCTTCTTGAACGCGCTGCCCCACTTGGGCGTGCCCTCGGGCACGGGGTGCGTCTCGATCGGGCGCGCGCCCGTCTGCACCACGCCGAGGTAGCCCCCGCCGATGAAGCCCAGGCCCGAGTGGTCGAAGTTGTCGCCGTTCCATTCGTCCACGAGCATGCCGTGCGCGCCGGCGCCGATGAACGGATTGAGGATCTTGTCGTCGAAGAAAAGGTTCACCGACGAGGTGATCTGGTAGGCGTAGCTCTTCCCGATGACGCCCTGGCCTGTCTGCGGGTCGTAGGGGGCGCCGATGCCCGAGAGCAGCATCAGGCGCACGTTGTTGAGGATGTACGAGCACAGCACGACGAGTTCGGCGGGCTGCTCGTATTCCTCGCCGGAAGCGTCGACGTAGGTCACGCTCACCGCGCGCTTGCCGCTGGAATCGAGGTTGACCTTCGTCACCTCGCATTCCGTGCGCAGGCGGAAGTTGGACTTCTTCATGAGCACCGGCAGGATCGTCGTCTGCGCGCTGGCCTTCGAGTAGTTGCCGCAGGCGAACTTCTCGCAGAAGCCGCAGTACGTGCAGGCCTCCAGGCGCACGCCGTACGGGTTGACGTAGGCGCGCGACATGTTGGCCGACGGCTGCGGGAACGGATGGAACCCCAATCCCTTGGCCGCCTCGGCGAACAGCGTGGGCGGCAAGGTCATCGCCATCGGCGGGTTCGGGTACTCGTTCTGGCGCGGGCCCTCGAACGGGTTGCCGCCCGCCTGGATGTCGCCGCGCAGGTTGCCCGCCTTGCCGCTGATGCCGCACACGCGCTCGAACAGGTCGTAGTGCGGTTCGAGCTCGTCGTAGGTGATGCCCCAGTCCTGGATGGTCATCGTGTCGGGGATGGCCGCGGCGCCGTAGCGCTGCACGTTGTGGCTGCGCGCGACGAAGTCCGTCGGCAGGAAGCGCCAGGTCTGGCCGTTCCAGTGCACGCCGGCGCCGCCGACGTTGGTGCCGGGCAGGTAGGAGCCGAGCTTGCGCATCGGCAGCGCCACCTGGCTGGCGTCGTTGCGTATCGTCTGGGTGTCGTGCGCGGCGGCCTGGAACAGGTCGTGGCGCCAGTAGTAGCGCAGCTCGTCCTGCGCGAAGGTGGTGGCGAACTCGCGCGAGGTGTCGGCCCACGCGCCGCGCTCCAGGGCAAGTACGTTCAGCCCGGCCTCGGTGAGTTCCTGCGCCATGATCGCGCCGGTCCAGCCGAAGCCCACCAGCACCGCGTCGACCGGGGGGAGCTTCCTGGCCATCTCAGCTCCTCGTCCACTCGACGCGCCCGCGGATGCCCACGGGGGGCAGCGGATACTTCTCGCCGTGCTTGGCGACGAACTCGGAGTGGTCGTAGCGCGCCCCCGGAAAGCCGATCAGCTTCCAGCCCGCCATGTCACGGTTGCCGCCGTAGATCGGGTCGCTCCAGAAGCCTTCGAGGGTGTTCTGCAGCAGTTGCGCGAAGAACGCCTTGGCGTCGACGCCGTCCAGTTTTGCGTCGCCGCTTTCCAATGCCTTCAGGAAGGCGTCCTGGTCGGCGGCGGCCAGCCTGGCGAAGGTGGCGGCCTTGCCTTCGTGCGCGACGACCGCATCGATGGACTTGATCGCCGCGCGGTACATGCCCGCCGGCGTCAGGCGCGTCTGCCAGCCCTGCGTGGCGACGCCGGGGCCCCAGGGTCCCTGCATGTACCAGCGCTCGCCGCGGCCGTACGGGCCCGCGAGCTGGCGGTCGATGAACACCGGCACGCCGGCCTCGACGGCCCCGGGGCCCAGGTCGTCGGCCGGGATGAGCCGGCCCACCGCGGCCGAGACGAAGGCCGCCTCGGCCTCGGAGAACCAGGTCCAGCCTTGCGTGTTCTCCACGGTGGTCGGCGCGTTGGCCTGGCCTTCCCGGAAGGGCTCGTCGCGTCCTCCGAGCGCCGCGGCGGCCGCGGCCGTGGCGACGGGCACGGCGCCGATGACGGCGCCCGCAGTGAGGAGGCGTCGGCGGCTGAGACGCGGTTCGTCCATGGCAGTGTCTCCGGTCGAGCTGGGCTCGGGTGGACACCGTTGGGCAAACGGCGTGCGAGGGCGCGACGCCGGATCGCGGGCCCGCAACGCCGCGTGTTGGTGCGAGAGTGCGCGCTTCGCCGGGCCGCCGGACCCTGCCGTCACCTTTGCCGACGCAGCCCACGCATGCGTCGTGCGCGGTTCGCGCGAGCCCGCGCGGCGCGCGTCAGTCCGGCCGCACCATGTCCTCGGCGCGCACCCACGCGTCGAACTGCTCGCCGGTGACCTTGCCCGACGCGATCGCCGCGTCGCGCAGCTTCAGGCCCTTGGCGTGCGCACTGCGCGCGATCTGCGCCGCGGCGTCGTAGCCGATGTGCGGATTCAGCGCCGTCACCAACATGAGCGAGTTGTGCAGCAGTTCCGCGATGCGTTCGCGCTGCGGCTCGATGCCTTGCGCACAGTGCTTGTCGAAGCCGCGCATGCCGTCGTCCAGCAGCCGCACGCTCTGCAGCAGGTTGTGGATCATCACCGGCTTGTAGACGTTCAGCTCGAAGTTGCCGCTGGCGCCGGCCATGCTCACCGCCACGTCGTTGCCGATCACCTGGCAGCACAGCATCGTCAGCGCCTCGCACTGCGTCGGGTTGACCTTGCCGGGCATGATGGAGCTGCCCGGCTCGTTCTCGGGGATCTGCAGCTCGCCCAGGCCGCTGCGCGGGCCGCTCGCGAGCCAGCGCACGTCGTTGGCGATCTTGGTCAGTGCCGCCGCCAGCGCCTTGAGCGCCCCGTGCGCGCGCACGATCGCGTCGTGCGCGGCGAGCGCGGCGAACTTGTTGGGCGCGGTGACGAAGCCCAGCCCCGTCATGCGATCGAGCTCGGCGGCCACGTCGGCGCCGAACGCCGCCGGCGTGTTCAGGCCGGTACCCACCGCCGTACCGCCCAGCGCCAGCTCGCGCAGCTCGGGCAGCGCGGCGTGCAGCGCGCGGCCGGCGTGATCGAGCTGCGCGACCCAGCCGGAGATCTCCTGGCCGAGCGTCAGCGGCGTCGCGTCCTGCAGGTGGGTGCGGCCGATCTTGACGATGTCGTCGAACGCCTTGGCCTTGGCGTCCAGCGTGGCGCGCAGGCCCTGCAGCGCGGGGATCACGTGCTGGGCGATGCCCTGCACGGCGGCCACGTGCATCGCGGTGGGGAAGACGTCGTTGGAGGACTGGCCCAGGTTGACGTCGTCGTTCGGGTGCACCAGGCGCTCCAGCCCCAGCGGCCCGCCCAGCAGTTGCGAGGCGCGGTTGGCCAGCACCTCGTTCATGTTCATGTTGCTCTGCGTGCCCGAGCCCGTCTGCCAGACCGACAGCGGGAACTCCGCGTCCCAGCGGCCCTCGATGACCTCGGCCGCGGCGCGCGCGATGGCCTCGCCCTTGTCCGCCGGCAGCCGGCCGCTGCGCGCGTTGACCGCCGCCGCCGCGCTCTTGACCAGCGCCAGCGCCTGCAGCAGCTCGGGCGGCATGCGTTCGGTGGAGATGGCGAAGTGCTCGATGGAGCGCTGGGTCTGCGCGCCCCACAGGTGTTCGCCGGGGACGGGGATGTCGCCCCAGGCGTCGTGTTCGATGCGTTGGTCGGTGCTCATGGCGGATTCTTGTCGAAGGAAGAAGAGGGCCTCGCCAGCGTACAGGCCTTGGGAAGACCTTGCGTGGGCGGCCGGGGATTCCCCTTGCTGCACCGCAGCGGGCCGCCTCTAGAATCGAAGCGCATTCAATCCAACGGGGAACTCCATGGTCACGACGCGTCGCACCACCAAGGCCAGCGCCGATCCGGCAGCGCCCGAGGGCCTGCGCATCCTCAAGAAGTACCCCAACCGCCGTCTCTACGACACGCTCACCAGCTCGTACATCACCCTGGCCGACGTCAAGAAGATGGTGCTCGAAGGCGCGGCCTTCGAGGTGCGCGACGCCAAGACGGGCGACGACCTCACGCGCTCGATCCTGCTGCAGATCATCCTCGAGGAGGAGACCGGCGGCATGCCGATGTTCAACACGCAGATGCTGGCGCAGATCATCCGCTTCTACGGTCACGCGATGCAGGGCGTGATGGGCTCGTACCTCGAGAAGAACCTGGCCGCCCTGGCCGACATGCAGGGCCGCTTCGCCGAAGGCGGCAAGGGCCTTTACGACGCCAGCGCGCTCACGCCCGACGGCTGGGCCAAGTTCATGAGCGGCCAGGCGCCGATGATGCAGAACCTGATGGGCAGCTACCTGGAGCAGTCCAAGAAGCTGTTCGAGCAGATGCAGGAGCAGATGTCCAAGCCGGGCGAGGGCATGTTCCCGATTCCGGGGTTTCCGCCCAAGCGCGGCTGAGCCTGCGGCTCAACCCCGCGGCCCGAATCGCGCCGCCGACCGCGCCTTCGCCTTCGCGGCTTCCACCTCGCGGTTGTGCGGCGGCGCCGTCGTCACCATCGCGGCGATCAGCGCACGCGCCGACGCCGCCACGTCCTCGACGGCGCGCTCGAAGGCCGCCTCGTTGGCCTTGGACGGCACCGTGAAGCCGCTGAGCTTGCGCACGAACTGCAGCGAGGCGTCGCGGATCTCGATCTCGGTGGCGGGCGGGTCGAAGTTGAACAGGGTCTTGATGTTGCGGCACATGGCACGGGCGACGG
>Ga0068855_100008867_pt1 | contig 12157 bp, 10 predicted proteins | sample KBSCornC52_FD_66592 | JGI IMG/M metagenome (GOLD analysis project Ga0068855, IMG submission 66592) | Corn rhizosphere microbial communities from Kellogg Biological Station, Michigan, USA - KBS Corn C5-2 | ecosystem: Host-associated > Plants > Roots > Rhizosphere > Soil ...
GAACTCCTCGATGTGGATCGAGGTGTAGTAGTCCTCGCGGACCAGCTTCTCCGAGATGAGGATCGCGTCCTCGAAGTTGTAGCCGCGCCACGGCATGAAGGCCACCAGCACGTTGCGTCCAAGGCCGAGCTCGCCCTGCTCCGTGCAGGGACCGTCGGCGATGACCTGCCCCTTGATGACGCGGTCGCCCTTGCGGACGATCGGCTTCTGATTGATGCAGGTGTTCTGGTTGGAACGCTTGAACTTCGTGAGCTGGTAGATGTCGGAACCGACCTCACGCGAAAGCTGCGTGGGGTGGTGCTCGCCTTCGACGCGCACGATGATGCGCTCGGAGTCGACCGAATCGATGATGCCGTTGCGCTTGGCCAGAATGACGGCGCCGGAGTCGCGGGCAGTGACGCCCTCCATTCCGGTTCCGACGAACGGGGCCTCGGCGACGAGCAGAGGAACGGACTGGCGCTGCATGTTGGCGCCCATCAGAGCGCGGTTGGCGTCGTCGTGCTCGAGGAACGGGACAAGACTCGCCGCAACGGATACGAGCTGCTTCGGCGAGACGTCAACGTAGTCGACCTCGGCCTTGTTGACCAGCACGAAGTTGCCCTGGCGGCGTGCATCGACGATGTCCTGAACGATGTTCAGCTTCTCATCGAGCTCGATGTTGGCCTGAGCGATGGTGTGACGGTCTTCCTCCCACGCCGAAAGATAGAAGCTGAAGGGAGCAAGATCCATGGTGCGCTTCTTATCCTTCTTCAACTGCTCGTTCAGCTTGCGGGCCTCGCCGATCTCAAGGGAGTCGCCCTGACGCAGGCCGGACTCGCCGGCGTTGACGACGGAGACGAAGTCGAGCGCCTTGCCGTCCTTCACGCGGCGGTAGGGAGACTCGATGAAGCCGTACTCGTTAATGCGCGCAAAGCAGGACAGCGACGAGATCAGACCGATGTTCGGGCCTTCCGGCGTCTCGATCGGGCAGATGCGGCCATAGTGAGTCGGATGTACGTCGCGGACTTCAAAGCCAGCGCGCTCACGGGATAGACCACCAGGCCCAAGGGCCGACAGGCGGCGCTTGTGCGTGATCTCGGAGAGCGGGTTGGTCTGGTCCATGAACTGCGAGAGCTGCGACGATCCGAAGAACTCGCGGATCGCGGCCATCACCGGCTTCGCGTTGATGAGGTCGTGCGGCATCGCCGTCGACATCTCCTGATACACCGACATCTTTTCCTTGATGGCGCGCTCCATACGGACGAGGCCGATGCGGAACTGGTTCTCCATCAGCTCGCCGACAGCGCGAACACGACGGTTGCCAAGGTGATCGATGTCATCGACGTTGCCGATGTTTTTGCGCAGCTTGAGGAGATAGCGAATGGTGCCGTAGAAGTCCTCAGGCGTCAGCGTGCGCTTGTCGAGGCCGGAGGCATCCTGGTTCTCATACAGCTTGATGTTAAATTTCAGACGGCCTACGCGCGAGAAGTCGTACTTGCGCGGATCGAAGAACATGCCCTCGAAGAGCGCAGTCGCGGTGTCGAGCGTCGGCGGGTCGCCGGGACGCAGTTTGCGGTAGATCTCGATCAAAGCCTCTTCAGGCTTGCGCACCGAGTCGCGCCGCAGCGTGTTGGTGATGATGTTGCCCACGTCGTCGCGCTCGGGGAAGAAGACCTCGAAGCTGGTAACGCCGGACTGAATAATCTTGTGCAGCTTGTCGGCGGTCAGTTCCTGGTTTGCCTCGTAGAGCAACTCGCCGGTACCCATATCCACCACATCGGCGGCGGTCATCGCACCGTCGAACTCGCTTGTCTCAACTTCAATCTGCTCGATCTTGTGGCTGCGCAGGCCCTTGAGCGAGTGCGCCGAGATCTTGCGAGTGGCCGGTGCGATCTCCTCACCTTTGATGGTGATCGCAGTCGCAGGACGCGTTCCCTGCAGGTTGGTCGGCGTGCCTTCGGCGGCGACCTTCCAGCTCAGCTTGCCTTCCTTCACGTTGATGGTGTCGACGGTGTAGAAGGTCTTGAGGATCTCTTCGTCGGTGCGCAGACCGAGAGCGCGCAGGAAGATGGTTCCGAGGAACTTGCGCTTGCGGTCGATGCGGACGTAGAGGGTGTTCTTCTGGTCGTACTCGAACTCGACCCAGCTGCCGCGGTATGGAATGATCTTACCGAGGAAGTAGGTGCGGTTGTTCGCCGTCTCGAAGAAGACGCCGGGCGAACGGTGAAGCTGCGAGACGATGACACGCTCGGTCCCGTTGACGATGAAGGTGCCGTTCTGGCTCATCAGCGGAATATCGCCGAAGAAGACTTCCTGCTCCTTCATGTCGCGCAGGCTCTTGACGCCGGTCTCGGGGTCCTTGTCGTAGATCTTCAGGCGAATGGTGACCTTGAGCGGTGCGGAGTAGGTCATGCCGCGCTCTTCGCACTCTGCCTGGTCGTACTTCAGTTGCAGACCGACAGGGTCGCCGCACTTGGTGCAGAAGTCAGGGGTGTTCTTGTTGTAGGTTCCGCAGAAGTTGCAAAGCACATCGCCCGGGTGAAACGGGTCGGTGATGACCATGTGACCGCAGTGCGAGCAGGCGGTGCGCAGGTGGTTGAGACCTTTGAGGTAGCCGCACTTGCACTCCCAGTTGCCGATGGAGAAGTCGACGAACTCCAACTCCGAGACGTTGCGGAAGTCGGTGATCGGAAACACCGAGGTAAAGACCGACTGCAGGCCGTTGTCCTCGCGCTCCTGGGGCAGCTTGTCCATCTGCAGGAAGCGCTCATAGCTGCGGCGCTGCACCTCAATGAGGTTGGGAATCTGAATGGCGGTTGGGATCTTCGAAAAATCGAGACGGCTGCGGATCGCGCGCATTTCGCTGTTGTTGGACTGACCAGACATGCTCTCTCCTGATAACTTACCTTCGAGGTCCTCATCTGCTTTGACTGCCCACCGAAAGGCTGGTCAACGCTCGAGAGGGGAGGGTTGGGTACGGCCCTCCGGGTTTTGGTTCTGCCTGCGCAGTTGCTGATGTCTTTTCGGGTCCCGCTGCCCTCGATTGCCGCAGGTCCCGTACGCAGAATGTTTTGCCGTATACAGCTTTCGGCAATCAATCAAACTCGTAACTCATGAAACTTTTACTGTTCGCCGATGTAAAGAACTGCTATAAAGAACGCGTACTCCTGCTCCGAGCGCCCGCAGAAAGCGGAAATGCCGATAAACGCGGCAAAGCGCTCACAGGGACAGCGTATCCCGTGAGCGCAAAGATCGACTTGTGCACTGTTTCTGTCGTTGTGGTGTAGATGCCTGCCGCCGTTTGAGGCTCGCCGTGCCCCAAAGTTGCTGCGCTCGCTTGACCCATGACACTATGCGCTTCTGCCGCTCGAAACGCATAATGGCCGACTCCTTAGCCTGCTTTTCTACAGGATGAGCCGGATTTACTGCCTGAAATCTGCCGATTTTTGCTGTCCGCCAAACAGCACGCCAAGGCGGAACGAATCTTCTCTATGTAAAAGAATATCGCGTTCTGCCTCAGCGTGCAAGTTTGTGGCCAATTACTTGATTTCGACGGTTGCAACGCCTTCAAACTTCTTCGCGATGGCGGCTGCATCATCCTTCGAGATGTTCTCCTTCAAGGGCTTGGGAGCGCCGTCGACCAGGTCCTTGGCTTCCTTCAATCCCAGGGCGGTGACTTCGCGTACAGCCTTGATGGTGTTGATCTTATTCGCGCCGGCATCCTTCAGGATGACGGTGAATTCGGTCTTCTCTTCCGCCGGTGCCGCTGCTGCCGCACCGCCGCCTGCTGCCGGGGCTGCAACTGCCGCTGCTGCCGAAACGCCGAGACGCTCTTCGAGCTTCTTGACCAGGGCCGAAGCCTCGAGAAGGCTGAGGCTAACGATTGAATCTTCCAACTGCTGGATGTCTGCCATTTTATTTCTCCAATATCAATCTGAACTTTTGTGATGCCTGCTGCCGATTACTTCTCCGAAACCCGACTGCGCTTCGGTTGCCTATGCCCTTCCGGGTTTCCGTTGCGCCCAGACCAGCGCACCCGGAAAGACCAGGCGAAACTTGTTTTCCCGTCTAGCCTTCGACGGGGTCCGTGTTCGCCGCTTCCCCACCCTGCGATGCGGTGGAGTTCTCCGGCTGCTCTGCTCCGGATGGCTGCTCACCAGCCGCCGACTCAACCTCGTGCGCCTCTTCGATCTTCTCAGCCGCCGGCGCCGCGGGCTCTGCTGCGGGAGCTTCGGTCTTCGGCTCTTTTTCTGCCGACGCCTCTGCTGCGGGAGCCGCTGCCGAACCGGCAAACTTGCCCTTCTCGACGCCCTGGTTGATAACGACAGCCAGATCGCGGCCGGTCGCGTTGATGACCGTAGCCAGACGCTGCGCGGGGGACTGAATCAGGAAGAGGAGCTTCGAGAAGAGCTCTTCTTTGCCTGGCATCGTCGCCAGCTCGCCAATCTCACGAACGTCGATCACCTTGCCGTCGATGATGCCCAGCTTGAAGGTGAACTCGGCGTTGTCCTTGACCCATGTGGAAAGCGCCTTCGCCAGCGCCACCGGATCGCCCGAGGTGTAAGCCACCGAGGAGACACCCTTGAGGCCCTTCAGCGCGGCTTCTATCCTGGTTCCCTCAGCCGCACGTGCGGCCAGCTTGTTCTTGACGACGTGATAACTTCCACCCGCGCCGCGAACCGCCTTGCGCAGCTCGAAGTCCTTGGAAGCGGTGAGCCCGGAGAACGTGCCGATAATCGCCGAGGTCGAGCTCTCAAGCTCGCCCGCCAGCTTTTTAACCTTGTCCGTCTTTACTGCTCTGGTCAATGCCATGACTGAATCCTCTTCGCTTTCGCTGCCCTACTCCTCGCTTACGCGGCCAGAGAGGGCCTATTGCTATCTAAAAAAATAATGAACTAGGCTTTGCCTGCTGCCTCGGCAGCGGCGTAGTCAAGCTGGATGCCGGGGCCCATCGAAGAGCTGAGCGTCACGCCCTTGATGTACTTACCCTTGGCCGCCGAAGGCTTCGCCTTGACCACACTGGCAATGACCGTCATCGCGTTGTCGACCAGCTTCTGTGGGTCGAACGACAGCTTGCCGACGGGAACGTGAACCAGAGCGGTCTTGTCAGTGCGGAACTCGACCTTACCAGCCTTGATCTCCTTGACCGCAGAGGCAACATCGGTGGTGACGGTGCCGGTCTTCGGGTTGGGCATCAGGCCCTTGGGGCCGAGCACCTTACCCAGACGGCCAACGGACTTCATCATGTCGGGCGTAGCGATCAGGGCGTCGAAGGCAGTCCAGCCTTCTTTCTGAATCTTCTCGACCAACTCTTCGCCGCCGAAGAACTCAGCGCCGGCGGTCTCGGCATCGCGAACCTTGTCGCCCGAGGCGATGACGGCGACGACCTTGGTCTTACCCAGGCCGTGCGGCAGAACAACCGTGCCGCGCACCATCTGGTCGGCGTGCTTTGGGTCAACGCCCAAACGCATCGTCAGATCGACGGTCTCGTCGAACTTCGCATACTTTGCCTTTTGCAGGAGCGGAACTGCGTCCGCCAGAACGTAAGGGCGGGACTCAACCAGCGCGCGCGCCTTCGTCAAATTCTTGGAGATCTTCCTTGCCATTTTCCCTCGTCTCCCACCCCTCTGGAGATGTTCCTCCGGGCGTGGTTATCGACTGGCCTCAACTGGGTGTCGAGACACTCTTATAAGTATGCCGGAAACGCTTGGCAGCGTCAAGAAAATGTGCTCATCCCGTCCAGAAAGCGCAGGCTTGGGATGAGCAGCCTCTGAGCGTCCTTACTGTGTTGCGACCCGCTGCGCGAACAGGCCTGCGAACGCGCGGCGAACTCCGCTGAAGACGACCAGCCAGAGCAGCGTCGTCACCAGCGCGAGCGGCAGCCCTGCCGGAGCAAGGAACGAGTGGAAGAGCAGGATGTTCACCAGCACCGGTCCCAGCAGAGTCAGTGCCAGGGGCACGAAGCGGTTGGCCAGCAGCAAGGCGCCGCCGATGACCTGAAGCAGGAAGACCACGGTGAGATAGTGCGAGATAAACAGGGCTCCCATGTACTGCCCGGCCAGGCCCGTCGGCGGAGGCATGGGGATGAAGTGGAGAAATCCGTTCAGGCCGAAGACAAGGAACAGCAGGCCCAGCAAAATACGTGCGATTAAGACGGCAATCTTCATGGTTTTTCCTCTCCGGCTTACGCCGCCACCGTTCTGACTTGCTCCAATGCCGGTTGTAGGAAGGTGGCGCGATCCACTTTGCCCTGCATCAACTGGGATGCGCCGCTGGCGGTCACGAACTTGATGTCGGTGACACCGAGAAAGCCGAGGAAGGCTTTGAGGTAAGGCTCGACGAAGTTCATCGCTCCCGCTGGAGTTCCCAACTCGTAGACGCCGCCGCTGGCAATGATGATGGTTGCCTTTTTGCCCTGCAACAGCCCGTGGACCCCGGTTTCGCCGTAGGAAAAGGTGCGTCCATTGCGGGCTATCTGGTCGATCCAAAGCTTGAGTACCGAGGGGATGCTGAAGTTATGCATGGCTACGCCCAGAATGTACTCGTCCGCCTGCTCCAGCTCTGCGATCAGCTCGTCAGAGACGGCGAGGGCTGCCTTCTGCTCGGGCGTGCGCGCGGCTTCCGGAGTGTAAGCGCTGCCTACCCATGCGGCATCAAGCGGTTTAGGGGTCTGGACGGTCAGGTCGCGGTCGATCACGGTGCCTCCGGGATGGGCGGCCTTCCAGGTATTGACGAACTCGCGCGTCAACTCGCGGCTGATGGAGCTTTCCAGCGGACTCGAATCCAGGTGAAGAAGGGTGGGCATATTCAGAATCTCCTTGGCGACATGCGCCGTCTAAACAACGTATGTTGGTATAGACGACAGTCGTCGTAAAATCGATTCTTTTTTCTCTTTGATACCCTCTAATCACCAGAACCCTATGCCGATCTCAGACTGTGAAGTTCGCGACCCCCGCATCCGCCGCACCCGGCAGCTCCTTCAGGGAGCGCTCCAGACCCTGATGCAGACCCGCTCCTTCGACGAGATCTCGGTGCAGGACATCACCGACGCCGCCACCGTGAACCGCGCCACCTTCTACGATCACTACACCGACAAGTTTGCGCTCTTCGATGCCCTGGTTGGGGGAGGCTTTCACAAACTACTGCATGAGCGCAATGTGAGCTTCGACGGCACCTGCCCCAGCGCCGCCGCCTCGATCGTTCTGGCTACCTGCGACTATCTGACCGAATCCCACGGCGACCGTGCGGCGTGTACCCGCCAAAACCCCTTTGAGCCTCTGATGGAGTCGGCCATAACTGCGGCCATTCGCCGGGTGCTGATCAATGGGATGAAAAAGGACAACCCCTCTGCCGTCTCAGCAGAGATGGTTGCGACGACTGCGAGCTGGGCGATCTACGGCGCGGTCAAGCAGTGGTTTTATACTCCCGACCACGCGCCTGCGGAAGAGATTGTCGGTCGTATCCTGCAACTCGTCATGCCTATTTTGGAGGGGGGCCGTACGCTCGAATCGCCCGACGTGGCGGTGTAGCCTGGCTAACTTAGGCATCGGCCTTTTCCTGAACCATCGCTTCTAACAGAGCAACCGCCATCTGGTTGCATGGGGTTGGAATCCCATGCTTCTTCCCTATCCGCACGATGACTCCGTTGCGAGCGTCAATCTCCATCGGCCTGCCCGCGAGCCGGTCGGCGTGCAGGGAGTTGATCCCATCGGCTGGAGCAGCACGGTAGGCCCGCAGTACCCCTTCGGCAACATTGTCGTCCAGCGTTGCGCCTTCGGCTCGACCTACAGCGATGCACTCGCGAACAATTTGCAGCGCGGTCTCGCCAATGGCCTCGTCGTGGAGGACTCCTGACGGCTGCAATAGCAGTGCAGGCAGCACACCGGCAGCGTTATGGCAGAGTTTGCGCCATGCAACCGTGACAAAATCCGGCACAACCGCTGCATCTGCCGGCGTTCCGGCAAACAGCTCAACGAATGCGTGGCCTAGCCTGCCTTCGGGAGCCTTCAGGTGCATTATGCCGCGCTGGCGAACGTACTCGGGTGACTGGCGCTCGGCTGGACAATCGACAACGACGGGGAGAATTGAGTCCATCGGAACAAAGGGCGCGAACCGCTCGCGATGCTCCACACCGTTTTGCAGAACCGCTACCGGAGCGCCGTCTGCGCGAAGCCGCTCCAGCCACTTCGCTGCACCGCTAACGTCGTAGGCCTTGGTGGCCACGATAATCCAATCTACAGCGGAAGCTTTTGCCGGATCGGTCAAAACAGCCGACCTCACAGCGATTAACCCGTCCGGAGTCTCTACCGTTAGTCCTGCTATGGGACTGCGCACACACAGCACCAACTCATGCGTCGCCTGCTGCAACAACGAAGCAATCACACCGCCGATTGCCCCTACTCCAATGATCGCTATTCGAGCCACACAATGCCCTCGCTGCGATCTTAGATCAGAACCGATAGCCCGGCTTCAACTCGCAGCGATAGACGGTCGTCTTGTCTTTTTCCTTATTGGTCCGCGCGGTGCAGGTGGCCCAGCTCAAATAAAGGTTCGGCCCCAGCGGAAAGACCATCGGAGCGCCATCCAGTTCCGCCTCCAGACTCACACCCTCCTGCGTCGGTGGCAGGGTAAAGTTCAGCGTCCGGCCAAAGATCACAGGATAAGATTCGCGCACATTCGAGCTGATCGCTGTGCGAAAGACCTCGGCCTCCAGCAGAAACGTCGCCGTATTCGACCAGTCCAGCGCCGAGACGGTGATGTACCGTCCCCCGTGCTCAAAGCCGCTCGAATCGATCGTCGTAAACGGACATGGCCCCGCGATGCAGGAGGCCCGCACATTGCCGAACGAGTTGTCCTGACCCGCATCGAGCGACGCCGACCCCTTCGACGCCTTCCACTTCTTGTCCGGCGAACAAGGAAGATGTTTGTCGCAGGGAACATTCCCTTTGTTGACCACCTGAAACGTCTTCACCGCGCTACCTACGTTCGACTCCGTCCGCGAGTTGATCGTGTACCGTACCCGGATATTCGAGACCACCGACTCCTTGACATTCGGCTTGGCCGGCTCAGGCACGGGAACCATGGCCACGACATGTAACTCCTCGTCGATCAGCAGCCGGCCCGCCTGCAGGTTCAGGTTGAGCGGCTCATAACCGGGATGCTGAAAATGGACGATGATGGGCTGCCCCGACCACACCTGACGTTGCAGCTCGATCTTGAAGTACCCCGACGCATCGGACTCCCCCGAGGCACTCACGACGCCGTCGGACGCCGTCACGGCGACGTTCTCGATCGGCAGCTCTTTTCTGGTATCGGCGTCGCGCCGTATCACAGCGCCCTCAATCGGAATCGACCGCCGGATCGAAGGCGGCCTGTGCCAATACAGGCGCAGCAACAACGCGGCCGCCACTGCGACCGCAACCGCGATCATCGTCCAGACAAAAGCTCTACCTTTCATTGCTCACCGGTAACTCCTCATTGGACGCGCAGGTTGCCGAATGCGCTGCCCCTCGCTCATCATTGTCCACGACATGCATCTAATGGTTGCCGGGCAAGCTAGATATCCTGATGCAACCTACGGTCCAGTATCGAACGCTGAAGGAGTACACGGAAGAGATGAATGAGCGTGGATGAGAACGAAGAGATAAGCAGACGGATTCGCCAGATCACCGGACAACTCGGCAAAGATACCTCCCGGCGCAGCCTCCTGCGTCAAATGGCCAGCGCCTCTCTCGCTCTGCCGCTTGCGTCGTGGAGCGCCCTTCCCCTCCTCGCCCAACCGCCTGCGAAGAAGCCAGTTCCACAGCAAAAGGCCGCAGAGACACATCCCGAGCCGCACACCACCCCTGCCGCACCTCCGCTGCCCAGCGCGCTCTCGCCCGACGACGACCGGCTCCTCGACGAGGTTGAACGCGCCGCCTTCCTCTTCTTCTGGGAGCAGGCCAATCCGCAGACCGGCCTCATCAAAGACCGCTGCAATACGCACATCAAAGACACAAGCCCCGTCGGCAGCATCGCCTCCACCGGCTTCGGCCTCACCGCGATCTGCATCGCCGAAAAGCGCGGCTTCATCCCCCGCAATACGGCCCGCCTCCGCGTCGTCAACACGCTGCAATATCTCTGGAAGAAGCTGCCCACGCACCGCGGCTTCTTCTATCACTTCGCCGATATCAATACCGGCGAACGCATCTGGGACTCCGAGATCTCCTCCGTCGATACGGCTATCCTTCTCTGCGGCATCCTCACCTGCCGCCAGCACTTCAACGACCGCGGCGTCAACGGTCTCTCCGAAGCCATCTTCAACCGCGTCGACTGGACCTGGCTCTCCGAAGACACCACGCTGCTGCCCATGGGCTGGACGCCCGAGTTCGGCTTCCTCTCCTCCAAGTGGGACTACTACAGCGAGCTGATGATGATCTATCTCCTCGGCATGGGATCGTCCTCGCACCCCCTGAACCCCAACACCTGGACCGCCTGGAAGCGCACCACCTTCGAGTACGATGGCCTCCGCTACATCGGCTCCTTCGCGCCACTTTTCGTCCACCAATACTCGCAGGCATGGTTCGACTTCCGCCGCAAGAAAGACAAGTACGCCGACTACTTCCAGAACTCGGCCATCGCCACCGACGTCCACCGCCGCTTCTGCGTCGAACTCGGCAAGATCTTCCCCGACTACACCAACGACCTCTGGGGCATCACCGCCTCCGACTCCGACAAGGGCTACGTCGTCTGGGGCGGACCTCCCGCCATGGGGCCCATCGACGGCACCGTCGTCCCCGCCGCCAGCGGAGGCTCGCTGCCCTTTCTCCCCGACGCCACCATGCGCGTCCTACGCAACATCAGAAAAAATTACCCGCAGGCCTGGTGTCGCTACGGCTTCGTCGACGCCTTCAACCCACTCAAAAAATGGTACGACACCGACGTCGTCGGCATCGACACCGGCATCACCATGCTGATGGCCGAAAACGCCCGCAGCGCCTTCGTCTGGGAGACCTTCATGAAGAACCCCGAAGCCCAGCGCGGCATGACCAACGCCGGCTTCAAACCCTACGAACCCACCGTCGGCTAGCTCCAATTTCGTCGCAGAGCTTTTTCTTCAACCAACCGCAAACCCACGGGTACCCCATCCTTCGCGCTCTTGCGAAGGATGGGAACGTAGACGTTTCATCCATTTTGCGTCGCGGCAAAGAGGTATTTCGTTTTGCTCCGCGCCACTCCCGCCGATCTGCAGCCAGTCTTTAAATCGGTGTCATCGGTGTAAGCCTTTACGGAATTTCCTCCTTGACACCAACCTCAGCCAGGATTAATGTCGTTCCCATAAAGGCGAACAAATGGCGAATATACAAACCCTCTTCCCCATCCTCCCCCAGCCCACCGGTATCGCTCGCCTCGCCTCCCACGCCGAGCACGCCGACGACGGCCATCTCGTTGAATTCAAGTCCCTCGAAGTCCGTAGCCTTCTCAACAAATCCACCTCGAAGCGCCTGCGCTGGCTCGCCTGGAGCATCAACCCCTACCGCGGCTGCGAGTTCGGCTGCAAATACTGCTACGCCCGCTACACTCACGAGTTCATGGAACTGCGCGACCCCCTCGCCTTCGAGCGCATCATCTTCCTCAAACAAAACGCCGCCTGGCTGCTCGAACAGGAGCTGCGCAAGATCGACCCTGCCGACGAGATCGCCCTCGGCACCGCAACCGACCCCTACCAACCCATCGAACGCCGCGCCCGCATCACCCGCAGCCTGCTCGAAGTCTTCGCCCGCCGCCAGGGTCACCACCTCGGCATCATCACCAAATCGACGCTGATCGCCCGCGACCTCGACCTGCTCACCGAGATCGCCTCGCACAACACCCTCACCCTCCACATCACCATCACCACTCCCAACACCGAACTGGCGCGCCTGCTCGAACCCCGCGCCCCACGTCCCGATCTCCGCTTCGAGACCGTCAGGAGGCTGCGCGAGGCCGGCCTCCGCACAGGAATCCTGTGCTGCCCACTATTACCCGGGATCACCGACACCCAGGAGGCGCTCAACGAGATGGCTCGTCGAGCGGCAGCGGTCAACGCCAGCTTTCTCGGCGCCAACCCTCTCTTTCTCAAGCCGTGCTCACGTCCTACCTATCTGAGCTTCGTTCGTGAGCACTTCCCCGCCCTTGTAGACGACTACGCCAGACGCTT
>Ga0068855_100008870_pt1 | contig 12156 bp, 13 predicted proteins | sample KBSCornC52_FD_66592 | JGI IMG/M metagenome (GOLD analysis project Ga0068855, IMG submission 66592) | Corn rhizosphere microbial communities from Kellogg Biological Station, Michigan, USA - KBS Corn C5-2 | ecosystem: Host-associated > Plants > Roots > Rhizosphere > Soil ...
AAGATCTTCGTCGCGGGCATCTCGGCCGGGGGCTTTGCGGCGGTGCAGATGCACATCGCCCATTCCTCGACTTTCAAGGGCGCCGCGATCTACGCGGGCGGCGTGTACTGGTGCGCCGGCGTCGGCGGCGCGGCGACCGCGCTGGCCAATTGCGGCGGTGAGACACTGCCGACGAACCAGGCCTCTTACAACAGCACCCTCGCCGATTCCGAGGCGTACCTGGAGACGCAATCGTCCTTGGGCACCATCGACCCGATGTCCAACCTCTCGAGGCAGCCGGTGTATCTCTGGTCGGGCACGCGAGACGAGATCGTGAATCCGCTCGAGATGGTCGATCTGCAATCGGAATACCTGCGCTATGGCGCCAATGTCCGCTTCGACAATACCTTCCCGGCGGCGCACGGCTGGGAATCGCCCGATGGCGAACTCGACTGCGGCACGTCCGGCAGTCCATTCATGGTGAGGTGCTCGGCGAACGGCGCCGTCTACGACTCGGTCAAGACCTGGCTCACGATGTTCCTGGGGCCGCTGGCGCCGCGCAACAAGGGCAAGCTGCAGGGATCGCTGATGACGTTCGACCAGACCGAATTCGGCGCATCACCGAACGTGGCCATGAGCCCCACGGGCAGCATCTTCGTGCCCAAGAGCTGCATGCAAGGAAGGGTGTGCGGCTTCGTGTTGGCGCTGCACGGCTGCCTGCAGCAATCGGCGCTGATCGGCAATCGGTGGGTGAACGAGGCGGGCATCAACGAATGGGCGGACACCAACTCGCTGGTCGTGCTGTATCCCGACACGATCGCGACTTCCGCTCCCGATCCCACCAACCCGAATGCGTGCTTCGACTGGTGGGGTTACTCGAACCAGGTCGACCCGAACTATGCGTTGAAGAGCGGCGTGCAGATGTCGGTGCTGTACTCGATGGTGCAGCGAGTGACCGGCGCGCCCTGACGCGAGCTCTCTCAGGACATCCCGTTCACTTCGCCGGCTTCTTCGGCGCCTTGCGCGCGGCCTCTAGCGCCGCTGCCTTCTGCGCGTGCTTCTCGGGGCGAGACTTGCCATGCTTGGACTTCTTGGTTTCATGCTCGTCGTGCGATTTCTTCTTCGCCTTGTCGTGCTTGGCCTCGGGATGATGCGTTCGCACCAGCCGCTCGAGGGCGCTGGGCCGGCGCCGCGGCCCCTGCTCCTTGAGCTTGTCGCGCTCCGCCTTGAGCAGCCGGCGCTCCTCCATCAAGGCGGACTCGGTTTCCGACGGCTTGCTGTCCGCGCCGCCACTTGCCATCCTGCGCGCCATCGCGCGATGCAGCGCCTGGCCGTTGGCGGCGATTCTCTTTGACATCGATGCGGTGCGAGTCGGCATTTGGCTGCTCCTTCAGGTCAAAAAGGCCACTTTAGGCCAACCCGGCACGGCGCGCCAGCGTGTTGGCGACGAGCACTGCGCAGGGTCTGGCTCGGGTGTTCGTTGAAAGCGGCTCGATAGTACTGAGCGAACCGCGACAAATGCAGAAATCCGCAGCTCAAGGCGACATCCACAACGGTCGTCTGCGCGCTGGGATTGGCGAGTTGCTCACGCGCAGCCGCAAGTCGCAGCCGGCGCATGAATGCCACTGGCGTCTCCTGCTTCCACTCGCGGAAGCCGGCTTCCAAAGACCGCACGCTCACTGCCAGCGCGTCAGCGATTTCGTGCACGCTCGCGACGCCATCCGCTTCGCGCATCAAGCGCTCGGCCTCGCGCAGCATCCGTGGGGCGGCCACCGGGTGCGGTTTCTTGATCTCGTCGCTGTAATTGTGGGGCGCGAGGTCCAACAGCAGCGACAGCATGAACTCATCGAATGCCTTCGACGCGCGTGGCGGCAGCTGGATACCCGCGGCCTCGTAGCTCAGCGCGAGGTTCATCGCGCTTTGCCAGGCGTTCTCCAGCTCGCGCGAGAACGGCATCAGCATGAAACGAACCGGGTCATCGAGGCTGCGACCGAGCCGGCGCGCGCAAAGCTCGTCCAGCAATGCCAAGTCGACCCGCACGGACCGTTGAGCGAAGTCGGCATCGAAGGCGAGCTGGCTGGACACATCCGGGGACATGGGAAGGGTCTGTCCGGAGAGCCAGGATGCTTCGGATCGGCCCTGCCGCGCCCAAGCCGAACCACTGGTGCAGGACATGATCAGCATCAAGCGTTTGAAGTCCCCTGCATCGACATGCACCGGGGCAGAGTACTTCAGCTCCACGATACGCAATGCGCCAGCGCGACTGACTTCCAGCTCCGAAGACACGCCGCGGTTGCTGCCGTGGATGCGCAACGAGTGCGGGCAATAGACGCGTGTCACCGCATCGACGGCTTCGTCAAGGTCGGCGGTACGCAGCCGCAACTTTCCAACGTCTTGCATCAGTCATCCTGGTTATTCGTTTGCGGAAATCGGATGTCGCTGCGGATTGCGGATCGCGCGAGGCGCTCGCCCCATGCAACATGAACGGCATGAGCAGCAGTTTTGGCTTTTGGTCGGTCGATCCAGCCTCCGGCGCGCTGACATGTTGTCCCACGGCGAGCGCCATTCTCGGCATTCCCGCGTCGCACTCGCGCATGCTTGGCGACGTGCTGTCGCGGCTGCATGCAGCCGATCGGCGGCGCCTCCTGCGGGCAGGACTCGCATCGCTGAAAAGGCGGTCGACGTTCGATATCGTCGTGTTGATGCGCAGGCCGGATGGAGCCAGGCTGCTGCGACTGATCGGCGGCCCCGGCTACGACGTGGGGCAGCGCGATGCTCACCTGCATGGTGTCATCGAGCAATTCCGCCCTGGCTAAACCGCTGTCACGGCCAGCCCACGCTGCACTGCCGGACGCGCGAGGCCACGATCGAGCCACGCTTGCACACGGACAAAACGGTCGAAGCCGACGAGCTCGCGCGCTTCGTAAAAGCCGATGAGGTTGCGCACCCAACCGAGCAGCGAAATATCGGCGATGCTGTAGTCCGCGCCCATTACCCAGTCGCCGCCGGTGAGGCGCTCGTCCAGAACACCGAGCAGCCGCGCCGATTCGGTTGCGTAACGGTCGCGCGGGCGCTTGTCCTCATACGCCTTGCCCGCGAATTTGTGGAAGAAGCCGACCTGCCCGAACATCGGCCCGACGCCGCCCATCTGCCACATCAGCCACTGGATCGTTTCATAGCGGGTGTTCGGATCGGCCGAAATGAATTGCCCGGTCTTGTCGGCGAGGTAGATGAGGATCGCGCCCGATTCGAACAGCGCGAGCGGCGCTGCGCTCGGACCGTCGGGATCGTAGATGGCGGGAATCTTGCCATTCGGATTGAGCGCGAGAAAGGCCGGTTCCTGGTTTTCGTTCGCGAGGATGTCGACCCGATGCGGTTCGTACGCGAGGCCCGTCTCTTCCAGCATGATGCCCACCTTCACGCCATTGGGCGTTGGCGCGGAAAACAGTTGCAGCCGATCAGGGTACTGCGCCGGCCAGCGCGTGAAAATCGGATGGTCGAGGGTCACTTTCCAGGGTCTCAGGGTCGAATGCGGATGATCGTCTTGCCCGGGCGCCGCTGGGTCGGTTGGAACGCGGCGACGGCATCTTCGAGCGGCGCGACGGTGCCGATGTTAGTGCGCAACCGTCCATCTCGCACACGCTGGGCAATCGCGCTCAGTTGAGCGCGATCGGACTCGACCACGAAATCGATCGCGAGGCCGTCAGCGGGCCGCGCCTCGCTCGGCCCGACGATGGACACCAGCGTTCCTCCGGCTCGCAGCAGGCGCGCGGAGCGCTTGCCGATATCGCCGCCGATGAGATCGAAGACCAGATCGACTTCGCCAACGTCTTCCAGCGCTTCGTTGTCGAGATCGACGAACTCGTTCACGCCGAATTCGAGCGCGGGCTGACGGTCGGCGGCGCGTCCGGTGCCGATCACGTAGGCGCCGAACTCGCGCGCGAGTTGAGTCACCATCGAGCCGACCGCGCCGGCCGCGCCGTGCGCGATCACGCGCTGCCCCGCCCGCAGGCGGCCGTGCACGATCAGCCCCTGCCACGCGGTGAGGCCCGAGATCGGAAGACTCGCGCCCACCGCGAAGTCGACGTCGCCCGGCAGCGGCGCGAGGTTGCGTGCCTCGACGGCCACGTACTGCGCCAAGGTGCCGTCGCGATACCAGTCCGTGAGACCGAACACCCGCTGTCCAACCGACAACCCCGTCGTGCCGTAGCCGACGGCGGTGACCACGCCGGCTAACTCGTGCCCGGGGATCGTCGGTGTCCGGTCACGGCCGAGGCGATCGGCCCAGGTCGAGGGCCATGCCAGCTCGGTGTTGACGAATCCCGACGCATGAACCTGGACGACGACGTCGTTGATCGATGGCTGCGGCTGCGGCCGCTCCACCAGCTTCATCCCGGCCATGCCCGCACCCTGCTGCGTCACCACAATCGCCTTCATCGTCCACCTTCCGCGACAACGACAGTGTCGCCGTACCATTGTTCTCGGACGGCCCCGCGCGGGTCAACATGCCATTGTGTTCGGCCGTCCTGCAAAAGTAGCCCAGCAACCTGAAGTGGTTCACGTGGAGTCAGCAGTTGAACGAACGAGCGGTATCACGCATCTCGCCAGGCGATCTCGAGAGTTTGCTGGGAGCCCTCGAAGTCAAGTTCGTCGCCCTCTCGGAATGCCTGGTGAGCCGGGGATACAGCCTGGAGCTGGAGGGCGTGAAAAACGCGCCGGGAATTCACTACAACATCGTGGGGACCGGCCGCGCGGTGATCGGCAATCGCGAGCCCGTGCCTTTGAGGCCGCACACACTGATCGTCGTGCCGCCCAATTCACCGTTCCGCATCGAAGTGGAAGGCAGCAAGGGCTTCACGGGCCTGCATCCCGTCAAGGCCCAACCGCGAACGGCATGGGCGCACAACATACGCCGTGTCTCGGCAGGCGACGCAGACGCCTCGCTCATGCTGGTGTGCGGGTACTTCCATGCGACTTATGGCGCCTCGACCGATCTCTTTGGCAGTTTGACGGAACCCATCCTGGAACAGTTCGACGCCGTCGACCAGGTCGACACCAAACTTCAGGCAGCACTGGGTGAACTCGTGGCGCAGGAACTCGGCAGCGGCGCGATGAGTGCTGCCCTGCTCAAGCAAGTCATCGTCCTGGTTTTGCGCCGCTCACTCGTTTCCATGAACGCATGGGTGGAGCGCTTCCCGGTGCTCAGCGATCCGCTGATCGCCCGAGCCTTTGCCGTGATGGCCATGCGTCCTGGCGACGACCACTCTCTGCAAAGCCTGGCGAATGTGGCGTGCCTCAGTCGATCCGCCTTCGCCGCCCGATTCACGGCAGCCATCGGCAAGTCGCCGATGCAGGTGCTGCGCGAGCTCCGGCTGCGTCAAGCGATGCACCAGCTCAAGGCCGGCGGCCTGGCCGTTGAACTCATCGCCCGCAATGCCGGTTACGCCAGCCGCAGCAGCTTCATCAAGGCATTTCGAAAGAGTTATGGGATGGAGCCGTCGCAGGTGCGGCGGGCCATCGCGAATCAAGATTAGCGGGACTCAGTAGCCGCGCGCGGCGCCCGGATCTTCGGGTTGCTGCCGCACGTTCGATGCAGCGATCCGTTCACTCGGAGAATTCGGACTTGTTTCCAGCTTGGCGTGGTAGGCCTGCTGAGGTCGAGCCGCCCAGCACAATCGCCGCCAGCCGCGCCTCGTCGACGGGTGCTTCACCCTCTTGCTGGACCCCGGTGCGAAGGGATGGCATCGTGAGGCGGCCGGTCATGGGTATTTCCTTGCGTCGTGGCTCAAGCATGGATGAGGCCTTCCCGAAGCGCGTACCGCGTCAGGCTGGCGATGTCGTTCAAACAGAGTCGTTCCATGATCCGCGCGCGGTGCACGTCGACCGTCTTGGCCGACAGGCCCAGCTTGAACGCGATTTCCTTGGAGGCCCGGCCCTGGGCAACCTGGGTGAGGATTTCCACCTGGCGCGCCGTCAGGCGAGCTTCCATGGCAGGCTCGGCGGGCTGCAAAAGCCGCTGCGCGATCGAGGAGCTGAAGTACGCGCCCGTATTCATGACGCTGCGCACGGCGAGGTCCAGCTCGAACGGGGAAGCGTCTTTCATGAGGTAGCCGCTGGCTCCGCACGCCACTGCGCGTCTGACGAAGTCCAAGGTGTCGTACATGGAAAGCACCAGCACCGGGATTCGCGGATGCCGGGCGTGGATTTCGGAGATCGCGGCGATCCCATCCATGCCCGGGGGCATCGAGATGTCCGTCATCACGATGTCCGGCTTCAGGTCGTCCACCAGCTGGATCAACTCGCCGCCCTCGCGCGCTTCGGCGATCACCTCGGCGCCCTCCATCAGGCTCAGCAGCGCCTTGATGGCCGCGCGCACCAGGTCATGGTCGTCGGCCAGTACGATGCGAATGCGGGCGAGGCCTGGAACCCGCGCGGGCACGGAAGGAAGCGGGGCATTGGCTTTCATGCTACGCACTACCGATCGTCGCGCGTGCAGGCCCCGCCGCCTGGCGCGCGCGGAACGAAGCGTCCCCGCCGTTCACGCTATAGACGGCCGATGCGTGAAGCCGCTCCAGGAGCGATCGGATGACGTCGCACTGGAACTGGTGGTCGTCGGCGACAGGGAAACGGAGATTGGTCAGCATGCGGGGCCGGTACCCGATGGATGGGTAGCCGGTGACCCACTGTCTGCCCGTTTCAACCATAGGGATTAAGTGAGACGCTATATGTGCGTTAGGGAAATGGCTTAGCGCGCGGCCCGCATTGCGCGACAGCGCACAGACGCAGCGTGGTGCGACCGCTGGGGACACCCGGTCCGCAAGCCTTAAACCGCGAGGTCGATCAGAAACGGCTCCTGTTTCCCAAAACTCTGCGCCAGCAACTGCGCGCATTGCTCCATCGTCGTAGCGCGACCAGCTTCAACCCCCATCGCGTTCGCGAGCCGCACCCAATCCAGCTCGGGGCTGCCCAAGTCCAGCATGCGCAGCGCGGTGGGGCCCGGCGTTGCGCCCACACTCTTGTACTCGCCTTGCAGGATGGCGTACTTGCGGTTGTTCAGCAGCACGGTGGTGCATGGCAGCCGTTCGCGCGCCTGGGTCCATAGCGCCTGCAAGGTGTACATCGCCGATCCATCGGCTTGCAGGCTGATCACGCGCCGCTCGCCTGCAGTGCCGAGCGCGGCGCCGGTCGCTACCGGCAGGCCCGCGCCGATCGCGCCGCCCACCAGGTGCAGCCAGTCGTGCGGCGCGGCGGCAAAGGTGTGCGGATAGAACCCGCGGCCGTACGACACGCTTTCGTCGGAGACGATCGCCTGGTCGGGCATGAGTGCGGCCACGGTCTGCGCCACCTTCTCCGGCGTGGGTGCGCCGCTGGCGGGCTGCGGCTTCGCACCGGGCTCCGGCATCGCGGCCGCCGGCGCATGCAGCGCCTCGGCCAGCGCGCGCAGCGCGGCGATGCCATCCTGCTCGGGCCGCGATAGCGTGTGCAATTGCGCGGCCGGCGAAGTCTGGGCCGATGGCTTGCCTGGATAGGCGAAAAAGTTCACCGGCGGCTTGGCCCCGACCAGCACCACGTTCTTGTAGCGGCTGAGCCTTTGGATCGCCGCGTCGATGTGGTATGGAACGCGCTCCAGTGGCAGCCGCCCGCGACCGCGCTCGACACGCGCGCTCATGTAGTCCGCCATCAACTCGGCGCCGCACGCCTTGGCGATGCGCCATGCCAGCGCTTGTCCTTCACCTGTGACCGCGGCGCCGGCCAGCAGCAACAAAGTGGGCCCGCCCGAGCGCAAGATGCGCGCCGCGTTGTCGATGGCAGACGCATCGACCGGCTGCGGCTGCGGTAGGCCGAGGCAATCTGCCGTGATGCCGCCGTCGTCCCACGACGCGTCCGACGGCAGCACCAGCGTGGCGATCTGTCCCGGCGCCGTGCACGCCGCCTGCACCGCGGCAGCGGCATCGCGCCCCACGTCGGCCGCGCGATTGCTGGTGCGCACCCATGCGGACACGGTGCGTGCAAGCGCCTCGGTGTCGGCGGACAGTGGGGGATCGTGCGGGCGATGCCAGGTGGCTTGATCGCCCACGATGTTGACGATGCCGCTGCGCGCGCGCCGTGCGTTGTGCAAATTGGCCAGGCCGTTGGCCAATCCCGGGCCACAGTGCAACAAGGTGGCCGCGGGCTTGCCGGCCATGCGCCAGTAGCCGTCGGCCATGCCGGTGACCACGTTCTCCTGCAGGCCCAGCACGCAACGCATGCCCTCGCTTTGATCCAGCGCGGCGACGAAGTGCATCTCGCTGGTGCCCGGGTTGGCGAAGCAGGTGTCCACCCCGGAAGCGAGCAGCGTCGCGACCAGGCTCTGTGCGCCATTCATGGTGTGTTCCTCGTGTGCGACCAGGCTCCAGCTTACACGCGCCAATTTAGATGGTTGAAACGGCGGCGTAGGTGAACGACTACGCCAACCGTCGACGATCCCATGGGTGACGCCGCTCGGCAGCGCGCTATGTTTTCGCATCACCGATCAATCCATGGAGAACACGATGGCGCAACAGGACGACGCATGCACCTTGCTCGACGAGGACCACAACCGCGTGATGCGGCTTTTCGAGCAGTACAAGGCCAGCCACGACGGATCGCACCAGAAACTGCTGGCTCGGCAGATCTGCCACGAGCTGGACGTGCACATGCAAATTGAGGACGAAATCTTCTATCCCGCCTTCGCGCAGGCCACCGGCGATACGGCCCTGGTGCGGGAATCCGACCGCGAGCACCGGCTGACACGCGAGCTCATGGCGAAAGTCGAAGCCGGCCGGGCGGAGGACGCGAAGCTGATGCTGGAGATGGAAGACGTCGTGCTGGACCACGTGAACGACGAGCGCGAGAAGATGTTTCCCGAAGCCCGCAAGTCCAAAGGCATGAACCTGATGCAGCTCGCGCGCCAGCTCGAAGCGCGCAAGAGCGAGCTGATGGCTGAACATCCGGTGTGAGGCGGCGCGCGGCGCGGATGCGCCGCCGTGCAGCACCGTGTCGGGCACGGCAGTTGCATCAGCGCAGCACGATCGTGAACGCCGCGCCTTGCCCGGGCTGCGCCCCGGCCGTGACGGTTCCGCCGTGTTTCTCGATGATGCGCCGCACGTTCGCCAAGCCCATGCCGGTGCCCTCGAATTCGTCGGACCGGTGAAGCCGCTCGAATGGCGTGAACAGGCGCGCGGCGTGCGCCATGTCGAAGCCCACGCCGTTGTCGCGAACGCACAGCGCGTGACCTCCGCCGGGATGGATCGTGCTCTCGACCCAGATCATTGCGTCTTCCCGCGTGCGCGTGTACTTCACCGCATTGGACAGCAGGTTCACGAAGGCAAGCAGCAACAAGGAAGGATCGCCCTGCACCGTCGGCAGCGCACCCACCTGCCAATCAATGGGCCTGTCGGTGTCGCCGCTCACCTTGCTCTTCGCCTCACTGACAATCCCGTTCAGGTCCACCGTTTGCTTGACCAGCGGCGCCTCTCCGAGCCGCGCGAATTCCAGCAAGGCCTTGATCATGCGTTGCGCCCAAGACGCTGCCGACACGATCCTCTCGAGGTGGTGCGCGTTTGCCGTCGGCTGGCTCTGCGCCTGCCGCTGCATCACCTGCGCGAACGAGGCGATCGTGGTGATGGGCTGCTGGAGGTCATGCGCCAGGGTGCCGACGAAAGCGCGCAGGTCACGGTTGGCGCTTTCCAGCTCGGCCAACGCGTTTTGCAGGGCGACGGCGTACTCGGATTTTTCGCGGCTCGCCTGTTCAAGCTCTCGGTGTTTTTGCCCGAGGCGCGCGTACAGCACCATGTTTTCCAGAAGCAGCACCGCCAACACGAAGCCGCTGGCAAGCAGCCCATACACGCGCCCTGCGTACCAGCCAAGATCGAACCGCGCTCCGTTGAGCACCGCTGCCAGCGCGGTGTCGGCAGCCCACACGCACAGGACGACCATCAGCCATAGGTCGAGCACGATGTGCGGTTGCCGCCGCCATAGCAGCCACAGCGCACCCAGGCCCGCCAACCACGTCAGGATCGCAACAACGAGCTTCGCCGGCGCATCCCGGTTGCCTGCCATGATGGGCGGCAGCGCGTCTCCGACCGCCAGCGCCATCGACACGGCGGCGCTGGTGCCAGCGAGCAGCAGGCACAGGACGGTTCCGTTGCGAGCCCGGCCTGAGATGTATTGCGCCTTCCTGTTCTTGAGCAGCGTGTAGCCAACGATGAACAGCGGGAAGGCCGCATGCCACACAAAGTACAACCACGCGGTGCTCTGTGGGCCTCCCAATACACCGGCCGGCGCGAACAGCCCGGGAAAGCTCAATGCGTGTGCCGTGGCCATGAGCGCGCTGTACGTATAACCCGCAGCAAGCAACAGCAACGCGGCGCTGCGCCAGATCCGGAATTGGGCCAGCAGCAGCACTGCGGTGATCAGGTCGAACACCACCAGCGCGGACTGGTAAGCAGGCAGAAAGCCCTCGATGACCGGCAGGGGCATCTTCGCGAACGGCGCGGCGACGAGGAAGATGAGCGCCGACACAACGGCGACAGCCAAAGCGGCTCGCCGTTGACCCGCGGACGGCTGCAGGGTGGAGACCAGTTGCTTCAAGATACTGACGAACCCATCGATGGCCGTGGGTCGTGCGCCCGGAAGACTTCATCTAGGCACGCAACCTCGAATGAAAACTCTCTCGTTCTTGCGCCTGAATATAGATCAGGTGTTCCACGCAGCGGAGAAAAACACGAACAGCGCCTGTGACCAAGTTGGCTAACTTGGAAAGTAATTGGCAGGAGGAGGCGTTCTTCGTCGCGTTTGAATAACTTCGTCCGTCGCAACGGCAAGACGCTCGCGTGCCGCAACGCGAGGGTTAAGCGCGAGCCCCGCTGCGCCACTGCCCCGGCGACACGCCGTACTCTTTCTTGAACGCGCGGCTGAACGCGGTTTCGGATTCGTAACCCACCTGGTCGATGATGCGGCCGATGTTCGCGCGGTCGTTGCGCAACAGCCGCGCGGCGGTGGCAAGCCGCCAGCGCTTCAAGTATTGCATCGGCGGCACGCCCACGAAATCGTTGAAGCGCTGCGCCAGCACGCTGCGCGACACGTGCACTTCGTCGGCCAGGCTGTCGACCGACCACTCGTGGCCCGGCTTGGCGTGCATCAGTTCCAGGCATTTGCCGACGTGCGGGTCGCGCAGGCCCGCCAGCCATCCGGGATGCGCCGGCGGCAGCGAATCCACATAGGCGCGCAGCATCTCCACGAACAGCGATTCGGCGACGCGGGTCGCGACCGCGTTCGACCCGGGTTGGCCCGCCGCGGCTTCGGCGAGCGCATAGCGGATCGATTGCTGCAGCCACGGCCCCGCGGGACGCTGGCCCACGCGGGCGCGGAACACGCGGGGCAGCACCGACACGATCGGGTTGTGCATGCCCTCGTCGAACGCGAACCAGCCGCACACCAGCACGCTGCGGTCGCCATTGCCGCCGTAGCGCATTGGCTTGAGCTCGGGCGCCTTCACCTGCACCGCGTCGTCGATGTTCACGGGCGCGTGGTGCAAGCCGCTGCCGATCATGTGCGCGTCGCCGTGCGGCAGGGCCACCACGTCGCCGGCGACCAGCTCTACCTGCTCCGCGCCATCGGCCTGGATCCAGCAGCGGCCTTCGAGCAGCGTGTGGCAGATGGTGACCGAGGCTGCGCCCGGATGCAGCAGCTGCGCGATGTCGCTGCCCTTGGGCACGTTCACGCACCAAGGCTCGTGGCATTCGGTGTTGAGGAACAAGGCGCCTTCGAGGCGCACGGTCTGCAGCACGTCGGACAAGACATCCATGGAAGAGCTCCTTTCCTGCAGCCGGAGTTTCGGTCACGAAATCAGGAGGACCTGCGAAGACGGCGCGCCCTCTGCGTCCGCATCATAAGGCCCGTGGAATTCCCCACGATCCTTTAACAGGAGACGAACATGCCCAAGTACCTGATCGAACGGCAAATCCCCGGCGCCGGCAGCATGAGCCCCGAGCAGCTGCGCGTCATTTCGCAGAAGTCGTGCGGCGTGCTCAGCGAGCTGGGGCCCGAGATCCAGTGGCAGCACAGCTACGTCACGGGCGACGCCATCCACTGCGTCTACATCGCGCCGAACGAAGACCTGGTGCGCGAGCACGCGCGCAAGGGCGGCTTCCCGGT
>Ga0068855_100008875_pt1 | contig 12151 bp, 9 predicted proteins | sample KBSCornC52_FD_66592 | JGI IMG/M metagenome (GOLD analysis project Ga0068855, IMG submission 66592) | Corn rhizosphere microbial communities from Kellogg Biological Station, Michigan, USA - KBS Corn C5-2 | ecosystem: Host-associated > Plants > Roots > Rhizosphere > Soil ...
GGCGGCGGTGGAGCGCCTTGCGCACTGCCCCAGCGCTCCCAGGCCCGCTGCTGTTCCTGCCACTGCTTGTGTTGGAATTTCCACATCCGGCGCTGCTCCTTCCATTGACGGCGTTGCATTTTCTGACTGCCGCGAAACTCCGCGTAGTGCGCTTTGGCGCGATTCACGAGCTCTTCCGCGTTGAACCGCCAACCGTGCGCCGCGGCGTGTTGCTCGGAAGTCTGCGCGTACGGAATGACGAACATCATGACGATGTAGACCAGGATCCAGACGCCACCCGTCAGAACGACGAGCACAACAAACAGGAGGCGCACGATCGATACGTCGATGTTGAGATATGCCGCCAATCCCTTGCAGACACCACCCACCATCGCGCCTTCGCGGATGAGGTATAGGCGCCGGAGCGGCTCGCCCGGGGTAGGCCCGCCGGCGCCAGTGCCGCTGTTTGCATTCCCGCTGGCGCCAGTGCCTGCGGTGCCACCGGTGTTGGTCCCGCCGGAGTTTGTTTCACCCGCGGCGCCAGCGCCTGCCGCCGCCCCGTAGCCCCCAGAGGTCCCAGAGGTATTCCAGTCGCCTGCGGTGCCGAAGTAATCAGGCCCGCTCGCGCCGCCACCGCTTCCCGCCGAGTTAGCCGCGCCAGCATCAGCTCCAGCCGCATCGGCTCCATGTGCATTCCCGGCAGCATCAAAGCCACCGCCGCTGGCCCCGGCACCAACACCTTTGGCGTCACCAACACCACCCCCACCAGCGGCCTGCCTGGCGCCCTCTTCCGCGCCACCCTCAACCGGTCCCATCTCCCGCAGCACCTCGTTGATCTCCTCCGAGGTCACCACGTTTTTATATGGGCCCAGATAACGGCCGCATTTGTCGGCAATGGCCTGCTCGAGGTCCGCGAGAATCTCCCGCTGATCGGGGTTGCCTGCCAGACGCTGCTCGGCCACCTGCAGGTATGCCCGCAGGGCCTCATAGCCGACCGCCTCGAGTTGATAGGCCTTGCTGTTCAAGCTGATGGTGATCACCGTGCGCATGTGGCTGTCTTCCCTAAATCTTCGGCCCTAGTTCTTCGATTGTTTTATTGATCACGTGCCAATAGTCGGCGAGCTCGGCCAGTTGGGTACGTCCACTGGGCGTCAGCTCGTAATACTTCCGGGGCGGGCCCGCCTCCGACTCCTTCCACTCATAGTCCACCAGACCATCGCGGCGCATCCGGCTCAAGAGGGGATACAAGGTGCCCTCCTGAGTCGCGAACTCCGTCCCGGCCAGCTTCTTCAGCATGTCCGCGACGTAGACCTTGTCGGCGTCGATCACCTTGAGAATCACGAACTCGAGCAGTCCTTTGCGAATCCCGCCGAATTTCTCGTTAGCCGCCATGCAGCCCCTTTTTAACTTCCAGTACCTTTTTATCACAAGGTAGCTTTGCATGCTAGTGCGCAGCCGCAAAAATGCGGCTAGGCCTACTGTGCGAAAGGGGCTCGAGTGAGGGTCCGGACGGACCCCCCGGGCTTCAGGCGACCGCGGATTTCAGGACGCGCTGCGGCTGAGCAATGCCATAGCCCTGCGCATAATCCACGCCCAGGCTAGTGAGCATCTGAATGATCTCGGCGTTCTCGGCGAACTCGGCAATGGTCTGCTTGCCCGTGAGATGGCCGATCTCATTGATGGAGCGGACCATCTCGCGATCGATTGGATCGCGCAGGATCTCCCGCACGAAGCTGCCGTCGATCTTGAGGAAATCGACCGGGAAGTGCTTGAGATAGCCGAACGAGGACAATCCGGTTCCGAAGTCATCGAGCGCGAATTTGCAGCCGAGCTCTTTGAGCGCCTGGATGAAGCGGTTGGCTTGCGAGAAGCTGGCCACCGCCGCCGTCTCGGTGATCTCGAAACAGATCTTCTTGGCATCCAGCCCGCTGCGATGGAACTGGTCGATCACGAACGGCAGGAACTTGTCGTCGCCGAGACTCTGCCCGGACAGATTGATGGAGCACATCAACAGCTTCTCGCGCTCGTCGGCCTCGGACACCAGCCAACGGAAGGCGTTCTCGATCACCCAGCGATCGATGGCTGGAGTGATGCCGTAACGCTCGGCGGCGGCGATGAAGTCGTTCGGGGAAACGATACGGCCGGTCTCATCCTTCAAGCGCAACAGCAGCTCGTAGTGCGCGCCGCTTTCCATCCGCTGCAGCGGTTGGATGGACATGCGGAAGAGCTCGAACCGCCCCTCCTCCAGCGCCGCGTTGATCCGCGCGGCCCACTGCATCTCGCGCCGGCGGCGCATGAGCTCGATGTCGTTTTCCGCGAAGCTGTGCACGCGATTGCGGCCGCTTTCCTTGGCAGCCTGACAGGCGCTGTCGGCCGCCGACAGGATCGAGGCGACATCCTCGTTATCGGCGGTAATCGGCACCACGCCGATACTGGCGCCGAGCCGAAAGACCCTGTCTTCCCAGGTGAAGCGGAAGTTGCGCACGCCCTCGCGCAGCGTCTCCGCGGTGCGCATCGCCTCATCCAGGGAACAGCTCTCCAACAGGATGCCAAACTCATCGCCACCGAGACGCGACAAGGTATCGCGCCAACGCACCTTGGATTTCAACAACGCGCCGACCTGGCCCAACAAAGCATCGCCCGCGCTATGGCCGCAGGTGTCATTGACGATCTTGAACTGGTCGATGTCGAGATAGCACAACGCGTAGGAGGCCTCCCGCGCCTTGGCACTCTTCAGCGCCCGCTCCAGGCGGCTCTCGAACTCGCGCCGGTTGACGAGCCCGGTGAGCAGATCGTGGCTGGCGTGATAGGACAGGCGGCGGTTGAGCTCGCGCGATTCGCTGACATCATGGAACACCAGGACGCCGCCCGCGACGTGCCCGGCCCCATCCCTGATGGGCGCGGCCGTGCTTTCAACATACAACTCGTTGCCGTCCCGGCGAATGAGCAACATGGGCCGCACCGACTTGATCGGACGGATGCGCCGGATGGATACGCTCAAGGGGTTCTCGAGCGGCTCGCAGGTTTCCTCGTGGAAGGCCCGGAAGATCTCCTCGACGGGCCGCCCCATCGCATCCTCCAGGCGCCAGCCGGTCAACTCTTCCGCGACCGGATTGATGTAGTCGATCGTGGAGTTGGCATCCGTGGTGATGACACCGTCACCGATGGATTGCAGTGTGATCTGTGCGCTTTCCTTCTCCCGGAACAGCGCCTCTTCGTACAGCTTGCGCTCGGTGACGTCGAGCTCGACACCGACGAGACGCAAGAGCCGGCCATGCTTGTCTACCCGAGCCGTGGCCCGGCTGACAACCCAACGCCACTCGCCGTTGCGATGGCGCATGCGATGGGTACTTTCGAAAATCGGTGTTTTGCCGGCGACGTGATCGCGTATGGCCGCCTGCACGCGCGAGAGGTCGTCAGGATGCACGAGGCTGCGCCAGTCGGGCGAGCCACGCATGTCCTCATCCGCGTACCCCAGCATGGCCTTCCAACGGGGCGAGAAATAGACCTCGTTGCTCTCGACATCGAAGTCCCACAAACCGTCGTTGGCGGCGAGCTGGGAAAGGTTGGTGCGCTCCTCGAGCTTTGCGAGACGCGTTTCGATGCGGATGCGCTCGAGACCGGTGGCGAGACTCGTGCCAATGAGCTTCATCAGCAGCTGCAGGTTCACGTCCCAGGCACCGCGCGGCATGGTCTGGGCGAGGCCCAGAAACCCGGCGGGCTTTCCCTGTACGCGCATCGCCACCAGCAACGCCGAGCCCATCTGGAGCTCCGAGAAGCGCTGACCTTCGGCCGCCTGCTCTTTACGCGGCGTACTGCTGTCACGCAGCTCCGAGAGGCGCAGATGATCCAACCGGCCCTTCAACCAGGGCAAGCTATCGAGATGGGTATCCTGCAGCCCTTCGGGCCGGCACTGCGCAAAAGCCCCTCGAGCGAGCTGCACTTCCTGGATGACCAGATCAGTCGGACTGAACGCCATCAGGAAAGCGCAATCGCTGGCGGTCGCATCGCGCAACAGCTCCAGATTTCGCCGTACGCACTCGTCCACCGTTTCCCGACGCATGTTCTGGAAATCGACGGCGATTTTCGTGCACGCCACGTCGATACCCAGAACCGGCTTGGAAGCTCTCCCGCTCCAGGCATCTGCCGAAAGGATGTCCGACGCGGTGAATTCCGCTGGCTTATCCGGCGGCAGAATCGACATAGTCTCGAATGACCTCCCAAACCCTTGAGTCGCAGGCTGTGCGCTCCAGCCTATCCGACTTGGCTCCGAATGAGCGTGACTTGCTTGGCGTGTTCTTTGACCGGGACCTTTGGCGAGTTCCGACTATTTCGCTTCAGTCCGATAGTTACGTTCGATTCTCGCAACACTCTTTCAAGAACACAAGCTAACGTGCTGTTCAATCACGAGTTCGCGACTTAACTTAATCAAAAACGGCGACCCGACGTCCGCATCAGCTCCTGCCAGCTGTCAACGACGGTCTGCGGCTCGATACCGAGAATGCTCTGCTCTCCCCCCACTGTGCCGGTCAACGCGATGGCGGGGGTCATCGCCCCGCCAGGCCGATACAGAGCCGGGCTCGCGGTTCCGAACAATGCAACCGTCGGGCAACCCAGCGCAGCGGCCGCATGCGCGGGCCCGGTATCTACGGCGATCATGCTGTGCGCGCGCTCCAGGAGCGCGAGCAGCACTCGCACTGACAAGTGATCCGCGATGTTGAGTGCCTCGCGGACTCCTGCGCGGCGGATGATATCGGCGTTGAAACGAGACTCCGCGCGCGTGCCGGAGAAGAGAATCACATGCTCCGGACAGCGATCCCGCACCGCCCGCACGACTCGGGACCAATGCTCTTCAGGCCAGTATTTGCTGGTCCCGACGCGCGAGCGCAGCCAGCGGCGTGCGATGTGACGACTGCCCGGATGCACCATGATGATCTGCCGGCCGGTCAATCCGCGTTCCGCTAGCCAAGCATCCAGCTCACGCCGGGCCGCCGGGGAAACATTGAGCCGTGCGGCCCGCGGCACGCCAGGTTTCGCAGGGGGCAAGAGGCCTTCAAACGCCCTGGGGCTGCAGCTTCCCAGGTGCAGATACCGATCCGCGAACGTGTCGCCCGGGTCCCATGTGTACTCGTTGGTATCGCAAATGTAGTCGGCCGGGATGCCCGCAAGCGACAGCAGAACACGTCCCTCGCCACGGTCACAGAACCAGGTTGGGCCCGCCCCGCGCTCACGTAGCCAGGCGACGAGCCGCCTCTGCTGCATACTGAGCCAATAAGGCGTACGCCGGCTGCGGATGATAAACAACCGCCCGACGGCACTCTCCGCCTCGAGCAATGGTTGGGTCCAAGGGCCGGAGGAAATGACGTCCACCGGCTTGCCGAAGCGCAAATGCAGCTGGCGCAGAAGAACGGTAAGCAGCACGATGTCCCCAAAGGCGCCACAACGCATCACCAGTGGAGGACGCTCAGCGGCTCGTGCGGTTGTTGGAACCGATTGGCCGCCCATCAGCGCCTGCTCAACGCGTCCCGCGCGACTCCGTAGAGCCGCTCGAGCTCTTGCTCCATCTCCCCTTGCAGCGCCTCGACAGCTGCGGCGGCGGTAATTCGGGGTACGTAACGTGGTGGGCCGATGGCAATGGCAACACGGGAGAACGGGACGGGAATGACAAACTTGTCCCACTTCACCAGCCAGGCGCGCGAGACGGCATAGGCCATGGGCAGCATCGGCCGACCTGACATCTGCGCCAGGAGAATGGCTCCCATCTTGAACTTGAAGCGCGGACCGCGCGGCCCGTCAGGGGTGATGATGGGTGAGACTCCGTCCTTGACGAGCACCTCGTAGTAGTCTCGCAGCGCGCGGGCTCCGGTGTGTGTCGAGGAGCCGCGAATCACTACCGCGCCGAGACGCTGCACCATCATGGCGCCAATCTCGCCATCCACGGAGGGACTGATGAGCCAACCAACCCTGAGCCCCTTCGCGTGCTGCTCGAGCAGATACCTCGCACAGAACAGCTGGTGCTGGTGCCAGTAGCACGGCACCAGGGAGGGAGCCTTGGCAAGCGCCTCGTCGAGGTGTTGAGCGCCCTCGATGCGCACTACTCGACACGTTCGCAGCCATCCCTTGATGATCGCCAACCCGACCGGCACGGCGAGCCGGTAAAGCAAACGGCGGAGCATCGTCATCCGGCGACCGGAGCTCGTGACTTTCCTGTAGATGGTGTTGCGAAGATCGCGATTCATGTTCAGGGCTACGCCCAACTTTCCTGCGGCCGGTATGCCGGCCAGTCGAAGCGACCCGCTCCATTAGCGGCGCTACGCGCCGGTCGGAGAGCCGTATCGCGAGAATCATCCGCTTCAGGGGGCGCGCAGTTTCCGCTGAAAGCCGGCCAGGCGCAAACGGGTGTGCACGACCCCCGAGCGCGCAGGGCGACGCCTACCCCGCTGGGACATTTTGGGCCCTGACCGCGCCGGTACCGGTGCGATAAGATCCGCGTTTGACCTCAAGTCCACGCGAATGACCGCCACCGAGCCCATCCCCAATCAACCGCCCGAGGCGGAGCTTCAGTTCGACATCGGCGCCACGGACGATTCCCTGGACCGCATGGTCGAGCTATTTGCGCGTCACGGAGACACTTATCGGGTCTACTCGCCGGCCCGCAAGACGCACATCTACGTGGTCCACCACCCCGACGATGTGAAACGCGTGCTCGTCTCGAACCACCGCAACTATACCAAAGGCATGGGGCTCGATCGGGTCAAGATCCTCCTCGGGAAGGGTCTCATGACGAGCGAGGGTGAGTTGTGGAAGCGCCAGCGCTACATGATGCAGCCGCTTTTCCATCGGCGCGTCATCACCGGATTTGCCCAGACGATCGATGCCGCTAACGAGCAGTTCCTGGCGCGCTGGGACCAGCTTGCCGCGCGCGGCGAGCCGATCAACATCACGGACGAGATGAGCGAGCTCACGCTCGATATCGTGCTGCGCTCCATCTTCGGCCGCGACCTGGATCGCATGTCCGAGCAACTCGGGGGCAATCCGTTCGAAGTCGTCACCAAGGACCAGGAGCGCAACCTGCAGTTTGCGTTCAAATTCCGGTCGCTGACCAAAATCGTGGCAGGCCTGATCGAGCGGCGGCGCGCGGAAAAGGAGGAACACTTCGACTATGTCGGAATGCTCATGGAGGCGCGTGACAAGGAAACGGGCGCCGCAATGAGCGATCGCGAGCTCGTCGACGAGATCATGACACTGGTGGTCGCCGGCCATGAGACCACGGCCAGCGGGCTCAACTGGACGTGGTACCTGTTGTCGCAGAATCCGGAGGTCGAGGCGCGACTGCACGCCGAGATCGATGCCGCTCCCGACATGACGAACCCCAGCCTCACGCAAATCGAGACGCTTGCGTACACACAGCAGGTAGTCAATGAGGCGCTGCGACTCTATCCCCCCGGGTGGTTGCTCTCGCGCCGGACTATCGAGCCGGACGTGCTCGGCGGCTACGACATTCCGGCGCGGGCCAACGTGCTCCTCCCGCTTTATCACTTGCACCGGGATGGGCGCTTCTGGAAAGATCCCGACCGCTTCTGGCCGGAGCGCTTCGCGCCAGAGCATGAAGCCGAGCGCCCGCGCTTCGCCTACATGCCGTTCGCCGCGGGACCCCGGCACTGTATCGGCGAGACTTTCGCGCTCTACGAGATGCTCATGCATCTATACAAGGTGGCGCGCCGTTTTCGCCTGATCCATGTGCCCGACAAGCCCCTGGCCCTCGAGGCGCAGATCAACTTGCGCACCCTGCACCCACTGTACATGAGGCTGGAACGCCGCTGATGTTGAAACCCACGACCCTGACCGAGCTGTTCGAATCCAACCGCAACGTCGCCAAGAGCGTCACCTACCTCGAAGGCGAGAACGACTCGCGGGATGTCTCTTACGGTGAGCTGCACGAGCGTGCGCTCGGCATCCTGTATCACCTGCAAAGGATCGGCGCCAAGCGCGGCGACAAGCTCATCCTGTTCCTCGGCAACAACGAGCAGTTCATCGATGCGTTCTGGGCGGCGATCATCGGCGGCATCATCCCGGTTCCCATCGCCTTGGGAATCAGCGACGAGCATCGTCACAAGCTGCTCAGAGTGGCCCGCAAGCTCGGTAATCCTTTCATCTATACGGAGCGGCGCTCACTCGATCGCATCGGCACCTTCGCCGCGCAACACGGTGCGGCGGAGTTGTACCAAGGCCTGCGCTCACGGGCATTTCTGGTCGATGACCTGGATGACATCTCCCGCCCCGGCAAGATCTATGAGGCCAAGCCGGACGATACCGCTTTCATCCAGTTCTCCTCCGGCTCCACGAGCGAGCCGAAGGGAGTGGTACTCACTCACAGCAATGTCATCGCGAACTGCAATGGAGTCAGTCAGGCGGCGCAGCTGACGGAGGATGATGTAAGCCTCTCCTGGATGCCGCTCACGCACGATATGGGACTCATCGGGTTCCACATCATCATGTTCTCCAAGCAGGTGCACGCGCACCTGATGCCGACCGAGCTGTTCGTGCGGCGGCCGCTTCTGTGGCTGAGCTTCGCTTCGCGAGTGCGGGCCACCATCCTTTGCTCACCCAACTTCGGCTACAAACACTATCTGAAAGTGTTGAGCGATCGGCCGGTCGAAGGTCTCGACCTCTCGGCTACGCGGCTCATTTTCAACGGTGCCGAGCCCATCTCCGTCGCGCTGTGCAACGAGTTCCTGACACGGCTGGAGCCGGCGAGGTTGAAACGCAACGCCATGTTTCCGGTGTACGGGCTCGCGGAAGCCTCATTGGCAGTGACTTTCCCCGAGGTCGGCGCGCCGATGCGCACGCTGACTCTCAACCGCCATCGCTTGAATGTCGGCAGCCCGGTCGAGCCGGCCGCCAAAACCGACAAGGACGCAGTAGAGCTCATTTCGGAAGGCAAAGTCATTCCCTACTGTCAGGTTCGCTTGACGGACGACAATGACCAGCCGCTGCCGGAAGATCGCATCGGACACGTGCAGATGCGAGGCGACAACGTCACCCGGGGTTACTTCGAGAACCCCGAGGCGAATGCGGCGGCCTTCACTCGCGACGGTTGGGTGCGCACCGGCGATCTCGGCCTGTTCCACCAGGGTGAGCTGTATGTCTCCGGGCGTGAGAAGGAAATCATTTTCGTCAACGGCCAAAACTACTACCCGCACGACCTCGAGACCATCGCGCAACGGGTGGCGGGACTGGAGCTGGGGAAGGTGGTCGCCGCGGGTGTACGGCCACGCGACTCCCAGACCGAGCAGTTGATCCTGTTCGTACTCCACCGCGGTGGGATGGAGGAATTCCTGCCCATCGCGACGCAGGCGGCGCGAGTCATCAACGAGCAGACCGGGCTCGAAGTCGGTGCCGTGGTGCCCGTGAAGCGCATCCCGAAGACCACCAGCGGCAAGATCCAACGCCATCTCCTCGAGCTGCAGCTTCTCGACGGAGAGTTCGATGCCGAGCTCGAGCAACTGGCGGCTCTGCGTGCCACCGAGCGCGGTGGCACACAGGAAAGCGGCTCGCTGAGTGAGATCGAGGACAAGCTCAAAACCATCTGCGATACCGCGCTCGAAGGTAAGCGCATCGGCGTCAATGACAATCTGTTCGAGATCGGCGCAAGCTCGCTCAAGCTGATCGAGATCCACGAGCGGATCGATCACGAGTACCCCGGGCTGGTGGATCTGACGGAGCTGTTCGACTACCCGACTATTGCCGAGCTGGCGCGGCATCTGCAGAGCAAATTGGGGGTCCAGGCGTAAAGGGCAGGTGCAGCCGGAGTGGTCGGCGCGGTCGCGCTGGTGTTCGCTGTCCCGCTGAGCCGGCATGAGCCCCCAGCAGTACGCACCGTTGTGCGACGCGCCGGCGCCGGCGGTATCCGCGCCGGGATGGTCACTTAACATATTGCAATTCTCCGGGCCTCGAGCGGCCCACCTGCCCGCTCGTGCGCCGCCGCGACGTTGACCTTCAGGCGCTCGCGGAGTTACAACTATGTGACGCCAAACGCAAAGATGGCTCTAGCTTGAGGGGAAGATGGATTCTCGGGCGGATACTGGCGACATAGTCGCCTCGCGATGCGAGCAAAGGTTGGCCGAGTGCGGTATCCGGCCGACCGGTCAGCGCGTGCGCATTGCAGCCCTGCTCCTCTCGGCACCGCAGCATCTATCGGCCGAGCAGATTCTGGATAGCCTACGCTCCGCCGGTGCTCGCGTCTCTAAGGCTACGGTCTATAACACGCTGAACCTTTTTGCCGAGCGTGGCCTGATCCGGCAGCTTTCAGTGGACGGTTCGCGCGCCTGGTTCGATTCGAACGTCGATGCGCATTACCACTTTCACGACCTCAGCAACGGTGCACTGATCGACGTCCCGATCCCGGACGTGGAGTTCAGCCGCCTGCCCTCCCCACCGCCTGGCACCGAAGTCGCCGGTATCGACGTCGTCATTCGGCTGCGCAAGAAGGCCTGAAACCCGAGCGCGGAGCGCACACGCAACTGCGCTCGCTTCCGAAGATCCGCAGTAACTTTGGGTCGAACCGACGCGCCCACCGTTGCTGAACACTGCTCCCTCCGGCCTGACGACAGGAACAGTGGATGCTCCAACACAGGGGTCTGACTTCCTAACGGAGCGGCGGCTCCATGGAGCACGATCATGGCAGTGGAACATCATGTGAACCTCGAGCGGCCTCTGGTCGGCTTCGAGGGAATGCGGGTTTCCTGGGGCGGCGTCTGGGCAGGTGTGTTGGTTGCCTTGGGCACACTGTTGGTTTTGAGCACGCTCGGCGTGGCGATCGGTTTTACCGCCGATGCCCGCAACGTCGACCCGGAAAAAATCAGTGCCGGCGCGGTCATCTGGTCCAGAGCCGCGCTGCTCATCGCGCTCTTTCTCGGCGGCGTGATAGCAACGAGAATGAGCATGGTGTGGGATCGATTCACCGGTCTCGCCCAGGGCGCGCTGGTGTGGGTGATGAGTCTGGTGGTCGTCACGTTACTGAGCGCGAACGGCATAGGGCTGGTGGCGGGTGCATCACTCATCTACGGAACACAACATTCGCAGAGCGGGCCCACTACCGCGGCGTGGCTCACCTTCTTCTCCACAGTGCTCTCGCTGGTGGCCGCCTTGATTGGCTCGGCTGTCGGACAGCGCCGGGCTGCGGCTCGAGTCAGGAACGAGATCGAAGCAAACTCCCCGCGTCCTTGAGGCCGCGTCCGAGCGGCACTATCAGACTTCCAACGTGCCGATGTCGGGCGCGGGCCGCCCGCTCTGATGATCGGGCGCCGTCCTGGGCACCGGCGGTGTCGGCGTTGGCTTCGGCTCCGGGCTCGGCCGAGGGACAGGCGGGCTCGTGGGGGCGGGATTGGGACCCGGACTTGGGCCGGGATTCGGTTGGCAGGCCGCCAGCAGCACGGCGGCAGCCAACAAGCTTCCGAAGCAGGTGCGGGCATGATGGTGCACGACAAATCCGAAGCAAGCCGGGTACCCGCTGGTGGCACCTGGGTCTATGAGCTTGGACGGGAACCGGCCGGCCGCGACGGACCCCGCAAATCTCCCGCGCAGTGCGCCTGCAAGTCGTGACAGCCAGCGCGCGTAACTATAGAATCCGCCGCCCGCGCCGGGTTGGGCAGCGCATTGGCCTCGTCAATGCGTTGCTACCGTAACTCTTTGACCTGGCACGGGAAAGGGCAATTCGGGCTGACTTAGCTCAGTCGGTAGAGCAACTGATTCGTAATCAGTAGGTCCGCGGTTCGATTCCGCGAGTCAGCACCATTGCCCCGCCCAAGCCGCAGTGCTTTGTGGGCGCCAATCCTCGTGCGGGCCACCTGTTCCAGTCGACTCTGCCTCGGGACGATCGGCCGGAGCCGCCTCGAATGGCGCCCGGCACCCCCCGCCCCGCCCCGTCTTCATCGAGCCAAGCGAAGCACGCTCGTCCGATTTTGAGCAAGTACCGTATTTCGGGCAGTTCGCCATGACCTGCGATTTATCACCCCGGCGCTGCCCGTCGATTGCGTTGGCTTACAAACTCAACCACACCGCGGGAGCTCAGGGGCCGACCCATGGATGGGCCAGCGGATCGAGACCCGGATTTGCCGGCGGTACGTAGGTCAGCAAGATGCCCGTGCCACCATCGCCTGCTACCTGGAAT
>Ga0068855_100008876_pt1 | contig 12151 bp, 11 predicted proteins | sample KBSCornC52_FD_66592 | JGI IMG/M metagenome (GOLD analysis project Ga0068855, IMG submission 66592) | Corn rhizosphere microbial communities from Kellogg Biological Station, Michigan, USA - KBS Corn C5-2 | ecosystem: Host-associated > Plants > Roots > Rhizosphere > Soil ...
CCATCCGGCCGCAGCCTGGGTCCTCCGCAATACGCACCAGCCGTTTTAGCAGAGCGCTCCAGTACCCTTGCCCGCGATATTCAGGCATCTCCACTCGCATGCAGCTCATACCTCTTGTACAGTAGGAGTTTGGCATTTCGGAGGTATTATGCATTCCAGAGCTCCAAGTTCTATTTTTTTGATTGTTCTTTTGCTCTTCAATTGCAGCGGGCTCCCGATATTCGGGCAGAACCCCGTGAGCCTGCAGATCGTCATCGTCGAAGGCGAAGGCGCTATCAACAACGTCAAGCAGCGGGTCAACCGCGAGCCCATCGTTCAGGTGGAAGACGAGAACCACAAACCTGTGGCCGGAGCCGCCGTGATCTTTTTCCTGCCGAGCGACGGACCGGGCGGTACATTTGCCAACGGAAGCTCCACTCTAACCACTTCTACCAACGCGCAGGGTCAAGCGGTGGCGCGTGGCATTCGATTTAACAATCAAGCCGGATCCATGCAGATCCGCGTTGCTGCTTCTTTTGCAGGTCAAACTGCCAGCGCCATTATCACCCAAACCAATGTGCTCGGCCTTGCCACCAGTGGTGCGACCACGGGCGGAATTAGCCTTGCCACAAAATTGCTAATCATCGGCGCCATCGTGGGGGGAGGCATCGCGGCTGGCGTGATCGTTGCCAACCGCGGCGGCAGTTCGACTCCGGCCAATCCCGGAACCATCACTATCACTCCGGGTACGGTGACCGTTGGAGGTCCACAATAATGCGGCGCAAAAATGTTCTGCGCACTGGACTCCTGTGTGTATTGGCGGCCGCGGCCTCCGCCCAAGTACGGGGACCCGTTATAGGTTATCTCCCAGAGGGCGGCGCGCTGCGCACGCTCTACGGGATCCCTGCCGCTGGTTGGGTGGGCGATCCGCTGGCGGTGGACCGGCCGCTCTCCCATATCGAGATGGCTCCTGATCAGAGCCGCGCCTTGGCGCTCGCCACGGACACCGGTGCGCTCCTGTTGCTGACGCCCGCCACCGGCGCCACGGCTCATGTGAACGGAGCAGCCTCGGGCGCCGATCGCATTGTGTTCAGCCCGAGCGGAACCGCCGCCGCGCTGTGGTTCTCCGCGGTCGATCGTATTCAAGTCGTCACTGGTTTATCGACAACCCCTTCGGTGCGCGACATCGACGCTTCTTTTCTGGCCGCCGATCCCGCCAGTTTCGCCGTGAGCGATGATGGCCAGTGGGTCGCCGGCGCGTGGTCGAGCAGCGTTTATGCCTTCGGTCCCGATGGCCGCGCATCCCTGCTCCCGGTCGCAGGCCCCGCGGAGGCCGTGTGTTTCTTCCATGGCCGCGCCGACGTCGCAGTTATCACCGCCACTCAAGTTGTGCTGGTCGCAGACATCGGTGGGGCGGTGGTGCCAAATGTAATTTACACCAAGCCGAGTGACCCGCCGCCAGCGGATCCCTCCACTGCCCCGCCCGTTGAAGTCGCCGTCGGATTCGCTGTTTCCTTCGACAACCGTTATCTGTCGATCGCGGGAAATTTGGGCTTCCTGGCGACGTTTGATCTGACCGCCGGCAGTAGCGTCGGCGCCGATTGCCACTGTTCTCCCAGCGGTCTTGTAGGAATGGGAGGCTCGCTATTCCGCCTAACCGATGTGAAGGATGGCGCGGTGAGGGTGTTCGACGCATCCACCAATGAAGTTTTGTTCGTGCCGCTGGCCGCTCCGGTCACAACGAGCGACACCGTGGGAGGACAGCAATGACCGCCCGCTGCGCTCTTCTGCTGGCCGCGCTGCTGGCGGCCTCGTGTGTCACTGCTTGGGCCCAACCGGGACCCTTTACCATCACTCCAGCGAGTTTGCCTGTCGGCGGCGGTGTGTTTGTCGTGGGACAAGCGATTCCGACCCAGCAATTCGCCCCATCCCCTTCCCTCGATGAGGCGTTCGCATGGTCAGTCAGCAGCGGTACCTTACCTCCCGGCCTTGTCTTTGACACAGTTGCGGCGACCCTTACCGGTACCCCTACGCAGGGCGGTGCCTTCACCTTCACGGTGTTTTCCCAGGAACTGAGTACGAATTTCACTGCATCCCAGCAGTACACTGTTTACGTCTCTACCGGAACGTTGACCCTTACACCGCTCACTCACCCGAGCGCCGCGGTTGGCACCTTTTACTTAAGCCCAACCTTCCAGGTGGGAGGCGGCGTACCTGGCTATACGTGGGCGTTGCAAAGCGGAACCAACTCCGATGGATTGACTGTTAACTCCGGCTCCGGCCAATTGGCGGGAGGTCCGCTGGCGGGAGGAGTCTTCCTTATTACGCTAGTCGTCTCGGACGCTGCTGGCGCGCAGGTCTCTGGGACTCTCAACCTGAACGTCCTGGGTATCACTACCGCCGCGTTGCCGAACGGCGCCCTGGGGACTCCCTATTCTCAAACCCTGGTCGCCGCCGGCAATTCCGGCACTCTCATCTGGGCCTTGTCTGGTTCCGGAACACTTCCTCCCGGACTAACTCTCGGCCAGCAGGGCCAAATCACCGGCACGCCCACCGCGACCGGCGCCTTCCCGTTCCAAGTCCGGGCGATCGATTCAGTTACGAATCTGAGCACCACCAAATCCTTGAGCATTAACATCCCCGCCCAATTGACGATCACTACGACTTCGCTTCCTAACGGAACCGTGGGAGCTGCCTATTCACAGACGCTGGCAGCCACCGGCGCTGCGGGTTCGCCTACATGGGTATTATCGGGTTCCGGCGTGCTCCCTCCCGGGCTAAGCCTTAGCGCCCAGGGACGGATTACCGGCACACCCACCCAAACCGGCGTGTATCCTTTTCAGGTGCAGGCTACCGACCCTGTCACCACGCTGACCGCGACCCAACCTCTCAGCCTCACCATTACGGCCGCGGTGGGGATCAGCCCAGCCACTCTGCCTAACGGCGTCGTGAACGTCCCGTACCCGGCGACTACACTAACCGTCGCCGGAGTCGCGATTTCCAGCTGGGCTGTTACCGCGGGCACGCTTCCCGCCGGCTTGACTTTGAACGCCGTTACCGGCATCATCAGCGGAACCCCGACGGTTGTGGGAAGTTCGACGTTCACTATTTCCGCAACTCCGGGAGCGGTTGTCGCGGCGCTGCCGCCGGTTGTGCAACAGTTCACATTGAGCGTCACCGGCACGCCTTCGGTCGTTATCAGCGGTCTTCCCTCCGTCGGCGTCGCCGCCACACAGTCAGCCGCTGCGGTATCTCTCAGCGGCGGAACTTATCCGTTGTTGATCACCGGCACCATGACGCTCGCCTTTGCACCCGCGACCGGAGGCTCCCAGAACTACGATGCGAAATTTGCCACCGGCACCGGTTCCACCGTCAATTTCACCATCCCCACGGGTACCGCGCAAGGTCTATTTGGCACCGCTTCGAGCGTACCCGTGATCATCGGAACTGTAGCTGGGACCATCACCATCACCACCACCCTTCAGGATTCCAATGGCACCGCGCTTACGCCGCCGGCGCCGATCGTGATCACCGTGAATCCCACGGTCCCGGTCGTCATTGGCATCACACCCGGCGCGGTGACAAGCAGCGGATTCAGCATTTCCGTCACCGGCCGCTCGACGCCGCGCAACATGACCAGCGCGCTGTTCCACTTCACGGCGCCGACGGGCACACAACTGGCTTCGGCGGATGTCACCGTGCCTTTGACCAGCGCGTTCACGACTTGGTACAACAGCTCCAACTCGATCCCTTTCGGCAGCACCTTTGCGATGACAGTACAGTTTTCCTTCACTGGACCTCCGGGAGAAACCGTTCCCTATACCACCGTCACTGTGACCTTAACCAATTCGGTGGGTGCGTCCACTGCGTCTGCCCCGGTTAGCCCGTAGTTGCCCAGGGTTCGTAAAAGCTGAGCGCGTTATCGCCCTGCTTCAGCAGGCGCGTGAGGTGCAATTGTCCATAGCGGTCTGCCAGTTTCAAGCGTGGCGGATGCTGAACGATGACTAACGCCGGCGGCTTTTCTCCCAGCAATCCGAGTGCAGCCGCATACTCGTTTTCGAGCGCATACGGCGGATCCAGAAATACGATATCGGCTTCGACCCGCGGAATCATGGCAGTTGCGCGTCCCTGCCGCACCTCTGCGCGTCCTGCGATCTCTAGCGTTCGCAGGTTCTCGCGAATCGTGCGCACCGCGGCGAACTTTTGTTCGACGAAGATCGCCTTCGCGGCGCCTCGGCTCAATGCCTCGATGCCGACCGCCCCGCTTCCCGCATACAGATCGGCGAACACCAGCGCCTGGATGCGCGGCGCCAGCACGTTGAATAACGCTTCTCGCAAGCGGTCCGGCGTGGGCCGCACGTCCATCCCGGGTATGCTCTTGAGCGTCCGCCGGCGAAACTCTCCCCCTATTACTCGCATGCCGCTTCAACCCACCTGCGCCAATCCGTAGCGCCGTTGCCAGTGATCGCGTATGAAGGTCACCGCGCGCCGAAGTTCTTGTTCCGAAGGAGGATGCGCGACAAACGCCGCCGCCTCATTGCGGGCCACTTCCAGCACATCCGCGTCCCGCACGATGCTGCCAATTTGCAGTGCTGGCAAGCCCGACTGCCTCGTCCCGAAGAATTCCCCTGGCCCGCGCAGCTTCATGTCCATCTCCGCGATATAGAATCCGTCGCCCGAATCCACCAGGGTGCGCACGCGCTCCTGTGCTGTCTCGCTCATCTTCGAGGTGACCAGAATGCAGTAGCTCTGCTCCGCTCCTCGCCCCACGCGTCCGCGCAATTGGTGCATCTGCGCCAAACCGAACCGCTCTGCCTGCTCAATCACCATTACCGACGCATTCGGCACGTCGACTCCCACTTCAATCACCGTGGTCGAGACCAGTATCTTGATTTCGCCGCGCTGGAACTTTTCCATTGCCGTTTCTTTGTCCGCCGCCGCCATGCGCCCGTGTAGCAGCCCTACTGCAAGATCGGGGAACACCAGTTCGGACAGGTGCTGGTGCATCTTCTGCGCCGCCTTCATCGCCAGAGTCTCCGACTCTTCAATCACCGGATACACTATGTACGCCTGCCGCCCCAGCGTAATTTGTTGCTTCAGAAAACTGTAAACCTGTTCCACCTTATCTTCGGTCACATGGCTGGTGACGACCGGCTTGCGGCCGGGTGGCAGTTCGTCGATCACACTCACATCCAGATCCCCGTAAATCGTCAGCGCCAGCGTGCGTGGAATCGGCGTGGCCGTCATTACCAATACATCCGGAGGCGTACCTTTATCCCTTCCCTTCTCGAGCAACGCCTGCCGCTGCTCCACTCCGAAACGATGCTGTTCATCGACAATCGCCAGGCCCAGCCGCTTGAATTCCATATCGGCTTCGAGCAACGCGTGCGTTCCCACCACCACGTGAGCCAGGCCCGCGGCCGCCAGCTTCTTCAATTGCACTTTATCCCGCGCCGGCAACGAGCCGGTCACTAAAATAGTCACGTATTCCAGCTTCTGGAACAGCCTCTTGAAATAGAAATAATGCTGCGTCGCCAGGATTTCCGTCGGCGCCAGCACCACCACCTGATGACCGTTTTCGATGGCGATGATTGCCGCCTCCGCCGCCACCAGCGTCTTGCCGCTGCCTACGTCGCCTTGTAGCAGTCGATACATAGGATGGGGCTCCGCCATATCGTGCGCAATCTCGGCCAGCACACGCTTCTGCGCCCCGGTGGGACGGAACGGCAACATCGCCTTGACGCGCTCGCGCACCCGCTCCGTTAGCGAGAATGCGATTCCCGGCTGGAGCCGCGCTTTGGCCCGTTTCAATTCCAGGCCGCACTCCAGCCAAAAGAACTCCTCGAAAATCAGACGATATTGCGAAGGCGACCGGAACGAGTTAAGCACGCGCAAATCAGACTCCGCCGGCGGAAAGTGCAGATCGCGAATCGCACGCCAGCGCTCGGGCAGCTTCAGCCGAGCGCGGATATGCTCCGGCATGGGATCCTCTTCGAGCGGCGCAACACTTTCCAAAATCCTATGCACCAGCGTCCGCAGGGCGCGCGTGGTCACCTTGCCGGCAGCTTCGTACACCGGCACGATTCGCCCGGTGTGCAGCGACGCGTCCCCGTCCTCATCCTCCGCCAGGATCTCGTACTCGGGATGCATCATCGCCAGATTCCCCGAGTAATTATCGAACTCCACCTTGCCGTAAAGGGCCACCTTCTGCCCGGGCGCCAGCACATCCGCGAGATACGCGCCATGGAACCATTTGGCCGCCAGCACTCCGCGCGAAACGTCAGTAAAGGTAGCCTCAAACAATCCCAGGTTGCGTCGCCGGAAGCCCGATACTTTGGTCGATCGCACTTCCGCCAGCACCGTCGCCATTTCCCCAGGCGCCAGATCCCGCAAGGCCTTCACGTTGCTGCGATCCTCATAACGGAACGGCGCGTAGGTGAGCAGGTCCTCCGCAACCTTCAAGCCCTTGGCCGCGAGCATGGCGGCGCGCGCCGGCCCGACGCCTTTCAAGTACATGAGTGGAGTGGAGAGATCCAATGCTAGAAGCGCCTGCAGCCAGGAAACCGATTGCGGCTGGAGCAGACTACTCGTAGTGTACAATGCGATTTCATGTCTCAATTATTGGAAGGAAAAACCGCGCTGGTCCTGGGCGTCGCGAATCGCTGGAGCCTGGCCTACGCCATCGCGCAGGCGTTCCAACGCGAAGGTGCGCGGCTATTGCTCACTTATCAAGGTGAGCGCCTGCAGAAGACGGTAGAAGAACTCGGCGCTTCGCTTGGTGCGGCCCGTGTTTTCGAGTGCGACATCGCGCGCGACGAAGACCTCGCAAGGCTTACTGAAACTGTGGCCTCCGAAGAACGCCTCGACGCGGTGGTCCACAGCATTGCCTTCGCCAATCAGGCCGACTTGGCTCGTCCCTTTGTCGAAACCTCGCGCGACGGCTATCTGCTGGCCCAGAACATCAGCGCCTATTCGATGGTTGCCATCGCCCGTGCGACTGCCGCGAAGATGACCAGCGGCGGCGCCATGCTGACCCTTACATATCTCGGTTCCACACGCGTGGTTCACAACTACAACGTGATGGGCGTAGCCAAGGCCGCGCTCGAAGCTTCGGTCCGCTACCTTGCCGCCGACCTCGGCCCGCAAAATATTCGGGTGAACGCGATCTCCGCCGGACCTGTGAAAACCGCCGCCGCCCGTGGCATCAAGGATTTCTCGAAGGTGCTTGAAGCGGTGGCGTCCCACGCGCCCATGCGCCGCAACGTGACTCCCGGCGAAGTGGCCGACCTGGCCGTGTTCCTCGCGAGCGACCTCGGAAGGGGCGTCACCGGCGACGTTCTCTTCGTCGACGCCGGCTACCACATCATGGGCCTGTAACTACCTCGTCCGCGCCCGCACGATTTCAGCCAGCAAATCCGGCTTTCCCTTTTCCCGCTCCAGATGCGGATACTTCTCGCCGCCGTGGTAGTCCACATCGTGCGTGCGGACGTATTCGCCGTTTCTGATCACCAGTTCGATGGGCCCGGTGTCTCCAACCGCGGTTTGCACGGCCTCGCGCAGCGCCTCTGTCGAGAACGTCCGCCCGTTTACTGACGCTACCTTCTCTCCCGGCGCAATTCCCGCCTTTTGCGCCGGCCCACCCATCTCTACATCCTCCACCAGACCTTCGCTCTTCAAGCTCAAGCCCAGCGACAGCATCAAATCCGTTACCTTCTCCTCATCCTCTGTGGTAATCCAGTAATCCGACCGCTTATCGTTGTACGCCAGTCTCCAGCCGCCGTTTTCGAGACCCGCCACGGGGGGCTGCGCATCGACGGCTTCCACTCTCTGCTGGAAAAATGCAGCCCAATCGTGCGCCTGCACCCGGTTTAAGGCCGCGACCACGTCATCGAGCGTATACGGATTCACTGACGGCCCCGCTTCGCCGCCATAAAAAGCCTGGCAAAAGTCATCAATCGATTTCGTTCCGTGACTTAATCTGCGGATCAGCGTGTCCACCTCCAGCCACAAGAGTTCCCCTTCGCCATAGAAATCCAAGCCACGTCGCAGCCCCGCGTAGTCCATCCGCGCATCAAACAGAACTTGCCCCGAGATCGAGGCGTCGGCCAGTGAGCGCCACCCGCGTCCTGATTCGCGCTCCAGATGCGCGGCCACATATGCCAGACGGTCGCGGAACAACTCCGGAGTTTCCAGACCGCTGCGTGCCGACAGCACCGCGCCCAGATATTCGGTGAGCCCTTCGTACATCCACAACAAATCGCCCTTCATTGGCTCGTTATAGTCTTTTGTCGTGAGGCCGGCCGGCCGCCGGTACTTGCCGTTCCAGGAATGCACGAACTCGTGCGGCAGTAGCTCCGCATGATAATGCAGCAGAACATCATCAATTAGCGTGCGCTCGTCTAGGCGATCGTCGCTCGATTCGTGGTGCTCCAGCCCGAAGCTCGCTACGTGATCGCTCAGTGTAAGCAAAAAATGATAACTGTGGTAATGTCGCAACCCAAACAGGGCGCCTGCTTCCGCAATCAACTTCCGATACTCTCCCACCGTCTCGGGCGTTATCGCCAGTGCGCGCTCGCTATCGGCCGCTATGTGCATGTAATGCGGCACGCCATCCGCCGTACCCAGGTCGATAGTCTTATAGTGCGAACCTGCCGAGACCGGCGAATCGATCAGCGTGGTGAGTGAAACCGGCCCGAACTCAATCTCATCGCCCGCTTCCTTGGCGATCGCCAGCGCCGTTCCGTAATGCCAGTCATGCGGCAACCGCAGCGTGGCCTGATACCGCAGTTGGTCCACAGCCGAACCCTGCGGATACAGCACATATTGATTCCAGCTCAGCACCGCTAGTTCCGTCGTCATCGATGAACCGGCGGAAAATCCGCCCGCGTCCGTCGGCGAAACGAAATCGAACGCCGCGTCCAGTGCCGTCGCGCCGCGCGGAACATTCAAGTGGAACGCATACAAATTAACTGAGTCGCGCCGCCAGGCGATTGTCTGATCCTTAACACGAAACCGCAGGTTCACCAGATCCGCAATGGGGCCCGTGGGACCGTGTTCGCCCGGAATCCATTGCGGATAGAGCAAGGTCAGCGGCCCGGGATTCGCCGGAATACTGAGTTGGACGTGGATTAACTTGCGCGGCGCATCTCGCGCGTCCACATTCACGTGAATGATGCCCGGCTGCCCCCAACCCAGCACACTCGCTAGGAAGACCAACAGGATCGTACGTCTGGTCACATTTCAAATGGTAGCAACCGGCCCGGCGTTTCCGCCGAACGCAACACCCGGTGCATCTAGTAATTCTTCCTGGTGCATTTACGCAGTTTTTGCATTTCTGATTTGAAGAAGCCATGAAATGAGGTTCGTGCGCCGATGGCAGGCGGCTTGCATCAATGCAAGGAAAGGAGCAGCAGAAATGATTTTCAAAGGAAAAACAGAGAATCGCCACTCGCGAATTACGGCGGGCGTTTCGGCGCTTTTAGCTGTATGCTTATTGCCTTCTTTATCCGCCCAAGAGCGGCTCCGAGACCGGGACTGGGATCGCGATAGGGGACGCTTCACCAGACTTGAGCCGGGCACCGTTGTCTCGGTGCGAACCAACGAAGGTATCGATGTGAATCGAACTGATAATCGCGTTTTCACAGGCGTCGTGGATCAGGACGTCCGAGGAGATAATGGTCGACTAGCAATCCCTCGAGGTTCAACGGTCGAGTTGATTGTACGCGTCGCTCGGGACAACGATTTGTTTTTAGACCTGGATTCCGTGACGGTGAATGGCCAGCGTTACGCCATCAAAACCGATCCGAATCGGGTCGAATCGCAACGGGATAACAGTATTGTCGGCGCGATTGTAGGTGCAATCAATGGCGGCGAAGTTCGCGGCCGGGCGGTTCGTCTGCCGCGCAATACTCTGGTAACTTTCCGCTTAGAGCGGCCGCTCGATATGGGCGTAGCCGATCGCGGCGTAGACCGAGGCGGCTACCATTATCATGATTACTACGATAGATCACGCTAGCGAAATGTAAGTCTACTGCGGAGCGGGCACCCGCCCCGCAGTTTCTCATTCTATGGGATCTCGTGCGATTTATTGGGCCGGAGGCGGGGACTTGAACGGCGGCAGGCTAATGATAACACCCAAGTTATTGACATCCGGACGGTATCCCGCCAACCTAACCCAAGAACGGCGCTTTTATTGAAAATTCGCGCGGCGCGGCAGCGTACTTCTAGACGTTCGCGGCGTCCACAAGCGGCGCACCGGGACACGACTCGGGTGAACCGGGCCAACTCGATCCGCGGTATTTGCCCAGGACGCGCCCGATGAACAGAATGACAGGGAAAACGATGCGCTGAATGGCTTGGGGCGGAGTCGCATTCAACTGTGATTTGCGATGGCGCCACAGCACGTGGGCAATATAGAAGATCGATGGCCGACCGTTCGGGCTGGCGTTGACCACCGCAAACACCCCCTGGAGGTAGCGATCCAAGTCGACCGCCGGAATTGCCTGGCCGCTGAACTCCAAGAGATCGTCGCCCGCGTTCCACCATTTGTGACGAGTGCCGGCGGCAAAAACTGCGGTCCCCCCGGCTGGCACGACTATCTTCTCTTTTCCGACTTGGGCACCGAGTGTTCCGGCTCTCACCTGGCCCTCCTCCTGTTCATGGAAATGCACGTGAAGAGGCGGGCCGCTCGCCCGTGGCGGCAGGGATCCATCGAGGTTCAAGACGATTTGGCCCTGGGCGTCGCGCACTCGGCTCAGCCGCAGGATCTCACCGGTGTGCCGGTTCCGGATTGTCACGAAGTTATCCACGATTGTCCTCCATTGGCGTATCAGCTCCGAAAAAACTCCTAGCGATTTTATCATTGGGCCTCCAGTTGGCGGGAGACCGTCCCCAGAAGGTGATCCATGCTGGCCGTTAGCTAAGCTAGTCCTGAATCAGGCCCACTCGGAACTTATCGCACTTTGACGGGTAACGCGCAAATTACGGATGTGGTCTCAGGCGGCTTGCGCCCGTTTCCGTTCGACGGTTTGCCGACTTCACAGCCAAGTGGATAGTTCCGGGCCCGAAAACACTCCGTAGTATCCTAATACAGGCAGGCTTGAAACGATGAACTTCGCGGTCATCTACGAAAAAGTTAGCACTGGCTACAGCGCGTATGTTCCGGATCTTCCAGGCTGCATCGCCGGCGGAGCGACGTTCGAAGAGACGGCTGAGCTCATCCGCGGAGCGATCGAACTGCATTTGGAATCGATGCGGGAAGACGGCGATTCCATCCCGGAACCCACCACCATTGCCGGCTGCGTTGCGGTGCTCGTTTAGTCGTCGGCGTTATCCCATTCCACTTGGGTGATCGGCTCGCCCCAGGTGAATCCCCAAAATGTACCGAACATGATCCAGCAGTATCCCGTCAGCCCGTCGCGGTCTTTGGTCACAACGCGGAACAGATGCTGGTTGCGGCTGCGGGTCCAGGCGGAGGGACCTTCGTAAAACCACGCGCTTCGGAAGCTGACGAGTTTCAAGTGCTCGCTCTCGGCCCATTGGGTCAAGCGGCGCTTCCAATACATGTTGCACAGCTTCAGTGCCACTATGAAAAGCACGGCGGTCGCGGCGAAAAACCAAAGCTGCGTCGGGCCGACGTTGATTTTGCCGATCTGGAAGAGCACGCCGTCGGGCATAGGTTCGACCTATAATCATGCCATGGGCGTCCCGGCGATTTTTGGGTCTAGAAGCGGCGTTGGGCCGCGTGTATCCCAAGACTGGCGCCGTTACCGCGCCCGTCGCGGATCTGGTCAAGGAACTGGCTCGGCGGCTTGGCGTGCGTTACACTTTGATTCCGGCAACACACCCAACCCTCCCCCGTGCGCATAACTTCGGAGCGCCGCTGAGTCGGCAATAGTGCTGATCGAGGGTCTGCCTGGCCCCCGGAAGGGCCACCGCGGAGCTTAGTTAAGGATACGAGAGCACGCAGCCGCCGGCGTTGCTATTGAACGCATTGCTCCACAACGACTGCACCGGGAAAGTGCCCGTGCTGAGGCTGGTGTTCGCGGATGCACCTTGGCCTGAGGTGATCCAGGCGCACTTGTCGCCGTTCTCCGCGCCGTTCGAATCCAGCCACCCGCTGCTCGGGAACTGGTCGGTGATCGTCTCTGCCATCTCATGACCGCCGACGATA
>Ga0068855_100008877_pt1 | contig 12150 bp, 10 predicted proteins | sample KBSCornC52_FD_66592 | JGI IMG/M metagenome (GOLD analysis project Ga0068855, IMG submission 66592) | Corn rhizosphere microbial communities from Kellogg Biological Station, Michigan, USA - KBS Corn C5-2 | ecosystem: Host-associated > Plants > Roots > Rhizosphere > Soil ...
GAATCATTGTCTCAAATACAGGCAGAGGACGCGGCCGGCCTGCCTCCCCTATGACGAGGCGCTGGACGCGGAAGAGGACTGGCGGGCGGACCCCATGCGCTCGGCGGCGCGCCAGGAGCTTTCGGACCAGGTGCGCGTCGCCCTGGACGGGCTCTCGCCGCTCCACCGGGACGTCGTCATCCTGCACGAGCTGCACGGCCTCACCTATCAGGAGGTGGCCGACGTGCTGGAGGTACCGGTCGGGACCGTGAAGTCGCGGTTGTCGAATGCGTTTCGGCGATTGCGGGAGAGCCTGGGTGGATATGTGCTGGGAGCGGGACCGGGATTCACACCGGACACCGTGGGAGAGATTTCGCGATGAGCGATTGCACGCGATATGCGGACGATCTGAAGGCGCTGGTGGATGGCGAGCTGCCATTCGCCCGCCGCTGGGTCGTCGAGCGGCACGTGGCGGCCTGCCCGCAGTGCCGGGACGAGGCTGCTGCCATGCGGCAGATCGGCGAGGGACTTCGACTGCAGACGCCGGAGCCGCTGGACCCTGCCCTCCGCGCCCGGATTCTGGCCGCTATTCCGGAAGGATCTCCGGTACGCGTCCGCCGCCCGATGCCTCGCCGCATCTCGCTCGCGCTGGCCGGTAGCGTTGCGGGAATCGCCGCGCTCGTCGTCCTTTTCCTGCCGGCAACCCACCAGTTCATTGACCGCGCGCCGGAGTTGGCGAAGGAGGTCGCCGCGCCGTCCGCCGCCGGTTCCGCCGCAAGCGCACCGGCATCGCAGGTTCCGCCTGCCGTCAATCTGGAGACCAGGTCGAAAGCTGCGAACACCTCTGAGCAAGACTACGACGAGGTCGCGCCGAAGCGCCCGCTCGCCGGCTTTCATGGCAGTCGCGAAACCGCGAAGGCGAAGTCTGAAAGTCCCCATGTCGCCGCCATCTCGCCGAAGGTGGTGGTCGCTCAGCCCGACAATCGGAAGGCGCCGCCCGAGCCACGTCCTCTCGCCTCGTTGAAAGCTGCCTCCAAACCAGCCGTTGCATCCGCGGACAAGACCTCCGCGCTCCGGGAGCAGGAGGAGCTTCGCGACCGCGCTTCGCTGAATGCCATCCGTGACCTGTCCTCCGGGCCAAACTCGCGGTTCGCGGCATCGAAGAATTCGGGCATACCCGGACTGAATACACCCGCTGGAAGTGTAACTGCACCTGCCGCCGGCAAGCCGCTGCAGCAGGGCATCGATGCCAAAGCACAGGATGCGTCAAAGCGATCCGACCTCTACTCATTCGGCGCCGCCGGGATGGGCGGCCGCGCAGCAGGTGGCGCGCGAGGAGAACCAGGCTCGTTCGGGCGCGCCGGCGGCGGGTTCGGCGGTGGTGGATTGGGCGGCATGGCGGGTGGGGCAAACGCCCCGGCACAGACATCCGCCGGCGCGACGGCAGCCGCATCCCCCGCGGGACCGGCCGGGCCCGCCGGCAAGCCGGAAAACTCCCTGGCGCGCCGCGTTCGCGGTATGGATTCGCTCGGCCTCGTGCTCGGCGCGAAAGTAGATCCCGCCAGACCGGAGACCGTGCTGCTCGGCCTCGCCGTGACGGATGTGCCCACGAAGCGCGCGGTAATCAGTCAGCTCGCAAAGGAAGCGAAGGGACGGTTTTGGGAGCTCAGCCTGGACCAGAAGAAGGACTCGGCCGCGAACGCCGACGTGGTCTTTGAGCTTCAAATCGACCCCGCCGAGGTGAACAGCGTTGTCGGCAAACTGGAGAAGCTTGGAGAAGTCACCGAGAAGGTCGTCGATGGGAAGCCGGAGACCGATCTCCGGTCCGGCGCTCTGATGGAATCGGTGAAGCGAACGCGCGAGCCGAAGGAGCAGTCGTCGAATGACAAACCTGCACGGACGGACAACGAGCTGCTCCAGAAGCCGGCCGGGACGCGCCAGTTCAACGGCTTCCAGCCACAGGTCCGGCTCGAATACCAGGACCAGACCGCGAACAGGCGCCTCGCGCGGCCAGCCGTCATCACCGTCAAACTGAAGGAGAAGAGGGCCGCCGCAGCCACCGCCCCCGCCGCCAAACCGGCCGCACCCCCACCAAAGAAGTAGCTCCGAGAACGAGCCTGCAGGCGCGGCGGTCAGATCGCTGCGCCCGCAGGCTCGTCCCGGGCCGGATGTACAGGCTGTGGCGGATTCCAAAGCGAGAGCGCGACGCCCGCCAGTAGAATCGCGGCGCCTGCAAGCTGCATAGTGGTAAGAGGCTCACCCAACAGGACCCACGCGAGCGTGCCCGCAAAGACCGGCTCCAGCAGCGTCGCGGCCGAAACCACGCCGGCCGGGAAAAACCGAAGGCACCAGTTGAGCGACGTATGCCCGATGAGCTGCGGCACGGCGGCCATTCCCAGCACCGAGAGCCACGCGGCGGAGGAGGGTGGTCGCACTCCCCCCGAAGAAGGAAAGAACCCCAGCGCCACCCACGTCCAGATCGCCGCGCTCGAATATGTCCACGCAATCACCGTCGACGTTCCCAGTGTCGTCTGCCGCCGCTCCGTCAAGAGCAGGTAGGCCGCGACCGCGACAGCGCCGAGAATCGCCAGCAGGTCGCCCGCCGCCGCATGGCCCGCACCGGCCGGGAGAACCGTGGCGAGCTGCGCGCCGTTCGACGTCACCAGCCACGCACCCACCGCCGCTACCGCAAGCCCCGCCCAGAACCGCCCTGGCAGCCGCTGTCGGAGGAAGACGATCGAACCGAGACCAGCCCACAACGGCGCGGTCGTGACGAGCAGGGTTGAGCGCGCGACCGGAATGAACCGGAGCGAAGCAAACCAGACGACGAAGTGCGCCGAGAGGCAGAGACCCGCCACCACGAGAATCGCCCGATCGCGGCCGGACGGGGCAGCGGTAGTCGATCTCCCGCGGGTGAGAAAACGCCCAGCGAGCACGATCGCCGCGGCAACTGTCAGCCGCCAGGCCCCAAGCACCAAGGGCGAGAGCCCGGCCGCCAGTCCCGCGCGAGCCATAAGTGCCGCCGAGCCCACCGCGAGCTGCGCGCCAATGAGCACGAGCAGCGGACCACGCCCCCCAAACCCTGCGCGGCGAAGAAGGACATTCCGGCCAGCGGTAGCCCCCTGCCTGCTTTCGTAACCAGGGAGCGGGTTGGGGGAGATGCCGTTAGCCCCCTCTCCCGTTTTTGGGAGAGGGGGTTGGGGGTGAGGGCCTCCCGCATCCCCTTTCACACGCGCTCGAACAGTCCCGCGGCGCCCATTCCGAGAGCCGCGCACATCGTCACCATCCCGTAGCGAGCGCCCCGCCGCCGCATCTCATGGGCAAGCGTCACGGTCTGCCGCGCGCCTGTGCAGCCGAGCGGATGGCCCAGTGCAATCGCGCCGCCGTTCACGTTGACGCGCTCGAGCGGCAGCGGGAATTCCTTCATCGAGCAGAGCACCTGTGCCGCAAACGCCTCATTAAATTCGATGATGTCCACGTCTTCGACTCCCAGCTTCACCTGCTTCAGCAGCTTCGGAATCGCGAGCGCCGGCCCGATTCCGAAGTTCTCCGGCTCCGCCGCCGCGACCGCATAGCCCACGAACCGGAGCATCGGCGTCAATCCGAGCTGCCCGGCCCGCTCCGCCGTCATCAGAACCACGGCCGCTGCCCCGTCGCTTCGCTGAGACGCGTTCCCGGCCGTAATCACGCCGTCCGCAAGAAACGCCGGCTTCAGCTTCGCCAGTCCCTCCGCGGACGTGCCGGGTCGCGGCCCCTCATCCTTCGCAAAAAACACTTCAGACACGACCGGCTTTCCATTCGAGCTGATCTCCTGCGTGAGAACCGAAATCGGCGCAATCTCCTCGTCGAATCGCCCCTCCGCCTGCGCCGCGAGCGCCTTCTCATGGCTGGTCACGCTGAATGCATCCGCCTCCTCCCGCGTCACCCCGTGCCGCTTCGCAAGCTGCTCTACGCAGAGCCCCATCGACAGGTAGGTGTCCGGATGCGAATCGAGAATCGCCGGATTCGGCCGCGTCGATTCACCCATGAAGTTCACCATGGACATCGATTCGACCCCGCCGGCAACCACAACCTCCGCCGACCCGAATGCGATCCGCTGCGCGGCGATGGCGATGGCCTCCAGCCCGCTCGCGCAGAACCGATTCACCTGCAATCCGGGAACCGACATTGGCAGCCCCGCCCGAATGGCCGCGATTCGCGCTACATTCAGACCCTGCTCCAGCTCCGGCTGCGCGCACCCCAGAACCACGTCGTCGATGTCGCCAGGCTCCAGACCCGCCGCCCGCTCAATCGCCGACCGGACAGCATGCGCCGCCAGATCGTCCGGCCGCATATTCCGCAGCGTCCCCTTCGGCGCCTTCCCAAGCGCCGTCCGCGCCGCGCTCACAATCACCACATCTCGCATAACCCGCTCCAGACTAAAGGCGAATCAAACCACGAATGTACACGAATGAACACGAATACAACCGTTCACCACGTGGTTCCAATACCAGATTGGTCATCCCAACCTGCGCCACCTATCTATACGCCGCAGCGGGCTCGTTCTCTTGCATTCGGTTCTCATTCGTGTTCATTCGTGTTCATTCGTGGTTAAGAATCCGGCCCCGTGAGTCCTTCTCAGGTATAATTCGGCCATGGCTGAACCGGGCGAAGACGTGCGGATTCTCGAGCGGGCGCGCAAGGTCCTTCGGATCGAGGCGGACGCTGTCCGCGCGCTCATGGACCGCCTCGGCCCGGAGTTTACCCGCGCCGTGCGGATGCTGGTCGGGTGCGAGGGACGAGTCGTAACGACGGGCGTCGGCAAGGCCGGCGCCATCGCGCGAAAGCTCGCAGCCACGCTCGCCTCGACCGGAACCCCGGCCCTCTACCTCCATCCGGCGGAGGGCGTCCACGGCGATCTCGGCGTCGTCACCGGCCAGGACGTGGTGCTCGCGCTCTCCTACAGCGGCGAGAGTGACGAAGTGGTCCGGCTCCTGCCGTCGCTGGCCCAGATCGGCGCCTGCATCATCGCGCTCGCCGGCAATCCCGATTCGTCGCTCGCGCGCGCCGCCGCCGTCGTCCTCGACGTCTCCGTAGCGGAAGAGGCCTGCCCCCTGAGCCTCGCGCCAACCGCCAGCGCCATCGCCATGCTCGCGCTCGGCGACGCCCTCGCCATGGCCGCGATGGAGGAGCGGGGATTCACGCGCGAAGACTTCGCCCGCTACCACCCGGCCGGCGCGCTCGGGCGCCGCCTCACCCTCCGCGTCTCGCACGTCATGCGGACCGGCGAACAGATGGCCATTGTGCCGGCCTCCGCTCGTCTGGTCGAAGCCATGTTCGCCATCACGAAAGCCGGGGCCGGAGTAGCGTTCGTCATCGATTCCGAGGGCAAACTGACGGGCCTCATCACGGACGGCGATATCCGCCGTGCCATCACCCGCGACCGCGATTCGCTCGACCGCTCCTGCGAAGAGGTGATGGTCCGCAACCCCCTCGTTATCGAGGGCGACATCCTCGCCGCCGAAGCTCTCCAGATCATGGAAGACTCGCCCCGCCGCCCAGGCGACGCGCCCGTAGTAGATTCCGACCGCCGTCCCATCGGCCTCCTGATGCTAAAGGACCTCCTCCGCGCCGGAATCGTTTAGTAGCCGGGATGAACGGGATGAACGTAAATGGGAAACGGCTCTGAAACCACGAATGTACACGAATGAGCACGAATAACGGCCCCAAACACGTGTCCCATTCGTGTGCATCGGTGTATATTCGTGGTTAACGCCTTTGACGTTATTATGTTCATCCCGTTCATCCCGGCTAAATCCGGACTCTCTAATGGCTGAAAACGGCGCTGAATCTACTCTCGAGCAAAAGCTCCTGGCCGTCCGGCTGCTGGCGATGGACGTCGACGGCGTGCTCACCGACGGCGGTATCATCGTGAACGGCGACGGCACCGAGACGAAGCGGTTCCACGTTGCTGACGGCCTCGGAATCCAGCTCGTGCTTTATGCCGGCATTCCCGTCGCATGGGTGAGCGGTCGCGAGAGCGCCGCTGTCGCGAAGCGCGCCGAGGAGCTCGGAGTCACGCATCTCTATCAGGGCGCGCGCAATAAGTCCGCCGCGCTCGCCGAGCTGATGGGCCGCTACGCGCTCACTCCCGCGAACGTCGCCTTCATCGGCGACGACTGGAACGACCTGCCGGCCTACTCCATCGCCGCCGTGAAGTTCGCGCCATCGAACGCCGCAACCGGAATCAAGGCTCAGGCAGATTTCATCACCGAAAAGGCGGGCGGCGCCGGCGCGGTCCGCGAGGTCTGCGACCTCATCCTGAAGGCGCAGTCCAAACAGACCCCGGCCCTGGAGCAGTACTTCGCACGCCTGCTCCAGCCAGAATCGCCGGACAACAGAGTCCCCGGCTAATGTCCTGCAAGCGCTCTCACCCGTCCAAAGGACGCATCCCAGACAGGGACATCTGTCCCTGTCCCGGTCCGCCCGCTTGAAGCCATGCCCGCCATCACCATTCTCCACACAAACGACTTTCATAACCACCTCTCGGAGGCGCAGGCGGCGAAGCTGAAGGAGCGGCGCGCCGCCCTCGGCAATTCGGGACTACTGCTCGACGCTGGCGACGCCATCTCCTCCGGCAATATCACATACAAGCCCGGCGGCGAGCTGATACTGGACCTGATGTCCGATGCCGGCTACGATGCGATGACCGTCGGCAACCGCGAGTTCCACTTCTCGCAGGCGGGATTCTGTGCAAAGGTGAGCCGCGCGCGATTCCCGGTCCTCTGCGCCAACGTCCGCGCAAAGGGGGCGGAGACGAAGCTGCCCACGGTCCCGTATATCGAGAGGGCGGTTGGAGGGCTGAACGTCACCATCTTCGGCCTCACGGTCCCCATGATTACCGAGCGAATGCTCTCCCGAAAGGTCTCCTCCTACGTGTTCGATGACCCCCTGAAGACCGCCGAATCGCTCGTCCCGCAGCTCCGCGGGGGCTGCGATCTGCTGGTCTGCCTCAGCCATATCGGGCTGGCCCGGGACCGCGAGATGGCCGAGCGGGTCGCCGGAATCGACCTCATCATCGGCGGACACACCCACGCCCTCCTCGAGACCGGCGAGCAGATCGGCGATTGCTTGATCGTGCAGGCGGGCTGGTGGGGCCACTACCTCGGCACGGTGGTCGCGTCGCTCGGAGAGGGGTATCCCCGCTTTACGGCCTCGGTAGCCCCCTTATGAAGGCGCTCCTCCTCCTCCCGATTGCGCTCTTCATCGGCGCATCCATCGGCCGCCGAATACTGGACCTCCTCCTCACGGTCCCCGAATCGCGCCTCGATCGGCTCGTCTACTCCACCGCGCTCGGACTCGGAGTGATGGCCTACGCGGTCCTCGCGCTCGGCCTCCTCGGACTGCTCTCCCTCTGGCCGGTTACCGCAGGAATCATCGGTCTTCTGCTCCTAAGCTGGGTAGGCATGCTGGAGACCCTCCTCGACTTCCAGCCGCGCGCCGGGGAGATCGGAGAGGGGACGCGGCGCAACCGGGCCGTGGACGTTGTCGTCTTCCTCGCGCTCGCGGTCATCGCCGCGCTGGTCGTGGTCAACTGCTTCGTGCCGCCCGGACCCCACGAGTGGGATGCGCTCAGCTACCACCTCGCCGCGCCGAAGGTCTACCTTGAGCACCACCGAATCCTCTTCCTGCCCACCGATCACCACTCGAATTTCCCGTTCCTCGTGGAGATGCTCTTCACGCTCGGCCTGCTCTTCGATGGCTACGGACTCGCGAACCTCTTCCACTTCGCGATGGCAGCCCTGACCGTCGGAGCCATCGTCTTCATCGCGCGCCGCCACTTCGGCTGCGGCGCGCCCTGGATCGCCGCCTGCATGTTCGCCACGACCCCCATCGTGATCTGGGAGGCCGGCGCCGCATATATCGAGCTGGGAATGGCCCTCTACGTCGTGCTGGCGTTCGGAGCCGCGCTCGAATTCCGCGCGTCCGGCGGGCCGCGTTGGCTCACACTCGCCGGCATCCTGATGGGCTTCGCGCTCTCCGTAAAGGCGCTCGCGCTGGTCCCGTTCGCGCTCCTCGGAGCGGCCATCCTCCTCTCCGGCTACCGCTTTAAGAACCTCCGCTGGTACCTGATTCCCGCCCTCGTCGTCGGCTGCCCGTTCTACGTCAAGTCGGCGGTCTACACCGGCAATCCCGTCTACCCGTTTGCCTATCGCATCTTTGGCGGCCGCTACTTCAACCAGCAGCTCGCCGACGCCTATTCGGGGACGCAGGGCGCGTTCGGTCTCCACCGCGACCTGCTCACCGCCTCGGAGGACCTCGCAAACGTCCGCCCAGACGAGAATCTCCCCACGATTTACCACCGGCTGCGCAATCTGGTCGTCGCGCCCTTCGCCCTCGTCTCCGTACCGCGAATCTTCTACGACTATCAGGACCCCGGCACGTTCAACCAGCTCGGATTCCTCTTCCTTGCGCTCCCGCCGCTGGCGCTCCTCTTTCGCGGCAGGTCACGCTCGCTCTCGTGGGTGGGCGGTGCGGCGGCCGCATGGTTCGCGGTCTGGTCGCAGACCATGGAGTACGTCCGCTACATCGTGCCGGTCGTGCCGCTCCTCGCCCTGGTCGGAGGGGAGGGGGGCTGCCGCGCCATCGGTAGGGCGAGAGGAATGAGATGGCTGGTCGGCGGAGTCGTCTTCTTCCAGCTGGCGCTCGCGCTCGCATACAACGTGCCGCGCCTGTTCGCGAATCCGGGCAACGACCCCGGCCAGTGGGAGATGGCGACCAGCGCCGATGCGCGCGAGAAGTTCCTGACGCGCCGCCTCAACTACTACTCGTCCGCGGAGTGGCTCAACCACAATACGCCCAGGGACGCCGGGGTCGTGCTCTTCGAGGAGGCGCGCGGCTTCTATCTCGACCGTCCCTACCTTTGGGGCAACGAGCTCCATTCGACCTACATCCCATACCCGACGTTCGCCAACGGGCGCGAGATGGCCGACTGGTTCCTCGCGCGAGGCTACCGATACGCGCTGATCAACCTCCAGTTCACGCACGAGGCGAACTCGCCGGAGGGGCATCAGCAGCTCGTGCAGGCGTCCGCCGCCGGCGAGCTGGGCCAGATCTTCCTCCAGTGGTACGATCCGAAGCGCGGTGGGGAGCGCTTCCGCGGACTGCTTGGTGACGCCGTTCTGGACGGCGCGGCCGCCATCGTCTCCGATGCGACCCAGCACGGCACGGTCGTGCTGGAGTTCCGGACTGGAGGGCCGCGATGAGCCGGAAACGCACCGCCACCGCGAGGGAGCTTACTCCCGAAGTGCCTCCGCTCTCGCCCCTTCCGCCTCCGACCGAGACGCTGACCGCCGCATGGAGATGGGCCCTGGCGCTGGTCCTCGTGGCATACGTCGGCCTGACTCTCGGCCACCTGCTCGTGACGCCCGTCCTCCCCGCGAACACCGGCAGCCTGATCAACGCGCCCGACGAGCCCGCCCACCTCGGTTACGTGAAGATTCTCGCGGAGGAGCGGCGCCTGCCGGAACGCGGCGACGCCGGAACGACATATGAGTGGCACCAGCCGCCTCTCTACTATTTCGCGGCGTTTCCCTTCCACGGCTCCGGCCCGCGCGCGATGCGATTCGTCTCGCTCCTCTTCGGACTCGGCTCGCTCGCCTTCATCTTCATGGCAGCGCGCCGCGCCTTCCCGAACGACGCCCCGCTCGCCGTCTTCGCCGTTGGAATCGCTGCGCTCCTTCCCATGCGCCAGGCGGTCTACGGCGCCGTGGGGAACGACGCGCTGGTCGAGCTCCTTTTTTCGGCCGCGCTCTATCAGGTCGTGCTCGCGTTTACCAACGGCTTCACCGGCCGCCGGGCCGCCCTCCTCGGCATCATCGTCGGCGCGTCGCTGCTCACGAAGGCGAACGGTATCCTGCTTCTCCCCATCATCGGAGCGGCACTCTACTACCTCTGGCGCGGCGGAGAATCACCGGCCACTCTTGCGCGAAACCTCGTCTATGTCGCGTCGCTCGCCTTCTGCTGCTCCTTCTTCTGGTACATGCGCAATATCCGGCTCTATCACGAGTTGACGCCGGTCACCGCCTTCATGCAGGAGTTCGCCGGTACGTCGAAAGCTTCCGACTGGATCGGAACGCCGCGGGCAGTGGACCTCTGGACCGGCGACCTGCGGTCGGCCGAGCCGATGGACCGGGCGGGATACCTTACACTAGTGGCGAATTGGACGTTCCGTACAACCTTCGCCGCCTACACCCCGCTCCGGCTCGCGTCCGCGGGGGTGCCGCGATTCATGCAGCCGCCGACCTTCTACCTTCCGTACGTGGCCCTGCTGGTCGCAGCGCTTGCCGGCCTCACGAAGCTCCACTTCCGCCGGCCCGCCGACTTCACGGCCTTGCAGGTCTCGCTCGTGCGGCTCTTCTGGATCGCCGGCGCGCTGGTCGCCCTCAGCTTCGCCGGATTCATCTGGACGTTCTTCCAGGCGCAGGGCCGCTATCTCTATCCCGCCATGCTGCCTGCCTCGATTCTCATAGCCCTGGGTGTGCGCGCGGTGATTCCGGCGCGGTACCGGGATGCCGCGACCGGACTCGCGCTCGCCCTCCTCGGCGCCCTCGCCCTGGCGTTTCTACTCTCGGCCGTGATTCCCGCGTACACATGATGGATCTGCTGACGCACAATGCGAAAGAGACGCGCGCGTTTGCCGCCCGGCTGGCCACTCAGGTCCAACGCGGTGACCTCCTGCTTCTTCACGGCGACCTGGGGGCGGGCAAGACGACGTTCGCGCAGGGCCTCGCGGAAGGGCTGGGGATCGCCGCGGGCGTGACCAGCCCCACCTTCACGCTCGTGCAGGAGTACCGGGGCGGCCGCCTGCCGCTCTACCACTTCGACCTCTACCGCCTCGGCGGACCCGACGAAGTGTTCGATCTGGGGTTCTTCGACTATCTGGAGCAGGGTGGCGTAGTAGTAGTGGAGTGGCCCGAGCGGCTCGGCGAATCGCTCCCAACCGAGAGGCTGGACATCACCCTCTCGGCAGCCGGCGAAGCCGAACGAACCATAACGCTCCTGGCCAGAGGCGCCAGACATACGCAGCTTCTGACTGCGCTGGAGGAACAGGCGTGAACATCCTCGCCATCGAGACCACCGGCGATCTGTGCAGCATCGCCGTTCGCGACTCGTCCGGCACGCTGGTGGAGCGCGTCTTCCGCCATCGCATGCACCTCTCCGAACGCCTGATCGGCGACGTCGATTCGGCCCTGAAGGACGCGGGCCTGGAGTTGGCCTCGGTGGATGGCTTCGCGGTCGGAATCGGCCCCGGCTCCTTCACCGGAGTCCGTCTCGGCGTGATGACAGTGAAGACGTGGGCGGATATTCTCGGCAAGCCAGTCGTCGGCGTGAACGCTCTGGAGGCTCTGGGGCGGGAGGCCTGGACCTGGCCGGGAATCGTGGCGCCGGTGATTCGCGCGCGTCCGGGAGCCGTGTACGCGAGTGTCTTCGGCGATACCGCCGACGAACTTGCGCCCTATCCCGAACCAGCGCTCCTCACGGTGCCCGAGCTTGTTGAGCGAATCGTAGACACCCGCCAACTGTTGGTGCTCTTGCTGGGCGACGGTCTGAAGAACACGGGCGCCGACCTTATCACCCGTCTGAACGAGCACGGAATAGCGCCGTGGTTCGGCCCAACTGACGCACCTCGAGCCTCTACGCTTGCCGCCATCGCCGAGCGTCGAATCGCTGCCGGCATAACGGACGACCCGCTCGCCCTCGTCCCCCTCTACATCTCTCCGCCGCCCATCGATCCCCGCGCTGAAGTCAGACCCGCGCACACCTGACGCGAAAACCCCCCGTTCCCCGGTACCGGCGTATCATCTCGAAGCGATCCGGGGTTTGGACCACTATCTCTCTAATTGGCATGACTGAACGTGCGACTTACCAGCATGGTAGCCAGTCACTCACCCAGCGGTCCCCCGGCACGCACAAACCTTCCTCCGCGAATGATTCGCCCCGGTCGTCGCCAGTACACGGTTGCTTCAAATTAACGCTACCGGCGACCTCACCCTAACCCCAATGCCTTAAACGCTCAGGTTACGCAGACGGGCTCAACAGATTGGGTGCACTCCGCGGCGGACGGGAGGCTGCACCCTCCCGCTCTCATGCGCTTCGCGCCAACTCCGCACCTTCGTGCGCAGGACGTAT
>Ga0068855_100008879_pt1 | contig 12149 bp, 8 predicted proteins | sample KBSCornC52_FD_66592 | JGI IMG/M metagenome (GOLD analysis project Ga0068855, IMG submission 66592) | Corn rhizosphere microbial communities from Kellogg Biological Station, Michigan, USA - KBS Corn C5-2 | ecosystem: Host-associated > Plants > Roots > Rhizosphere > Soil ...
TAAAGCAGTAACTATATACAACCTAAGCCCATGCGCAAACTCCTATACAGCCTCATGCCTATGGTCCTGCTTTGGACGGTATCCGCTTTCGCACAGACAAACGTCCCAACGGGCGCCACCGGGCCTGCTGCCGCCACCGCGAAAGCCGTTCCGACGAGTTATTTTATGGCTCCGCTTACTTATCTGAGGACCTATTCGCCTGATAAGCCAATCACTGACGGGTCGCAGGTTAACATGAGCGCCTCGCCTGTCGATATAGGAATTAGTACGCAGTATTTTGATTCTTACGGCCGGACTTTGCAGACCGTAATCAGACAGACCTCGCCTGCTGACAACGATATGGTGGCACCAGGGAATTTCGATGAGTTCGGTAATCCCAGCACGAGGTATCTACCTTTTGTGCCTCAAACGGGCAATACCAATGACGGCAAATTCAAATTGACCGCTTTTTCAATGGATTCGGGATTTTATGCAGGATTAATACCGAATGAAAAGATCAATTATGGGCAGGTTTTCTATGATGCTTCTCCTCTAAATATCCAAGTTAAGTCTACTGCTCCAGGGAACAGTTGGACGGGCACGGGAATAGGCGTAGGCAGCTCCCATCGAACCAATACACTTGCAGATAGTGTTCATTTATGGACGATTTCCATCAGTACCGAGGATGATGTGCCTTCGACCACGACGACTTGTCAGCCCGGCTCATTGGCAATATTGAAAGTTATTGATGAGAGAGGCGATAGTGTCCTGAAATACGTTGATGCTTTAGGAAGGACCGTCCTTACTAAAGTACAGGCCTCGGCCACACCTTCCACCGGTCATACGGGATGGATGTGTACCTATTATGTGTACGACGAAATGAATCACATTCGATTGGTCATTCCACCACTGGCCGTAGCGGCATTGAATACTTCCGGTGTCAATTGGAATCTTGCCGGCAACAGCGCCATCAACACCGGCTATTGTTACGGGTATTTCTATGACAGCCGCGGAAGAGTAACAATGAAGAGGATTCCAGGCAGGGGGAAAATATATATTGCTTACGATCTGTTCGACAGGGTCGTGATGACGCAGGACCCGAACCTTCGGACAAGCAATCAATGGACATTTGTGCTTTATGACGGACAAGGGCGGCCCAACGAATCCGGGTTGATCACCACATCCCTCATTAAAGACTCTATTTTAGCGCAGGCCGGGCGGAGTACCAGCTACCCCAGCCTATCGGGCACCTATACGATCACCTCCCAAACCTTTTATGATGACTATAGTTGGATATCGCTAACCGGCGCGCCAGTGGGTTCAAGTCTGGTTACAACCAATATCAACAGTGCCAATTTTAATACCAATTACAATACGTCACCCGACTATTCCCAACCCATTGTGGCGAGCGGCAGAACCAGGGGGGCCGTTACAGGAACAAAAAAGATCATTATCAATACTTCGACTTATCTCTATAGCGTTAGACTTTATGATGATCATGGCCGGCCGATCCAGACTTCCGAAACCAATTATTCAGGTGGAACGGACGTTTCCACGATGCAATATGGATTTTCCGGTCGGATACTTAGAGATCATATTGCACATCAAAAATCGGGTAACAATGCACAAACCCACACACTTTTAACCAAGTACAGCTACGATCAGGCGGGCAGAGTGCTCTCCGTGACTAAAAACCTGGACGGCACAGCGGATAAGATAATCAGCCAAAACACATACAATGAACTGGGGCAGCTGAAGACCAAAGTTATCGGGAACGGCATTGAGACCCAGAACTATACTTATAATATGCGGGGATGGCATCTCGGCATCAATAGTGCCTATGTAACGACCACCGGCAGCACATCTAACTACTTTGGCGAAACTTTGTCGTATGACTATGGATTTATCAACAGTCAACTGAATGGGAGTATAGCGGGTGTGACCTGGAAGGCTGCCGGGGACGGGGTTGCGCGGGCATACGGCTTTACATACGATTTTGCCAATCGATTGACAGTGGCAGACTTCAGTCAAAACCAAAGTTCGTCATGGACCAGTAGTACTGTGGACTATACTGTTAACGGGATCAGTTATGACGCCAGCGGCAATTTGCTGACTATGCGGCAGCGAGGACTTAAACTGGGTGCATCGACCACCGTCGACTCACTAAACTATCAGTATCTTTCGAACAGCAATCAGTTGCAAAAGGTGACTGACGGGATAACCGATATGGCTCCCCTTGGAGATTTTAAGGATACTTCAATATCCGGAAACGCCTATTCCTATGACGCCAATGGTAATATCGTAACAGATTTTAACCGGCATATGTGTTCCTCTTCAGGAGGCCAAGGCGCTGTCTACGACTATTTGAACAAACCGGATTCCATAGGAATAAATGGCAAGGCGGGTATTCATTATTATTATGACGCCAGCGGAAATCAGCTATATAAGCAGGTCAATGATTATACCGGGTCAACCCCTGCTGTCAAAAACTATTTGTACATCGGAGGTTTTGTGTATCTCAATGATACCCTGCAATATATCCTTCAGGAAGAAGGCCGGATCCGCTATGCCAAAAAGATAAACAGTACTACAGGGGCAACTTATTACGCCTTTGAATATGACTATTTTATTAAAGATCATTTGGGAAACGTGCGCACTGTTCTGACGGAGGATCGGGACGCTTCGGCCTATGCTGCAACCATGGAAACAAAGGACAGCGCGGTAGTAGCAGCGTTGTTCAGTAATGTTTATACCCCTGTCAGGACGGTCTATCCGAAGCCAGGTGCTTTCGACAGCGATACCAGTAATCACTTTGTTGCCAGGCTGAATGCTTCCTCTGGCGTCAATATTACTGCAGGACCGTCATTGGTACTGAAAGTAATGGCTGGCGACCGTGTGCAGATCAGCACTTATGCCTATTACACCACTCCTGTACAGGCCCCCCCCGGCGGTGTCAATTTATTAAACAGCATCCTGCCATTACTGGCCGGCGGTGTGATCAGTAATAGCCAGGGAAAATTGCTGAGCTCCGATATGACTAATTTGAGTAATACGCTTAGTCCTAATGTCACCCAATTCCTCAACAACAGATCTTATGACACCACAAAGCCCAAGGCATATTTAAACTGGATCCTATTTGATGATCAGTTCAACTATGTGGCCTCCAATTCCGGCGTGCAACAAGTTCTCCCGGGATCTTCCAAACAGGTGCTTTCCGCGCCAACGCAGACCATTGGCAAGAATGGCTTTCTCTATGTTTATGTGAGTAATGAAAGCGCGCAGGATGTATATTTTGATAATCTTACAATTCAATATTTTACAGGACCGTTGGCTCAGGAACAGAGTTATTATCCATTCGGCCTCCAAATGGCGGGAATCAGCGACAAGCAGTTGCTCCTTCAGGCAAACCCGTACAAGTTTAATGGAGGAACCGAATTTGAGGAGGACAATGGAGTAAGTTATTACAATACTTCCTTCCGGAAGTATGATCCGCAAATAGGAAGGTTTAGTGGGGTGGATGCACTTAGTGAACGTAGTTTCGGAATGTCTCCGTATCACTTTGCATCTGATAACCCAATATATTTTAATGATCCGAGTGGAGCATTTGGCCTTGCATATCAGCTGCCACTTTCTGCCCAAACCGCATTGCAGCAGTACGATGAATTTACCCAGCAATCCGATCTCTTTTTCTCCGGCGATGATGTAAACATGCCACTTCCATCAGACGTCACAGGTATTAGCGGTGGTGGCCAATATACGTCTTATTGGTCACCTATCCTCGCGCAGGTTTCCGGTGCGAACAACAATAGGATCGATTATAACGCGAACTGGGACGGACCGCCCCAAGTAATATATAATTATAATTGCTTGACGTGTTCGTCTTCTTTTGAAACGTCGGAGTATCACAACGAATTTACGCACCAAGAAGGTCAGGATTGGGTATTTGCAGGAAGTTTTACGCGGATGGGTTTGCCTCAGCGCAATAGCGGGTTAGGTGGTTTCGGAGGAAACGCAATGTTTACAGGGGATTTCGGATTTGAGTTTCCAGATTTCAGCATCAATCACGAGTTTATCACAACTCAACAAAGCCAGGAATGGTTTAACTATGGGGTGTTAAAAGCGACAAGAATGTGGGGAGGCACAAAGGAAATTGGAGAAGGCCTTTTTGCCAAATTTTCAACTATTGATAACGGACACTTGGCCAGCAGAGGGGTTGGGGTTCATAGCGGAGATTACTCGGCATCTCTTAACTACGATATAGATAATATGGGACTATTTCTTGATATTGGGATCGGTCCTTGGGACATCTTTCCTGAAATTTCAATAAAAAACGGGATTTCCTTGGGACACAGCTACACAGATCCCGAATCAGGCTTAATGAACGGGATGAATGTTTCGGTCCCTTTTATTCCAATAGGCGGACCCGTGGGTTCGCCGGCTCGTGTGCCTATTTTTGTTCCCTAATTAGGGGTGGCAAATCAATAAAAGGATTTAGGTGATTCCATTTATTCTATTAGGAGCAATGCAGCAACAAAAGTATGACCCAGGAATTTTCCGAGGTGATTTTGTACATTTGACCAAACATCCGCCGTTTGCATTATTTTAGATCAGGGAAAAAGGTATTTAAATACATTGGAATTGGCATCGGCGTAGTTCTGTGCGGTGAAATTTGCATCTTAATAACCGCAGGTGGAAACAAGTATTCTCCAAAGTATTCATTCTCGTCGCCTTCTGATTATACCGATCTGTTCAGTGATTCCGCCAGGCACAAAGTATCGCTGCGGGTTACAAATTTGATTCGGGGCCGGAACCCGATATCGGAATACGTTTACGATGATAGAATATCGATTGTTGTTTATAAGATAAACGTTGATGCGAGCGCTGTGCTGGATTCAATATTGGTTCAGGGGTTTGATTTTGCTCGGCGTGGTTTGTTTAAGCGATACTGTGCCTTGACCGCAGGACAAATTAAAATGTCTTATGCGTGTGATTCCATTGATTCGGTAAAAAAGATAATCGTTTCCTTTTACGGCGATTCCTTAAGTCGTATATTTAAGAATAGGAATTTGGTGTCCGTTAAAATGCTTTTGGATAAGGTGGGAATTCAATACGAGAAAAATGGCCGAACCGATCTTGAGGTGGAAGAATACCGGCCAAAAGGTAACAAGATTTCGATTGAGTTGACGCTTTTAAAGCATGGTGACGCGGTGTATTTTATTCTTATAAGCCCCACATTCAATAGTAACGTGGATATTACTGATTTTTCGCGGACGATTTTGGATAAAAAGCTTTTCAGATGAAAGCCGAGATTCCACACAAAAGGAGACTTAAGAAATTTTATTACCTGAGTTTGTTGTGTCTTTTTCCCGGACTCGGCCTTTTGATCGGTATCGTGCTACTTGTTTATGCAGCTATTATCTTTAAGAATATTAAATTGGTCCTTGTCGTTCTCCTGGCGATGGCGGGAGGATTCGGTATAATGAAACTTGATACAGCGTACTTAAGGCATGATCTGTTGTACGGTAAGGATTCAGAAAATGGCTTGTCACTGTTGGCGCGTAGCGACCTCGATGCTATAGTCAGAAATCTTGAACTATATAGGCTTAAGCATCAGCGATATCCTGACAGTCTGAAGCAGTTGGAGAAAGAAAATCCCGAGCTTTTCATTATTGACCCCCTGCAAGCTAGGAATCATAAAAGGGATTCATCCAAGTTTAAGGACATCTATTTCTTTTATACCCGAAGCGGAGACAAATATGATCTTTTTTCCGCAGGGCCGGATGGAATACCGCATACTACAGATGATATTTATCCGCAAAAGCCTTTAAACTGAATTCGTATCTTTATTTGAGGGAACTCTGGTTTTGACGGCGGGTCAAAAGCGGCTCCTTAGCGTCTCCGATTATAGCACCGCCTGGGCGTGCTATCTGATTTCCTGGGACACTCTGACATCACCCTTAATATCGACACCTGCGGTAATGGGCATTTTGATGACATTTTTTCATCTGCCCTGTCTAAACAAGATTGTTTAGGCTTTTATTATGCAGTATGCCGTCTTTACAGTAGGTAGTGCTCTTGGATTGGTGAGATCCTTCGGGTTGCTGGTGATGCGGTCGCCGGTCTTGACGATCGCGAAGCCGCGATTCAAAGTGTTCTGCGGCGATAGCGCGTTCACCATCGCCAATTGATGATTCAAAAAATCTCGTTTGCTTTTCAAAAATAGGGCAACAAAAGACTTGATATTTCCGGTTATTTGTTCAATGTCCTTCTTTTTATGGGCTACCACAATCGTCGGCTTCGTAATCAGTGTGCCTGAAATATTTAATAATTGCTTTTTGAGATTAAAAAGAATTGACTGCGTTTGTTGAGTAAGGTTGTTGCTGATGCTTGCCATTCTTTGCATTTTGGCCGACAACTGTTGCTGACTCCGGATGATGATCGTTTTTTGAAAGCCATTAATCTTCTCTTCAAATGCGCGTTTGTGCGCAATAATCCTTTCAGCCGCCTGCGTCGGCGTCTTCGTCACCGTGTGCGCCATCAGATCCGCGATCGTCTCATTTTTCTGATGCCCAATACCAGTAATGACCGGAATCGGAAACTTCGCAATCGCCTTCCCAATCGCATAGTTATCGAATATCAAAAAGTCCGTCTGGGCTCCGCCGCCCCGAATAATCACAACAGCATCATATTCGAGTTGGCTGTTGAACACATCGATCTACCGATCAACTATATGTTGTGCATTGTCTTCTCCCTGTACCAACGTGAAATAATCGTCGCATTGGAACCGATAGAATTCCTGGTTCGTTGCCCGGAACAGGTCTCTGTGCATTACAGCGCAGGCTGTCGACCTACCGACGAGATATACGCTTTGCGCATGGCACTTTCCTGCTTCGCTGAAAATTGCTTACTTTTCCGCCTAAAGTTAGCCAACAGTTAGCGGGTTCCTTTGACATGAAAACCCAGGATAAAATAAAGCAATACAATTTAATGTTGCAAAAGTACATCGGCACCCGATCCTTGGTGAAGGTTTTTAGGACAGTGTGCAACGAAGACGAGGATTTGTCCGGGTTTATTCTCGGAATGTCGAAAAACTTTCTTTTTTTGCAACTCTACGATGAAATGACGCTTAACGGGTATTCGATCATAAAGCTTGACGACTTTGATAGCATAAGGCATTCCAGCTATGAACGGACGCTACGAAAAATATTGAATGCGGAAGGGCTGTTGGGTAGCGGATATGGGTTTGATAAGCAATTGCCATTGACAACCTGGCCGGATATTTTTAATGCGCTAAAAGGTTATGACATTCATGTCATCGTCGAGAATATCAATAAGGATTTTCTTGACTTTTGGATCGGCCCGATTACAAGAGTTTCGGCGAAAAATGTGAGTATTCGAAACTATAACCCGGACGGAGTTTTTGATGTCAAACCTACCGCAATTGAATTGGACACCATAAGCGTTCTAAAATTTGGTGATAGATACTCTACTACCTTCAGAAAATACTTAAAAGAAAGGAAGAAATGAGCGGAAAAATGCGATGAAAAGCATCTTGATTTTTGTAATGGTTGCGCTGTTCACCTCGAGCACGTGCGCGCAGTTTGCCGCATCGGCATTTAGCGAGGACTTTAACGAGTCCGCTCTGCATAACTTTTTCTATGGATCGACCGGTGTGAAGGATTCCTTCAAATATGGTGTCGGTGTGCCTTCCTCTTTCGAACCGCATACAAAGGTGTTACTCTTACGGATCGATCCGGCAGACAGCGCAGGAGCAGGCCGGGGGCCGGAGATCATTTCCTCCGGATTTACGCATTTTGGGAGCTATTCCGCCCGGCTCAAGATTCCTGATGTGCGAAATGTGCAGCCGAATACTGGCGCCGTGGTCGGCTATTTCACCTATCACATGGATAGTTTGCTGGGGCTGAGCGAGATCGACATCGAATGGCTTGTGGCCGACCCGACCATCATTTATATCGGGACCTGGACTGGCCGGAAAGGCAGGCTGCAGCGGATCGGCCGGACGGTCAATCTAGCCAGGGGGATCGTCTACAATACTATCGCCAAAGTAGGCTACACCGGAACGCCCACCAACATGATCGGGAAACAGAACGAGCCCGCCACTGTTCCAGCCATCCCCGGTTTCGACGCGTCAGCAAGATTCTACGAGTACGGATTCGACTGGTATTCCAACCGCCTGCGCTGGTGGATTATCGACCCCGCAACCCGAAAAAAAATCATTTTGTGGGACTATCAGGGATCCTCACTCGGCATTCCACAGAACGCCTCGCAATACCGCGTCAACTTCTGGTATACCAATAACTGGTCGGTAGAAACCAATCCCCAATCTACCGAAAGACCACTTCATCCGTATGAACTCGAGGTGGATTGGATGAAGTACACGCCATTAACCTATTATCATCACTTGTAATAGTAATACCATTTACCCTCAAGTTCCTGATCAAATCGCTCCCTACTGTCAAGGGAGATCGAAAAGTTTTGCCGGTCAAAATAATTGAACTCGTCGTATTGCTTCAAAAACTCAAAATACTTGTTGGTTGCAATCGGTTACAATAAAACGACTACCTTAGTCTAAAGAAGGCCGCCTTTGCCTTCTCACCAATAACCGACGATACATGAAAATTACAGCGATTATTCTCCTGCTTGCGATTGCCGGATCGGAGGCGCATGCCCAGCATTATCAACATTTCAAAGTATCGGTATATTGCCGCGCGTACGAAGTAAAGATGATGAGCGACACGACTAATTATCTGAAACCTTTGTGGAATGAGATCACCCGGCAGGTGAAAGTGGATAAGATCTATCTCGAAACGCATCGCGACCTCGTAGTCGTGGACCAGCAAACCCTGGATATCGCTAAGAAATTCTTTCGCGACAGGGGGGTGGAAATAGCGGGCGGCATCACTTTGACCATCAGCGAACCCAACCGGTTCCAAACCTTTTGTTACAGCAATCCGGATGACCGGAAAAAAGTAAAGGAGCTGGCCGAATTCACGGCGAAGAACTTCAATGAATTTATCCTGGATGACTTTTTCTTCACGAACTGTAAAGACGACGGTGCGATCAAAGATAAAGGCGATAAGTCCTGGACCCAATACCGGCTGGACCTGATGGCGGCGGCTGCACACGAGTTGATTGTCGGCCCAGCCAAAGCCGTCAACCCGAAAGTGAAGGTTGTCGTTAAATACCCAAACTGGTATGAGCACTTCCAGGGTCTTGGCTTCAACCTGGAAAAAGAACCCGGGATATTCGACGGCATTTATACCGGTACGGAAACCCGGGATGCGACCTTGCTTGCGCAGCATTTGCAGCCATACCTGGGCTACAATATCTTTCGGTATTTTGAGAATATCGCGCCAGGCAGGAATGGGGGCGGTTGGGTCGACCCAGGCGCCATGGGTACGGCGGACCGATATGCTGAACAACTGTGGATCACGCTGTTTGCCAAGGCGCCGGAGCAAACATTATTCGACTTTAGGCAACTGAGCCGACCGCTCTACCCTTCTGACCGGGCTCCCTGGCAAGGAAATAGGACCAGCTTCGACTACGACGAAATGATGACACCGGTGAATTACAATGGCGGTAAGCCAGCCCGCCCAACCACGATCGCCGCCATTGCCGGATACACTTTTCAGAAGATAGATAGCGTCATGGGATTCCTGGGAAATCCAGTTGGTATAAAGAGTTATCGTCCCTACCATTCCCGGGGAGAAGATTTTTTACAAAATTACCTCGGTATGATCGGATTGCCAATGGACATGCACCCGGATTTCCCCGCAGAAGACAGCGTAATATTATTAACCGAAGAAGCGAAGTTCGACCCTGCTATCCTTGACAAGATCAAAAAGCAGCTTACCACCGGAAAGACGGTAATCATCACTTCGGGTCTACTACGCGCGATCCAGGACAAGGGCATCAACGATATCGCCGAACTGCATTGTTCGGAAAAAAGAGCATTTGTCCAGGATTATACTGTCAGTGGCATCTTCCGGTTGATCCATACCGAAAAGCCGATCCTGATCCCACAGATCCAATACCTGACAAACGATTCCTGGGAAATAGCCTCCGCCATCAATGGCCCAAATGGGTGGCCTATCTTGCATGAGGCGGATTATTCAAAAGGACATTTATATGTACTGACGATACCCGATAATCCGGCAGATCTCTATAATCTTCCAAATGAGGTACTAAATAAGATCAGGGAAGTGGTGGGCAGGCAATTGAACGCGCAACTAGAGGGTCCATCCCAGATAAGCTTGTACGTTTACGATAACAATACTTGCATCGTCGAGTCATTTCAGGATAAAGAGACCGAGGTGAAGATCGTCACGCCCAAACAATTCAACCGAGTCACGGATATGACTACCCATGAGGTCTTTAACGGCGAAATCAGGAAGCCTGGGTTTAGCTATATTGAAAGAGGCCGTCCGGAGAAGAAGGTCTTCACCCTGGTGATAAAGCCGCATTCGTATAGGGTGCTACGGATGGAGTAGGGTAAGTGACCCGGTAGTGGAACCACTTGGGCAGTCGGGAAATGACCACTCTTGTTCCATTGAAGGGAATCACGTCTCCCGGCTTCTTGCCCTGTAGTGATCGGGCAAGCGGGGCCATCGGCGAGACAAACAGCACGGTTTGGCCCTCCATCTGCTGCTTGCCAAGCCCCGCACTCACAAAATAGGCAATTCCTGAACCCTGGATAAAAGCTCCCGGGCAACCCTGCTTGAGTTACCAAGGGCTAGAAGCCTGACCCACAACGATTCTTTCATAATACCGGCATTTTTCATGGCGGGTTCCATGCTCGTTGCATCGCTGTGGAACCTGGCGGCGGCGATGGTGCTCTGGTGGGCATAGGCTGTTGCAACGCCTGCAATAAGAACGAGTCCACTAAAAAATAGCTTTTTCATGAATTAGCCTTTGGGTATTAAATATTTCAGAACGAAGGCCGCAATGGCCATCCTATTACAAATCATTAGACGCCTGATCCGGCAGAAAAGTTGCATTTCCTGATAAATCAGAGGGATTCACATACCTGGGCCCAGCGGCGCCTATTTCTTTGGAAATTTCGGGTCGGCCATTACTTCTTCCAATTGCTCCGTGTGGCGCTCGCAGTGCGCGGAAAGCATGACATAAGCCTGGTACAGATCCAACGTGCCCCATTGGGGATGATCGATAAAATGATCCTTCAGGTCATCTTGGGTGGATTCAATATAAGCGATCGTGGAATCCCTTCGACCAATAAATGTCCGGACGGCATCGGCCGTAGTAGGAAATTGCCCGTCCGGCAGCCAGGGACCGCCTGTTTTGGCCCTATTCTGCGACCGGTCGGTTACGATAACGATCAGGGATTCCGGGGTGTACCTTTCTTCGCTCTTTCTCTTTGGAGTACCCGGTTGCTGCAGGGCCCCATTGATCCATTGCTTGACCAGGTCCTCCGAAAGCGTGATATGCTCCACGCATTGCGCCACGCACCAGCTGGTATCGTTCGGCTTAAAATACAACTGGGTCTTGCTTAGGCCACGTACGTCTTTCAAAAGGCGAGCCCTTGTTTTGTTGAGGTAATCTATGGCAAATTTTCTCTCGGCAGCCGTCGGGGCTCCAGGTTCGGGATTTCTAAGTCCGGTCGTAATAAAGACCAAACAAAGGAGCAGTGGAGTTTTCATAATCAAAGTTTAGATACCGAAGGTATCGGGGCCGGGTATGTAATAAAATTTTCTTCGACATATTCGATGATTATTTCGACCAAATGGAGCTGCGCGCCTTATATCTGTTACCGTACGGCCCATGGCTGGTCGCCCGGGGAGAGGCTGGGGCCACAGGTCAATGAGGCTTCTAAAGCAGGTATGCTCCGGGACTGTCGATTTCACGGGATGGGTGGCGCTAGCTGGCGTAAACTGAAGCGCTGACGTTCACGAAGCTGGCGTTACCAGGCAAAGCAGGCGCTTTACTATATGGAGCGATACCTCGACAATACCGAGCCATCCATTGACCAGGTGAGACAGTGGGGATATAACGAGGAAATGTCGCTATTTTGATGGAACCTGCCTCGGAAGACAGGTATCAGTAGAAGACCGGAACGTCTTTAAAAGTACCTTTGGTGATCAGCACCGATCCCGGAGCGCCATAGGTATTCGTCGGATAACCGGCGGTGGCCA
>Ga0068855_100008880_pt1 | contig 12148 bp, 10 predicted proteins | sample KBSCornC52_FD_66592 | JGI IMG/M metagenome (GOLD analysis project Ga0068855, IMG submission 66592) | Corn rhizosphere microbial communities from Kellogg Biological Station, Michigan, USA - KBS Corn C5-2 | ecosystem: Host-associated > Plants > Roots > Rhizosphere > Soil ...
GCGCAGCGCGCCAACCTGCGCGAGATCGAGCGCGACTGGTTCCGCGCCAACGCGTTGCCCGCCGAACTGGTGGAGCGCCGCGCGCTGGCCACGTCACGGTGCGAGTACGCCTGGCGCGCGCAGCGCAAGGCCAACGACTGGGCCGGCTTCGCCGCCAACCTGAAGGGCGTGCTGGAGGTCGGCCGCGAGGAGGCGCGCCATCTCGCCGACAAGAGCGGCCTGTCGCCCTACGACGCGATGATCGACCGCTACGAACCCGGCATGCGCGGCGCCGCCATCGACCGCCTCTTCGGCGAGGTGCGCAAGTGGCTGCCGGGGCTGATCGCGCAGATCACCCAGAAGCAGGCCTGCGAGAAGACGCTGCAACCGCAAGGCCCGTTCGACCGCGGCGCGCAGCGCGCGCTGTGCGAGCGCGTGATGCGCGAACTCCAGTTCGACTTCGACGGCGGCCGGCTCGACGTCAGCTCTCACCCGTTCTCCGGCGGCGTGCCGGAGGACGTGCGCCTGACCACGCGCTTCCGCGACGACGAGTTCGTGCAGAGCCTGATGGGCACCATCCACGAGACGGGCCATGGCCGCTACGAACAGAACCTGCCGCGCGAGTGGCTGGGCCAGCCCGTGGCCGAGGCGCGCTCGATGGCCATCCACGAGAGCCAGAGCCTGTCGTTCGAGATGCAGGTGGGCTGCCACCCCGGCTTCGTCGCCCACATCGCGCCGCTGATCCGCGACGCCTTCGGCAACCAGCCCGCGCTCGAGACGTCCAACCTGCAGCGCCTGCTCACGCGCGTGCAGCCGGGCTACATCCGCGTCGACGCCGACGAGGTCACCTACCCGGCGCACGTCATGATGCGCTTCGAGATCGAGCGCGGCCTGATCGAGGGCCGCTACGAGGTCGAGGACATCCCCGCGCTGTGGGACGAGCACATGATGGCGCTGCTGGGCGTGGACACCCGCGGCAACTACCGCGACGGCCCGATGCAGGACGTGCACTGGCCCGAGGGCCTGTTCGGCTACTTCGCCTGCTATTCGCTGGGCGCGATGTACGCCGCGCAGTGGTTCGCCACGATGCGCCGCCAGATGCCCGACCTCGATGCGCAGATCGGTGCCGGCAACCTGAACCCGGTGTTCGACTGGCTGCGCCAGAACATCTGGGTGCAGGGCAGCCTGTGGACGACCGACGAGCTCAGCCTGCGCGCCTCGGGCGAGACGCTGAACCCGGCGCACTTCAAGGCGCATCTGGAGAAGCGCTACCTGGGCTGAACCGCCATGCCCGGAAATCAGCCGTCCTCGGACGATCAGGTTGCGGAGTACCTGTCCCTCAGCAACTTCAACATCGCCTTCATGGATCTCCAGGTCTGTGGTCTGGACGTCGAGTTCTTTCCACTCGAGACCGAGCTCGACGAGATCGACCTGAAGCGTTTCGCGACGCACCTGCGTGGGCTGCGGATGGCCACCAACGATTGTCTGGAGGATTCGAGCGACTTCACGCCCGACAAGGTTGCGGCCTTCGATGGCCGGCTCCGCGACGGCGGCATCGTGACGCTGTCGGAGGTTCGCCTTCGCTACGGCGGCAAGATCGAGAAGATCCTCGAGCGTGGACGCATCCGCGGCGAGGTCGAGTACTACCTCGTCGCTGGCGTTCTCGCCGATTGTTCCGGCAACCTGGATGACGCGCGACGCGCTCGGCTGGACGCCATGGCCGATGACTACGGTCGGCGCCGGGCCGGCCGCTAGGCCGCGCAATCGGCCCTGAACCGGCGCCCGGTCAGGCCGCCGGCGCGAACCGCAGGGCAATCAGCTGCGAGCCCAGCCCGCTCGCCACGAAGACGGCGCGCCGGTTGGACGCGAGGCGGCCGACCCAGTCGAACGTGCCGCCGTCGGCGAGCGGCGACTCCGTGCCGTCGGGGGCCGTCACCCAGATCCGATAGCGCAGGCCGCCCGAGTAGTAGGGATGGTCCAACGTGCCGCGCGTGGCGCCCAGCAGGTCGGCAAGGCGGTCGCCCAGCGCGCGCCGCTCGGACGTGGCCAGGATCTCGACGCGATGCCGGCCGACGGCGTAGCCGTGCTGCGCCAGGCGCTCGAGGCCGGCCAGCAGCGTGCGCACGTGCAGCGCGACGCTGTCGACGGTGAAGGCGTGGTCCTGGCGCTCCACACCGCCGCTGGCCAGTGCGAACAGCCGGAAGTGCTGCGCGTAGCCCGGCAGCCGCGGCACGGGCTGCGCGCGCAGGACGCGGTGGCTCGCGGCCAGGCGGTGCTCGTCTCGCGGGTGCGTGCGCAGCCGATGCGCGCACTCGAGCGCGAGCACGTTGGTCGGATCGGACACGACCTCCGTGGCGCGCAGCGCGGAGAGCACGCGGTTCTGGTCGGTCGGCCCGACCACCGAGCACGCGCCCAGCGGCGCCACGGGCGAGAGCTCCAGCGCGTCGAAATCCCGGGCGGCCGCGAACAGGTGCGCATCGATGGCCAGCATCGTGCGGGCATCGACCTGCGCCGGAGCGCAGAACGCGTCGCGGCGGTATTGCGCCGCCAGCTCGCTCGCGCTGCGCGCCGCGGCGCGCACCTGCATCACGTCCAGCAGCAGCGACTGCAGCTGCGCGCCCGCAAGGCCCGAGGCGAGCTGTTCGAACGTCGCCGGGCCCACGGTGTCGACGATCCAGGTGCGAGGTGCCATCTGCCCAATGTACAGCGCAGCTGGCAGCCAGGCCGCGTCAGCGCAGCAGCTTGAACGCATGCATCCACGATCCTTCGCGAAAGCCGGGGATGCACCACAGCATGGCCAGCGGTTCGATGGCGCGCGCGGCCACCGCCGATCCCATGTCGGCGGCGTCCCAGCCCACCTGCGCGAGCAGCGCGGTGGCGGTCGCCTTCGCGTCGGCGTCGTTGCCGGCGATGAACATCGTCGGGCGCGTGCCGCTGAAGTCCGGATCGATCATGCGGCCCGCGCCGACGGAGTTGAACGCCTTGACGAAGCGCGCCTTCGGATGTGCGTCCTGCAGCCACTCCAGCAGCGACTCGTTCTTGCCGGTGAAGTAAGGCAGCACGCCGTCGACCGGCGCGGTGTCGCCGATGGGGTTGGTGGCGTCGAGCACCGGCTTGCCGTCGAGCCCGGCGCCCGCGTCGCGTGCGGCTTGCAGCGCGGCGCTGCCCTTGACCGCCAGGACGACGACATCGCCGAAGGCGGCGGCCTCGGCGCTGCTGGCCACGCGCGCGCCGGGCGTCTTGACGGCGAAGTCCGCCAGCTTGGACACGTCGCGCGTGCCCAGCGTCACCGCGTGGCCGTGCTTGATGAATCCTGCCGCGAGCGTCTGGGCCACGACGCCCGATCCGATGATGCCGATCTTCATGATTGAACTCCTGGTTGGCGCCCCGGAACGTCCGGGGCATGGAGCGAACTCTAGGCACCGACGGCATGTCTGGAAAGTCATTGATGGTTGATGAAGCAGTGACTTTTGGTTGAGAATCCGGCGCATGAAGCAACTGCAGGGATTGCTCGCGCTGATCGAGATCGCCGCCGCCGGCAGCTTCGCCGGCGCGGCGCGGCGGCTGGGCCTCACGCCGGCGGCGGTCAGCAAGAGCCTGGCGCGGCTGGAGGAACAGCTGGGCGTGCGGCTCGTCCAGCGCAGCACGCGCACGGCGCGCGTCACCGACGAGGGCGCGCGCTTCATCGCCAAGGCGCGCGACGCGCTGCGCCTGCTCGACGACGCCGTCACCGAGGTGTCGCAGGCCGCGCAGGAGCCGGCGGGCGTGGTGCGCCTCTCGATGGGCGCGGCGTTCGGCCGCCTGTGGGTGCTGCCCGTGCTGCCGGCGCTGGCCGAGCGATTCCCGCTGCTGACGATCGAGGCGCAACTGGACAACACCCCGGTCGACCTGGTGGCGAGCGGCATCGACATCGCGATCCGCGGCGGCTCGCTGCCCGATGCCGGCTTCGTGGCGAGGCGCGTGTGCAAGCTGCCGCTGGTGCTCGTCGCGAGTCCCGCGTACCTCGCGCGCGCCGGCGTGCCGACGTCGCACCTGGAGCTCGAGCAGCACCGCTGCGTGCAGCTGCGCTTCGCGAACGGCACCCCGGCGCCGTGGACGTTTCGCATCAACGGCCGCCGCGTGGCGGTGACGCCGCACGCCGCGCTGGTGGGCAACGACAGCGACGCCGTCGTCGAGCTCGCGCTGTCGGGCGGCGGCATCGCGCAGTGCGCGCTCTACCAGGCCTTGCCCTACCTGCAGGCCGGCCGCCTGAAGGCGCTGCTGGCCGACACGCACGATGGCGGCACGCGTGAGTTCGTGCTGGTCTATCCGCACCGGCAGTTCCTCGCGCCACGGGTGCGCGTCGTGGTGGAGGCGCTGCTGTCGTACTTCCGCGAGACAGCTGCGCTGCACGTGCAGCCATCCGAACTGCCGGCGGCGTTGCGGGCGTCCGTGCCCGAGCGGCGAGTGCGTCGCGCCGCCTGATCTGGGAGGGCGATCAGGGCTGCAGCCGCTCCGTCATCTTCTGCTGCACGACGCCGATGGCCTTGAGCGGCCTGACCATCACCTTGAAATCGACGATCCGGCCCGAGGCGTTCCACTGGACGATGTCGATCGCATCGATAGTCACGCCGTCGACCTCGGTCTCGAATTCCATCATCGCGTCGGTAGCGCCGACGAGCTTGCGAACGACACGGAAGCTCGGGCTGAAGAACACGCGCAGCGCGGCAGTCAGGTAGCGTGTCGTGACGGCCTTGCCGCGCTGGGGCGTGTGCACGATCGGCGAATGGAACACGACGTCGTCGGACAACAGGGAGTCCAGCCGCGCGGGATCCTGCTCGATCACGATCCGGTGCCAGATGTCGAGCGGGTTGTCGGTCAATTTGCACCTCGTTGGTCGGTGGTGAATGCGCGGGCCGGCAGGGGCGCGTGCCGGACCCGGCCCCGGGGTTCGTCGGCGTGCGAATCGAGCCAGGCGCGCCAGCCGATGCGGCCCCTGCGGCCGTGGGCTTCGACCAGGCCCATGCGGGCGGCCGTCCGCGGCGCGACGTCGAGCGCCAGCACTCGGCGCTCCAGCCCGCGCGACTGCAGGTACTGCCGGGCGAGCTCCGGCAAGGACTGCGGCGCCGGGCCGCCGATCTCCTCGCGCATGCCCAACCGCCTGTCATCGATGCACTCGATCAGGTAGGTGGCCACGTCGGCCGTGTCGACCGCGTCCATGACCCCGTTCGGAAGAGGCCACCAGGGCAGCCACCGCATGCTGGCCAGGAGTCGCGCCAGCAGGTAGTAGAACGGTCCGGCGCGGACGACCGTCCAGGGCAGCGCCGACTGCCGCACCAGCATCTCGCCGCGCAGCTTGACCTTGTTGTAGGGCAGGGTGCCTGCCTCGTTGGACAGGCCGACGATGGAGACGTGCAGGAAATGCCGCACGTTCGCGCGCTGGCATTCCCCGAGCAGCCGCGCGGTGCCGTCGACGTCGACCGCCGAGGGCGACGTGAACAGGTCGGCCAGGCCCGGGCGGCCGCGCTGGGCGATGGGCGAGAAGGTGGCCGCGTTGACCACGGTCGTGATGCCCTCCAGCGCGGCGCGCAAGCCGGCGCCGTTGGCCAGGTCGCCGCGAGCCCACTCGACCCTCGGATCGTCGCCGGGCAGGCGCGCCAGCACGCGCACCCGGCGCCCCTGTTCGAGCAGCTGGCCGACGAGGTCGCGTCCCAGGTGCCCGGTGCCGCCGGTCACGAGAATGCGCTCGTCGGTAGTGCTTCTTGGCTGATTCATGGTTCCGTCCTCCAGGATGGGTTGGTCGTGGCGCGCTCGTCGCGGCGCTTCGTCCATCCAAGACGTGCGAGGGCGTCGTTTTGTCTCCACACGACGCGACGTCCCTGTGTGCTTCCGCTTTGCGCCGGATGAAGCTAGGCTGTCCGGATGCCTGACGACCCCTCTGAAGCCGCATGACGGAGACGCAGATCTTTCTCGAACAGCGGCCGCGCCTGCTCGCCATGGCCTACCGGATGCTGGGAACGCGACAGGAAGCCGAGGACGCGGTTCAGGAGGCCTTCCTCAAGTGGAACCAGGCCGACGTCGCGGGCATCCGATCGCCGCAGGCCTGGCTCGTGAGCGTGACCACGCGGTGGTGCATCGACCGGCTGCGCAGCCTGAAGGTGGAGCGCGACGTCTACCACGGCCCCTGGCTCGCCGAGCCTGTCGTCGCGGAGGTGGATTCGCCGGAGCTGCAACTGGAGCGGGGCCAGTACCTGTCGCTGGCACTCCTGCAACTGCTGGAGCGACTGAGCGTGGAAGAGCGTGCGTCGTTCCTGCTGCGCGAGGTGCTCGACTTCGGCTACGACGAGATCGCCGGCGCGCTTGAGCGCAGCGAAGGCGCGTGTCGGCAGCTCGTCTATCGCGCCAGGCAACGATTGGGAGAAGCGCGCGGGCGCTTCAGTCCTTCCGCGGAACAGCACCGTGCATTGGTGGAGCGCTTCGCGCGGGCGACATCCTCCGGTGACATCGACCGGATCGTGGCGCTCCTGTCCGACGATGCGGAACTCGTGGCGGACGGCGGCGGCGTCGTGCGGACCGTGCTCAAGCCCTTGCGCGGGGCGCAGCGCATCGCGCGCTTCTTCCACGTGATCGCGCGCCAGCTCGCGGCGCATGCCGCGCCGCTCGAATACCGTCCCGTGCGGGTCAACGGCGAGTTGGGACTGCTGCGCCTGATCAACGGTTCGCTGCACTCGGTCATCGCACTCGGGACCGACGGGGACCGTGTCGTCTCGATCAGCATCGTGGCCAATCCGGCGAAGATCACCCGGCTGCCCATGGCAGGCAGCGCCTGAGCGCACCGCGCGCGACGACGGAGCGCCAGCGATCTCCCGGATCGCGCCGCGCATGCGTGCGCGAGCGCGGACACCGTCCGGTCCAGCGCCCCCGGCCGCCGCGGTGGCTGCCTGCGTGGCCCGTCGTGCACATCCGAGGGCCTGGACACAACTGTTGCGAGGGCCGCGAAGCTGATACCCATCGCGGTAACGATTTCGTGCGCCTCGCTGGCTAGCATCCGACGCGAGCCTTTGCCCGGCGCCTGGATGCGCAGTCCCGGCAAGGCCTCGGCCCGATCCCCGGTTCCGCCCTCGCGAGTCAGGAAGCCCCGCCATGAGCACCCCCAATCTCTACCGAGGACTGTTCGAGCTCCTCACCCTGCCGCACGGCGACGCTGCGTCCGAGATGCTGCTGACGACGGGCCGCATCGCGCGGCGCGAGCTGCTGGTCATCGCGCGCCAGGAAGGCTGCCTGCCCGAGCTGTACGCGCGCTGGGCCGCCCAGGGCCTGCTGTCGCCGACCGAGAGCAACGAGCACGACCAGTTCGCGCGCCGCCGCGCGTCGGCGGCCGAACTGCTGCGCGCGCTGCCGGCGGGCACCCTGCTGGCCGCGGCCGACGCGGCGCGCGCGGAGGCGGTCGAGGTGCTGCTGCCCGACTTCGCGGCCATCGGCCCGCTGCACGAGGCCGTCGGACGCCTGGGCTACCGGCTGCGCGATGCGGGCGAGTGGCGGGTGCCGCTGCGCGGCCCGATGCACCACGGGCTCGCCACGTTCCGCTACCAGCCGGTGGCCAGCTCGGGCCTGTCCATCGAGGTGCAGGTGGGCGGCGCGCCGATCGACGACCGGCGCAGCGTGACATTCGCCGACCTCGCTGGCGAGGCGCTGCGGCTGGAAGGCCTGCCATGCCGCACGCTGGCCCCGACGCGCCAGCTCCTGCACCGCATCGCGGCGTTCGGCGCGCGCGCGACGCCGGTCACCGTGCGCGAGATCGCCGAGCTGCACCTGCTGCTCAAGGCGCCCGCGCAGCGCATCGACACCACCTGGCTGCAGGTCAAGATCGAGCAGATCGACGCCTGGGCGGGCCTGCGCGCGCTGCGCGAGGCCATCGTCGCCAAGCGGCTTGGTGCGCTCCTGGGCTGGGGTGATTTCGGTCGCCTGGTCGACGCGAGCGCCGCGCACGCGGAATCGACGGCCAGGCCGCGTGCCGCCGCGCCGCGCGCCGCGTCGTTCATCCGCAGCGTCTTCGCGCTGGCGCAGGGCGCGCGCCGGGACGATCTCGCGGCCAGGGTCGCCCGCGCGCCCTGGCTCGTGTCGCAGGTGCTGGGCGCCGGCTACCGCGTGCGCGGCGTGCCGGTGTCGACCCGGGTGTTCGACGCGCCGCGCTTCATGCGCATCGACGGCGCGCTGTACCTGGCCACCGGCGCGGGGCTGTTCCTGCTGTCGCTGGTCGACCTGGCCGATGCCGCGCGCTCCGCCGTGGGTGAACGCGTGCGCACGGCCGATCGGCCGGTCGTGCTGGCCCGTTGGTCGGCGGCGCCCGCCGCACGCGGCCCTAGGCGGGCCTGAGCGACGACTCCAGCTCGTCCAGCACCCCGCCCAGCCGCCGCAGCGCGCCGCCCAGGCGGTCGGGCGCGACGTCGTGCCACGCCGGCGCGAGGCGCGGCGCGTAGGTGACGAGGCGGCGCGACGGGTCGTCCAGCACCTCGTCGGCGATGCGGATGCCGTGCGGCTCGAACATCGCGTGCAGCGCGCGGCGCCGCGTGCGCAGCGTCTTGCGCGTGGACTGGTACGCGTGCTCGGCCAGCTGTCGCCGTGCCGAGTAGCTGAAGGTGTTCGCGCCGAACATCTCGGGATCGCGGTGGTCGGGCTCGAACAGCGCGATGTCCACGTGCGGGTGGCTCAGGCCGTAGCCCTTCAGGCCCAGCTCCAGCCGCGAGTGGATCAACGAGCGGAAGCTCTGGCTGGCCACCAGCGGCAGGCCGCCCTCGACGAGGCGCGGGATCGGGTCCGTGCCCAGGCGCACGGTGTGCGTGGGGGCGTAGGTGGCGTCGAAGGGCACGAGCGGGTTCAGGCACAGCACGAGGCCGATGTCCTCGTCCAGGAGCGCACGGGCATGCAGCGTCTTCTTCAAGGCGCCGTCGACATAGTGGCGGTCGCCGATGCGCACCGGCGGGTACAGGCCGGGCAGCGCGGCGCTGGCGGTGACGGCGCGCGAGATGGGCACGTCGTCCCAGCCGGGCGCGCCGAACGGGGCGACGGCGCCGGTGTCCAGGTCGGTCGCCACCAGCACGAGGCGGCGCGGCAGGGCGCGGAAGTCGTCGGTGCGACCGGGCGCGCAGAACACGCGGCGCAGGTGCGCCTCGATCGGCGCGTTGCTGAACACGCCGGTGGGCAGCATGCGGCCCAGGCGCTCGATCACCTCCACGCCCGAGGCCTGCCCGAGCGCGAAACGCACGGCCGACTGCGCCACCAGCGACGGCAGGCGCCTCAGTCGCGTGGCATATTCGCCCCACGCGGGGTGCACGAAGATCGATGGGTGGATCAGGTCGTCGGCGCCGCCCTCGTTCTCGATGAAGGCGGTGCACATCTGGCGCGGCGTCATGCCGTTGGCCAGGCCCGCGGCGATGAAGGCGCCCGCGGAGATGCCGACGTAGCCGTCCATGCGCGTGAAGTCGACACCGGCCAGGGCCTCCTCCAGCGCGCACAGGGCGCCGATCTCCCAGATCGCGCCGAGCGGCCCGCCACCGGCCAGCGCGAGGCCCACGGCGCGCGCGCCGTGGCGCCGCGTGCGGGCGGGCGCCGGCGTGCGCGGGCGTGACGCGCGCGGGGGCGTGGGCTTGCGGGAGGGCTGGCGCATGGTGTCGGGCATCGCAGGAGTGTCGATGTTGGATCGGCAGGCGACGGGCCCGTTCCCTGGAGGCAGCTCTCTACCTCAGTGCTGGCCGGAAATGACGAAGGCGCCAGCGGTGAGGCTGGCGCCTTCGAGGGCGCGGGCCGCGAGCCCAAGCCGCGGTGGGGGGGGCGGGCGCTCAGGCGGCCGTGGTGGCCGGCACGGCCTTCCGGGCCGGGGCGCGCCTGGCGGCGGCCTTCTTCGCGGGGGCCTTGGCCGCAGCCTTCTTCGCCGGGGCCTTGGCGGCCGCGGTCTTCGTGGCGGCCGGGGCCTTGCCCGACTTCGACAGCTTCGCGACCGCGGCGCTCAGTTCCTCGACGCGGCGGGTCAGTTCGGCCACGTCCTTGGCGGTGGGCACGCCCAGCTTGCCGAGCGCCTTGGCGGTGCGCTCCTCGAAGATGTTCTCGAGCTTGTCCCACGAGGCGCCGGCCTTGCTGGTGACTTCCGAGGCCATCGAGCTCATCTTGCCGGTGACGTCGCCCAGCTTCTCTTCGGCGACGGCTTGCGTCTTGCGCTGCAGGCTCACGCCTTCCTTGACCAGCGCCTCGAACACCTTGCCGCCTTCGGCCTGGGCCTTGGCGAACGCGCCCATGCCGGCCAGCCAGATCTGCTGGGCGGAATCCTTGACGGAGCTGGCGAGCTGGCTGTCGAGCAGGCCGGCGGGCGAGGCGGCCTTCTTGGCGGCGATCTTGGAGAGCTTCTTGACCATGTCGTGATCCTTCTTGAGTGGGGTTCGTGCTGCGGAGGGGATGACCACCACGTGGTCAGAACGGAATATAGGCGCCGCCCCTGGAGCGCGAAACCTAATTGCGTAGGGTGGCCGCTCTATCCCCGTCAAGGGTCGTGGGGGTGGGCGTTGCATCGGACAAACACGCGTGCGCCCGCACTCGGCCATGTCCCACAATCAGCCGTGAAGCGACCGTTCCACCAGAGGAGACACCGTATGCAGTATTTCGTGACCGGGGCCACCGGCTTCATCGGCAAGCGACTCGTCAAGGCCCTGCTGGCCCGGCGTGGGGCGACGGTGTATTTCCTGCTGCGGCCCGGCTCGGAGGGCAAGGTGCCCGAGCTGCTCGAATACTGGGGCGCCGCCAAGGGCCGCGCCGTGCCCGTGATGGGCGACCTCACCGGCAGGAAGCTGGGGGTGGCGGCCGACCAGGTCAAGGCGCTCAAGGGCCAGATCGACCACCTGTACCACCTCGCCGCCGTCTACGACCTGGGCGCCGACGAGGCGTCGCAGGTCGCCGTCAACGTCGAGGGCACGCGCAACGCGGTCGAATTCGCCAAGGCGATCGACGCCAGGCGCTTCCACCACGTCTCCTCGATCGCGGCCGCCGGCCTGTACGAGGGCGTGTTCCGCGAGGACATGTTCGACGAGGCCGAGAACCTGGACCACCCGTACTTCGCCACCAAGCACGAGTCCGAGAAGATCGTGCGCACCGAGTGCAAGGTGCCGTGGACGGTGTATCGCCCCGCGATGGTGGTGGGCGACTCGCGCACCGGCGAGATGGACAAGATCGACGGCCCGTACTACTTCTTCAAGCTGATCCAGCGCATGCGCCAGATCCTGCCGCCGTGGATGCCGTCCATCGGCCTGGAGGGCGGCCGCATCAACATCGTGCCGGTCGACTATGTCGTCGCCGCGCTCGACCACATCAGCCACGGCGCGCTCGAAGGCAGCGGCCAGTGCTTCCACCTGGTCGACCCGGAAGGCCTGCGCGTGGGCGACGTCCTGGCCATCTTCTCCAAGGCGGCGCACGCCCCGAAGATGAACCTGTTCGTCAACGCCGCGCTGCTGGGCTTCATCCCGCGCGGCGTCAAGAAGAGCCTGATGGCGCTCGCGCCGGTGCGCCGCGTGCGCAACGCGGTGATGAAGGACCTGGGCCTGCCCGAGGACATCCTCACCTTCGTCAACTACCCCACGCGCTTCGACGACCGCGACACCCAGAAGGCGCTCAAGGGCTCCGGGGTGGCCTGCCCGCCGCTGAAGGACTACGCGTGGCGACTTTGGGACTACTGGGAGCGCCACCTCGACCCGGCGCTGTTCATCGACCGCAGCCTCAGGGGCACCGTCGCGGGCAAGGTGGTGCTGGTGACCGGCGGCTCGTCGGGCATCGGCCTGGCCGCCGCCTGCAAGTTCGCCGAGGCCGGCGCGATCACGGTGATCTGTGCACGCGACGAGGACAAGCTCGCCGAGGCGAAAAAGGAGATCCTCGAGTTCGCGAAGAATGGCGGCCGACCCGACGCGCAGGTGCACACCTATGCCGTCGACATCTCCGAGGAGGCGGCCATCAAGACCTTCATCGACTGGCTCAACGAATCGCTGGGCGGCGTCGACTTCCTCATCAACAACGCCGGCCGCTCGATCCGCCGCGCCATCGAGGCCAGCTACGACCGCTTCCACGACTTCGAGCGCACGATGCAGCTGAACTACTTCGGCTGCATCCGCGTGACGATGGGCCTGCTGCCCGGCATGGTGGCCAAGAAGAA
>Ga0068855_100008882_pt1 | contig 12148 bp, 8 predicted proteins | sample KBSCornC52_FD_66592 | JGI IMG/M metagenome (GOLD analysis project Ga0068855, IMG submission 66592) | Corn rhizosphere microbial communities from Kellogg Biological Station, Michigan, USA - KBS Corn C5-2 | ecosystem: Host-associated > Plants > Roots > Rhizosphere > Soil ...
AGAGTGAATGAGAGCCAACCGGGATCTTGCTCATGAAAATGCGTATGAGTCTTCAGTCCATGCGCGTGCGCCATCAGCCCCGAATGACTATGTCCGTCTATGCGCCCATGATCGCTAAGCGGCTGACTACCAACGCCGGGCATTGGCGCGAAAGGCCCGCGAAAATGACGGACTGCACCTGAGGCGGCCTGGTGGAGCCGTAAACCCAATGCGAGCTGGATATCCAGCCTCGCCTGATGAGCCAACTCGAGGAAGCGCACGTTCGGTGCCCGTTGCCTCACCAGCTCTTCGGCCTCGAGGAGCGACTCCGTATCGAGGTCATCGATTTTGTTGAGAATGACTACGTCGGCCCCTGTCAGTTGTTTATTGAACAGCACCCCTGCGGCTAGGGCATTGTCGTCCGCGGGGGCGCCATCAGGGGCGCCAGGACAATCGAACTCTCCTGCCAACAGTCGCGGCGTGTCCACTACCACCAGCGTCGCATCCAGGATGAAGTCGTAGGCTAACTCGGGGCTCTGCAGTCGTGCCATGGCCGCGGACGGTAGCGCCACGCCCGATGTCTCTATCAACACGTGATCCACACGCCCGGCCCGCTGCGCTATCGCACGCAACGTTGGCACGAATCGGGTATCTTCGGCATATGCGATCAAACCGCTCGTGAAGTCTACTATGTCGACTCCCTCGACTCCTTCTGCTCCACGCGAGCTCGCCCGGGCGAGCTCGCCGTCAATGGACACTTCGCCGATCTCATTGATCAGCACTGCCAGCCGACGCTCCTGCCGACGCTCCAGGAGACCACACAACAGTGTGGTCTTCCCTGACCCCAGGAAGCCACTCACCACCGTCACCGGTATCGGCTGGGTCACGAAGCCACCTCCATGAGCGGCCGTCCAATCCCCAATGAGTGCAGTTGCGCTTCGACGGCCGCAAAATCGGCTGCGATACGCGGATATGCGATTTGTGGGCGTTTGATCACCAACAGTGGAATCCGCAGTTCCTCCGCGACACGGGCTTTGGCGGCAAAACCACCCGCCTCTCCGGAGTCTTTCGTCACCACGCAGTCGATACGCAGGTCGCGCCACAGCGCTCGATTGATCTCCTCGGAAAACGGCCCCTGCATCGCAATGAGATGGTCGCGCGGAATACCCAACACGATGGCGCGGCGGATCAGTGTGGGATCCGGCGTAATCCGCAGGAACCATTCACGCTGGTCTGCGCCAGCCGTTTGCAAGAACGTCGCCAGATCCTTCGAGCCGGTAGCGAGGAAGATACGCTGTCCCATTGCGACCGCGCGCGCGCTCGCTTCCTCGACCGAATCGCACACCAGCGCAGTCCTCTCGTCCAGGGTGCTGGGTCGCTCATAGCGCAAATAAGGTATTTCGAGTTCCTTACCCAACGCGATGAGCTGCTCTGACATCTGCTGTGCATACGGATGGGTGGCATCTACAATGGCTCGCGCGTGACTGGCTCGTAATGCCTGCCGACGCAGCTCAACACCCTGCCGCCCCGCCCAGACTGTCACACCGCTACACTGCTGCCGAGCGATGTCACCGCCGTATTCTGAGGCCGTACTGACGACCACCGGACCATACTGCTCCGCCACCTGGCGTGCGAGGGCGTTACCATCGCTGGTGCCTGAGAAGACCCAAACGGCATTTTCGGGCGCCTCGAATCGGCGCTCGATCGAGGGCCGAATGTCCCAATCGTTGTAGCCTCGGGGAGTGAAGAGATAGCCCCGCTTTAGGCGCGTGAAGCGATTACCAATGACGATCGTCGTCAGCATGTCGAAGCGCAGCGCCATCAGCTCACCCAGGCGATACACCGCAACGCTCTGCTCAGGCCGATAGGCATTCCGAACCACCCCGCACAGCGTGTCCGGCGATTTGTGCTCCAACATCACATCCAGAATCCGATAGACGCCATCAGCTCGCGCCCTGCTCTGGACGTTATAAAGAACGCACGCCAGATCAGCGGCCGCGATATGGCGCGCCCGTTGCTCGATCCACTCCCACGGGCACATGAGATTGGATAGGCTCAGGGTCGCAAAGTCGTGCGATAGTGGCGAGCCGAGCAGCGATGCGCATGCGTTTGCCGCCGTGATACCCGGGACAACATTGATGTGGAAGGTGTCGTCTTCGCTCGTCTCTTCGAACACCAGGGCGGCCATTGCATAAATGCCGATGTCGCCGCTGGAGACCAGCGCCACGCGCCGCCCTGCACGGGCCTTACCGATAGCCAGCAGCGCCCGCTCACGCTCCTGCGTCAACGGTGGCGTGTGGATCTCCTTGCCGTCAATCCAATGCATGATCCATTTGAGATACAGGTCGTAACCAACAATGACATCACTGTCGCGCAACGCTTCCCGCCCGCGCGGCGCAATGAGATCGTCGGCCCCCGGCCCCACCGAAACCAGATGCAACACCCCACTCACAGAGCGCGTCTCCAATCATCTTCAACCACCGCCACGGCCACCCCATCGAACGCTGTCTTAGGAACAACAAGCCGTCCTCGCGGACAGGCGATCAGCGCACACGGCTCACAAACGCCCTCGAGCCCAATCGACTGCCGAACCCACTCAGACTCTTTCGTCACCCATGGCCTGGCCTCGATCTGCTGTCTGCCAATCACCCGCAGCGGTATCCCCGCCGCCTCCGCAAACGCCACCAACCCCGGCTCCTCCGCCTTCAGATCCACCGTAACCAGTTCCCGAACTTCGCCCAGCGCTGCAAAGCCCCCCTCACCCTCCCTGGGCTTAGGCATGTTCGCTGGGCCAAGGCCTTCAATTACACCTCGCGGTTTGCTGGCCCTACCTCCGAGCCCCCCAGCCTCGGCCTCTGCCTCCGCTTCGGCCCCCGCCTCCGGCGCCCGAAGCAAGCCAGGCCCTCCGGCCTCACGCAGCGCTAGCGCGTGGAGTACCGCCGCCTCAATCTGCTTGGCGCTCACTCCTTTTCGGCAGCCGATGCCAACAACCAACGATCTTGTCGCCTCGCTCGCTGTGGTCACCACTGGCGTTGCGCCCACCGCATTCGCGACTCTGTAGGCGAGTGCATTGGCACCACCCTCGTGCCCGCCAACCAGAGCGATGGCATATCGCGCGGCCTCGTCGATCACGACGACAGCGGGGTCGTAATGTTTGTCCTCCAGCAAGCCGTCGATGAAGCGAGCCGCGATCCCCGTGGCCATGACCAGAACCCACTTCGCGTGGGACGCGAAGCTCTGTCGGAACAATTCCCTCTGCGACCCGGGCTGTTCCCACGGCCGAAACAGGTGCCCCGAAAGGCGCCTTCCGAGTAGTTCCGCAAGCGCCTCAGCCTGCGGACGCACCGGCCAGATGCCAACACTACCCGCGCCTGCCCCAACGCCCGCATCCTCGCCAGCACTAGCGCACGTATTAACACGAGCGCCCGCGCCGTTCGCCCCGCCGCCAGCACAAGCGACCGCTACAGCACCCGCACCGCCGCCTGTGCCAACACTAGCGACCGCGCCGTTCGCCCCGTCGCCAGCACAAGCACCCGCGCTCACGCCAGCCCCCGCTCTGCCGGCGGCTTGCGCTGCCGGCGCGCCTTGCGAAAAATGTGCGGGTAGTCCTTCGCATATAGGCGCGACTCGGCCGCGTCTTCGGAGCTCAACGCGCGTCCTACCAACAGCAACGTCGTCAAGCGCCAGTCCTTCGCTTTTACCTCGCGAAGCAGGCGACCGAGAGTGCTGCGGTGACTGCGCTCATCAGGCCAGCTCGCCCGATGCACCAAAGCGACCGGCGTGTCGGGTGGATAGTGCGGACTCAACTCGGTCACGATACGCCGCAGATGAGGGCCCGACAAAAAGATACACAGCGTCGCACCTGACTTCGCCAGCCGGCCCAACGCCTCCTTCTCCGGAACCGGAGAAGCACGACCTGAGACGCGCGTCAATATCACAGTCTGTGATACACCGGGCTTGGTCAGCTCGCTCCCCAGCGAAGCCGCGGCGGCGGTGAAAGATGACACGCCCGGGACCACTTCGTACCGGATCCCAATCTTCTCCAGACGCCGCATCTGTTCAGCCGTTGCCCCGTAGATCGCCGGATCTCCGGAGTGCACCCTGGCCACATCGATATCGAGCGCTTGCGCGCGTCTGTAGCACTCTTCCTGTTGGTCCAGGTCCAACTTTGCCGTGTCCACGATTTCCGCGCTGGTGGCGCAATAGCGCAGCACCTCCGGCGGCACGAGCGATCCGGCATACATCACGAGAGGCGCACGCTTGAGGATTTCCGCCCCCCGAACCGTGATCAGATCCTGCGCTCCCGGCCCCGCCCCAATGAAGAACACTTTCATGAGTGACGCTTCTCGCGGCTGGTGCGCCGGATCAACAGGGTCGACAGATATCCGAGAGTTGTGTCGTCAGGCAGCGCCCCAACGTCCTCACACAGCGTCTCACCAGGCAGACCAATACGGGACGCCAACACGCAATGCCGACTGATCTCCATATCGCGCAGCACCCGCAAGACCATGGGCAAGCGCCTGCCAATCTTCATCAGCACCACGACATCGTGCGTTTGTATGTCATGTCGAAGTGCCTCCGCATCATCAGGACAAGGTAAGATGAGCACCCGCTCCTTACCCTCGCCGAGCGGCCAACTCATGGCGGCAGCAGCAGCCGCAAAGCTCGTGATTCCGGGAAATGTTCTGGCGCGCAGCGAAGGAAGACGATCCTTGAGCGCCTCGAGCGTGTACCCGTATGTAGAGTAGGTCATTGGGTCGCCCAGAGTGACATAGGCGACATCCCGTCCCTCCTCGATCTCCGCAGCGATCTCTGCGGCCAGCCCTGCGTAATGTTCGCGCAGAACAGCCCGATCGGGATCCATGGTGAAAGCGACGTCACGCAGACGCGACTCGGGAATGGCGATCCCGACAAGACACTGCCGGGCAATCGAGAGCTCGTTGGAACGCGCCCGCGGGATATAGATGATACTAGCGTTCATCAGTGCTTCCAACGCAGCGATCGGCAGCAAGCCGCTCGGCCCCGGGCCAACGCCCACGCCCCAGAACTGCCCCGTTCCGTTGGCCTGACCAAGCGGTCCCGCCGGGGGCGCCTGACCTGTCCCCGAATAGTCTGTCCCACTCATGCAGCCTGCCCCAACGCGACACCCCGCAATCCAAACAGCCGGACCTCGACCCGCTCAACCCGCCTCAGCCGTGCATGCACCGCCGCCGCGATTCGCTTCTCCACCTCACACCAAAGAACCTGGGCACGGTTGTGTTCGCGGAGACTTTCTACGACTGCCTCCACCGTGTTCGAGCCAGCCAGCGCCGCAACATCCTGCTGCGAAAATCCGCACTCCGCGGCCACGCGAGCCACCGCCCCCATCGCCATCGAGCTTCGTCCGGAATGGGTGTCCCAGACGTCGTCCAGTACCTTGGCGAGCTTCCCCGGATGACCGACGAGCCACAACACCGCGAGGTGGTGCCCTTCCTCGGCCAAGACCAGATTGGTGCAATCGAGTGCAAAGCCAACGAAGTTGGAGATCTGGACCACGCGCTTCTGCGGCAAGCTGAGCGTGTTCCGCGCGTAAGCGGTGCCGATCTTGCCAGGCGCGTAAGCGGCACTATCGGCTTCTCCACCCAGGGCAACTCGGATGTAAACCTCAATCGAAGCCATGTAGGCCGCGAGAGACATTGGCTCGACCACGCCTGTCGTCCCAAGGATCGAGATGCCGCCCAGGATCCCGAGGCGAGGATTGAACGTCTTGCGTGCGATGGTCGCGCCGTCTTCACATCCGATTTCGACATCAAAACCGGGATTAGCGTCTCCCGACAAGACTTCGTCGGCGGCCCAACGCATCATCTGCCGTGGCATAGGATTGATTGCCGGCTCACCTACCGCGATGCGAATACCCGGCTCGGTCACCCTGCCCACACCGGGACCGGCGATGAAGCGCAACTCTCCCTGATTGTTGATTCGTACAACCACGAAGATTACCGCTCGATCCGTGCAGTCCGGATCATCTCCGGCATCCTTGACCACCGCAGCTCGAACAGCGCCGCCATCGAGGCGCTGCAGATCTCGAATCGGAACCAGGAGGTAGTATCGGGAATCCGGCAAACTGACTGTTACTTCCGTGACACTTTCTTGCCGTAACAGCAGCAGCAGGGCGGCTTTGAGCGCGGCTGTCGCACAGGTGCCGGTTGTACGACCCCGTCGCAAGCCATTCTCGGCCAGCACGGTGAGGTCCAAAGCCTCTCGGCTCATAACTGCCACGTCCCCGCGAGGTGATCCACCGCTCCGATCATCAGAGCATTGATGACGCTCGCGGCCCAAGGCGAGCCCCCGCGAGTGCCTGAATTGGTGATACGGGGGACTTGCAGGCAGCGCCGGAGCTCATCTTTGCTCTCTCTCGTGCCCACAAACCCCACCGGAAGCCCTACGACCAGCTGCGGCCGCCAGCCGGCCTCGCGGACGAGTCGCGCCGTTTCCATGATCGCGGTCGGCGCATCACCAATCGCTACTACGACGTCGTTACCCCATTTTTCCCACGCGCGGCGTATGCCGGCAGCGGAACGCGTAATGCCGGCGTTCTCGGATAACAGGTGAGTTTCACGATCGTGCACACCACACCAGACCTCGATCCCCAATTGCTCCAGGAGACTGCGTTTCAGTCCGCTCGATACCATCGTGACGTCGGTGACCACACGTCGACATCGCAGCAGTGCCCGCAACCCAATCTCGACGGCTCCCGGCGAAAAGAACAGGTCACCTACAACGTTGAAATCACCACTCGTATGCACGAGCCGCTGCGCGACCCGTCGCTGGCCTTCGGGCATGTCGGACCAGTCGCGACCGCCCGCAATGATTCTGAAGCTCTCCGCCTCGATGGGATGTGGCTGGTAAGGTAACCATTGGGAGGCACTCTCGGCAGCCCGGGCAGACCCATCCGCCCCCGGCTTCGAAGCAATGCCCGCCACCCCGCGGACTTTCAGGTGATGCGGCTGTTGGGGTGTGCCCACCTGGTCCTCAAAGCCGACGATCTGCACCCGGTATTTGCAGAGCGAGCAATTCATGGTCGCCCTGCCCTCCAGCCCTTCCTGCGCGCGCTCGAGGAAAACCCTGGCAACATCCGCGTGGGCACCGAGATATCCCGCCTTCAGGATCTCCAAATCCGGGTGCCGCGCTTGGAGCTCGTCGGCGGCGGCGTAGATTCGCTTGACCAATACTCCGTCAAACAGGAAGTAGGGAAAGATCACGATCCGCTGGTCAGACAGGCGCACCGCTCTACGCATACCTTCTGCGACCGACGGATCGGCCGTGCCGGCATAGCAGACGTACGAAGCACCGAATCCCAGCCCTTCTTCCAACATGCGCGCAAGCTTAGCCACATCCGCGTTGGCATCCGGATCACTGGTGCCTCTTCCCACCACAACTAGACAAGCATCGCTCCTCCTTGTCGCGCGCTCCGAGCGTGCTTCAGCTTCTATGATGCGCTGTTGCGCCAGCCGCAACAGCAGCGGATGCAAATCGGTCGGAGCGCCGAAATGAAATTCCACACCAGGAAATTGGCGCTTGAGCAAAGCCAGCTCACCTGGCATGTCGTTCTTTGCGTGCGTGGCCGCGAGTAGCAAGGCGGGAAGCATTACCACGCGCCGTGCGCCACTCTCGACGACCGAGCGCACCGCCTCGTCAATGGTTGGCAGCGCGAACTCGAGGAATCCGTGCGCAATCGTCCGCCCCGGCGCGGCATTGCGCATGTGTGCCATCAGCTCCTCGACCTGTCTTATCGCCGTGGGATCGCGGCTGCCGTGCGCTGCCACGACAATACTGTAATCCAACGGATGGGCGAGCGGCAGAGAGTCAGCTACGACTCGGGAGGTCAGGGTCATGGCGCCGCCTCAATCTGACTCGCCATCGGATTTAGAGTGCGGACCAACATGATACTCATGTCGGTGAAAATGGCGGTGCAATCAGCCAAAGCTCCGGACCAGTGTGCCTCCCGGCTAGTCAGGTTCTCCCATACTTCAGTCGGACGTGCCGGAGCCACTCCCTGACTCAGAAGGAAGGACGCTATATCCTTGGGCATGAAATCCCAGGGTCGTGGGATGACAATTGCGTTGCGCTCATCGGCAAGCGCGTGCACCAGGTGACGCTTGAACGGCTCGAGATCGCCGCGCCGATGAAAGGTGACAAACGTCGTTTCGTCGAAGCAAACACGCGCCCGCGAAGCAAGGATCTGCGCGGAGGAGATACCCGGAACGGTCTCGACAGAATGCCCGCAGGCCCGCTCGACCCGCTCGAGGTATTGAAAGCCGCTGAAATGGATGTCGCCCATGAAGACGACTACACAACGCCTGCCGGCGTGATGCGCCTCTGCGACCTCCTGGAGCCTGGCGGTCTGATCCTTATATCCCATCGTTATGACGCGGGCGGTCGGCGCGATCAGCGGCCTGACGACGTTCACTACTGCGTCAAAACCTGCCAAAACATCAGCCGTGCGCACGAGTTCCGCACCGCGTTGGGTAATGTATTCCAGGCTACCCGGCCCGGCCCCCACGCACACAATCACGACAGCCTCCGAATCGTGAGCGACAAACTCTCCGCGCCGAACTCCTCCAGGGACAGACTCCGCGCGCCCAGTGCCTCAGCCAGCTCCTGTGCGCGCCCCATTTTTATGAAGCCAACTTCCGTGTCCAACACAAGAGCAGGTATCGCCTTCCTGGACAAAGTCCGCGCACATTCCAGCGACTGCTCCCAAGGGTCTCCGGGCCCCTCATCCAGTGACACGTTTGCTCGCCCGTCACTGAGTACAATGAGAAGCGGCTCGGGCCGGGTAGCGGCAGAGCCTCGCGACAACAGTTCCTCGGTGAGTCTCAAAGCGTGGGCCAGAGGCGTGCGGCCACCTGTCGGGAGATTACGCAGCTGGCGCTCTGCCGCCTCGATACTGCGCGTCGGCGGCAACAGCAGCTCAGCTTCTGTGCCACGAAATGCGATCACACCAACCTCATCCCGACGTTGATAAGCGTCGCACAACAGCGCAAGGACGGTACCCTTGACGAGCTCCATCCGGCGTAGCGCCGCCATGGACCCCGACGCATCAACCACAAAGAGAATGAGGTTGCCGTGCCGCCCCGCCCTGACCTTACGGTGAAGGTCCTCCCGCGCAATGTCAGGCCGGCCACCGGTGGGTATCCCTCCGGTGCGTAACAGGCTGTGATGCAAAGTGGCCGTCACCGCCAACTCGCTCGGCCGCTCATCCGGAACAGCCCGCACATCCCGCCCACGACGCGATTGCGCCGAAACACTGCGTCGACCCAAGATGCCACCCGCAACAGCACCGGACTTCACTTGAATCCGCGGCGGCGCACCCACCGCGCTTGGCGCAAGCGTCTCTACATCCGCATTCCTAGACGACCCGCGCGTACTAACGCCTGGCGGGGCGCCATCAGTCCCGCCGGCCGCTCCGTCGTGAGCGTTACCTCCCTCTAGACGGCCTCCAGCGGCGCCCGCTGAGCCTCCTGTAGCAAGATTGTCGGCGGTGCCCTGGCGAGCCCCATCCGGTGCGCGTCCTCCAGCGCCAGATCTCTCGCCGCGCCGGGGCTGATGCACCGCGCCTCCTCCATGAGCGAGTTGCTCAGCACTATCCCGGACAGTATCCGCTCCAGAAGGCGCTCCGGCGGCATCGCTACGGCTACGCCCTGACTGCGCCTCGAGCCCGTCATCACCCACGTCCTGCTCCGAGTCCAACGACGCCGACGCAGCGGCGCGCTGCATAAACTGCTGCAAACCCCTTTCATCCAAGCCGGGCTGCTCGAACGGCTTTGTTCGCCGGCGATGGGGTAACACGAGCAACGCCACTTCCGACACGTCGTCTGCGCTCACACTGGTGCGACCGTCGAGAGCCGCGCGCGCGCGGGCAGCCTTGTTCATCACAATGTCCGCGCGCAAGCTGGTCACCCCCTGCGAGCAGCACAGCTCGCTGATCAACGAGAGTAACCCCCCTGCGAGAACCACTTCCGGCAAGAGCGCTCGTGCGCGCAACACCTGCTCGCGAAGCGCAACTTGTTGCTCGTGCCACAGGCGACTGAACGCCTCCGCGTCGGCTTCCCAAGCGAGCCGTCGCCTGACGATCTCGGTTCGTAACCGCGGTTCGAGTGGCGCACGTACTTCGACCATCAGGCCGAATCGATCGAGGAGCTGCGGCCGCAGCTCGCCCTCCTCCTGGTTCATCGTGCCCACGAGGGCTATGCGTGCCGGATGTTGAACAGACAGCCCTTCGCGCTGCACACGATTGACACTCATGGCGGCCACATCCAACAGCACATCGACGAGATGGTCCGCGAGAAGATTGACCTCGTCGATGTACAAGATGCCCCGATGAGCCGAAGCCAACAGTCCGGGCTGGAACGCCCTGCGGCCGTCCTTTAGCGCTCGCTCGAAATCAAGGCTGCCAAGGACCCGATCCTCGCTGGCACCCAAGGGCAGGTTCACGAAAGGTACTGGCGTTGTTTCCAGCGACCGCTCCGCCCCATTGCAAACGTCGCAACTCACTGCCGCATCGCCGGGCGCGCAGTTGTAGGCGCAGCCAACAACGCGCTCAACAGGAGCCATGACACCGGCCAGTCCGCGTGCGGCCGTACTTTTCGCACTGCCCTTGTCGCCCCGAATCAGCACCCCACCAAGGCTGGGGTTCACCGCGCAAAGAAGCAGAGCCGTCCTTAGCTGCTCCTGCCCGACCAGCGCTGCCAAGGGAAACTCGTATGCTTCCACTGTCATGAGGTCCCCCTCGGCACTTTGATCGGCCCCGGCGGTACCTCGCTCAACAGCGGCACATCACTGGCCGATGCTCGCACGTTCTTAGGCGACACTTGCGGCCTCGTGGGCGCTTCTCGCGCGCTTTCGCCACGCGCCTCCAGCATTGCCTCCGCCTGCAGGTAAGTCTCCTTCAAAGCCTCCAACACATCGGCAGCCGGAGCGCTCCACATCTGTCGTTGAGCCGCCTCCAGCAGTCTTTCGGCAATTGCATGCAACGCCCAGGGGTTACTTTCCTGAAAGAACTCCCGCATCGTGGGATCCAATGCATAGCGACGCGCGACCTCCTCGTACATCCAGTCGTCGATCAGGTCGGCGGTGGCATCGAATCCAAACAGATAATCCACGGTGGCGGTACATTCGAGCCCACCTTTGTAGCCATGCCGGCGGATGCTCTCGAGCCACTTCGGGTTGACTACCCGTGAGCGGAACACTCGCAGCGCTTCTTGCTTGAGATCGCGCACTACGGCGCGATCCGGGTTCTGAGTGTCGCCAAAGTAATGACGGGGCTTGCGGCCGGTCAGACTCCGGATGGTGGCGATGAGGCCGCCATGAAACTGCAGGTAGTCATCACTGTCGAAAATGTCATGTTCGCGGTTGTCCTGGTTATGCAGAGCGACTTCCACACTAGTGAGTCGTGTACGAAACTCCGCGCGTGCATCGACGCCGGACTCATCTTCGGTGTAGGCGTAGCCGCCCCAGTTCACATACGCTTCCGCAAAATCAGCCTCGTCCTGCCAGTTCCGCTCCTGGATGAGCGCTAGAATGCCGGCTCCGTAGGTACCAGGCTTGGAACCAAACACGCGGTAGCGCGCGCTCCGCTCGGCCTGCGCGGGATCCTCGCGCGCTGCCACTCTGGCTGCGAGCTCGTCGAGATAATGCTTGCGCACGAAGTTCTGGTCGGGAGGCTCATCGGCGGCAATAACGGCATTGACCGCCTGATCGATGAGTTGGATCAGCTGTGGAAAGGCATCGCGGAAGAAACCGCTGATGCGCGTGGTCACATCAATGCGAGGACGCCCGAGCTCTGACAGCGGGATGACCTCAACACCAGTCAGGCGCCGGTTCTCGGCCTGCCAGATGGGACGCACGCCCAATAGTGCCAGGATTTCAGCGGCGTCATCGCCGTGAGTACGCATCGCGCTCGTGCCCCAGACACTGATGCTCACGCTCTCTGGGTACCGCCCCGTCTCCTTCAGATAACGCTGCAGTACCTCCTCAGCAAGCTGACGCCCAACGCGCCATGCTGACTGTGAGGGCAGGCTTCGAGGATCGACGGAGTAGAAGTTGCGCCCCGTCGGCAGAATGTGTGCCATACCTCGCGTCGGCGCCCCACTTGGCCCGGCAGGAACATAACGCCCATCCAGTCCAC
>Ga0068855_100008886_pt1 | contig 12146 bp, 8 predicted proteins | sample KBSCornC52_FD_66592 | JGI IMG/M metagenome (GOLD analysis project Ga0068855, IMG submission 66592) | Corn rhizosphere microbial communities from Kellogg Biological Station, Michigan, USA - KBS Corn C5-2 | ecosystem: Host-associated > Plants > Roots > Rhizosphere > Soil ...
TGCCCTACATAGTCGCCATAGTTATAACAAGGTATTACTACGGATATTGACTCTCCCTTATCCTCCAGAAGACCCTTGCTATAATGTTCTCCCAACGATTTAATAGACTTTCTTGATGTCAATGTTGCCGGAAGGTGGAGCATGTTCCACCAGAATGCACTCACAAGGCTTCGCTGTTCAATTGAACTTGGCCCTCTATGCCTCAAGGCGAAACTGGCTGCTTTGATAAACTCCTTGAAGTAAAACTTAAAAAATTTACGGTCGAATGGGGAATCGAAGTTTCTTAACGCGAAGATGAATCGGTTACGGTGCATTTGATAAAGGTAAAATTTCGGCTTGGAGCGAGTGCTTTTGGCTATTTGGTGCCAGGTATGGACATCGGGACTATATATTATCTGCCAGCCAGCCCGCTTAAAGCGTGCAAAAAGATCAGTCTCCTCATAATATGCAAAGAAACGATTATAGAAATATCCTGTCTTCTCAACAGCCTTACGCCTTATCATGACACCTGAGCCTGATATTGAGTTAACAGCACATTCTTTGTCACCGTATGTGACAGTTTTAGCGTGGCCGGTCACGGGGCTAAGGACTTGGTAGCTGTAATACGGGCTATTATTGTCGAATGGCTTCTGGCCTTTTTCTTCATCCCATTGGTATGCCTTGCCGCCGACTGCCGCGGCTTTAGAGTTGCGCTTCATGACGTCAACTGCTTTTTCCGCCCAGTCTTCGGCAATCACCGCGTCATTATTAATCAGCGTGATAAAATGGCCTTCCGCTACTTCGTAAGCGGCATTCTGGCCACCTGTGAACCCGGTATTCTTCGGAAAATCTATCAGTTTTATATCGGCGATACCACGCAATGTATTTTTTTGGTCTTCAGCCGAGCCGTTATCAACGACTATGATTTCGAAGTTTTTAATTGTTTGGGCACGGATGGAATCAAGACAGCGGAGTGTATCATCAAGCCCATTCCAATTTAATACTACAAAGCTTACTAAGGGTCTTTTTGGCATCCTTAGCTATTTTAACAGATTAGCCAAGCGCCGCAGCGGGTTATGGAGCGGTGGATTGGAAGGTGTCAGTATCGCCAAGAATTCCTGGCTATTCAGTTTCTGGGCTCTGAGGTTAGCCCATCGCTTTGGTACGAAAAGAGGACAGAGAAGCAGGCCGACCGCGATACCTCTCAGATACGGCAGAAAATTCGAACGCTGTTCCCGCCATAGGAACTGCAGGTTAGCTAAATGGCTTTTAATAATCATTTTAAATGTGCGCCTAAGCACATACAAAGGGGCATTTTTAAAAACGAGCCACACCATATTCCTTGCCCCCCAATACATTTTTTTATGAGCCACTTTATTGCCTGTCGCCGATCCGACGTGATACATCTTGGCCTCAGGCACGTAGGCGAATTCAAAGCCACGCAGTGAACAGCGCAGGTCAAAGTCCACATCTTCTACATAGGCAAAAAAGCGTTGATCGAAATACTCACCAGGTTTTATGCGAGCTTCAGTTAGCATACTGGAGCGGTAAATCGCACCGGCAGCATTTGGCCCGATTGGTACGATATCAAGTTTGGGATCGTCACTGCCAGAAGCCCGCTGGTTCGGAATAAATCCTCTCTCTAGGTATATCCCCGTACTGTCGAACTTATCTTTGTCATCGGCCTGCATCGAAGCGCCTTGGGCAAATCCAACCAAGGGATGGTTATCCATATAGTCTACCAATTCATTAAGCCAGGTCTTAGCCGGCTTCGTATCGTTATTAAGCGAGACGACATATTTACAGCCATCGTTTAAAGCTTCAGAAATACCCTGATTAATTGCTCTGGCAAACCCGAGGTTTTTAGGATTTTTAATTAATTTTATATCTTGTTTTTCCAGCCACTCAACCGAACCGTCAGACGAGCCATTGTCAATTACTATGATCATATAATCCTGGTACGATTGTTCGGCGAGACTAGCCAAGCAATTCTTAGTCAGGTCAAGCCGGTTCCAATTAAGGATGACAATACCAACAGCTGGATTCACCTTACTATATTAGCAATCTATCACTGGACAGTCGTATCAAATTCCATCCCGATATCAGGGAATACGCTATAACCGTCGAGTACTGGGGCGAACCTTTCTCGATAAGAGCCCGCATTATTGGGAGCCCTCCACGTAAAATCGAATTCTCCGGTTTCGCCTGGATTAACTACGGGGGTCAGCATTTTAACTTGCGTGTTTGTCCCTAGCCATGCGGGGTCGGAAGGGTTCGCGAACTGGGACGCCCTATACCAGGGGTTAGTATTTACCAGCCTTATACTCCCGCCCCTGAACTGAGCGGGTTTTGAGTCATCGTTATACCACACGAAATTCGTATTATTTATTAGTACGAGCTTCACTGAGACGACCTGGCCTTTCGACATAGATGGAGGCGGGTTGACTGTACCGTTTATGGCGTTATAGGCAAATTGCTTGTTCGGGATTGAGGTGTTCTGTTTAATCGAGCCCGGCACAATCCAGACCCCGTCTAAGACTAGCTTGAAGTCATTGTTATAACCGGAAGAGTTATACGGTGCGACAAAGCTGAAATCGAATTCCCCGTTTGAACCGGGAGCAACGCTGGCGGTAGTCATTTTTATTTGGCTCGAGCCCAGCCAATTTGGATCTGACAGGTCGGCTAAAGGATTGTTGCCATAACCTGCGGTCATTAGTCGTATCGCGTGGATATTAGGGGGCGTACTACCATCTGCGTACCAAGTGGCGAAGCCTGTATTCTTAAGAATGATTTTAGCGGCGTACTTTTTGCCGGCCAGAAGAGTAGAGGGGATGTCCGTTGACACCACCGAATAGTTATAATCTGCCACATTGATTGTGAAGTTCATTTGGGAGATATCCTGGAATACGAAAGCTCCATCGAGTACCAGGCCGAAAGCATCGGAATAAGTACCATTGGTCGAAGGAGTCTTTAAGTTAAACGAGAATGTGGCGCTGTCTCCCGGGCCGACTTTCGTGGAATTCATCGTGATCTGGTTTGGCGCAATCCATGTACCTGAGTCGTAAAAATTGGAGTTATGATAAAACGGCTTTGCGGTGAGTAATCTTAAAGGCGTCGCTCCTATGGCCTTGGATGCGTCGTTGAACCACATCACATTACCGGTATTTTTTATCGTAAAACTAGCGGCATCCGTATAATTTGTCGGCATATTGCCAGTAAAGCCCGAAGAGTCAGTAACTTGGTAGCTGTAGTTAGGAGCTGGGGTACTGGTATCCCACTCTAACCCGATATAGCTATAGAATTTCACGCCGTCTAATACGGGAGCGAACTTAATCGCATAGTTGCCAATCTGCTGGAAAGGACCTTTGAGAGTGAATTGGAATGTCGCAGTGTCTCCATCGGCCACGCTGGCTTCGGACATTCTTATCTGGTTCTGAGTACCAAGCCAAGCAGGATCGGCCGGATTGGCGAAAGGTAAGTTTTGGTAGCTCAACATAGCTAAACGCAAAGGGTGCTCTCCCGCTGGGACATTTCCGTCCGAGTACCAAGTCCTACCCGACTGGTTCTTAAGGTGTACAACCACATTAACCACGTCATTGGGCAGGATTTGAGAAGGAGGCCCGGTCGAATCGATAAAACTATATCCTGGACCAGTCGTAGCCCCAAACCATTGTGTGAATAAAGTCACGAAGCTGCTGTTCCCGCTGATAAACGGCGTATATGTATAAAGGCTGGCTGTGGCTCCGTTAGCGATAGTCACGCCCGTGCCGTCCTGTGTAGTATATGTGCCGTCGTAATGGTCTAATGTCCCTCCGGTAATCCTTTGCCTCCAGCCGGCCGTCATCGGGCCGGGGTACCAGAAGTTTTCGTCTCCCTGTTCATATCCAGGATATCCGGTTAATATGCCATAGGCGCGTTCCTGGCTGAAACGTAATATCCAGGTTCCCAGCGTTAGCTGCAGGCTGAATCCCTCACTGGACGCTTTACATGACCCGGGACAGTTATAACTCATAGCAATGTTCATACATCCGCCGCCATAAGAGAATGGGCAGGCATCGGTGCAGGTGGTCGAAACGCCGCCAATCGTACAGGTATAAAGCTGGGAAGCGTCAGCCGCGTTCGGCCGGTCGTAATGGCAGCCTTTGGCGCCGGTGACTATACTCTGCTCCTTCTGAAGCGTAGTCAGAATAACCTGGGGATTTACATGGTAAAGCTGGGCAGTATCATATATAGCTTGTCCCGCCGAAACATTGCCGCCGAACAAATACTTATTCTGAGATGTTGACCAGCCTTGAGGGTCTGGGGTGCTGAAGCCGTTGTTAGGGCTTATACAGCTACTTCCGAATTGATTCAAAAAATTGTTTATACTTGTAGGACTCATCGACGCATAATCATTAAAGATGCTGTCGTCCATTAAATCGTTTGCGTCAAAGGCCAAAGCGCTGGAACGGAAAAAAATCAGGGCTGATGCTACCAATAAAAATAGAAGGAATAGGCTGAAAAGTTTCTTCATGGCTGCACCTCGAGCTTAAATGTGTCGATGGTTGTTTTTGTTTGACCACCTAAAGATGCAACAGCAGTTACTTCCCAGGTGCCTTCGCTAAGGCCAGCTTGCGATACATCCCAATGCCAGCTGGTAGAACCCGAACCATCAGTAGTCTGGGAGGCTAGCTTCTTAGTTACGCCGTCCTTTGCAAAGGTAATATAACAGCTGGCTCCTGGGGTTGTAGTACAGGTTGATAATTCGCTGCTGGGTGTATTGTTAGCGCCGCTCAGGCTGGGATGGTGGTCGCTGACGAAAGTGCCATACGGAGCTGCCAAGTCAGTACCGCTGGGCGTTGCCACCGAGGCTGGATTCTTATCAGAGTTAGACGAAGCAGGGCCCGATGATGAAGACGGCTGCTGATTAACAGCGCCAGAGTTGGAATCCGCAGCCGGAGGAGTTGGATTGGTGCTCGGAATTATGTCCTTGTTTTTGTGAAAACGCAAAAAAAGCCCCAAAGCGACTATAGCCACCAATACAATTGCGGCCGATAGATAGATAGGGTTTTTAATTAATCCGCGCTTAATCATAGTTGAATGCTTTTTGTTTTTTGTATTGTAATCTTTATTTTAACATAAACATCTTCTCGTCAATAGAGTATGCGATGCTCAAAGTTGTCTCATTGCTTTAGTGTAATAATAGGTGCAGGGATGAAAAAGAAACAACCTCAGTCTCAAGTAACTGTAGTTAAGCAGTTAATTGCCAAACACAGGCTGCAAATACTAGTCTTTGTGGCTGGTTTTTTGATTATATTCTTACGCCGGCCTGATGCCCTTTTGACTCCCCAATTTTGGGCCGAGGACGGAGTAGCTTTTTTTGCAGTCGCCTACAATCACTCCTTCGGCTTGGGGACGCTTTTTATGCCGTATGCAGGGTACTTTCAACTTTTTCCAAGGGCCCTGTCACTGCTTGGGTCTCTCATAGGACTTAAATACATGCCTTTCGTCTTTACGGTTTTTGCTATTAGCTTTCAAGTGTTGCCTCTGATGTATCTTTGGAGCGAACGATTCGGAGAGATTGTCAAAACTAATAAACTAAGAATTTTAATAAGCATAATTTACCTATGTTTGCCGTATACGCAAGAAATAAGTTCTAATGCGACAAATTCGCAATGGTATCTGGCGATAGCAGCTTTCTTGATAATCTGTATTACAGAATCAAAGTCCAGAATCACTAAATTTTTCGACTACCTAGTTCTTACCTTGGCCGGGTTATCCGGTCCATTCTCAATCCTGCTGGCACCAATAGCTTTTCTAGAATGGTTTAGACTGCGCCGGAAGGAAAACCTTGTAAGGCTGAGTATCATCGTTGGCTGCGCCTTGCTTAATATAGTGAACATTTTGTTCATAGATAACTCTGTCCGGGGTTCGGCCTACTTAGGGGCAAGCCTAAGCAAGTTTCTGGACATTATGGGAGCGCAGGTTTTTACAGCGGGACTATTTGGTTATAAATCGTCCGCATGGGTATTAAACAATTCCTGGCTAGCGCCTGCAATCGCTGTTGTTGGAATAGCGATGATGGGCTATGCATTATTAAGAAGTCCCCGACAGCTTAGGTTATTTATACTCTTCGGTCTGCTAATTTTCTTCGCCGCCCTATTTTTCCCTACATCATCTAATTCTTCGACCGGTTTATGGTCGATATTTTTGGAAAAAGGCGCTACAGGCCGTTATTTTTTTATTCTGCATATGGCGCTCTTCCTGATTCTTATCTGGCTAATTAAATCTAGAACCATCCTACGAGCTGCACCGGCAGTGTTACTGATACTCAGCTTTATAATCGGGCTGCCTGCTGACTTTAAATATCCCGCAATCAGAGATTTACACTTTCAAACCTACGCACAAAAACTAAATCTTCTGCACCCCGGACAAACAGAACGCATACCAATTAATCCTGACCCCGCTTGGGACATAACATTAACTAAACACTAACCCAAATCATGTCTTTTTACGATAATCGCCGCGGGATAACCATTTTTCGAGCAAGCAGTATAGGATTATAAAAAAGTAACGGCTGCCCATTTCCTTCAGCTTCAGCTTGGATTCGCCGGCTTTGCGATTCGTCCAATGGTTAGGGACCACGCCGTACGAATACCCGCGGACGACAGTTTTAAGAGGCAGCTCTACTGTCAAGTTGAAATGATGGCTAAGAAACGGCTTGAGTCCATCGATAGTTTCGCGGCGGTATAGCTTAAAGGCGTTGGTAACATCGTTATACCTAATGCCAAAGAGAAGGCGGATTATGCCGTTAGTAAATCTGTTAAGCAGTAACTTGAAGCGCGGGTAGTCTATAGCTTTGCCGCCCTTGATAAATCTGGAGCCGAAGACGGCGTCATAGTTCCCGGACATCATTTTTCTGTAATACGCCACTAGATCCTTAGGCCGGTCAGACATGTCGGCCATAACGACCGCTACGCAGTCGCCACTGAAGTTCTCTAACCCGGCCCTCACCGCGAACCCAAAGCCGTTAGGCGGGAGGTTGTTGATGTACCTGACTTGGCGTATTCGTTTCGATAAATTCTTTAGGATTTTTTCGGTGCCATCCCGGCTGTTATCCTGGATTACCAGGATTTCATGCTGGATTTTTTCCAACTCTAACTTTTCATGAAACGCTAAGACGGTTTCTTCAATTGACGCCTCCTCATTGTGGGCTGGAATAATGATTGATAGCTTCATGTTTAAGATAGTATCGGCTTCAGACCTTGTTCATTAGTCTGGATCCATTCATATATGTCTTTCACCGTAGCCTTGGCATCCTTTTGCCATTTAAGGCCGGATTTATTTAAGAATTTCGCGCTGTCGGTTATATATAGTCTAACGTCGGCCGGCCGGTCTTCCTTGATCTGCGCTATCTCGACCGTATTCCCGGTTACTTCCTGGCAGAGCTTGGTCAATTCTTGCAGAGAGACGCTGTTTCCCAGCCCGCCGCCGACATTCCAAACCTCAGACTTATAAGCATCGAAATCTTCCAGCTGGCATCTTATTGATTGGTAGACGTCATCTATGTGTATAAAATCACGGACTTGCTTGCCCGTACCGCCATAACCGATATAACTCAGAGGCTGCTTGAAGTAGTGCTTGGCCACCCATAAGACAAATACCCCTTGATCGACTTTGCCCATCTGCCACGGTCCGGTAATCACCCCGAAGCGGTCAATGATAGCCGGCATTTTATACGTATCGGCATATTCGTGTATGAGCAATTCCGAAGCTAGTTTAGTAGCCCCGTAAAGAGAGCGAGCTTTATCCAATGGGAAAGTCTCGGCGATACCCTTAGACGAAACGCCTGGGACGCTTTGCTCGTCGCTTAAGGCGAAGCGCGTTTCTTGCTCTTCAAAATTCAGTGAGTTTATATACTCGATCGGATAGACGCGGCTGGTAGAAAGGAAAACTAAGCTGGCCTGGCACTGCCGGGCGAACTCCAGGCAATTTATCGTTCCCAGCAAGTTTGTATTAATCAGGTAGTCTGGAGCAGAGCTTATTCCGGCCATGACTGAGGGTTCGGCTGAGCATTCTAAAAGCAGGTCGACGGATTCGGCCTGCAGATCTTCTTTGTTCCTTATATCGCCGTGGATGAAATTAACACCAGCTTCGCGCAGCCTCGGCAGTGTGAGTTCTGAGCCTCGACGCTTTAAATTATCCAGGCATGTAATATTGACTTGCGGATAATCGGACTTAAGCTTAATGGCCAGGTTAGACCCTACGAAGCCGGCACCGCCGGTTATAAAGATATTCTTGAAATTCATCAATCCTTAACCGCGTCAGTCATTTCTTTTAGAATCGCATCGGTATCATATTCAAACTCCCATTTCGGATAATGCTTCTTAAACTTCGATACATCCGAGATGTACCATATATGGTCGCCAATCCGATTCTCGTTGGACAATTCGTAATTAGCTTTTTTACCGAGCAGCTTCTCAATTTTCTCAATCGCTTCAAGCATTGAGATATTTGAATTACGGCTGCCGCCGATATTGTAGACTTCGCCGGAACGAGGCTTTTGATAGAAGTGATAAAAAGCATTCACTAGGTCATGCGAGTGGATATTGTCACGGACCTGCTTACCTTTGTAGCCGAAAATCGTATATTTCTTGCCGCTGGCTATACATTTGATGAGATAAGCTAAGAAGCCGTGTAGCTCGGCACCAGAATGAGATGGGCCGGTCAAGCAGCCGCCGCGGAATACAGCCGTTTTAAATCCAAAATATTTGCCATATTCTTGGACCATGATGTCAGCAGCAACTTTCGATGCCCCGAAGATAGAATGCTTTGTATCATCAATGCTCATAGATTCATCAATGCCCTTGTAAAATGGATGGTCTTTCGGCAGTTCCCAGCGTTTCTCGAGTTCTATGAGAGGTAGCCGATTAGGCGTATCGCCATAAACCTTATTAGTAGACGTGAAGATAAACACCGCCTTCGGGCAGTGCTGCCGCATGTTCTCCAGCATTACTAAAGTGCCAGTGGCGTTGACGCTGAAGTCTGTATAGGGTTCGCGGGCAGCCCAGTCGTGTGAAGGCTGAGCAGCCGTATGGACAATAAGATCAAATTTATGCTCTTTGAAGATCTTACCAACTGCCTTATCATCTCTGATGTCGACATTATAGTGCGTGTAGGCATCCTTTAACTGCTTCTGGATTTTCTGACGATTCCAGTCCGTGCTGGCATCATCGCCGAAAAAATAACTCCGCATATTATTATCAATACCTATAACCTCAAAGCCCTTATCGGCGAAAAATTTCGCGGCTTCAGACCCAATCAGACCAGCTGAACCTGTCACTAGTGCTTTCATAAAACCCCTTTACTACCTAGCAGTATATTTAATTGAGCAGAGAGTCGTCAATTAAGCAATCGCTTCAATCTGAGCAGGAAGTTATGGACACTTCCATGGGCGGTGTCCTTTGGTCGCTAGACGCCAGATTGATTTTCGATACCTGAAAACTGTCCTCGGCCCGGTTATCAGCTATAAATGGCAGCCAGGGATTAACATAGAAATTGTCCTCCAGCGTAGCTGGGACGATTCGGAATTGCCTTTGGTTGCCGGATTTGTCGTATAAGTAGATTTCATATATGGGCTTTTTGTATATAGTATCCTTTAGCTTGTTCCTCAACGACTGATCCATAATGATTCTTATACTGCGGGCGTCGTTGCCAATTTCGATAGAGTTTCCTAAGTGTGTTTCGAATGTTTTGGCACTGCATTTTTCATTGTTGCTTGGCGCGACATTTTTCTTGGCCAGAATGAACATGCCATGATCCTTATCCGAGGCCGCGACAGTATATTCTGTTTGCAGGTATCTATCGGTTTGCGGTAAATCCTGCGAGGGCAGCTTGCTATCTATATTCGGCGCAATTTTATCCCAAAAAACCAGATAATCGGGGTGTTGGACCAGAAAATCCTTATAAAGCTTGTCGAACAGCTGAGGCGGCTGGGCGGGGTAATTCTGCATGAAAGGGCTGTAGACGTAATTCGCAGGCGCGGTAGCAGGCAGGAAGAAAAGACTATTGCCATATCCTGCTATCTTAACGTTATGTAGGTGATTTTTATCCAGATATTCATTGAGCGATTGTCTAATCAGGCTGGTCTGTGACGTCAGATTTGAAAATGATTGCTGGCTGATTTTCCGTTCCTTTGCAAAGTATGCGTAATCGTAACGCTTAACAACTTCGCGCAGCGATATCTGATTAATAACGTTTGTAAAATATTGCTGGCGTGTGAAGTTGAGTATCAGCCGCTTGTTCATTGGCGCAAAAATCCGGACGCAGATCAAGAAAATCGCGAGACTCACTAGCGTGTACTGCATAAAGCTGAGCCGCAGGAATTTATTGAGCACCATTAAAGTCCGCATCAGCATGTAAAAGATGAATGGCAGGAAGACTAGCAGGTGGGCGTCTGATCTTGTGATAGCTTCTTTCAAAGCGATGAAAATAATCCAGAACTCTCCAATTAACGGGAGGCCAATGGCCACCAGTTTCCGCGGCTTGAGTCTTGTCTCAAAAAGCGCTGTGGCTGAACACAGGCACGCATAAGCGATAAAAATCCAGAAAAAAGTCGTACAGATGCCTGGATGATCGGTGAGATTCATGAAGTCGCCATATGCCAGGCCATTCTTGAGGGTATAAATTAAATACGTCGGCAGGTTAAGTACGGAAACACCTTCGAACACTAAAAACACTAAAGGCAGCAGCAGTAAACTTACTACTGATAGTATTCTCTTTTTAAATGGATACCGCAGGCTAAGGCCAGCAAGCAGCAGCACCAGAATGATCGTTATGAGGAAACTATTCTTATAGGTCGCCAAAAGGGCTGGCCCAGCAAGCAGCAGCAGTTTCCGGCTCAGACGTTCTTCTGTCATGACGTGTTTATAGACGGCTAACAGCGTAATAAAGAATAAGATGTCCACGCCGACAATACTCAGCATGCAGATGGATCCGATGGCTATAGTGCCGCCTTCGAGTAATTTATCTCTATAGTCGTACGATCTTAAAGCGGATACCAGACTGTAGAGGCATAGACCCAATAGCCCTGTAATTATTATCAAGCCGACGATAAAATCCTTAATAGTATCTTGATTGTTCACAGTCGTAACAATGCGGGTCGAAAGTGGTCCGTATGTAAAGAAGACGTTATTACCAAAAGATTGCGTGTGGTGGTGCCTGAAGGACGACAAACCGTACTTCCAGCCGCCGTCTATGTAGTTGTTCTTGTCAATCGTGGTGTACGCTAGCGAGGTAAAGAAAATACCAACATAAAGAATGACAATGATGATGATCGGGATCTTGTGACGCAGCGAGCCTTTATTAAGTCTGGATAAAAAGCCTTTGCTACTATGCTTTTTCATCAGCCTTGTTTGTGAATATGAAATTCTTGTATATCGAATAAGTCCAAGTCGTTTGGATTATTACCGCAAGAGCTTTGGCTAACGCGAAGTTCATATGGTGGCTCAGAATCGTCACAAAAAGTACTGTAAACACATAATTGAAACCCAGAAGAAAGAGATAATTCATCAAGTGTTTACTAAGGCTCTCTTTTTCTTTTATGCTGAATGTCCAGGCTCGGTTTAGAAAGAAGTTATAAGCAATCGCAACCCAATAGGCAATCGATGTAGCTAACGCTAAGTCAAACCCGGCTTTCTTATGCAGTAATACCAAAAGGCCTAAATCAAGAGCAAAGGTAGAGCCGCCGACAAAAACGTACCTTACCAGCGGATGGGTATATAAAAAACTGGAATAATCTTTAACACTTTGCACTGATATATAGAATACACGTAGTCTCAACTCGTTTGAATAATTGAATGCATCAAGTTAATACACTAGAATTAGACGAATGAAAATAGCGGTTGTGGGGACTGGATACGTTGGGCTAGTGACAGGCGTCTGCTTCGCCGAATCTGGCAACGAAGTTACCTGTATTGATATAGACGAAAAAAAGATATCTGAGCTTAAGGCGGGCCGTTTACCGATTTATGAACCTGACCTAGATACGTACTTTAAACGGAGCTCGAATGAGGGCAGGTTAAACTTCACAACCGACCTATCGGATGGACTTAAAGGGGCGCAGGCAATCTTTTTAGCGTTACCAACTCCACCAGGGTTAGACGGATCTGCCGACCTCTCATACATAC
>Ga0068855_100008887_pt1 | contig 12145 bp, 11 predicted proteins | sample KBSCornC52_FD_66592 | JGI IMG/M metagenome (GOLD analysis project Ga0068855, IMG submission 66592) | Corn rhizosphere microbial communities from Kellogg Biological Station, Michigan, USA - KBS Corn C5-2 | ecosystem: Host-associated > Plants > Roots > Rhizosphere > Soil ...
CAAGTCATGCCTTGTCCATCGTCGACGTGCGCACGTCCGGTTCCGTCGATCGGCGCGGTACTGCCGGGCGCGCCCCGACAGGCTACAATCCTGACCTTGCTGTCATTCAATCCGACTCAGAATATGAACAAGCTGGCGCTTTATTTCCGCCTGGTCCGGGCCCACAAGCCGATCGGCATCCTGCTGCTGTTGTGGCCCACGCTGTGGGCGTTGTGGATGGCATCCGGCGGCCATCCGGATGTGCAGGTCCTCGCCATCTTCATCGTCGGCACCGCGCTGATGCGATCGAGCGGCTGCGCGATCAACGACTACGCGGACCGCGATTTCGACCGCCACGTCAAGCGCACCGTCGACCGCCCGCTGACCAGCGGCCGCATCAAGGGCTGGGAAGCGCTGATGGTGGCGGCCGTGCTGGCGATCGTCTCGTTCCTGCTGATCCTGCCGCTGAACGCGCTGACGAAACAGCTATCCGTCGTCGCCGTGATCGTGGCCGGCAGCTACCCGTATTTCAAGCGCTTCTTCGCGATCCCGCAGGCCTATCTCGGCATCGCGTTCGGCTTCGGCATCCCGATGGGCTTCGCGGCCGTGCAAGGTCACGTGCCTGCCGTGGCGTGGTGGCTGCTGCTTGCCAACGTGTTCTGGTCGGTGGCCTACGACACGGAGTACGCGATGGTCGACCGCGACGACGACCTCAAGATCGGCATCCGCACGTCCGCCATCACGTTCGGCCGCTACGACGTGGCCGCGATCATGGCGTGCTACGCCGCGGCGCTCGGCATCGACCTTGCCTGCGGCTGGATGCTGGGCCTGCGCGGATGGTTCGTGGCGGGCATCGCCGTCGCGGCCGGGATGGCCGTCTACCACTACACATTGATTCGCGGCCGCGACCGCATGAAGTGCTTTTACGCGTTCAATCACAATAACTGGCTGGGTGCGGCAGTGTTCGCTGGCGTCGCGCTCGACTATGCATTACGATAACATTGTCCGTAACACAATCAACATAGAGGTAGACCATGATGGAAAAAATCCCGACCCAGACCGGCGCACGCGACCAGCTCCTGTCCGACCTGAAGACCGTGATCCAGGATGCCGAGGCGTGGCTGCGTCACAGCGGCCACCTGACCGGCGAGGAATTCAAGGCCGCCCGGGCCAAGTTCGAGCGTACCCTGGTGAAGGCCAAGGAAGACATCGTCCGCCTGGAAGAAGTCGCGGTCGAAAAGGCCAAGGTCGCCGCCAAGGCCACCGATGAATACGTCAAGGAAAACCCGTGGAAGGCCGTCGGCCTGGGCACCGCCGTCGGTGTCGTGATCGGCATGCTGATCGCCCGTAAATAATGGGATTCTTAGCGGCCGGAGGCAGGATCGTAACGACGATCGTCGCGATGGCGGGCACGCGCCTGGAACTGGCCGCCGTCGAATTCCAGGAAGACGCACGGCGCCTGCTGGGCCACCTCGCGTGGACCCTGCTGGCCGTGTTCCTGGCGGCTGGCGCCCTCCTGCTGGCGGCGCTGTTCGTCATCGCGATCTTCTGGGACAGCTACCGCCTGCAGGCCGTGGGCGGCATGGCCGTGCTGTTCGGCGCGCTGGCCGGCATCATCCTCGTGAAGGTACGCGCCAGCATGAACGCGCAGGCCCCGCTGCTCTCGGCCACACTCGCCGAACTGCGCAACGACATCGACTACCTGCGCCACGCGACCGCGCACCACGTCGCCCAATCCGCCGGAGGCGCCGATGAATGAATCCAGCCTCGCCGCGCGCCGCGCGGCACTGATCGAACGCTGCGCCGAACAGCGCGTGGGCCTCGCCTTCGAACTGCAGGCGCTGCGTCCATCGAACGCGCTGGCCGGCCACCCTGTCGCGGGCTTCGTCGCCGACAACCGCAACCTCGTGCTGGGCGCGGCCGGCACGGCGCTGGGGCTGGCCCTCCTGCGCCGCAAGCGCCTGGCCGGACTCGCCACGTCCGCACTGTCGGCGGTCAAGATGGTCCGCGGCGTGCTCGGCGTCGTGGCGCAGTTGCGGCGCTGATTTCCCCGCCCGCGTCGCGCGGGCGCCCCCTCTTCACGAGTCGTCCACGGTCAACGCCAGGGCGACACCCTGGGAACGCGTGGCGCGCCACGACCGCGTCCGTGCGAGAAAGCGATATCGTTTTCAGTATCGATAGCAATAAATTTTGCATTATCGGGAATGTGCTTATTCTGCTAACGTCTCGCCTGCCCGCACATCCGTGCCCCCACCCATCTACGCTTAGCACCCATGGAAAAACCAGTCACGTTCACCACGTTCGCATTGCTCGCCGCCCTTGCCGGGAGCGCGAACGCGGCACCGCCCGCCGGACTCGACGCCAACGGCCATCTGCTGCCGGTCGCCGCCGCGACGGCGTCCTTCTCGTATGCGCCGATCGCCCACGGCGTGCAGGTCCGCGTCGGCGGCGTGACCAAGAACGTGATCTTCTACGGCCCGACGACGGTGCGCGTGAACACGACCCTCGGCGAGAACTTCTGGCGCCATCCGAGCATCGTCGTGACGCACCCGCCGGCGGCCGTCGCCTTCACGACGCGCGACGGCGCCGACACGCTCACGCTCGAAAGCAAACTGCTGCACATCGTCATCGACAAGTCGACGGGCGCCATCACGTTCCAGGATGCGCAGGGCAAGGTCTATACCCAGGAAAAGCGCAGCGCGCCGCAGACCCTGAAGAAAATCGAGCTGGCCGGCGCGCCGACCTATGAAGCGACCAACACGTTCACCCTGAAGCCCGGCGAAGGCATCTACGGGTTCGGCTTCGTGGGCGAAGGCGACGTCAACCGCCGCAACAAGGATCTGCTGCTGGTGCAGACGAATATCGGCATCATCATTCCCGTCATGGTGTCGACGGAACGCTACGGCATCCTGTGGGACACGTATTCGAAGATGCGCTTCACCGACAACGCCGACGGCGCGTCGCTGTGGGCGGAAAGCGCGCCGGGCGGCGTCGATTACTACTTCATGGCCGGCGCCACGCTGGACGACGTCGTGGCCGACTACCGCGACCTCACCGGCGCGGCGCCGATGTATCCGAAGCAGGCGTTCGGCCTGTTCATGAGCAAGGAACGCTACCAGACGCAGGACCAGCTCGTCCAGGTGGCACGCACGTTCCGCAAGGAGCAGTTCCCGCTCGACTACATCGTGCAGGACTGGCAGTACTGGGGCAGCGACCAGGACGGCAGCTGGAGCGGCATGACGTGGAACAAGGAGCGGTTCCCGGATCCGAAGGGCATGACGAAGGCCATCCATGACCTGCACCTCAAGCTCATGGTGTCGATCTGGCCCTCGATCGGCAACGACACCGCGCTGGCGCACGAACTCGACGAGCACAATCTGCGCTTCGCGCCGCTGCACTGGATTTCGAAGAAGGCGCGCATCTATGACGCCTACAGCCCCGAGGGACGGAAGATCTACTTCAAGCACGTCAAGAAGGGCCTGCTCGACGTCGGCGTGGACGCGCTGTGGATGGACGGCACCGAAGTCGAAGTCGGCACGGCCGCGCACAACCCCGGCGACAACGAGCGCGACATCAAGGGGCTCGGCACGAACGCCCTGGGCGACTTCGCGCGCTACCTCAACCCGTACTCGCTGATGACCACGCTCGGCACGTACGAGGGACAACGGGCCACCAGCAACCAGCGCGTCTTCACCCTCACGCGTTCGGCCTGGGCCGGCGCGCAAAGGACGGCGGCGGCTTCCTGGTCGGGCGACACCCGCGCCAGTTGGCAAACCCTGCTCGAACAGATCAACGGCGGCGTCAACGTCACCATCACCGGCAACCCGTACTGGACACAGGATACCGCCGGCTTCTTCATCGGGGGTGGATTCCCGGGCGGCGAAAAGAATGCCTCGTACCGTGAACTGTACGCCCGCTGGCTGCAATACGCCGCCTTCAATCCGCTCATGCGCATCCACGGCACCGACGTCGAGCGCGAGCCTTACCTGTTCAAGCAGACGGATCCCGAGATGTACAAGGCACTGCGGGATGCCGTCTACCTGCGCTACCGGCTGCTCCCGTACACCTATAGCCTGGGCTGGAAAGTCACCCATGACGGCTATACGATGATGCGCGCGCTGCCGATGGACTTCCCGGACGACCCGCGCGTGCGCGACATCAACGACGCCTTCCAGTTCGGCCCGTCCTTCCTCGTCCATCCGGTCACGCGCCAGATGTACCGCTTCCAGCCGCCGCCTCCCGCCACCATCCCGGCGACCGCCCTGCGCACGCCCGACGGCAAGCCCGGCCTGGCCGGCCAATACTTCGAGGGCCGCAACTTCGAGACGCCGCAGGGCAAGACCGTCGACGCCACCATCGACTTCGTGTGGCCCGCGCCGCCGCTGGCCGACATGCCGGCTGGCCTGAAGAGCCTGGATAACTTCTCCGCGCGGTGGACGGGCGCCGTCGTGGCGCCGGAAGACGGCGAATACGAGCTGGGCGCGGAAGGCGACGATGGTTACCGCCTGTACGTCGACGGCAAGCTTGCCGTAGAAGACTGGAAAAACGGCGGCAGGCGCTACGCCGGCACCAAGATCGTCCTGAAACGGGGCCAGAGCGTACCCATCACCCTCGAGTACTACAACGCCACGTCGGAGCGCAACCTGCGCCTGGCATGGCGCACCCCGTCGCAACTGGCGGCCCAGGCGCAGTCGACCGGCAAACCGGACACGACGATGCAAACCTATCTGCCTGCCGGATCCGACTGGTACGACTTCTGGACGCACGAGCGCTTCCAGGGCGGCACGACCGTCGCCAAGGACGTGCCGCTCGACATCTTCCCGCTGTATGTGCGTGCCGGCGCCATCGTGCCGATGGGCCCGGTGGTCCAGTACGCCACCGAGCGTCCGGATGCGCCCTACGAGATCCGCATCTATCCGGGTGCCGACGGCAAGTTCACGGTCTATGAGGACGACAACGAAACCTACGACTACGAAAAAGGACGTTACGCCACCTACGACCTAGTCTGGAACGACGCCGCCAGGACCCTGTCGATCGGCGCGCGCAAGGGTACTTTCAAGGGCCTGGTCAAGGCGCGCAAGCTGAATGTCGTCGTGGTCGGTCAAACGAACGCGACCGCAATCGAACCGGCCGGCGCGACGAAATCGGTCACGTATTCGGGCAAGCCGGTATCGGTGAAGTTCTGAGCATCCACCTGGAGATTCCGTGAAAACCTTTTTCGCCACCCTGGCCATTGCGGTACCGCTAACCCTGTCGGGCTGGGCATGCGCCGCCGACATCGCGCCCAAGCCGGTGTACCGCGACCCCGTGTATGACGGCGCGGCGGATGTATCGATCGTGTACGACCGCGCCGCCAAACTGTGGAAAATGTTTTACACGAATCGCCGCGCAACGATGAAGCTGCCCGACCCGAAGGACGTCGAATGGGTGCACGGCACGGCCATCGGCATCGCCGCGTCCGACGACGGCGTGCACTGGCGCTACCAGGGCACGGCCGATTTCCCCAAGGCGTGTACGGACGTGACGCTATGGGCGCCCGAGATCTACTATGAAAACGGCACGTATCACATGTGGCTCACGATCGTGCCGGGTATCTTCCACAGGTGGGGCGGTCCCGGGGCGGATGGCCGCATCGAGCACCTGACCAGCACCGATCTGTCGAAGTGGAAATGCGAGGGCACGGTGAACCTGGACACCGGCCGCGTGATCGACCCGACGGTCGTCAAGATCGGCCAGGGCTACCGCATGTGGTTCAAGGTCGAGCGCGCGGGCAGCCGGATCCTGGCGGCCGACAGCCAGGATCTGCGCACGTGGAAGAAGGTCGGCGACCAGCCGGTGAATCCCACCATGGGCGAGGGACCGAAGGTATTCCGCTTCAAGGGATATTACTGGATGGTCGTCGACGTGTGGAAAGGCCTGATGGTGCTGCGGTCCGACGATGCGCGCAACTGGACGGAGCAGCCCGGCTACATCCTCGGCGAACCGGGCCACAAGGCAACCGACCGGGCCAAGGGGCAGCACGCGGATGTCGTCGTCGACGGCGACCGCGCGTTCATCTACTACTTCGTCCACCAGGTGAACGAGGCGGAAGCGGCCACGGACCCGCGCTGGAACCAGCGCACGGTCATCCAGGTGGCGGAGTTGGTGTTCAAGGACGGCTGGCTCGCCGCCGATCGCGACAAGGATCTCGCATTCCGGCTGAACGCCCCGGCCCCCTGACGGCTCAATCGTTCAGGCCGAACGCTTCCCACCCTTGCGGCGTCAGCTTGACGTACAGCTTTTCCTTCTGCGTGTGCTCCCCGTCGACGGTGCGTCCGAGGACGGGGAACGCCTCCTTGACCTGCGGCTTCCTGGCCCAGTCGACCACGTTCACCAGCTTGTACGTGTAGATCACGGCGGATTCCTCGTGGTCGCCCACCCTGGACGGATCGGCCCAGCGGATCACCTTGTCCAGCAGCTTGCGCCCCCAGCACAAACGCTCCTGCCGCTTCGCGTCCGCGCGCAGGTAGGGCTTGGCGGCATCGGTCATGACGTAGCGCCTGACCTTCACCTTCAACCCGTTCGGTTTGCCGTCGACAAACGTGCCGGGCAATTCCATGTCCTCGCCTTTGGCCAGGCCCACCGCTTCCAGCGCCGCCATCTGGCCGGCGACGCCGTCCGGGAACAGCTTCTGCTGGCGCATGTCGGTTTCATACACGTCGACCGGCCATTTCACGGGGTCCAGGCACATCGTGCCCTTCTTGTCGAAGTACTGGGTGACCGTGATGCCGAAGTTCTTTTCGTTGGCGGCGGTCTTGCTGTTACAGGCGGACAGCGACGCGGCCAACGTCACGCCGAGGACGAGGGAGAGAGTGGTCCTGTTCATGTTTCAGTCCAGCCGCTTGAGCCGCTGGCCCAGGATGCCCCAGCGGCAATCGACGCCGTCCAGCTGCGCGCACAGCGCCCAGCCGGTACCGATTTTCTCGACGGTGACACTGGTCTCGATTTCCCTGGCCAGCTTCTCGGCCCAGCCGCGCGCGGCCCCCTGGCCCTTGAACAATTCCTTGCCTTCGTAGATGACGGTGGCGTCGAATACGGGCATGGCGAATACGGTCATTGCTTCCTCTGGGGTTATGCGTAAAACGCTATCGTACCATTCGGGCGCCACGTGGTCCGCAGCGTCATTCGCCCTGCTGCTGCATCGCCTTCGTCAGCCCGCTCGGCCCGGCCGGCTTCTTCGGCTTCCACACCCACATCAGGCCGCGCACATAGCCGTCGCCTTTCACGCCCGTGTGGTCGAGGCCTTCCATCGTCCACGTCTGCAGGCCAAGACCCTGATAGTGACGGCCATCCAGCTGCTTCTGGAACGCGACGATGGGTTCGCGGAACGCGGGATATTCGATGCTGCCGTGCGAGATGAACATGCGTGCGGGGAGCGCCTTGTGGTCGCGGGCGTAGGCGGCGTCCAGCTTGCCCAGCGCGCCGTGGTCCCAGCCGGCCGCGGGACTGATGGCGATATGGCCCGCGAAGAATCCCGGCGCCTTGTACGCGGCCGCGATGGCGAACAGGCCGCCCAGCGAGCTGCCGGAAATGACGCGGTCCGTCTTCTCGGCACGGAAGCGGCTCTCGATCAGCGGCGCGACCTCCTTCGTGATGAAGTTGAGGAAGGCGTCGGCCCTGCCTGACTTCCCATCCCCGTCGGTCGCGGTGATCGTGTAGTCGCGGCGGCGCTCGACGTCGTAGTTGGCGCCTGCCGGATACGACAGGCCGACCATGATGAATTCCGGGACCTGGTTATCGTAGATCAGGTTGCCGTAGGTGGCCGTCAGCAGCGGCGTGTCCCAGTAGGCGTCGAGGTAGTACAGCACGGGGTAGCGCTTTTGCGGGTGCGACGCGTAGCTCGATGGCAGTACCACGACCAGTTCGTGGGTGCGGCCCGTGGATTGCGATTGCACGGGGATGATCTGCGTGTTTTCCAGGACGAAATGGCGTTCGCCTGACTGGGTGGCGGGTTGCTGTGCCCAGGCGGGGACGGTGAGGCTCAGCGCAAAGGTGCAGGCTGCCAGCAGTGTTTTCATCGGTGTCTCCTTTGTTGTTATAGGGATCACAGGATGATAGCGCTATCTCAGTGTTTTGGGGTATGTACGGAACTGGAAGGATCATGCCCTCTGTGCGACAACATTTCCTGCAAGTCGTTATATTCGTGCCAACACCTGTCCCGGGAGGGCTGCCGGATACCCGACAGCCACGTCCGACGAGGGCGTGATCGCATCGACTCGACCTGGAATAGACATGAATGCTTCCGATTACACATTCCGGCTGCGCCGGCCTGTCCAGGCGCTGTTGCTGGCGCTGGCTACGGGTGCCGTCCAGGCCGGACCAGCCGCCCCATCCGCCGGCCCGTCCGATGACACGACGGCGGCGCCCGCAACAGCTCAGGACCGGGATCCGCTGGGCGAACCGGCCGCCGCATCGCCGACCCCACCAGGACCGCTGCTCAAGGAAGATGCGCGCCCCTACAAGAGCTATGGAGCGGCCGCGCTGGAAATCATCGGCTTCCAGGTCGCACTGAACCGCATCGACCACGCCTTCGTGACGCCGGACGACTATCGCGTCAGCATGGGTTCGATCCGTCGCAATCTACGCAGCAGTTGGGTGGAAGACCGCGACCCCTTCGCAATCAACCAGCTGGGCCACCCGTACCAGGGTTCGGTCTATTTCAATCTCGCGCGCAGCAACGGGCTGACGTTCTGGGAATCGCTCGGTTATGCCTTCGCCGGGAGCGCGGTATGGGAAATCGCCGGCGAGACGACGCCACCTTCGCGCAACGACCAGATCACGACCAGCTTCGGCGGCAGCTTCCTCGGCGAAGCCCTGTACCGGATGGCGAGCCTGGTGCTGGACGGGGGCGACGGATCGACGCCGCTATTGCGCGAGACCGGCGCGGCAGTGGTGTCGCCGGGGCTGGGCTATAACCGCCAGCGCGGGCTGAGCCGGCGTGCAGCCTCGCTGTGGGCCGGCGCCACGCCGGCCATGTTCGGGCGCCTGCAGCTGGGGGCCAGCAACCCGTCGAGCAGCAACGTCGGCCCTTCGCTGGCAACCAGGCGCAGGGAAGTGGCGGCCGATTTCGCGCTCGAGTATGGCTTGCCGGGCAAGGAGGGCTATACCTACCACAAGCCTTTTGACTACTTCCTGTTCAGCGCCCGCGTGTCGAACGTAAACGGCCTCGAAAGCCTGACCTCGCGCGGCCTGCTGTTCGGCGCGCCGTACTCGCCCGGCCACAACCTGCGTGGCATCGCCGGGCTGTACGGCAGCTATGACTACCTGTCGCCGCAGCTGTTCCGGATCGCGAGCACCAGCCTGTCCTTGGGCAGCAACGTGCAATGGTGGCTGGCCGAAGGGCTCGCGCTGCAAGGCCATTTATCGGCCGGCGTCGGCTATACCTCGACCGGGACGATCCGCCCCAGCTCGGGCGGGCAATACAACTACGGTTTCGCGCCGCAGAGCGCGCTTGGCCTGCGACTGATTCTCGGCGACAGGCTGGCGCTCGACCTGGGCGCGCGCGCCTACTTCGACGGTAAGGTCGCCAGCCCCGAAACAGGCGGTACCGACCGGGTGCTGCGCGGGGACGCCGCGCTGACCTACAGGGTGCACGGCCCGCACGCGCTCACGCTCAAGTACCTCACCTCGCGCCGCCGCTTTTCGTTCCCGAACGTACTGGAAACGCAGCAGCGATATGATTCGGTCGGGCTTTATTACAGCTACCAGCCGTCGCACGCCATGGGGGCGGTGCAGTGGTGAACCGGTCGTCTTGCGGATGAACCGCCCCGACATCACGCCTCGACGTGCCCGACATCCGACTGACCGGCCACCGCCTGCATGCCATGCACATGCACCCGATTACGCCCGGCCCGCTTGGCCGCATACAATCCGGCATCGGCCCGCTCGATGACCTCGCCGATGTCCTCCGCCGGCAAGTGCTCCGCCACGCCGAACGAGGCGGTGACGGTCAGGCCGGCGGGCCATGCCTGCACGCCCATGTGTTCCCGCAATTTTTCCGCAAGCGTCATGGCCTGCTGCGCGGTAGTGTTCATGCAAACGATCAGGAATTCTTCGCCGCCCCAGCGCGCCACGCGGTCCGCGGAACGCACTGTCGAGGCGATCATTTGCGCAAAATTCTTCAGCACGATGTCGCCGACCGCATGGCCATGCGTGTCATTGATGCGTTTGAAATGATCGATATCGGTGAAGATGATCGACATCGGCCCGGGCCGCAGGGCGTCGGGGCTCATCAGGAAGGCGCGCAGGCCTTCGCGGTTCAATACCCGCGTCAGCGAATCGACGTGCGCCTGGCCGGCCAGTTCCGACGCTTCCAGTCGCAGCGCCCTGTTCAATTCCCGCGCCCGGCTGAGTTGCGCGTTACTCCTGTCGAGCTGGCTGTGCAGCCGGACGGCGACCGTCAGCGGCCAGACGATCCACAACAGCACCAGCACCGTCAGCAGTTGCGTCAGCGTGATCCATTTGCCGTGCAAACGCAGCGTCTTCAAGGTAATCTCATGCGAGCCCGCGTCCAATGCCACACCGGTCAAAAGGTCGAAAGCGACCACGTTGTCGTAGCGGACGCCGGTCTTTTCGAGCGGCAGCGCAAACTTGTCCTTCCACCAGGACGCGATATAGAACAGGTTCAGGGGAATACGGAGCGTCCCGTGCTCCGGCACCTTGAGCACCTGCACTTCACTGAATTTGTTCGTCAAGAAATCGGATGGCTGCGACAGGCCCTCTTCGAAATCGATGAGGTTCACGCGGAGCAGGTGCGGACTTGGCCCGGCATAGGCCAGATCGAGCGACAGGCTGTCGAAACGGGTGAGATCCATGCCGCGCACGCCTGATCCGAGGAACAGGCGCAGGCGACAATATGGCCACGTGGCCTGCTTGACCAGGTTGCAGGACAGGCGCAGGGCCGAGCCATCATGGTGGAGACGCGCAACCGATGCGCCGCTGTTCTCGCGGTCATCCCCGGCCGCGGCCCCGACCAGGTTGCCGCCATTGAATTCGACCACGCGTTCCATGCCGAAGCGCTGCCACACCAGGGACAGGATCGTCACCGCCAGGAGCACGACGAAGCCGTTGCGAAACCGCGTCAGCGCGCTCCGCAGGGATTGCTCGTTGGTCATCAGCATCATTGCCGGAGAAGACTAAAAATTGCATTTTGGAAAAATCAAGTTGCCCAGTATATCCCTTGTGAAATCTGGTAGCAATTGTGGCGATGCTGAACCTCTCACACTGTTGCAAACAAGTTGTCGGGTGTGCCAAAGCCGGTAACCGATGACGCAGGCGCCATCGGTCCCGTCGCGCATCAGGCGTCCCTGCCCATCTCTTCCCCGAGCTCGCGCCCGCGCGCAGCCGCCGCCTTCATCGCCTCGACGATCGCCTGCTTGACGCCCGCCGCTTCCATGCTCGTGATGGCCGCATGGGTGGTGCCGCCTTTCGACGTCACGCGCTGGCGCAGCACGTCGACCGGTTCGTCCGACTGTGCCGCCAGCTGGGCCGCTCCCGTGAACGTGGCCAGCGCGAGCGCCTTGCCCTGCTCCGCCGACAGGCCCATCTCGGCCGCCGCCTGCTGCATCGCTTCGAGGAAGTAGAACACGTACGCGGGGCCGCTGCCCGAGACTGCCGTCACCGGATCGATCAGGCTTTCTTCATCCAGCCAGACGGTCTGGCCGACCGCGCGCATGATGCTGTCGGCGGCGTCCTTCTGCGCGGCGCCGACGCCGGCCATCGCCACCATGCCCGTGATGCCCTGCCCGATCAGTGCCGGTGTGTTCGGCATCGTGCGCACGATGGCGCCGTAGCCGCCGAGCCAGCGCGACAGGTCCGCGCCGCGGATGCCGGCCGCGATCGACAGCAGCAGCGGCTTGTTCGCCAGTTGCGATTGCAGCCCAGTTTTCAAATGAACGGTGACGTCCCGCATCTGCTGCGGCTTCACGGCCAAAACGATGACGTCGCTGGCGGCGACGGCCGCACCGATGTCCGGCGACGTCGTCACGCCGTATTGCGTGCGCAGGCGCTCCAGTGCGTCGGCGTTCGGATCGACGACGTGGATGTCCGCGGCCTGCGCGACCTTGCCGGCCAGGCCGGCGATGAGGGCGGTGGCCATGTTGCCGCCGCCGATGAAACTGATCTTCAT
>Ga0068855_100008890_pt1 | contig 12144 bp, 10 predicted proteins | sample KBSCornC52_FD_66592 | JGI IMG/M metagenome (GOLD analysis project Ga0068855, IMG submission 66592) | Corn rhizosphere microbial communities from Kellogg Biological Station, Michigan, USA - KBS Corn C5-2 | ecosystem: Host-associated > Plants > Roots > Rhizosphere > Soil ...
AGACGCTCCGCCCAGTCGCTCGGGCGGAAGGCGCGCCCGTCCAGGGTCTGGCCCTGGATGAAGAATTGACGGGGTTGAGCCGGCGGGTTCATCGAGATCGGTGAGGCGGGGAACCTCGTATTGTGCCCTGCGCTGCTGCATCGCACCAATCTTGTGGGTTACGAAGCGGGTTCATGCCCGTGCAATCTGCCGGCCTTTAGAATGTTTCTCCCCTTGGCCGGCATCCGCGGGAGCGTACGCAACCCGACTGCCGGCCATTCGTCCCTCTGAACCCGACAGGAGCCATCCGAGATGACCCAACCCGCCGCCATGCCCCATGTGATGAACACCTACGGCCGCCTGCCGTTCGCGTTGTCGCACGGCCGAGGCAGCCGAGTCTGGGACACGGACGGCCGCGAGTACCTGGACGCGCTCGGCGGCATCGCCGTCAACACGCTGGGCCATGCGCATCCGCAGCTGGTGGCGGCCATCGCCGACCAGGCCGGCAAGCTGATCCACACGTCCAACTACTACCAGGTGCCGCTGCAGGAGACGCTGGCCGCGATGCTGTGCGAACGCTCGGGCCTGTCGGCCGCGTTCTTCTGCTCCACCGGGCTGGAGGCCAACGAGGCGGCGATCAAGATCGCGCGCAAGTTCGGCCACGACAAGGGCGTCGCACGGCCCGAGATCATCGTGTGCGAGCGCGCCTTCCACGGCCGCTCGCTGGCCACGCTGTCGGCCACCGGCAATCCGAAGATCCAGGCCGGCTTCGGCCCGCTGGTCGAAGGTTTCGTGCGCGTCCCGTTCAACGACGCGGCCGCGGTGCGCGAGAAGGCGAAGTCCCATCCCGACGTCGTCGCCGTGATGCTCGAGCCCGTGCAGGGCGAAGGCGGCATCAACCCGGCGCGGAGCGAGTACCTGCGCGAGCTGCGCGCGATCTGCGACGAGCACGGCTGGCTGCTGATGCTCGACGAGGTGCAGTGCGGCGTCGCGCGCACCGGCAAGTGGTTCGCCTACCAGTGGGCCGGCATCCAGCCCGACGTGATGAGCCTGGCCAAGGGCCTGGGCTCGGGCGTGCCCGTGGGCGCGCTGCTGGCGGGCCCGCGCGCCAAGGACGTGTTCGGCCCCGGCAACCACGGCAGCACCTTCGGCGGCAACCCGCTCGCGATGCGCGCGGCCATCGAGACGATCAAGGTGATCGATGCCGACGGCCTGATGAACAACGCCCAGGTCGTCGGCGAGCACCTGCGCGGCGCGCTCAGGCGCGAGCTGGGCGGCCTGCCCGGGGTGGTCGACGTGCGCGGCGAGGGCCTGATGATCGGCGTCGAGCTTGCCAAGCCCTGCGGCGTGATCCTCACCCGCGCCGCCGAGGCGGGCCTGCTCCTGAGCGTGACGGCCGACACCGTGATCCGCATCGTGCCGCCGTTGATCTTCACCGTGGCCGAGGCCGACGAGGTGGTGGCCCGGCTGGCCCCGCTGGTCAAGGCATTCCTGGCGGAACAGGCATGAAACCGGGCGACACCCTCATGAAGCACTACCTGCAGTTCAAGGACTTGCGCGCCGAGGAATACGCCTACCTGTTCGAGCGCACCCGCGAGATCAAGAAGCGCTTCAAGAACTACGAGAAGTACCAGCCGCTGGTGGACCGCACGCTGGCGATGATCTTCGAGAAGGCCTCCACGCGCACGCGCGTCAGCTTCGAAGCGGGCATGTACCAGATGGGCGGCTCGGTGGTGAACCTGACCACGGGCGACAGCCAGCTGGGACGCGCCGAGCCGATCGAGGATTCGGCGCGCGTCATCAGCCGCATGGTCGACATCGTGATGATCCGCACCTTCGAGCAGACGAAGATCGAGCGCTTCGCGGCGCATTCGCGCGTGCCGGTCATCAATGGCCTGACCAACGAGTTCCACCCGTGCCAGATCGTGGCCGACCTGTTCACCTTCATCGAGTACCGCGGCGCCATCGCCGGCAAGACGGTGGCGTGGGTGGGCGACGGCAACAACATGGCCAACACCTGGGCGCAGGCCGCGGACATCCTGGGCTTCACGCTGCACGTGAGCACGCCCAGCGGCTACGAGCTGGACTTCGACGTGGCCGGCGTGAAGAACCGCGCCTGCGTCAGGCTGTTCGACAACCCGCTGGACGCCTGCCGCGGCGCTGACCTCGTCACCACCGACGTGTGGACGAGCATGGGCTACGAGGCCGAGAACGAGCGCCGCCTCGTCGACTTCGCCAAGTGGCGCGTCGACCCCGGGATGATGGCCGTCGCCAGGGCCGACGCGCTGTTCATGCACTGCCTGCCCGCTCACCGCGGCGAGGAGGTGACCGCCGAGGTCATCGACGGCCCGCAGTCGGTGGTGTGGGACGAGGCGGAGAACCGCATGCACGTGCAGAAGGCGCTGATGGAGTACCTCCTCCTCGGGCGCATCGGATGACGTCGGCGATGCCGCGTCCGGAGGGGTCTGGCCTCTCCTGAGTCCGCGCCACGTCCTCGGCGACCGAGGACCGGCTGATCGCGGACGGAGGACAGGCCTGACCTCGATCGTCAACGCGGGATCGGGGTCGGGCCTGTCGCCGGATCGCGGCAACGTCATCGCCTTGATCGGCACGGACGGCGCGATCCGTGGAAAGGCCAGACCCCTGCGGGGGGCGTCACGCCGCGTCCACGAGCGCGCGCAGCCGTTCGTCGCGGATCTGCAGCACCTCGAACAGGCCGAGCGCCTTCAGTGCCGGCACGTCGCGCGCGATCTCGCGGGACGCCTGCGCGCGCTCCTCCGCGCTCGTATGCGCGTCCGTCCACGCGCGCGCGTTCGCGAGGAAGGCCGCGACGGTGCCCTTGCGGATGGTCAGGCCCTGGAACTGGCCGTGGTTCACGTCGTCGGGGAGGATCTGGTCGGCGCGCATGGGGAGTCCTTTCGTGGATCGAGTGGGTGACAGGTCTTCACTCTAGGCCGCCATTCATGGCCCGGCTGCGGCAAACTTGTCGACCAATACCGCAAAACCGCCATGCGCACTGCCAAGATCGCTGACGCCCCCAACGCCGCCAGCCCCGCCGCGTCGTTCGAGGACGCCCTCGCCCGCCTGCGCCGGGGCGACGGCCCGGGGCTCGTCGCGCGCGCCGGCATCGAGCGCACGCGCCGCGTCACGCCGCCGCATCGCCACCCGGAAGGCCAGTTGTTCGGCGCGACGCGCGGCGTGCTGACCGTGGGCACCGACGCCGGCCTGTGGGTGGTGCCGGCCAGCCACGCCGTGTGGGTGCCGCCGCACCAGCGCCACTCCCTGCGCTCGCACGGGCCCTTCGACGGCTGCAGCGTCTATGTCGCCGAGGCGGCGTGCGCCGACCTGCCCGGCGCGGCTTGCGCCATCCGCTGCAGCGCCCTGCTGCGCGCGGCGATCGCGCGCGCCGCGACCTGGACGGGCCCCGTCGATGACGCCCCGCGGCGCCGCATCGCCGGCGTGATCCTGGACGAGCTGCGCGCCGCGCCGCGCGATTCGCCGGGCCTTCCGCTGCCCACCGACGCACGCCTGATGAAGATCGCGCGCGCCCTGCTGGACGACCTGTCCGATGCGCGCGGCCTGCAGGCCTGGGCGGCCCACGGCGCGCTGTCGGCGCGCACGCTGTCGCGCCGCTGGCTGGACGAGACGGGCGCCACCTTCGCCGACTGGCGCCAGCGCGCGCGCCTGATGCGCGCGATCGAGCTGCTGGCGGCCGGCACGGCCGTGACGACCATCGCGCTTTCGCTGGGCTACGACAACGTGAGCGCGTTCATCGCGATGTTCCGGCGCGCGCACGGCGTCACGCCCGCCCGCTACCTTGCTACACGCGGCTGATCCGGAGACCGGCGGCTGGACGCCTCGCCACCGCAGGCCTCAACGCGCCTGGCGATTGTCCGCCAGCATGTTGCAGAACAGCGCGCCCTGCTCGATCGCGTCGTCCAGCGCCACGTGCGAGTGCGGCAGGTCGTCGAACCAGTGCCGGGGCATGCGCTGCTTGGTCGACGCGCGGTAGTCGGTACGCAGCTGCGCCATCGCGAAGGTCTTCATGTCCAGGGCCGAATGGCTGAACGGGCTGCGTCCGGCAAAGCGCATCAGGTACCAGTAGACGAACAGGAAGTCAAAGCCCGCGGGATAGGCGACGAACACCGGCTTGCCTTCGAGCGCCTCGATCCAGGCGACGTAGCGCGTCATCACGGCCTGCGGCGCCTGCAGGTCGCTGCGGCACGCGGCCCAGGCCTGGGGTTGCGTCGCCCACCACGCCGCGGTCGCCGGATGCGCGGACGCACCGGGCAGCGTCTCGAGGTTGGCCGTGAACGTGGACAGCAGGCGCTTGTCCGCGGTGTAGGCCGCGGACCCCAGGCTCAGCATCGAGTGCGGTCCGGGAATCGGCCCGTCGGTCTCGACATCGGTGCTGATGTAGATCTCGCTCATGGCGCCTTCATTCTAGGTGTGGCGACCACTCCGAACTAACCCCTAGCCACCACGGACGGGCACAGCGAATGCCATCAGCGTCCCGCGGAAGAGCTCGGTTCGCGGGCTCCGAATAACGAAGGATCTGCCATGTCCAAAGCCCCCGGCTCCGTCACGAGCTCCGATCACTCCTGGATGAAACTGTATGCGGCCGTCGCTTGCCTTCCGCTCGCGCTGGCGGCCTGTGGCGGTGGCGGAGGCGGGGGGTCGCCCGCGCCGCCGCAGTCGCCGCCGCCCTCGCCTTCGCCGGCCCCCGCCCCGGGACCCGCCATCACGGTGACGCCCTCGAGCACCACCACCGTGCAAGGCGGCCCCGCCATCACGCTCGTGGCCGCCGTCACCGGCAGCACCGACACGCCCACGTGGACGCTCACCGGCCCGGGCACGCTCAGCGCGGCAAGCGGTACAACGATCACTTACACGCCGCCGGCCAACGGCTCGATCACTGCAAACACGACGGTAACTATTGCCGCCGCACTGACAGGCGCCACCACGCAGACCGTGACGCTGACCGTCACGGTCACCGCGCTCGCCGGCCAGAACTGGACGAACGCCACGACCTCGCCGATCGGCAACCTGCTGGGCGTCGACTTCGCCGACAGCCGCTTCGTGGCCGTGTCCGACCAGGGCGCCGCACTCGCGAGCACCGACGGCGCTGCCTGGACAGCCGTGCCGCTGCTCACGTCGAACGTGTCGACCGACCACTTCAAGGCCTACGCCATCGGCCACCTCAACACCACGATGGTGGCGGTGGGCTCGGTCTCGCCGACGCCCTACACGTCGTCCAGCGGCGCCGCCGCCTGGAGCACCAACGGCACGACGTGGACGATGGGCGCGCTGCCCGCGGGTTCGACGCCGCTGCACGGCGTGATCGCCGGCAACCGCCTGGTCGGCCTCGGCGAGGGCGGCCACTTGTACAGCAGCACCGACGGCAAGTCGTGGTCGGCGCTCACCACCATCGCCAGCGTCGGCACGCTGAACGCAGGCGCGTACGGCAACAACCGGTACGTGGCGGTGGGCGACAAGGGCTACATCGCAGCCAGCGGCGACAGCGTCGCGTGGCTCGCGGGCCAGGTGGTCGTCGTGGGCGGTGCGCCGATCAACCTGCATGGCGTCGCCTGGACGGGCACGATGTTCGTCGCGGTCGGCGACAACGGCCTGATCACCACCAGCAAGGACGGCTCGGCCTGGACGGCACCGGCCACCTCCGCGGTCGCGGGCCCGCTGCGCTCCGTGTCGGCCTCGACCGGCGGCGAGATCGTGATCGTCGGCGACAACGGCATCGAGACCAGCGAGGACGGCGTGCACTGGACGTCGCGCGATCCGTCGGGTGCCGCGGCGCTCGATGGCGTGACCTTCGCGAGCGGCAAGTTCGTGGCGGTGGGCGCCAACAGCGTCATCAAGACGTCGTCGGGCAGCTGAGATCGTCGACCCTCAGCGGGCCGCGGGCCCGTCGACGCCGGCCGCACCCGCGGCCGGCGTTTCCATGTCCGCGTCCGTCAGCGTGCGCAGGAAGGCGACGATGTCATCGATCTCGTGGTCGTCCAGGCGCGGGCGGCCGTCGGGCAGCGGCGCGAACGGGACGTCGCGGTTCACGTGCGCCGCGGCATCCGCGGGCAGGTCGTCGTAGCGGCGCACGCTGCCGTCGGCGTTGCGCCCGTACCAGCGCGCGGGGTCGGTGTCGCGCGTGGCATAGAACGCGACGGCGTCGCGCAGCGAATGCAGCGCGCCGTTGTGGAAGAAGCTCGCGCGCAGTGCCACGTTGCGCAGCGTGGGCGCGCGGAAGCGCCCGCACAGGCTGGCATCGGCGGGCAGGCCGGTGCGGCCCGAGCGGCACAGGCCCAGGTCCGCGGCGTCGCCGCGCGCGAGCGACGCCACGGGCTGCGACGCCGACGTCGACGCGGTGGCCAGTGGCGGCAGATCCGCGCGGCGCGGCACGCCCAGCGCGATGAAGCCGGCGTCGGTGAACAGCGGCGCGCGGCCGTTCGCGCCGCGCCGGCTCGGGTGGCATGTGTCGCAGTTGCCCTTGTCCGGATCGCGGTACAGCGCGAGGCCGCGCAACTGTGCCGCCGTGAGCGTGGCGCGACCCGCCAGCCAGCGGTCGTAGCGGCTGTCGAATGGCGCGAACTCGGGCGCCTGCTCGAACACCTCCAAGGCGAGCGCCACCCAGGCGACGACGCGCTGCGGATCGGCGAAGACGTCGCCACGCGGCGGGCTGAAGGCGGCGCGGAACCGGGCGGCGTACGGCGCCGCGGCCACGCGACGCGCCAGCCCCACGGCATCGGCGTTGGCCATCTCGCGCGCGTCGAACAGGGGCAGCAACGCCTGCTCGCGCGCGGTGTCGGCACGGCCGTCCCAGGTGAAGCCGCCGGTGGGGCCGCCGTCGGCACCGTGGGTCTCCTCGTCGTCGGTCGTGTGCTCCGTGAAGCGGCCGGCGAACTGCGCGTAGCGCAGCGACGGGATCGCGCGCGTGCCGTCGTGGTCGGGGTCGTCGTCGCGGAACGGACTGGCCGTGCGCAGGCCCGGGCCGAAGCCTGCGACGGGATCGTGGCAGGTGGCGCACGACACGCGCCCGCTGGCCGACAGGCCGGGATCGCTGAACATCGCGCGACCGAGCGCCGTCAGCTGCTCGACGCTCGGCCGAGCGCCGTACGCACGCGGCTGCGGCGCGGCGGGGCCCGGGGCGGCCGCGGCCAGCGCGGCGCCGGCCAGCAGCGCCGCGACGCCGGTCGCCCGCACGCGCCGCATCATGGAGAGCCTCGCCCTCAGTGGGCGCGCAGCTCGAGCGCCGCAGTGAGATCGCCCATCGCCGGCAGGCCGTTGGCCTCCAGCGACGCGTCGCGCAGCTGGAGCCCCGGCAGCACCGGCAGCGACCAGCGATGCGTGATGAAGCGCGCGATGGAGCCGGTGTCGTAGGTCGTGTGGTCGACGAAGCCGCGGCGTGCGAACGGCGACACGATGACCGCCGGGATGCGCGTGCCCGGCCCCACCAGGTCGCCCCGGGGCGGCGCCACCTCGTCCCACTGGCCGCCGTTCTCGTCGTAGGTCACCACCACCAGCATGTGCGACCACTGCGGGCTGGCCTGCAGCCTGGCGAGGGTATCGGCCAGGTGCGCGTCGCCCTCGGCCAGGCTGGCGTAGCCCGGATGCTCGTTGTTCTTGCCGATGGGCTTGTAGAAGACGACGGGCGGGAGCTTGCCGGCGGCCGCGTCGGCCACGAGGTCGTCGTAGTCCTTCAGGTGCGCGGCACGCTCGGCGGCGTGCGTCTTCGGGTCGAACGCCGCGTAGTAGTTGAACGGCTGGTGGTGTGCCTGGAAGTCGCCCGAGGCGTCGTCGTAGACCTTGGTGCGGTCGGCCAGCGCCGCGTTCCAGCCGCCGGAATACCACGTCCACGCGATGCCCTTGCCGGTGAGCAGGTCGCCGATGGTGGTGAGGGTCTGCGGCGGCAGCGTGGTGGGCTCGGCCGAGGTGGCGTACTGGCCCGCGGTGTCGTCGGGTGCCGGCGGGTTGTAGCTGGGCTGGTACGGCGGCTGCATCGTGTTGACGCTGTGGAAGGTGCCGTCGCCCAGGTAGTCCTTGGGCGTGAGGTTGCCGCTCTTCTTGAACACCGGCGGCCCCATGAGCGCGGAGGCCGGCGAGTTGTCGGCCAGCGCGAGCTCCGGCAGGTACTTGCCGGCCGCATCCGTCTTGAGGACGGTGATCGACGGGTGCGCGGGCGCGGTGTCGGCGTCCGGGTACACGGGCATGCAGGCGCAGACCAGGTACTGGTGGTTCAGGTAGGAACCGCCGAACGCCCCCTGGAAGAAGCGGTCGGCCAGCGTGTACTCGCGCGCCACCTTCCACATCGCCGTGCGGCTGCCGTCGAACCAGCCCATCACCACGCCGCCGGAGTCGCCCCAGGCGGCGAACTTGTCGTTCAGGCCGCCGTCGATCTGCATCTGGTTCTCGTAGTAGCGGTGGGACAGGTCGCGCGTGATGATCGTGTTGGGCAGCGCCGGCGCGCCCCAGGCCGGCGCCGGTGCGTCGATCTGGAACGGCGCGTTGGGCCACACATTGGTGGTCTGCGCCTGGGTCACCGTCAACGGCTGGCCGGCGGCGGTCAGGCCGCCCCAGGCCGGCGGCAGCTTGGCCAGCACGGTGCCGTCGCGGTCCTTCTGCGGCGCGAACGCGGGTGCGCCCTTCTTCTTCGCGTCGCGGGCCGCCGGCAAGCCGGTGGCGCCGGGGAAGTTGGCGAACAGGTTGTTGAAGCTGCGGTTCTCGGCGTAGATGACCACCAGCGTCTCGATGCGCTCGAGCGAGAGGCGGCTGGCCAGCGCGGCGGCGAGGTCGTCCTTCTTGCCGGTGCTGGCCACGACACTGGCGATGCGCTCGGTCGCCGACGCGCGTTCGGCCTCCAGCCTCAGACGGACTTCGTCCCTGGACAGGCCGTCCCTGGCCGGATCGGACAGGCCAAGGCGCGCTTTCATCTTCGCGGCGGCAGTCGCCGTCGACGTATCGCTGCCGGATTCCTCGATGAGGGCCTGCAACTCGGAAGACAGCGAGTCGACGTCCATCGCATCGGGCTCGACCTCCTCGGGGCGCCGGAACACGAGCGGGCACGTCACGGCCACCTTCGTCGTCGTGGCCGTGTCGACCAGGAATGAGCCTTTTCCGATTTCGGCCACCACGACTCCGGGACCACCGGACAGCTTGAACTTGCCCTCCTTGTCCGAGAACACCGACGCCTCGTTGCCGTCGCAGCGCGCGTTGTGGTTGCGGTCCACGCAGACCCTGGCATGCGCGTACACCTTGCCGTCCACGCCCCGCACGACCCCCGTGGTGGGCGCCTTGGCGAGGGCCGGCGCGACCGCGGCGGCGAAGAAGGCCGCTGCGAGCGCGGACGTCAGGGGGTGGAGGCTCAAGTGTCGGTGCATGTCGGTTCTCGTGGCCTGGAGTGGAGGATGCGCGGCGGCGCGGGTCGAGGCGGATTCTCGCCGTGAATTCGTACGCGACAGGAGCAAGGCGTCACCGGATGCGGGGTTTCCACCGTCCCTTGGACGCGGGTGGGCTTGCGTAATCCCGTACGGGTGCTGTCAGGGAGTGCTGGCAACATGGCCGCCGCAAAGTGATGAATCGAGAGATGACCAAGATCGCGGTCGTGACCGACCTGCACGCCAACCGGGAAGCCGTCGAAGCCGTCTTCGCACACGCCCGCGCGCAAGGCGCCACGGAATGGGCATTCCTGGGCGATTTCGTCGGGTATGGCGCCGACCCGGCGTGGGTGGTCGACCAGGTGCGCGAGATGGTGGAGGCCGGCGCCGTGGCCGTCTGCGGCAACCACGACGAGGCCGCCGTCATCGGCAGCACGCCGCAGATGCGCCCCGAGGCGCGCATGGTCATCGACTGGACGCGGGCGCAGCTCGACCCGACCCAGCTCGACTTCCTCGCCGCCCTGCCGTTCCAGGTGCAGCGCGACGACGTGCTGTACGTTCACGCCAACGCGTTCGCGCCCAGCCAGTGGGAATACGTGCAGGGCCGCGCCGACGCGGTGCGCTCGATCCACGCCACGTCCTGTCACTACACCTTCTGCGGCCATGTGCACGAGCCGCGGCTGTACCACCTGGGCGCCACCGGCAAGGCGGGCGACTTCTCGCCCACGCCCGAGGTCGCCATCCCCCTGCCCGGCTACCGCCAGTGGCTCGTGATCCCCGGCTCCGCCGGCCAGCCGCGCGATGGCAATCCCGCGGCCTGCTACGCGATCTTCGAGCCGGAGGCGCAACGGATCACGTATCACCGTGTACCCTACGACCACGAGAGCGCCGCAGCGAAGATCCGCGCGGCAGGCTTGCCCGAGCGGCTGGCGGCGCGTCTCGCCGAGGGGGTCTAATGGACAAACCGAAGCCCAAGGCGCCCGTGCAGTCCGGCACGGCGCGCTCCAGCGGCGCGTTCGATTCGGGCGCCGGCAGCCGCATGAAGCGCGCCGGCGACTGGAAGTACGACATCGGCAGCATGGGCCCGCCGTTGGAGCGCGGCGCGATCGTCGACGGCTTCGTGCTGGAAAAGCGGCTGCACCAGGGCGGCATGGCCAGCATGTGGCGCGTGAGCCGCGTCGACGCCGAGGGCAAGCCGACCGCGGTGGAGGGCGAGCCGCCGCTGATCATGAAGGTGCCGCGCATCAAGGGCGGCGAGGATCCCGCCACGATCGTCGGCTACGAGGTCGAGCAGATGATCATGCCGGCGCTGACCGGCCACCACGTGCCCAAGTACATCGCGCGCGGCGACTTCACACGCCAGCCCTTCATCGTGATGGAGCACATCGCGGGCGACACGCTGCGCCCGCGGCTCGAGGAGGCGCCGCTGGCGCTCGACGAGATCGCCGAGATCGGCGTCAAGGTGGCCAACGCGCTGCACGACCTGCACCGCCAGCACGTGGTGCACCTGGACGTCAAGCCCAGCAACATCATGATCCGCCCCGACGGCGCGGCCGTGCTGGTGGACTACGGCCTGTCGCGCCACGAGCACCTGCCCGACCTGCTGGAAGAGGAGTTCTCGCTGCCCATGGGCACCGGGCCCTACATGTCGCCCGAGCAGGTGCAGTTCATCCGCAACGACCCGCGCTCCGACCTGTTCGCGCTCGGCGTGATGCTGTACCACTTCACCACCGGCGAGCGCCCGTTCGGCGCGCCGACCTCGGTGCGCGGCCTGCGCAAGCGCCTGTGGATCGACCCGGTGCCGCCGCGCGCGCTGCGCAAGGACTGCCCGCCCTGGCTGCAGGAGGTGATCCTGAAGTGCCTGGAAGTGCAACCGGACAAGCGCTACCAGACCGCGGCGCAGCTGGCGCTGGACCTGCAGCAGCCCGACCAGATCGTGCTGACGCGGCGCGCCGAACGCATGGTGCGCTCGAGCCAGTGGACGCGACTGAAGCGCTGGTTCTTCGCACTCGGCGCCGAGCCCGCGGAGGCCGCGGCGCCATCGGCCACCGAGGTGCTCAATCGCAGCAACATCATCATGGCCGCGGTCGACGTCGACAACGCGTCGCCGGAGCTGCTCGACCAGCTGCGCGAGACGGTGCGCCGCATCGTGCTCACCGAGCCCGGCGCGCGCCTGGCCTGCGTCAGCGTGATGCGCATCGCGCGCATCGGCACCGACGCGCTGACCGACCACACCGGCAAGAGCCTGCACGTCAAGCAGCTCGTCGGACTGAAGCACTGGGCGCGGCCGATCAGCAAGTCGCTCAACCTCGAGGACGGACGCCTCACCTTCCACGTGCTCGAGGCGCCCGACCCGGCCGATGCGCTGGTCGACTTCGCCAGGCGCAACCAGGTCGACCACATCGTGATGGGCGCGCGCGGCGTCTCGGCGCTGCGGCGCTACCTCGGCAGCGTCTCGTCCACGGTCGTCGCGGAATCGCTGTGCACCGTCACCGTGGTGCGGGCGAGCGCGCCCGATGCGGTGCCCGCCGAACCGGTGAAGCAGGCGACGCCGTCCGATGGCATCTCGTAGCCGCTTCGCCGCCGTGGTCGCGGCCTCGCTGTCGCTGGCGTCGTCCGCCCAGGCGATGGGCGGCGCCGACTGCCCGCCCGAGGACCTGGCGCCGGTCGACGCCTGGCTCGCGCAGCACCCGTGGCCCGCGGGCGCCACGGCGCCCGGCGCGATGGTCGCCGCGGCCTGCCAGCCGTGGCCGTCCGACAGGACCGTGCTGATCGTCGTGGCCGC
>Ga0068855_100008891_pt1 | contig 12143 bp, 6 predicted proteins | sample KBSCornC52_FD_66592 | JGI IMG/M metagenome (GOLD analysis project Ga0068855, IMG submission 66592) | Corn rhizosphere microbial communities from Kellogg Biological Station, Michigan, USA - KBS Corn C5-2 | ecosystem: Host-associated > Plants > Roots > Rhizosphere > Soil ...
TAACCAGTCTTCAAATTCCGGTTCATATGCATGTTGGGCCGCCATACGCCGGATCACGATCAGCGTGTACACAACTCCGACCAAGCCTACGATACCCCACACCGTCGCCGCGACCGTTTCCGTCCTCCATGGCGCGCGTACGAGCGCCGACACAAGCAGCGCGGCAGCGAAATGAACGACAGTCGGCGTTCCGAACGCTGCGCTTGCGTCAGCACCCTTTCGACGGGGAACGCTGCCGGCGATCAGCGTCATCACAACGAACTGCAATCCGATCAGCGCTCCCGAAGCGCCGCCAACGATAAGATAAAAGCTGTCCCATTCAGCTAGTTCGTGCATTTTGATATCAATTTATATTATTGCTGTTGATCACATTTGGAAAGTCAGAAGGCCAATTGGCAGCTTCCTAAATCTGCGTTGCCGAAAATAACTCCCGCAAAGATATTTGCTGCTCCGTCGGGGCTGAAGTTTGTCAGAGACACAAAAAAGGTCAGGAGCATAACGCTCCTGACCTTATTTTTTAACGAAACTGGTTTGTTGGACAATTAAAGGTCATCGTCATCTTCGATCTCGACATCGGGGCCAACGGAGTCGTCGTAGACCTCTTCCTCTTCGAGACTGAGGTCATCGAGCGTTTCCTCGGCTTCGTCGTAGCCTTCGTCGGTATCGACTCCGGGCACATCCGCGGGCAGCGGAAGATCGATGCCGCCGCGGATGTAATCACCCATTTCGTCAAATTCATCCTCCTCCTTGCGGTTCTCGGTCGCGTCGGGGGCCACCTTGACGTTCCGGTAATATTTCATACCGGTACCGGCAGGAATGAGCCGTCCCATGATGACGTTTTCCTTCAAACCACGGAGATAGTCGATGCGGCCCGAGATGGCCGCTTCGGTCAGCACACGGGTCGTTTCCTGGAAGCTTGCCGCCGAGATGAACGAATCGGTCGAAAGCGAAGCCTTTGTGATACCGAGCAATAACGGCTCGGCAACCGCGGGATGTCCTCCGGTTTCCCTGACGCGACGATTTTCGTCCTCGTACCGGAAACGGTCAACCTGTTCCTCAAGCAGGAACTCGGTGTCACCGACTTCCTTGATCTTGACCCAGCGCAGCATCTGGCGAACGATCGTCTCGATGTGCTTGTCGTTGATGTTCACGCCCTGCAGACGATAAACTTCCTGGATCTCGTTAACGAGATATTCCTGCAGGCGTTCCATACCGAGCACACGCAGGATGTCATGCGGGTTGAGCGGTCCGTCCATAAGCGGTTCGCCCGCCTTAACGTGATCGCCGTCCTGAACGTTGATGTGCGTGCCGCGCGGGATGTCGTATTCGCGTTGCTCGCCGCCATCGCCCGTGATGATGATCTTGCGTTTACCCTTTGAGATCGAACCAAGCTCGACCGATCCGTCGATCTCGGACATAACGGCTGTCTCGCCCGGACGCCTTGCTTCGAAAAGCTCGACGACACGCGGCAGACCGCCGACGATGTCCTTGGTCTTGGTCGTTTCACGCGGAATTTTCGCGATGGTGTCGCCCGCCTCGACCTCCTTTCCGTCCTCGACAAGCAGGTTTGCACGGATCGGCATCTGATAGGTTTTCAGCACCTTGTTCCCGTGGCGAATCTCGATACGCGGCTGATTTTTCTCATCCGAGTCCTTGACCACGAGGCGTTTCTGTCCTGTAACCTTATCGATGTCCTCTTCGACCGTCTTGCCTTCTTTGAGGTCCTGGAATTTAATTGTTCCCGAAACCTCGGTAAGAATGGCAAAGGTGAACGGATCCCATGTTGCGAGAACGTCGTCTTCCTTGACCTTTTGGCCTTCTTTTACGAGCACGTGTGCACCGTAAACGATCTGATAGCGTGCGACTTCGCGGCCGCGCTCGTCGAGAATACCGAGTTCGGACGGCTGTCGACGCATCGAGATCATCTGGCCCTCGCGGTTTTTGATGATCTTGAAATCGTCAAAATATTTGATGGTTCCATCCATCGCCGCTGTGTGCTTGGTTTCCTGTTCGAGCCGAGCCGTACCGCCGACGTGGAACGTACGCATCGTGAGCTGCGTTCCCGGTTCGCCGATCGACTGTGCGGCAATGACGCCGACAGCTTCGCCGATCTCGACGGTCCTGCCCGTTGCAAGGTTTCGGCCGTAGCATTTGACGCAGATGCCGCGACGGGCTTCGCACGTCAGCGGGCTTCGGATGCGGATACGCTGCAAGCCCGACAGCTGGATCTGGCTGGCGATGTCTTCGTCGATCTCGTCATTCGCCTTTACTATCACCGTTCCCTCAACCGGATCGACAATATCGTCAAGCGAAATGTAACCCACGATGCGGTCACGTAGCGATTCGACCTCTTCACCGTTTCGGATGATCGCCTCGGACCAGATACCGCGAAGTGTTCCGCAATCCTGTTCGGCGACGATCACGTCCTGTGCAACGTCGACCAGGCGGCGCGTCAGGTAACCCGAGTCGGCAGTTTTGAGAGCCGTATCGGCAAGACCCTTACGGGCACCGTGCGTCGAGATGAAGTATTGCAGCACGTCGAGACCCTCGCGGAAATTTGCGAGGATCGGGTTTTCGATGATCTCACCGGATGGTTTGGCCATAAGGCCGCGCATACCGGCAAGCTGACGGATCTGAGCTTCGGAACCGCGAGCACCCGAGTCGGCCATGACCAGGATCGGGTTCAATTCCTTACGTTCGGCTTCGCGGGTGTGCATCGCCTTGAACATTTCCTTGGCGACCTGATCGGTAACTTCGGACCAGATCGCGGTCACCTTGTTGGTGCGCTCAAGGTCGGTCATCGTCGCTTCTTCGTATTGTTTCTGAAGTTTTTCAACTTCCTTGAGAGCCTTGTCGATGATTCCCTTCTTGCTTGGCGGCGTCACCATATCGTCGATGCCGATCGATACACCCGCGCGCGTCGCATAAAGGAAGCCCATCGTCTTAAGGTCGTCGAGCAGCGCAACTGTCTGTTCGTGGCCAAGTTTGAGGTGGCAAAATGTCACCAGCGACTGCAAGCCTTTCTTCTTGAGCGTTCCGTTGATGTACGGCAAACCGTCACGAGTCAAACGCTCGTTAAGTATTACCCGTCCGGCGGTCGTCTCGATCACCTGACTGACCTTTTCGCGAACCGTAGCACGCATCACGTCCTGATTGTTGTGTTCGACGGTCAGGTCGATAAGATCGCCCTTCCAACGCAGCTTGATCTTGCTCTGCGTTTCGACAACTCCGGCATCGAGAGCGAGAAGGACGTCGTCGATCGAGTTAAACGCCTTGCCTTCGCCCTTGAGCTCGTCACGGCCAAGCGTCAGGTAATAGCAACCCAGCACGATGTCCTGCGACGGAACCGTGATCGGCTGGCCGCTTGCGGGCGAGAGCAGGTTGTTCGACGCAAGCATCAAAACGCTTGCTTCGATCTGGGCTTCGGCCGAAAGCGGGATATGGACCGCCATCTGGTCACCGTCGAAGTCCGCGTTGAACGCCGTACAAACGAGCGGGTGGATCTTGATGGCCTTACCTTCGACCAGAACAGGTTCGAACGCCTGAATACCCAGGCGGTGAAGCGTCGGAGCACGGTTCAAAAGGACCGGATGCTCGCGAATGACCTCTTCGAGAATGTCCCAAACGATGGGTTCCTGGCGTTCGACCATCTCGCGCGCCTGCTTGATCGTCGCAGCGTGCGCGTCCTTTTCAAGCTTGTTGTAAATGAACGGCTTGAACAGCTCAAGCGCCATTTTCTTCGGCAAACCGCACTGGTGAAGCTTAAGCTCCGGCCCGACCACGATGACCGAACGTCCCGAATAATCTACACGCTTGCCGAGCAGGTTTTGACGAAAACGTCCCTGTTTGCCCTTGAGCGTTCCGGAAAGCGATTTAAGCGGCCGGTTGTTCGCACCGCGAAGCACGCGTCCGCGTCGGCCATTGTCGAACAGAGCATCGACGGCCTCCTGCAGCATCCGCTTTTCGTTGCGGACGATGACCTCGGGAGCGCGAAGCTCGATCAGCTTTTTCAACCGGTTATTACGGTTGATAACGCGGCGATACAGATCGTTCAGGTCGGATGTTGCAAAGCGTCCGCCGTCCAACGGCACGAGCGGGCGAAGCTCCGGCGGAATGACCGGAATAACATCCAGGATCATCCAGTCAGGATGATTGCCCGAACGCAGGAACGAGTTCGCAACTTTCAGCCGCTTGGAATATTTAAGTTTTTTCTGCTGCGATGTTTCATCGCGCATCTTTTGACGAAGCTCGTCCACAAGCTCGCCGACATCGATCTTTTGCAGCAGGTCCTTGATCGCCTCGGCGCCCATTTTGGCGACGAACTGGTTCGGATGATCGCGCGTCAATTCGCGATAGCGCTCATCCGAAAGCAAGTCCTTTTGCCGCAGATCGGGTACGTCGCCTTCATCGATGACGATGTAGGTCTCAAAATAAAGTATCTTTTCGAGATCGCGAAGCGTGATGTCCAGAAGGTGTCCGATACGCGACGGCAATCCTTTGAAAAACCAAACGTGCGAGCACGGGCTGGCGAGTTCGATATGGCCGAGTCGCTCGCGGCGGACCTTGCTCTGCGTAACCTCAACTCCGCACTTGTCGCAGATAACGCCGCGGTGCTTCATCCGCTTGTACTTTCCGCACAGACATTCCCAGTCGGAAACGGGACCGAAAATACGAGCACAAAACAAGCCGTCACGCTCCGGTTTGAAGGTGCGGTAATTGATCGTTTCCGGTTTGGTGACCTCGCCGTGGGACCAGGAACGGATCTTTTCGGGTGAAGCCAGACTGATTCGGATCGCTTCGTAATTTGTGGTCAGTTGTGTTTTATTATCGTTATTAAATCCAAACATATGTCTCCATTTTGGATTTTAGATTTTGGATTTTGGATTTCCGGAAGGGTTCGACCCGATCCAAAATCCAAAATCCCCAATCCAAAATCGCTTAGTCCGCTCCTACAATTGCATCGACACCCATCGCCGCTTCTTCGGGGTCGATCTCATCCTCCTGGATAAGCTCGACATCGAGACAAAGCGACTGAAGCTCGCGCACAAGCACGTTGAACGATTCCGGAATTCCGGGCTCGAAATCCGAAACGCCTTTGACGATCGTTTCGTAGATCTTCGACCGGCCTGCGACGTCGTCCGATTTGCACGTCAGCAATTCCTGAAGGATGTGCGCCGCGCCGTAGGCTTCGAGCGCCCAAACCTCCATTTCTCCGAAACGCTGTCCGCCGAACTGTGCCTTACCGCCAAGCGGCTGCTGAGTGATCAGCGAATACGGCCCGATCGAGCGAGCATGGATCTTGTCGTCCACAAGGTGCGAGAGCTTGAGCATGTAAATGTAACCGACGGTCACTTTCTGCTCGAACTGCTCGCCTGTCAAACCGTCATACAAACGCGTTTTACCTGACGGGCCGACGGACGGCGGCAGACCAAGTTCGTCGTATTTGTCATTTGCCTGGCCGATGTATTTCTTGATCTCACTCTCGCTTGCACCGTCAAAAACCGGCGTTGCGAAATGTACGCCAAGAACACGCGCCGCCCAGCCGAGGTGCGTCTCAAGGATCTGGCCGACGTTCATACGCGACGGCACGCCGAGCGGGTTAAGAACGATCTCGACCGGAGTTCCGTCCGGCAGATACGGCATATCCTCTTCCGGCAAAATGCGTGCGATCACGCCCTTGTTGCCGTGGCGTCCGGCCATCTTGTCGCCGACCGAAAGCTTGCGCTTCATTGCGACAAAGACCTTGACCATCTTGATCACGCCCGGAGGCAGTTCGTCGCCCTGTTTCAGCTTGGTGATCTTTTCGTCGTAAATATCAGACAAAATGTTTATCTGACGTTCGGTACGCTGCTCATACTCCTTGACCTCGGCTGCGATATCGATACTTCCGGCAGATACTTCCGCCTTGCGAAGCAGCTTGATATCGATGTCCTTGAGCATATCCCGATGAAGCGTCGTACCTTTTTTAATGACGACCTCCTTGCCGTCCATCAGATCCTTGGTCAGCTTACGGCGTTCGAAAAGCTCATAGATACGCTCGTCACGCTGTTCGCGAAGGATACGAATTTCGTCCTCGAGGTCGCGGCGAAGATCGTCTTCTTCCATTCCCTCGATGCTAAGGCTGCGTTCGTCCTTGTCCTGTCCCTTGCGGGTAAAGATCTGAACGTCGACCACCGTTCCGTCAATTCCCGGCGGGCAGGTAAGCGAGGCGTCTTTAACATCGCCCGCCTTTTCGCCAAAGATCGCACGAAGCAGTTTTTCTTCCGCAGTGAGCTGGGTTTCGCCCTTCGGCGTAACCTTTCCGACGAGGATCGAACCCGGCTTGACCTGAGCACCGATGCGGATAATGCCGGCTTCGTCCAGATCGCGGAGCATATTTTCGCCGATGTTCGGAATGTCACGCGTGATCTCCTCGGGGCCGAGCTTTGTGTCCCGCGCCTCGATCTCGAGCTCCTCGATGTGGATCGACGTGTAATAGTCCTCCTTCACCATCCGCTCGGAAACCAGGATGGCGTCCTCAAAGTTGTAGCCGCGCCAGGGCATAAACGCTACGAGGACGTTTCGTCCCAGAGCGAGCTCGCCCTTGTCGGTACACGGTCCGTCGGCGATGACCTGGCCTTTTTTAACCCGTTCGCCAACCTGAACGATCGGCCGCTGGTTGATGCAGGTGTTCTGGTTTGACCGCTTGAATTTTACGAGCGAATAGATATCCGCCGTAACCTCACGCGAGATCGTACCGTCAACACGGTGATCGGCCTTGATGATGATGCGTTCCGAATCGACGTAATCGACCACGCCGTTGCGTTTAGCGATGACGACCGCACCGGAATCGCGTGCCGCGATCTTTTCCATACCGGTTCCGACGTACGGCGATTCCGCACGAAGGAGCGGTACCGATTGCCGCTGCATGTTCGAACCCATCAATGCACGGTTCGCGTCGTCGTTTTCGAGGAAGGGAATAAGGCTCGCCGCAACCGAAACAAGCTGTTTCGGCGAAACGTCCATGTACTGGATGTTTGCACGGTCGGCGGTGATAAATTCGCCGCGTTCGCGAGCTGCGTTTCTCTCGTTTACGAAATTTCCCTTTTCGTCAAGCTCGATGTTTGCCTGGCCGATGACGTATTTGTCTTCTTCCCATGCGGTCAGATAGAACGGATACGGCTCGTAGTCGGCAAGTTTGCCGCCGTCTTTTGCAACCTTTTTGTTTGCCTTCTCGACATCTTCGAGCGGGACGTGTTCTCTCGGCTTGAACTTGGTGTCGCCGCCGTTATGGATCATGACGTACTCGATCACACGTCCGTCCTCGACCTTTCTGTATGGCGATTCGATAAAGCCAAACTCGTTGATGCGTGCAAAACACGACAGCGACGAGATAAGTCCGATGTTCGGCCCTTCAGGCGTCTCGATCGGGCAGATACGTCCGTAGTGCGTGGTGTGAACGTCGCGAACCTCAAATCCGGCGCGTTCACGCGAAAGACCACCCGGCCCGAGTGCCGAAAGACGCCGTTTGTGCGTGATCTCGGACAGCGGGTTCGTCTGGTCCATAAACTGCGAAAGCTGTGACGAACCGAAAAACTCGCGGACCGCGGCCGTTACCGGTTTCGCGTTCACCAGGTCGCGCGGCATCGTAGTAAACATGTCCTGTTGAATGGACATCTTTTCCTTGATCGCTCGTTCCATGCGTTCGAGGCCGATGCGGAACTGATTTTCGAGCAGCTCACCAACAGCACGTACGCGGCGGTTGCCCAGATGATCGATGTCGTCCGGCGAATAATGTTCGCTATCGCGTTTCATCCGCAAGAGGTAATTGACAACCTCGACAAAATCGCCGGCCGCCAGAAGCGGATCGTCAAGACGGTCGCGTTCGGGGCGTCCCATCTTGATGTTAAATTTCAAACGGCCAACACGTGACAGGTCGAACCGGCGTGCGTCGAAGAACATTCCTTCGAGCAGGCGGTAAGCCGTCGGCACGGTCGGCGGATCGCCGGGCCGCATCTTGCGGTAGATCTCGAGCAAGGCATCGACCGGTTTCGAGATCGCGTCCTTTTTCAGCGTCTGCGAAATGACCTCGCCGATGATGTCCCGTTTCGGGAAAAAGACTTCGAACCCGGAAACACCCTCTTCGATCATCTGCTGCAGTTTTGCAGGTGTGATCTCGGTGTTTGATTCGAGAACGACCTCACCGGTTTCTGTGTTGATGACGTCGTCAACCGCAAAGGCTCCTTCGAAATCGTTATGCGCGACCTCGACTTTGTCCCTTCCGAGACGACGCAATTCACGCAGCGCCGAGATGGTGATCTTTTTGCCGATGCGCGTTACTTCTTCCTTCTTATCCTTTATGTCCTCTTCGGCGTGCATGCCGGTGAGATTGGTTTCGCCTTCGGGGCTGACCTTTACGTAAACTTTGCCCTTTTCGATAACGGCTTCGTCGGTGGTGTAAAAAAGCCGGAGAATATTCGAATTTGAATATTCGGCATTCTTAACAACCTCTTCGAGAATGCTGTCCGAAACCGTTTTCATATCGATCTGCGGGCTGAGCCACAGGCCGAGAGCACGCAGGAAGATAGTCGCAAGGATCTTGCGCTTTCCGAGCCGCGCGTGCAGAAGCCCTTTCTGGTCGTATTCGAATTCGACCCACGAACCGCGATAAGGAATGATCTTGGCCAGAAATTCGTCGCGTTCGCCCTTGAAGAAAACGCCGGGGCTGCGGTGCAGCTGAGAAACGATAACACGCTCGGTTCCGTTAATGATGAAAGTGCCATTGTCCGTCATCAACGGGATCTCCCCGAAAAACACGTCCTCTTCCTTAATGTCGCGTATGGTCGAAACGCCCGTCTCGGCGTCCTTGTCGAATACCGTCAGACGAATTTTGACCTTCAGCGGGACGCTGTACGACATCCCGCGTTCCTGGCATTCCTGCTGATCGTGTTTGTGTTTAAGGCCGACGGGCTCGCCGCAGTTCGGGCAGAGCTTAGGACGGACCGCATTGAACGTGCCGCAGTTGTTACAGAGAACTTCGGCCGGATTGAACGGATCGACCTTGATCTTGGAGCCGCAGTTTTTGCAGTTTGCGCGAAGATGCTCGAGTCCTTCGAGGTTTCCGCACTTGCACTGCCAGTTGCCGATCTGATACTCGACAAATTCGAGGGTCGCAGTCTCGCGAAAATCCGAGACCGGAAAGACCGACTTGAACACCGACTGGAGGCCGATGCTGTCGCGCTCCTCGGGAATCAGGTCCATCTGCAAAAAGCGGTTGTACGATTCGCGCTGGACCTCGATAAGATTCGGGATCTGGGCAGAAGTATAGATCTTTGAAAAATCGACGCGCTCCGGTGATTGGCTCGTCCTGCGTCCGAGACCGTTTTTGTTGCTTTGAAGCGGATTATTGATCATAAATATTAACCGTAAGGCCGGGAAAAAAATTGTTGATTTAAATGGCTTTTGTTGGTAGGATGCTTTTATCGCAAACCTCCCCACACACAAGTTTTCAATAAAAAGACGGCAAATGCGGTCGAGGGCAAAGTATGCCCAGACCGCTTTTTAAGCAGCTAAAAGCCTAATTCCTGATTTTTCGAGAGTCCCAGTACGAGACACCAACTCTCCAATTGCTCGCGAAACAAATCGCTCTAAACCCAATGGAATAAAGCACTTACGTGGTCATTCCAAAACCGTAAAGGCAGTAAGCGCCAATGATATACGATACGCTTAGTACAGATTGTACCAGTAAATCTTTCCGGCGGCAAGCTGCAAACGCTGTGCCGCCGGGAAAATTCATAATAAATCGGTCTTATTTGACTTCGACGGAAGCACCCGCTTCGGTCAATTTTGCCTTGATCTCTTCGGCTTCGGCTTTCGAAACACCTTCCTTCAAGGGTTTAGGAGCACCGTCAACGAGGTCCTTGGCTTCCTTGAGGCCGAGACCTGCGACGACTTCGCGAACGACCTTGATAACGGCGATCTTGTTGCCGCCTGCAGCCTGAAGGATAACGTCAAACGAATCCTTTTCTTCGGCAGCAGGAGCGGCTTCAGCTCCGGCACCTGCAGCAGCGACCATAACGGGCGCGGCAGCGGCAGCAGCCGATACACCGAAAACTTCTTCAAGTTCCTTGACCAATTCCGACGCTTCGAGAAGCGTAATACCTTTCAAATACTCAACTACTTCATCTTTTGTGATTGCCATGATTTTTTATCTATCTCCTTTATAGGGTTCTTTCCACAGGATGAGGGATGAACGAAAAGGGAAGAAATTCCCTACCCGCATACCGCGACATCCGTTTTTGTTATCCGAGTAAAGAAGGGTTTGATTGAGGATTTTTTTATCCCTCATCCCTTATCCTTCAGCCTCGCTTGTCAGCCGCTAGAACCCACGGGACTTCTTTCTTCCGGTTGCATCTCCATCGGAAATATCGTCCGAAGCCGGGGCGACCTGACAAATCGCCCCGCTCGTTTCCTTGAGTACGGCCCTGCGCGGGTCAAATGACCCGCAATCCTAATTTGAGACCTCTGATCTCAAAAACTATTCAGCTTTTTCCTCAGCTTCGGCAGCAGGCGCTTCTTCAGGCGATGCAGCCGGTACTTCTTCGACCGGCGCGGCTTCCACCGGAGCGGCTTCCTGCGCGGGAGCTTCCTCAGCAGCCGGTGCAGTTTCTTCAGCTTTTACTTCTGCCGGTGCTTCCGCTTTCGGCTCTTCGGCCTTGGCTTCGGCTGCCGGAGCGGCGGGAGCCTTTTCGCCGATCTGCTTGATCACGACGGCCAGGTCACGCGGTACTGCGTTGATGACCGTGACCAGACGCTGCGCCTGTGCGTTGATGACATAAAGAAGTTTGGAAATAAGCTCTTCCTTCGAAGGCAGATTGGCGATCGTCGTTAATTGCTGGAGATCGACCAGTTTCCCATCGACAACGCCAGTCTTGAACGTATAAATGTCGGCGTTGTCCTTCATGAACTTCGAGATCGCCTTGGACAAGATAACCGGATCGTTTTCCGTCCACGCAATCGCCGTCACGCCCTTAAAGGACTCGCTCGCCTGCTCAAAGTCGGTTCCTTTGACCGCAATACGCGCAAGGGTATTTTTTACAACCTGATACTTCGCACCCGCTTCTCTTAACCGGTTGCGGAGTTCCTGATCCTTGTTGACCGTAAGCTTGGTAAAACTAACGACCATTGCCGATTTAGAATTTTGCAGCGACTCAGTGAGTGCGTCCAGATCTCTTTGTTTCGTTTCTCTTGTTTTCATTTCTTTATTCGCACCTCACTTCTTAAACGTATGCAAGCTCGTCGAGCAGCACACCCGGGCTCATCGTTGCAGCCAGGTTGATTTTCTTTAAATAACGGCCTTTTGCGGTCGTCGGTTTGGCCTTCATGACCGCGTTGATCAAAACTCTCGTGTTCTCGAGAAGCTTTCCTTCGTCAAAGGACACTTTGCCGACCGGGCTGTGTATAACGCCCGTTTTATCGACACGATATTCGACCTTACCGGCTTTCGTTTCCTCGATAGCGGTTTTGACGTCCATCGTGACCGTTCCTGTTTTCGGATTTGGCATCAAACCTCGAGGACCGAGGATCTTGCCCAGTTGGCCAACCTTGCCCATCATGTCAGGCGTGGCAATAAGTGCGTCAAATTCAAGCCAGCCGCCCTTGATGCGTTCTACTATGTCGTCGCCGCCTGCCAGATCGGCACCGGCGTCCTGGGCTTCTTTGATCTTGTCGCCCTGTGCGATGACAACGACGGTCTTCGCCTTTCCGCCCAAGCCGTGCGGCAGAACGATGGTACCGCGAACCAGCTGATCGGCCTTTCGCGGATCAACGCCCAGCCACATCGTTAGTTCGACAGTTTCGTCGAACTTGGCGAACGCGATCTCTTTTAGTTTGGTGACCGCTTCTTCAAGCGTGTGCTTCTTGTTCGGCTCTATCTTTTCCAGAGCCGCCAGGTACTTCTTTCCTCTTTTCATTTTTCCTCCAGGTGTTAACGAACGACTTCCGTCGTTCTCCCTAATGAGACCTATAGGTCCTATTCTAGCCTTCGATCGTCAATCCCATAGATTTTGCAGTTCCCTCGATCGTCCGCATTGCGGCCTCGATGTTCGTTGTATTGAGGTCCTGCAATTTCTTCTCAGCGATCTCTCGGATCTTGTCACGCGAGA
>Ga0068855_100008893_pt1 | contig 12142 bp, 10 predicted proteins | sample KBSCornC52_FD_66592 | JGI IMG/M metagenome (GOLD analysis project Ga0068855, IMG submission 66592) | Corn rhizosphere microbial communities from Kellogg Biological Station, Michigan, USA - KBS Corn C5-2 | ecosystem: Host-associated > Plants > Roots > Rhizosphere > Soil ...
GGCGCGCGACGAGGGGCGGCGCATCTTCACCTGCGGCAACGGGGGGAGCGCGTCCGCGGCCTCGCATTTCGCCACCGACATGGTCAAGGGAGCCAGCTTCGGGCGCGACAAACGCTTCCGCATTATGGCCCTCACCGACTCGCTGCCGACCCTCACCGCCTACTCCAACGACGTCAACTACGAGTGCGTCTTCGTCGAACAGCTCAAGAATTTCGCCGAGCCGGGTGACGTCGTCATCGCGATTAGCGGCTCCGGCAATTCGCCGAATGTCTTGCGCGCCATGGAGTACGCGAAATCGATCGGCTGCCGCACGATCGCACTCAGTGGACGCGACGGCGGCAAGCTCGCGCCGCTCGCCGAAGTCAGCCTTCAGGTGCCCCATCCGCACATGGGCCGCATCGAGGACGCGCACCTCATCATGCTGCATATGATCGGGTATTACTTCATGGAAACCGAGTACACTGCTTCTTAATCGCATGAAGCTGTCGATCCTCATGCCGGTCTATAACGAGCGCACGGTCGTCGAGCGCTCGATCGGGCTTGTCATCGCGGCGCCTCTGCCCGAGAACATGGACCGGGAGCTGATCGTCGTCGACGATTGCTCGACCGACGGCACGTGGAACATCCTCGAGCGTCTGGCCGCCGCGTATCCCGAAATCCGCCTCTACCGCCACGAGAAGAACGCCGGCAAGGGCGCAGCGGTCCGCACCGCCATCTCGAAAGCCGAGGGCGATTTCTCCCTCATCCAGGACGCCGATCTCGAGTACGATCCGGCCGAGTACCCCCGCCTCCTGCAGCCGCTTCTCGACGGCCACGCGGACGCGGTTTTCGGCTCCCGCTATATGGCCGGCGAGCAGATGCGCATCCTGCCCTTCTGGCACTCGATGATCAACAAGGGGCTCACCCTCGTCTCGAACATGTTCTGCAACCTCAACCTGACGGACATGGAGACCTGCTACAAGGTGTTCCGCACCGACCTCCTCAAATCGGTGCCGATCCGCTCCGACCGCTTCGGCTTCGAGCCGGAGATCACGATGAAGAGCGCCAAGCGGAAATTCCGCATCTACGAAGTGCCGATCAGCTATCACGGCCGGACATACGAAGAAGGCAAGAAGATCGGCTGGAGGGATGGCGTGAAAGCGCTCGCCGTCGTGCTGAAGTTCTGGATTATCGACGACCTATACGCGGCGCCCTACGGCCGCGGCGTGCTCAACAACCTCACGGGAACGCCGCAGTATCTGAGCTGGGTGGCGCGCAAACTCCGCCCGCATGTCGGCGACACGGTGCTCGAGATCGGCGCCGGAATCGGCAACATCTCCGGACGGCTGATGGCGCGGCGTCTGCTCTACGTGGCGGCGGAGAAGGACCCGCTGCACCTGCACGCCCTGCGCAACCGCTTCCTGCGGACACCGAACGTCGTAGTCCAAAAGCTCGATCCGGCGAACGAGGGCGACTTCGCGGCCATGGAACAGTGTTTCGACACCGCGATCTGTTTGAACGTGATCGAATACCTGGACGATCCCGCCTCCATGCTGCGGAGCCTGCGCGCGGCGCTCAAACCGAACGGCTCGTTGATCGTGCTGGCGCCGCAGGGTCCGGCGCTGTTCGGCAACGTCGACCGCCGGCTCGGCCATAAGCGTCGATACCGCGCCGCCGAGCTGCGCGCGTTACTCGAGGCCGAACATTTCGCCGTCGAGCAGCTCTATCAGTTCAATCGCGTGGGCACGCTGCCGTGGCTGACGTTCAGCCGCGTGATGGGCGCGGGAAATATCAACAAGCTGGTGCTGAAGATCTTCGATAAGACGGTATGGCTATGGCGGCGGATCGACGGCCTGTTCCCGTGGCCCGGCCTGTCGCTGATCGTCGTGGCGCGCAATGGCGCTCCTGCGGCGCGGCCCGCAGCTTCGCGGTCCGACGCCATCGCGCAAGGACTCTCGCGCGAATGAGCGCGCTCGACAGCCTGCTGGCGGCGTTCTCGGGCAAGCGCGTCCTGGTCATCGGCGACCTGATGCTCGACGAGTTTCTGTGGGGCAAGGTCTCCCGCATCTCGCCCGAAGCGCCCGTTCCGGTGGTCAATGTTGCGAGCGAATCGTACTATCCGGGGGGCGCGGCGAATGTGGCGCGGAACCTCCGCGAGTTCACGCCGCACACCATGGTGATGGGCCGGGTCGGCGGCGATCGTTATGGCTGCCAATTGATCGAGTTGCTCGCCGAGCGCGGCATCGACACCTCAGGCGTGCAGCAGGATTCCACAGCGTCCACCACCGTCAAGACGCGGATCATCGCGCGCAACCAGCAGGTGGTTCGGGTGGACCGCGAGACGAAGACGCCGCTTGCCGCCGATCGCGAGGCCGAAGCGATCGCATTCCTGGAAAGCGCCATTCCCGCCGTGGACGCCGTCATCGTCGCCGACTACGGCAAGGGGTACCTGACCCAGAGCTTCGCCGACCGCATCTGTGCGCTGGCCGCGCAGAGCGGCCGCATCGTCGCGATCGACCCGCACCCGTATACCTCGATCGTGTGGCGCGGCGCGACAGCGATCAAGCCAAATCGGCTGGAGGCGTTTCTGGCGGCCGGCCTGCCGCCTGCCGACCCCGTGACGCCCGTGCTCGAGGATGAAGCGCTGCTCGAAGCGGGGCGGCGGCTGCTGGAGCGCTGGAATCCGCGGCACCTGCTGATCACGCTCGGCGAGCACGGCCTGCTGCTGTTGGGCAGCGATGGCGAGCGGCGGCATATTCCCACCTGCGCGAAGACCGTCTATGACGTCTCGGGCGCGGGCGACACGGCGATCGCGCTGTTCACGCTCGCCCTGGCGGCCGGGGTCCCGGCGGCCGAGGCGGCGGAGATCGCGAACCGCGCCAGCGGGATCGTGGTGGGAAAGCTGGGGACCGCCGTGGTTACTCCGGCAGAGCTGCGCGGCTGAGACGCGTCGCACCGCTATCATTGTCAATGATGAGAATGCTGGTCGCGGGCGGGGCGGGATTCATCGGGTCCAACTTCGTCCATTACACGGTCGAACGTTTTCCGCAGTACGAGGTGACGGTCCTCGACGCGCTCACGTATGCGGGCAACAAGGCCAACCTCGCGCCTTCGCTGGATCGCATCCAGTTCGTCCAGGGCGATATCTGCGATCAGGAGCTCACTAGCCGCCTGGTCAAAGACCATGACATCGTGGTGAACTTCGCGGCGGAGTCGCATAACGACAACTCGCTGCGCGATCCGTGGCCGTTCGTCCGGACGAATGTCGTCGGCACGTACACACTTCTGGAGGCCGTCCGCCGCCACGACAAGCGCTACCACCACATCTCCACCGACGAAGTCTTCGGCGACCTCGAGCTCGACGAGGCGCGGAAGTTCGACGAGGGCACGGCGTACAATCCGTCGAGCCCCTACTCGGCGACCAAGGCCGGGTCGGACCACCTGGTGCGGGCGTGGGCGCGCTCGTTCCACGTTCGGGCCACCCTGACCAACTGCGCCAACAACTACGGCCCGTACCAGCACGTCGAGAAGGTCATCCCGCGGCAGATCACAAACGTGCTGATCGGCCGCAAGCCGCGGCTGTACGGGGCAGGGAAGAACGTCCGCGAGTGGACCCATGTGGACGACCACAACGCGGCGCTCCACCTCGTCATCGAGAAGGGCCGCACGGGCGAGACGTACCTGATCGGGTCGGGTGACGAACGCAGCAACCGCGAAGTCTTCGAGCTGATCCTCGAGTTAATGGGCAAACCGCGCGATTGGTACGACCACGTGACGGACCGGCCCGGGCATGACGTCCGTTATGCGAACGACTCGGCCAAGATCCGCACGGAGCTCGGGTGGGCGCCGCGGTACACCGACTTCCGCGAAGGCCTGGCAGCCACGATCGACTGGTACCGGTCGCACGAGGGTTGGTGGAAGCCGGTGAAAGAGGCCGTGGAAGCCGCGTATGCCGCGAAGGGGCAGTAGCGCCGGCGAGGCCGGGTCAGCGGGCCGCGCGGACGAGCGTGAGGAACTCGGCGTAATCGCGGATGTAGTCCGCGGGCTCGTAGGGTTCGGAACAGAGGGCCAGGAGCACGGCGTCCGCTGAGAACCGGTACTGCACGCTCCAAACCATGGGCGGGATGTGGATGCCGAGGTCGGGGCGGTCGAGCAGGAAATCGGCTTGATTTACCCCGTCGTCGGCCACGATGTGTACGCGGCCGTGCGCGGCGACGAGAAACTGGTGGAGCGAGCGGTGGGCGTGTTCGCCGCGGACCTGCTCGCTGGCGACCGCGAAGCTGAGGAAGTACCGCCGGATGGGGAAGGGAACATGGCGGGCGGCTTCGCCGAACGTCAGGTTGCCGCGCAGATCCTCATGGAGCGGCAGACGCCGGAGCGTGACACCGCGGATCGGCGTGGAGGCGACCTCGGCAGTGACGCCGGTCTGGGCCTGCGGCGGAGCGCTCGGAACGCCGGAGTAGCGCACGATCTGGGCTGGATTGCCGGCGACGACAGCCATCGCGGGGACGTTTTTCGTGACCACGCTACCCGGCTCCACGCACGCGCGTTTGCCGACGGTGATTCCCGGCCAGAGGGTCGCGTTGGCGCCGATCGAGGCGCCTTCTCCGAGGACAATTGCGGCGCCGCCCGCCGCGTCGATGCAACTCCGGGCGGCGATCCGGACGCCGGTTTCGATCGTGAGCGGACCGCGCAGGTAGACCTGAGGGCCGATCTCGACGCCGGGGCTGAGAACGATCCGGCCGGTCAGGATCGAATGCTCCGCGATGGCGCACGGCCCGGCAATTTCGACTTCCGCGCCCACGCGGCTATAAGCGCCGACCGCGGTTCCAGCGAGGACGGCGCCGGCTTCTACGATGGCGGCAGGATGCACGGTCGCGCAAGACACCACTTCAGAATAGCGGAACGGCTTGCAAGCGCCCAGGAGGCTGCTCCCCGGGAGGGCGCGCAGCAGGGGTCTGCGTTCAGGAGCGAGACGCGAGGAGGAAAGCGTTCATCGGAGACGACGAGCAACGAAGCTGGTGAGTGCAAACTCCAGCGGCGTCGATCGGAATGAAAGCACGGCCGGCGGTGTCATGACCGTCCAGGGCTCGCTCGTAAAAATCAACTACTGAAGCAGGATTCTGACGCTTTAATTTCAGTCACTTCGGGTAGGACTTTGGCATCATGACCCCCCAGTACTGAACAGCAGATCCGAACCGCGGAAGGCGCCGCCGCCAGCGGTTATAATTGTGGCTCCCGATCTTCCAGGATGATCCGAATCTTCCGCGTCTTTATCCCGGCCAGCGTCATCATCCTCCTCATTACAGAGGTCTTCCTCACCGTTTGCGCCTTCGTCGCCGCGGCGTTCTTGAATCCGGAGGCCCTCACCTACCTTCGGTACGGGAACGGAGCGGTCAATATCGCCTTGGTGGTAGTGACCCTGATCCTCGGGATGTACCTCAACGACTTGTACTCGGACATTTACGTCAAGTCGCACATTCTACTACTACAACAGCTCTCCTTCGTACTGGGTGTGGCGTTTCTGATCCAGGGCGGGGTGAATTACGTGGACCGGGATCTGCGGATGCCGTTGCACGTCATGGTGCCGGGCAGCGCCTTTGCGGTGGTTGCCATTTATGGCTGGCGGGTGCTGTTCGGTTCCGTGGTCCTGAAAGCCATGGGCGGGGACCGGCTGCTGCTGGTCGGAAATAGCCCGGTGCTGAAGGAGATCGCAGAGCATATTGCGAAACGGCCGGAGACGGGCCTGACCGTCCTCGGCGTCGTAACCGACGAGGCGGACGCGGGCGAGGAAACCGGCGTGAAATTTCTAGGGCGGCTGGAGGCGTTGCGGGAGATTGCGGCGGCGACGCACCCGGCCCGCATCGTGGTCGGGATGAGGGAACGGCGCAACCGCTTGCCGGTCCGGGACCTGCTGGACCTGCGCTATAAGGGCTACCTGATCGAAGATGCGCCGATGACGTTCGAACGCGTGTGCGGGCGCGTGTGCATGAAAGAGCTGCGGCCGTCGCAACTGATCTACTCAGGCGAATTCAGCCGGCGGCGGCGCGTGGTGTTCTACCAGAACGCGAGCAATATGGCGCTGGCGGCGGTGTGCCTGGTCTTGGGGCTGCCGCTGATGGTACTGACGGCGCTGGCGGTACGGCTGACGTCGGCGGGACCGATTCTCTACCGGCAGCGGCGCGTCGGCATGGACGGAGAGACCTTCCTGGTGTATAAATTCCGTTCGATGACCGTCAACGCAGAAGCGGCGACGGGCGCGGTATGGGCGGCGCGGAACGATCCGCGGGTGACGCCGGTGGGGCGAGTGATCCGCAAAATCCGCTTCGACGAGCTGCCGCAGTTGTTCAACGTGCTGAAGGGCGAGATGTCGCTGGTGGGACCACGTCCGGAGCGTCCGGAGTTTGTGGAGAGTCTGGCGGAGCAGATACCGTACTACCGCCACCGGCATGCGGTGAAGCCGGGGATCACCGGATGGGCGCAGATCAACTACAAGTACGGGGACACGATCGAGGATACGATCACCAAACTGGAGTACGACCTGTACTACATCAAGAACATGTCATTCAGCTTGGACCTGTACATCATGTTCCACACGCTGAAGACGATGCTGTTCTCGCGCGGCGCGCAATAACTCTTACGCGGCAATTACGTCGTCGGCTGGACGGCGGTGCGTCTTCTCCGCAGCAGGAACAGCAGGAGCAGCACTCCCGCGCCGGCCAGAAGGCCGGCGCCCGGTTCGGGAACAACCGTCAGGGTCGGATCCAGCGATGTGAACGTGACCGCCCAATCACCGGTCAACTGGGAGCCGAACGGTTCGCGAAACGGGCCGGGAGGGCCATAGTTGCTCGTGAAATTACCGTTTCCCTGCTCCGTGAAGCCATCGCTGATATTTAAGCCGGCCGGAAGATTGTCATATTCCGTGAGGACGACCGTGTAGAGGGCGTTCGGAACAGTGGGCCAGTCCTGGATAATGGCGTCCGAATTATCGGCAAAGCCGCTGTCCAGCGTCTCGAAAGCGCCGGTCTGGCTGGAGAAAAGGCTCAGGACAGGAATAAATCCACCGGCCGCAAAGGACGTGGTAAATACCGAAACTGTGCTGAGCGGGTTAGAGACGGTGAACTGAAAAATTTGCTCCTGGTCGTCCGCGGTGAAGGTCCCTGCGAAATTCAGAATCGTCGAGGCTGAGGCCGAGGAGACGAGAAAGGCGGCGGCAGATATTGCAAACAATCGCGAAATCACTAGCGGTTCTCTCCGATGCAGTCGTTTCTTATTGTCTTTAAGAGCTAGATATAGAACGCATATGACTGCTAGTTTGATTGAGCTTATCATTTGAGAAGGCCCCTAGCAATAAGAAATTGCTGTAGCAAGGACGCGTAATGTCTGAGCGGAGAAGCAGTGTTTCCACACGCGGACGGGGCGCGCATTCCCCGATAAAATGAGGCGGAGGGACTTTTGCGCATTGTGATCGCCGGCGCCGCCGGGTTTATCGGGTCGCATTTGTGCGACCGTCTCATCGCGGACGGCCATTCCGTGGTCGCGCTCGACAACCTGCTGACCGGCAAGACCGAAAACCTCGCGCACTTGGGCGGCGAACCGCGGTTCGTGTTTCGCGCGCAGGATGTCACCGAGCCATTTACGGTCGAAGGGCCGGTGGACGCGGTGGCGAATCTCGCATCGCTCGCCAGCCCCAAGGATTATCTGGAGCATCCCATCGAGACGTTGGATGTCGGCTCGCTCGGAACGCGCCGCCTACTCGAGCTCGCGCTCGCCAAGGGGGCTCGCTTTTTGCTGACCTCCACCTCCGAATGTTACGGCGATCCGCTGGTGCATCCTCAGGTGGAGACGTATTGGGGGAATGTGAACCCGGTGGGCCCTCGCTCCTGCTACGACGAAAGCAAGCGCTTCGCGGAGGCGCTGACGATGGCCTATCACCGCAAGCACGCGGCGCGCACCAATATCGCGCGGATCTTCAACACGTACGGGCCGAGGATGCAGCTCGATGACGGACGCGTGGTCCCGGCATTTCTCGGGCAGGTCTTGCGCGGCGAGCCGATCACGGTATTCGGGGACGGCTCGCAGACCCGCAGCTTCTGTTATGTGGAGGATTTGGTCGACGGGTTGTGCCGGCTGATGCTGTCGGAGGAACGGTACCCGGTGAATCTGGGAAATCCGCATGAGATGACCATCCTCGAGTTTGCGGAGCACATCCGGCGGCTGACCGGCGCGTCGTCTCCGATCCGGTTCGAGCCGCTGCCGGAGGACGATCCGAAACTGCGGCGGCCGGATATTTCGAAGGCCCAAGCGGTGCTGGGGTGGACGCCGCAGGTGCCGTTGGATGAGGGTCTGCGGCGGACCGTCGCATATTTTCAGAAAGTGGTGAGGCCCAGCGCGACGAACTCGGCCTAGCCTCCCGGTCGTGGGGGACGCGGGAACGGTCAGGCGTTTCGGCGGGAGCGGCGGTAGCGAACCCCGATCATCAAGCCCAAGCCGCCGATCAGCATGGCCCAGGTGCCGGGCTCCGGCACAGCGCCGTCGTCGGTTTGGGTCACCCGCCCGAGCGTTTCGGTTGCGCCATACAGCCGGCCATCGAAGGTGACGGACTTGGTGCCGCTGGTCGGGCCGAGGTTCACCACCGAGTTGGGCCCGAAAAAGAAGACGCCGGCGAGCGCGATGTTGGCGTTGGCGGTGTCGGTCAGATTGCCCGGCATGTAAAAAATGACTTGATCGGACGTGAGGCCGGAGGCCGCGTTGATCGTGATGTTCCGGTTACTGAAGACGTTGGTGCTGGTGCTGCTGAGGAGGATTAAGAGCAGGTCAGTCGACCCATGGGCGCAGGCCGAAGTTCCGGTGGAGCCGCAGCCGATCGTGACGTTCCCCGTGGGAGACCAGGCGCTTGTGTCCTTGAAAACGCTGATGTTTGCGCCGTTGACCAGGGTGGTGCTGCCTTCGGCATTCAGCGCGGTCGTGCTGTTGGTAATCGTCGTGGACGCATAGCCCGCGACCGTGGTCCCGCCCAGCCAGTTGTAGATCCCTTGAGCGTCGGTCCAGGCATTCCCTGTCGAGGAGGCGTTCGGCGCGTTGTTCGACACGGAAATCGCCGTAGGAGAGCTCCCGTTGAGCGTTCCACTGCCGCAGAGATTGTGGGTTCCGCAAGTGGAGCTATTGACGCTCGTCACGGGGTCCGCAAAGTCGACGATATTGCCGGCTGTCATTGTGTCGGTTCCGTTGACGACCAGTTTTCCGCCCGTGTTGAGTCCGATGGAGTCACCGAGCGACGTGTTGCCACTCAGGGTAATGGTGTCGTTCAGGCCGGTGAGGATGCCAAACGTGGATAACGTGTAGCAAGTCGAGGTCGGCGTGCAATTTCCAGCGTTAGTGAAAATCGTGGTGTTGGCGGACGCGGGAATACCGGACAAAAAGAGGAAAAAAGAAATCCAAAGCAGCGCGAAAGCCCCGCGGAAGCGGGGGCTGGAGTGCGCGGGATTGGCGTCGGGAACCATCTACATGCCCATCGTACAAGCCCGTTCTTCGTAAATCTATGATTTCACAGGTACTAGAGGTCCGGCCAGGTAAGCCTTGTACCAGTACACTTAGATCGGTGATCCACCTGGATGACAAAGGTAAACTATTGATATTTAATATGTTAGGTGGAAAGCCAACGATCTCCTGGGACCTATGTGATTTTTGTACGGTACTGTAGTTCGACAGTATTACTTTAATATCGCCGTCCAACTTGTTTAATTTGAACGGCTAGCGTAAGAAGTCAAGGATCGCCGCGGCAACCGCTTCGCGCTCCTCGGCAGAGAGCTCCGGGAAGACCGGCAGGCTGAGTGACTCGTCCGCTAACGCCTCCGCGACCGGAAGCACCGGCGCGTCTCCATCGCGGAAACATTCCTGGCGGTGGAGAGGCAGCGGGTAGTAGATGGCGGTGGCGATGCCGCGGCTTTGCAGGAACGCGCGCAGCGCATCGCGCCGCGCCGGCACGCGGATTGTGTACTGGTTGGCGATGTGGGTGCGGCCGGGACGAGTCAGCGGAGTGACCACACCCGGGACGTCCTGCAAATGGCGGGAGTATTCCGCCGCATGGCTCTGGCGAAGCGCCGTGTAAGCGCGGAGGTGCGGCAGTTTGACCGCGAGCAGGGCCGCCTGCAGCGCGTCGAGCCGGAAATTTCCCCCCACCGCGCGATGAAAATACTGGCGTTCCGCGCCGTGGTTGCGTAAGAGCCGGAGTTCCGCGGCCAGGACGGCGTCGTTCGTCAGCACCAGGCCGGCATCGCCAAACCCGCCGAGGTTCTTGGACGGGTAGAAGCTGACCGTTCCGCAATCGCCGATCGCGCCCACGGGGCGGCCGCGGTATTCGGCGCCGAAGGCTTGGGCGGCGTCCTCGATGACGCGAAGTCCGTGGCGGCGGGCAATCTCCAGGATCGGGTCCATATCGGCAGGCTGCCCGAAGAGGTGGACGGGAATAATCGCCTTCGTGCGGGGGGTGATCAGGGCTTTGAGGCAGTCGGGGTCGACGTTGAAGCACTCGCGGCGGGAGTCGGCAAAGACGGGCTTTGCGCCGACGCGCGCCACGCAGCCGGCGGTCGCAAAGAACGTGAAAGACGGGCAGATGACCTCATCTCCCGGGCCGATCCCGAGGGCCATCAGGGCGATCAGAATGGCGTCGGTGCCGGACGACACTCCTACCGCGAAGCGCGCGCCCGCCGCCTCCGCCGCTGCTGCTTCGAAGCGTTCGACCTCCGGCCCGAGAATGTACACGCCGGAGGCGAGCACGCGCGCGGCCGCCTCCCGCAATTGACCGTCGAGGGGGGCATTCTGCCGCCGGACATCGAGCATGGGAACAGTCATAGTATTTCGCCTGAAAAGGCGGCGCCCCCCCTGCGGGAGTGGTGAACAGCTCCGGCTCGGGCTGGGAAACCCGATTTTCGCACGACGACGGAGTGGAGGGCCGTTTAGGGTATAGTACCGGGGATCGCAGGCGGGTCCCGGTTGATTGTTATGATTAGGACTTGCGCAAATGACCCCCGCTTTACAGGTTTCGTCAAGGCCCGCCTTTGTGTCCCTCAAGCTTCTCTCGGTAGCGGCCCTGATCGTGGCCTGTTATGCCCCTGCGCTGCGTTCGCTGGCGCTCGAGTGGATGCGGAATGACGACATGGGCCACGGCTTCTTCGTGCCCTTGGTCGCCGGGTATATCGTGTGGCAAAAACGGGACGAACTGCTGGCCACCCCCGCGCGGACGAATTGGTGGGGTTTGTTGCTCGTGCTGGTGGGCGCAGCGCAGTCGCTGCTGGCGACGTTGGGCGTCGAGCTGTTCCTGTCGCGTTCCGCCGTGATTGTGACGCTGGCCGGCGCGGTCTGGACCCTGTGGGGCACGGAGTGGCTGAAGAAACTGGCATTTCCGCTGGTTTTGCTGTTCTTCATGGTTCCACTGCCGGCGGTGATCTACAACAGCATCACCTTTCCGCTGCAGTTGCGGGCGAGCCAGTTGGCGGATGGGGCACTGACACTGTTGTCCGTGCCGGTGCTGCGGGAGGGCAACATCCTGGAGCTTCCGAGCGGCAAGCTTTCCGTGGTCGAGGCGTGCAGTGGGATCCGGTCGTTGCTCTCGCTGGGGTTCCTATCGCTGGTGTACGGCTACTTCTTTGAAAAGAGCACACCTCTCCGCACGCTCCTGTTCATTTCAACCGTGCCAATCGCGATCCTGACCAATGGGGCGCGCGTGACGCTGACCGGGATTCTGTCCCAAATCAAGCCTGAGCTGGCTTCCGGTTTTTTCCACGAATCGACCGGCTGGGTGATGTTCATGCTGGCCCTTGGCGTTATGGTGGCGTTTCACCGGATCGTGTTGTTCGCCGGCAGACGGATCGCGGGCAGACAGATCGGGCCGAAGGAGTCGGTGGCGTGAGCATTGTGAATAGTCTTCCGGCGCGGGCGCTGACGGTGATTCTGATCCTACAGGCCGGGGCCTACTATGCGATCGCGTCGCGGACGGAGTTGACGCCCGAGATCGCGCCTCTCGTCACGTTTCCGCAACGGACGGCGAACTGGAATACGGCCAAGGAATTCGCTGTCGAAAAGGAAGTGCAGGACGTCCTGCGGGCGGACGACACGCTGGATCGGGTATACCTCAACGACGGCCGGACGGCTAGCGCGTCAC
>Ga0068855_100008894_pt1 | contig 12141 bp, 14 predicted proteins | sample KBSCornC52_FD_66592 | JGI IMG/M metagenome (GOLD analysis project Ga0068855, IMG submission 66592) | Corn rhizosphere microbial communities from Kellogg Biological Station, Michigan, USA - KBS Corn C5-2 | ecosystem: Host-associated > Plants > Roots > Rhizosphere > Soil ...
CAACCGTGGGAAAATTCACCAATCGGCACCTAACCGCGTCTAAAGACGCCGACCCAACATGGTGCATGATGCCAGTTTGCACGATGGCCAACCTGTGGGGCTGGGTCGTAACCAACGATAGTCCGACTTCCAGCAGTTCGTTGGTGCGCTTCAGAAACTCGCCGAAGGTGGGCGGTGCGACGGGCGTTCGCGTCGCGACGTTGTAGCCTTGGCTAAATTGGACGTCGAAGCTCTCACTTGTGACTTTTAGGAACCACGTTTGGTCAGCCGACGTGACCATACATCCTTGGCTCATCTGACCTGTGGCCGGGTCGATTTCGTTGATGAGGTTGGGCTGGCCGTTCCCCAAGCCCGCCTTGTCCGCCAAGTCGGCCGCTAACCGCATTAGGTTCGGCGCGGTTCTCGGCTCCCTGATGTACAGGCGAGCAAGGTATCTGTTCACGAATTCCAGCTTCACAGCGAGCGGCTCCTAGCAAGGAAGCATAGCCGACGCTAGCCAGTGGGCGCGAGTAGGTAGCAGTTTACGGTTAAGCCGCCTGAACAGCCGTTCTGCGCCGGACCGCCAGCAAGAAGCCCCACGCCGTCAATTCGATGACGCAGGTCCGCTTTAAGCGCGTGCCCGCTGCCGGGCTCGTGATGGTGAGGGCCCTCAAGAGCACCACATGCGGAATCACTCCCGGATGACGCTTTTCTGCCTTCGCAGCAGTGGCTGCGCTCCCTCGCGTGGGTCACTCCAATTGCTCGGCGCCGCGTGCGCTGACGCCCACGTGATTACGGGTTCCAGCGCCGCCGCCGCTGCATTGAGACTCGGGAACGTCGCTCGCTGCTTCCCGGTATACACGCCGCGCAGCAACGCAATTGTGCCGTCGAGCGCGATGCTCACGGCCCGGTCGCCCAATGCTTTCGCCACCCGCGCATTGCGCGCGGCAGTTCTAACGGCTCTGCTCGCGGGAGCGCCCGCTTTGCTTACTGCCAACGCGGCGGCGGACTCGACGGCTGCGGCCCTGCTCGTGAAGGTTGCTTGCATCGTTCATTTTTCGGTCTCGCGCGTCAGCGCTATCCTGCCGTCGCTGCTCGGGGCGCGACCGCTCGCCGCGCCTTGCCACTCTTGCAGCGCGTCGGACAGCTCAACCGGCGCCGGCAACACGCACCCAGTCTTTGGCGGATTTCACCGTTGCCCATTCAGGCACCGGCAAACCTGCTTCCGCGCACCATTTGCGCGTCACTACTCTAAGACGAGCGGCGTCGTGATGATTGCCCGTCGCCGCCAGAACCCAATGGCGCCCCTCGCGTTTCTCTAACACCATAAGGCTACGCTTGCGCGGCGCCGCTACGTCGTTGGTCGGCTCACCGGCAGTCTGCACGACCCGGCAGGCAGCTCTAGCGAGTTGTCTTTGCAGTAGACTTGCACCTTCGCGCGCGGCTTGGCCCGCTTGCATTCTCAGGCCGGTGTCAATGTATGCGGCGTGCTCACGTTCGCACGCATCCCGTGATGGCGGCTTGCATCAGAAACCTTCCGCCGACGTTGATTGACTCCCACCTTGGCACCCGCAACCCGTTGCGTGAGCAGGTGCGCGCGGGTGCGGATTCGGACCTGCGCCTCGTTCGCGTCGTTACCAGCGACGATCAATGCGTCGTGACGACGCTCGCGCTCGGCCGGGGACTGAATGCACATCAGAAGCGCCCGCCTTCGAACTGCCCACGCGGGCGACGGACGCCGAGCACTCGACCGCCGCGCTGGTCAACGCGCAAAACTCTCCAAGACCGCGAAGGCGCACTCAACCCACCATTGCGACGGCTCGCCCGTCGCACCTCACGCTGCGGCAGCGCCAGCTGGCCTCCAGCTAGGAAGAGCAGCAAAGCGCTCAACGGCCGTTGTCTTGTTCTCGGTTTGGTGCGGGAACACTTCGACGCAGCGGCATCGCGCGCGGCGATGCGTAGGTTGTTAGCCGCGTGGGCCGAGGCACAGTGCTCACGTTTGGCCCGACGTCGACGACGATGCCGTCGCCGGACCTGATGTCAACGACGGCGGTCGACGCGCCGGCGAATGATGGTGAGCACCGCGAGTGTCACGAGCCAGACGCTGCCGGTGTCGTTTGCGGTTCCCGGTGCTGCGATCGAGCAAGCTTGGCTCTGGTGCGAGCCGCTCGCTGCGTCGGTGTCGTCGGGCGGCGCAGGGTTTTGCGCAGCGTTCGGCTGGCTCGGAGCTGGCGGCACGAAGGGCTGCTCGGCGCACCAGCTGGTTTGTACCGTGTCGAGGCGAGCGTCGGTGAGGGTGTACGTGAAGCATGGAACGTAGCCCTGGCCCGGCACGCGGATGGGCACCTGCTGGACGAGCTCTTCGGGCTTTTCCGCGGTTTTGGGGCCAAGCGCCCAGGTTTGAAAGGGCTGGGGATCCGGGCTGCCCTGGTACTCGGCAAGTTCGAGCTTGGCTTGCAGCAGCTCGTCGGAGAAGCCGCCCGACGCGCCGGGTAACTCCAAACGCGCGTTGATGATGTTGTCGGTGCCGTGCTGGACACAGTCTTGCTGAATGCTGCACAAGGAGGGACCGCTGCCCGGCTGGCAATCATAGTGAGGCACCACGCCAGGCTCGAGCGTGACGCTGAGGGCGCCGGTCATCGTGAGCGGCGGACGCGGCTGGTCGCCGGTCAGGAAGTCCCAAGTCACCGGCGGGTACATCTCGCCGTGCCCCGGACTATCGCCGACCAAGACCCGGTAGCGAGCTCCGGGTCGTAGCGGCTCGGGCGGTACGAACGTGCGGATGCTCTGCTGATCGGGGCTGAGTGGGGTGGCGAGCAGCTGGCTACTCACGCCGTCGGGATCGACGATCGTGACCATGGGCTCCCAATAGCCGGGCTCGGGGGACGTTCCGATTTGGTCGACTCGATCGAAATGGACCACGACCGGCGCGTTGGTCGGCACGTTGCGCGCGTCGGCCGCGGGCTCGGCCTGGCTCACCGTGAACAGCGGTGTGAGCTGTATGCACGCGCCCGCTTGGGCGGGAAACAGCACGGCGCAGGCGAGCAAGCCAAAACAGGCGCGAAGTCCCATGGTACCGGTTCCACGAGCAGTATTCGTGCCAGCACGCCGGTTTCTTAACCGTGGGAATTCGTTGATCGGTTTCGAGCCGGTTGGCACAGCTGGCACAGCCAACGGCAGTAGTGCGCGCACGTGTCGAAACGCTCACGGTGGGGGGCAAACTCCGTCGAGGCACGGACACTCTACGGTGATAGGCGACACGACCCCCGTGGGGTAGGCGACGCCGGCATCACCCGCGCACGGGTTAGCGGGAGTGGGGGTGCAATAGACCATGGTGGCGCAGGCGTACTGAACCAAGCGGCCCTCCTCATCGCAGTGGTCTTCGAACCTGCCATTGGTGCCCTGGTACTTGAGGCGCCCTTCACGCCGGCCGCCAGGGAAGGATGGGCAAGTGATATCGGCCACCCACGCCTCACCGCCAGCGCCGCTTGCCGAGCCGCCATTGCCCCACCCACCGCTTTCGGCGCCGCCAACTTCAGGCCGAGGTGGCTGCTTGGACTCCACGCTGCCACACGCAAGAGCCGTGGCCATCGCTACCACCGTCGCAAGCCCTGCCCGAACGCCCTGCATGCTCAGACATGGTAGCACGCGCTGCCAAGGCTCACGGCCATTCGTCCGCGGTCGCCCGACGAGATCCGCTGAGAACCCTGCTAACGGGAACTGGATTCGCGACCAGGTGCGCAGTAGAAGTCGGGAGATGCCGAACGGGGCGAATACGAATGCGCAAGTGCTGAGCCGCGTGGCTTGGGCGCAGCTCCGCGAAGATCCGGCCAAGGCCGCGGGGATTGCGTATGTCTGGCTCACGGCGGTTGGATTTGCGCATCTTTTCGGGAGTGGGATGGCGTTTGGGCTCAACGTGATCGATCTGGCGTCGCCGAGTGATTTTTTGCTCGCGGGGCTTCGCGATCCTCTCGTCACTCTGCTGGCGGCGCTGTCGGGTTGGGGGCTTTACTGGCTCTGGGGCAAGAGCTTGAGGAGCGTGGGAGCTCGGCGGGCCCTGGTGCCGGCGATGTTGGCGTTGCTGGTCGCGGGCGCTTGGACTTCGGGCTGGTATAGACGAAGTGTCGTGACGGGGGCGCTACAGGGGATCGGGCCGCTCCAGCTCGTAATCGCGATGGATGGGCAGGATGGTGCCCCGCTCACCGGTGTGAAGCTGGCGCTCGCGACCTCGGAGTTTTGGATCCTGGGCACGATGGACCACAAGACCATCATTTTGCCGAAGGGCAGTATCAAGCGGGTCGACGTAGTTCCACGCTAGCGAGTCGGGTCATACTCGCGACGGCCACGCCGTCAGCGGGGCCGTCAAATCGGCCGGAAGTGGCTGGCGATCGTCGCGCTGAAGGCGGCTAGGACTGCGAGCACTGCTACCGCCAACACGATCAAGCCGATGCGTCGGCGGCGCGCGGCGCCGTTGACGAAGTCGGGGAGATCTTCGATGAAGGCTTGTTCATTCCGCGATAGGGGCGCGACGACTGGTGAAGTCGGCACCGCCATGGGGAATGGAGCCTGGGGCGTGAATGGGTTTGGCGCAGTTGGCACGGCCGCCACGGGAATCGGAGCTTGGGCCGTGAACGGGTTTGGCCCAATCGGCGCGGTCGCTACGGGAATCGGAGCTTGGGCCGTGACCGCGCGAGTGATGATCGGCGCGGCTGCCGGAAGAGGAGGCGGCGTCGCGCGGCCGGTTTGGAGCGGCAGCGGCGGGGGCAGTGGTGGAGGCTGCGGCTTTGCTTTCGCGACTGGTGCCGGCGGAGCCGCGGGTTGAAGCTGTTGAACGACCGGTGTCGGTGCCGGTGCGGGTGCGGGCGCGGGCGCGACCTGCGGCTGCGCGGTGGGGCGGGGCGCCGGTGATGGGCGGGTCGCTGCGGCCGGTGTCGGTTGGGTGGCCGTGGCCGGCGCGGGACGAGTCGCCGCGGCCAGTGTCGGCGCCGGCGCGGGCGCGACGTGCTGTTGTTGCGTCGGGCGCGGCGCGGGCGATGGGCGGGCCGGGGTGGCCTGCGGCGGGCGCACGCGGATCTCGGAGCTCAGCGCCTGCCGAACGGGGGTCCGTGGGGCAGCGGGAGGACGCGGGACGTTGGGCTTGGCTGCGGGCTCCGGCATCGATTGAAAGCCCTAACTATGACACCGCTCGCGTTCACATTCTCTGCGCCTGATAGCAGCGATTCGAAATAAGTACGACGACCTGGGTCAGTGTCACACGCTGGACGACTCCCGTAGGCCGCTCGCCGAGCCCCCGTAACATGCCGCTCCGAGCGGTTCATTACCTTGTATGAACCTTTCACCTGCTCGGGCGGTGCGACTCGCGCCGGAGACGATGGCGTTGCCCCCGCTGGCGGCCAGGCGCGCGCGCAACGTGGCCATCGCGGCGCTCGACGGCGTCCGCAACGAAGCACACCAACTCGTGCCGGTCGTGGCAGGGGGCAATGACATGCCTCTGCTCGAGGCGGCGTATGCCCTGGGTTATCGACCGATTCCGACGCGCTCGGAGCTGGGCGCCGGGTTCCTCGCCAATGGAATTGCATGGGAGTCCAGGCAGCCCACCCTGTGCTTGGTCATCACGTCGGTGGGCGTTTATGGGCTGATGCAGGCGCTGCACGCCGCGTTCGTGAATCGGCGCCCGGTGGTGGTGATTTCGGGGGAAGTCGCGGCAATAGGCTGCGGCAGTGTTCAGGCCGGTGAAGGCTGGGACGGGCCTTCGGTCACCCAGGCGACGCGCGCCTTGACGGCTTGGAGCTTCGACGCGACTACGCCCGAGCTCGTCGTGCGCGCGCTGCGACGTGGCGTCGCGTTGGCCCAGGCAAGCCAGAGACCCGTCCACATCAACATACCTTTGGCGGTGCAAAGGAGCGACGCACCGTGATGCCGGCCGCGACCTTGCTCGAGCAGGCGGCGGAGCGGCTGCTCACCGCCGAGCGACCGGCGATTCTGGTGGGGCCGCAAGCCTCCGACACGGTGCCGGTCTTGCTGGAGCTGGCAGACTTGCTGGGCGCCCCCCTTGCCACCACGCCGGATGCGCTGTCGCTGATCGATGGGCGGCGCTCGTGTGGCGTGTACAGCTTCGGCGCCTCGGCTCACGCTCGGCGCACCTTGGACCGCGCCGATCTCATCCTAGCGGTGAGCGATCTGGGCGAGTTTACGTGCCGGCTCGGCGAGGCCTTCGCGGGACGCACCGTGGTCCAAGTCGCCGACAGCACGGCCTGCCTCGGTCGCAAGCGCGACCCGGACTTGGCGCTGTTCGGAGGCGTTCACGCGATCTTGACGCAGGTGCAGGCGCTCGTCGCTCGAGAGCGAGCGCGCCCGCGGCAACCGTGGTTCGACCAACTACCGCCGCGACAGCGCAAGGCGTTCACCCTGCGTTCGGGTCGGATGCATCCGGAGGCCGCAGCCCTCGCCATCGAAGGGGCCCTTCCGGAGCGCGTTCGGGTCTGCCTCGACGTCACTTCCGCCGCGCTCTACTGCTACCAGCAGTGGCGTCTCACCCCCGCCCAGCGCGCGTTTTCGAGCATCGAGCACAGCGCGTGTATGGGTGAGGCCGTTCTGGCTTCGCTGGGCGTGCGGCTCGCCTCCGGGTTGCCGACGCTGGCGTTGGTGGGTGATTGGGGGCAGGCCATGGTTCCGTCCGAGCTCCATACCGCCGTCGAGCTCGGGCTCGATCGCTATGTGGTCGTGGTGTGGGCCAATGGGGGTGGCGCTTTCATCGGGGCTGGCGTCGCGCAACAGGGCCTGCAGGTGCCGCCAGCCGCGTGGCGCTGGCAAGCGCCGCCGAGCTTTGCGCGCATAGCGGAGGGGTTCGGCGCCAAAGGAGTCGTTGCGACCGACGTTCGAGCGCTGCGGCGCGCCGTTTCCGAGGGCTTGCGCGGCTCCGGACCGGTCGTGATCGAGGCACGCATCGATCCGACCGCGCCCATCCCAGCCGGCGATCGGTTTCTCACGCTCGGGGAGTCACGGGCATGATCGCCACCGAGCTCGTGCGTTGGATTGGGTGGTCGCATCTCCTGCAGCCCCCCCTCACCTTGCTGCTGGCCAGCTCGCGCGGCCTCGACCTGCGCCGCTCGCTGGTCACCCAATCACCGATGGCGGCGGCGGTCGCACAGAACATGGCCTTCGCTTCGGTGGCGTTGCCGACCGGGCTCGGTGTGCTGCTGGCGTTGCGCGCGGACGACGCTTTCCACGCCGGAGCGGCACGCGATCTGGCGCTGTTACTGGCGGTATTTTGGAGCTGGCGGCTGTACCGGCAGGTGCGCGCGCTGGGCCCGAGCTGGCCGCGCCCGCTGCGCTCGTTGCACGGCTTGCTGCTCGGGATCTTCCTGGCCCAGGGACCGCTGCTGGCTGCCCTGTTGTGGTGGAAGCGCTGAGCTCCGAGCGCCGTGGATTGGATCCAACAAGCGGGTGCCATGCTCGACCGAGCGTCCGCGCGATAGTCACCAAAAACGAGCCGAGGACCCATGAAACAGACACAATCAAAGATTGCGCGCGCCGCCGTGAGTCTCCTGCTCTTGAGCAGCAGCTCGGGTTGCTCCTTCATCTTCGTCCGGACTCCCCCGAACGACGGCCGGATCGCGACCCGCGTGCGTTCCGGGGATTGCACGAGCTCCAAGCTGGCGCCCGGCTTCGATACCGCGTTCGGCGCGCTCGAGCTGGTGCGCACCGGCATGGCCGCCAGCGCGTCCAACAGCGTCTACGACCGCCCCGACGCACCGCTCAGCCGGGAAGCCGACATCGCTTTGGGAGCCAGCTTCACGGCGCTATTCCTCGGCTCGGCGATCTACGGATTCGTCAATACCAGCCGTTGCAGTCGCTTGCAGCAGGGCGACGATCAGGATCCGGAGGACGCCTCGGCACCACCATCGAGGTGGGGTACGGCCACGCCAAAAGCAAGGCCGGTCGCGGAGCCACCGCCTGCCGCAGCGGCGCCACCCGCTCCAGCACCGAACAAACCGCCACCTCCCGAGCCATCCCTGGAGCAGCCCTCCGACGAGGAGCCGCCCCCCACTCCGGCTGACGGGGTCCCCTAACCCCGCTCACAACCCAGCAAGCCAGTGCAACCGTCTCTGTTGCTCGCCTGCCGGCCGGCGGCGTAACTTGGCGCCATGGTGCGGAGAAACGATGGCCGCTCTTGGGGATCGACGGATCGTCCCGGCGAGCGCGTGTCGGTCGCCAAGCCTCACCGAGACATAGAAATCCTTTCCGTCCAAGGCTCCCACCGTCACTGGTGCGAAGCCCACGATGGCTTCACCGTCGCGCTGATTCATCGCGAACAGGGCGAGCTGGTCGCCGAATGGCGCACCCGTTGCCGCTCCCTGTCGACCGAGCGCGGTGGCTTGATGCTGATCGAGCCGGGCGACGTGCACGTGACCAAGCGGGTGCGCGCTCGCGTCGGGGCGGCGGACTTCGACGTCGTTCGCTTCTCGCCGAGCCTCGTCGCAGAGGCCGCGCGCGAGCTGGGCTACCGCGGGGACTTTCATTTTCGTACCCCTTCGGCCCAAGATCCGCTCGTGTTCGAGGCCCTGGATCGCTTCGTCGCAGCGGTAGCGAGCGGAGACAGCGCGCTCGCCATCGCTAGCGCCAGCAGCGAGGCGCTCACGGCGCTAATCACCCGCCTGGGTGAGAAACCGAGCCCGCACGGTGTCTCTCTGGCCGCGGAGCGTGACTACCGCCTACGGCGCGTGAACGACTACCTCGCATGCCACCTCGAGCGTCGACCCACCCTGACTGAGCTCGAGCGTGTGAGCGGGCTCTCTCAGTGGCGCCTGTGCGCGCGCTTCAGCCAGAGCTATGGAACGAGCATCGGCAAGTGCTGGAACGCTTTGCGGCTGCGTCAGGCCCAGCGCGAGCTCGAACGAGGACGGTCTTTAAGCATGATCGTGGCGGAGCTCGGCTACCGCGACGAGGCTTACCTGTGCCGGGTATTCAAGGCGCACTACGGAATTACACCCGGAGTGTGGCGAGCCATGTACCGCAGCAACGATCGCAGCGGGCGGCGTGGACAACGCGCGGCGACGCCACCCCCGCAATAGCATCTCGCCCCTCGGCATCAGCTTGAGCAAGACTAGTCGTCATCCCAACTTGGTCCTGTCGCGCGCCAGTCGAGCGTGGGCGCCGACGCTCGTGACGGCGTGGGTGCTCGTGCTTGCGTGCGGGGCACACACGGAGGCAGGTCCCGAGAGCAACGGCACGGACACGGGCGAGGCCGGGAACGCGGGGGCCGCAGGTGACCCCGAGCAATCGCCGGCAGGTGTTGGTGGCATGGTCGGCGCGGAGGTGGGGGGCGCACCCGATGACCAGAGCCGCGGGGGCGCGAACGGGGGCGCTTCACCGGCCGGCGCTGGGGGTGAAGCCGGAAGCGCTCCCATCATGGAATGCGGAAACGGCGTCGTCACCGCCGACGAAGCTTGCGATGACGGCGGCGTCGCGTCAGGTGACGGCTGCTCGAGCAACTGTCGCTTGGAGCTCGGCTTCGGCTGTCACGGGCAACCTAGCGTGTGCGAGCCGACCGTCTGCGGAAACGGCGTTCAGGAAGGGGCTGAGACCTGCGACGACGGCAATCAGGTCCCCTTCGACGGCTGTGGCGCCACCTGTCAACGCGAGCCTCAGTGCTCTCACGACGGCTGCACGTCCGTATGCGGTGACGGTCTCGTCATCGACGAGGAGTGCGACGACGGCAACTCGAAGGATGGTGACGGCTGCTCGGCAACTTGCGAAGTCGAGCCCGGCTCTGTCTGTGAGCCTCTGTCCGACTGCGAAAAACTGGACGGCGCGTGCGTGCTCCGGACATCGGCCGTCTATCGTGACTTCACGGCTCAGCACCCAGACTTCAACGTTGCTTGTCGCGGGCAGAATGGCGGAAGCGAGGCCACGCAAGGCTTGGTCGAGAAACAGCTCCTGGGCGGCGTGCCGGTCGCAACGGCGTCCACCACGACCTCCTGCATCACCCGTTTGTCGGACTGGTATTCGGACGCTGGCGGCAAAGCCATCGTCCGCGATTTGAAGCTTTTTTCCAACGGCCAAGGCGCCTTCGTGAATCGCTACGGGCCGTCCGGCGAGCAGTGGCAAACCCAACCTATCTACACCGGGCGCTTTTGCGGCAACGGAGACACCGGCTGCGCCGCCCAGGGCGACTTTCTAGGTTGTGATTTCGATCCCGCGGTCGATTCTTGCTTCTACCCGTGTCCCGCGGCTTTGGGCAGCTCGCTGGATACGTGCGCGGGCACCGCGACACCTACGACTCACTTCGACGGAACGCCGCTCTTCTTCCCGGTCGACGATCAGCCGATGAACGAAACTTGGTCGGATGCCAAAGTACCGACGGCGTACGGCTACGATTGGTATTTCGAGGACACGATTGTCCCGGTATTCGGCACGCTTCACCAATCGGGCCGCCTGCTTCATAACTTCTTCTTCACCAGCCGCATCACGTCCTGGTTCAAGTACGACGCCAGCGAGGCGCTGGAGCTCGATTTTCTCGGCGACGACGACCTTTGGGTATTCATCAACGAGCGGCTCGCGGTCGATCTGGGCGGGGTACACTACGCGACCAAAGGCAGCATCCTGCTCGACGCGACAGCCGCGTCAGCGCTCGGTCTCGCAACCGGCGGCGTCTATCGCATCGACGTCTTTCACGCGGAGCGCAAGCTGGAAAGCTCGAGCCTGCAGGTGACGCTGCCAGGCTTCAATCTGTCGCGAAGCGAGTGCCGTAAGCTCTAAATGCCGTCGGAAAGTGCCCAGCCGACGCCATTCCGAGCGACGTTCAGAGCGGCTGATGGCCGACTGCGATGATGATGCCGGAGGCGTCGCTGCTGACGAACAGTTGTCCGCTCTTGCCGATGCCGAGAGAGACGGGGCGATGGGGCCATTGTGCGTCGGTATCGCCGGGGGTGGCGGACTCGAGCAGCGGGACGGGGGTGCCGGCGGGCATGCCGTCGGCACCGAACGGCACACGCACGACTTTGTAGCCGGTGGCGGTGGTTCGGTTCCACGAGCCGTGGAAGGTGATGAAGGCGTCACCCACGATGTCGCTCGGGAACGCGGAGCCTGAGTAAAACTTCACGTCGAGGGGGGCGGAGTGACCCTGCATCGCCAAGATGGGGGGCAAGACGTTGGCGGTGTTCTTGCACCAGGCGTCGTCGTGGGTGGTGTTGTCGGGATCGGCCCATTGGGTACCGGGGCCAGAGCCAGTGGTGGGCAGGTTGAACTCGGACCAGCAATACGGGTAGCCGTAGAACCGCCCCGCGTTCTCCTCCAGGAACAAATTCAGCTCTTCGCCGGGGTTGTCCTGGTGAATATCGGTACCGAGATCTTCGCGCTGCAGGTCGTCGCGGCCATTTTCCACGCCCCAAATCCGTCCTTTGCTGTCGAGCGTGAGGCCCACTTCGTTGCGCAGCCCGTCCGCGAACAGCTCGCCCTGCGCAAACGTGGACGCGGAGCCGAGCGCGTTGGCAGCGTATCGAATCAGACGCGCGCGGCGAGAATCGCTGTCGAGGTTGCTGCCGGAGCCGACGCTGACGTAAAGCCGGCCCTGCATATCGAATTGCAGGCTGCGGGTGACGTGACCGCCGCTCGGGAGCCCGGTAACGACTTGTTGAGGATTGCCGAGCGGCTTGCGGTCGCTGGCGTACGCCCAGCGGTAGACGGTGGTCGGCGTCGAAGCGTAAAGGAACCCGCCGTGGAGGGCGATGCCGTGGTTCAAGCCGGCCTGAGTGCCGAGCACGACCCGCTCGTCGTCGTCGGAGACGCCGTTGCCGTTATCGTCGTGCAACAAGACGATGCGACCGTTGTCGCTGACGAGCACGTCCCCGTTTGCGTCCACCACGATGCCGCGTGGGTGATCCAAATCACTGGCCCAGGTGTACGCGCAGTAACCGGCCGGCACCGAAGCGCCGTCGAGAGCCGCGGCGGCAGGGAAGGCGCACGTGTCGGCCGAAACGCCGGCGGCCCCACCCTCGCCCGGCGCGCCGCCATTGCTGGCTCCGCTGACGTTGCTGGCTCCGCTGACGTTGCCGCTGCCGCTGGCGTTGTCGCTGCCTCCCGCGTCTTCTCCGGCATTGCTGGTGGCGCCGCTGCCGCTGGGCGCCCCGCCGTTGCCAGCGATGGAGCCACTTCCACCCC
>Ga0068855_100008897_pt1 | contig 12139 bp, 10 predicted proteins | sample KBSCornC52_FD_66592 | JGI IMG/M metagenome (GOLD analysis project Ga0068855, IMG submission 66592) | Corn rhizosphere microbial communities from Kellogg Biological Station, Michigan, USA - KBS Corn C5-2 | ecosystem: Host-associated > Plants > Roots > Rhizosphere > Soil ...
ATAGCCAAGTGCGGAAACAACCAGAATTTTTGAATCGGGTGGCACAGTGAGTGAAAAGTTACCTGAGTTGTCGGTAGTAGTGCCGTTATGCGTACCTTTTACAATAATGGTAGCAGACTGAACAGGAGCGCCGGCTTCGTCGGTGATTCTTCCTTTTACGGCACGTTGAGCCCATGCTCCGGTAACCGTTAGCAGGAACACTAACGCCAGCAAGAGTAATTTTCTCATCATTGGATAGTTTGGTGTTTTTACAAATTGGGTTTAAGCAAAAAAGTTATGGTGATCGATTTTCATTTCACTTATGGGCAAAGAGAATCTGTTCCGGAAAAAATGATTTTTTCCAGCGCATTAAAGCATGCCTAAAACAATCAAATAGAATCGTCTATTGGATTATCTGCCAATGCAAAGATGATTTAGCTGGTACAACTAAATCAACATGTAAGACCCATCTGTGTAATTGAATTCGTCTGGTTTTAATTCGAACTTTCTCAGTGTGACGCATTGCCACTATCGGGCAAATGCAGTTGATATGATGCTGGTTTTATTAGATGGTACGGACCACAACAGGCAAAAATAAACATATCGAATCATATCAGTATAACATTCCATTAACTTTTAACTACAATTTTGATAAGCGGCACATGATAATCATTTTCTTATCATGAATCAATAGTTTGTGTATGGGAGTGAGCGTTATTATTATCATGATTATTGATAATGATCAAGGCATTTCTTACAATAAAAGTGAATGAGAGAACAGATCACCAAATGGAATAATGAATAACGTACTGCTTACACGACATAAGTGTAGCTGCGGAAGGGTGCTGTTAAAAAAGCCTTATTTTCGTTGCAACATGAAAGCATTTAACGACATTCTGGCGTTTATTGTTGAGATAGTTATGCTGGTCGCCTTATGCATTTCCGGCTATCAATTGACCACTAGGCCATTCTTACAATATACAATGGCGATTGTGCTGCCTGCGCTGGTAATTGTACTTTGGGCCATTTGGGCTGCCCCAAAATCAAAACGCAGGTTAAGGTTCCCGTGGCTTTCTGTTTTTAAGATTACACTTTTTCTTATTACGGCTTTACTGCTATTTGTTACCGGTCATCGCGCAGCGGCTATTGTTTTTGGTGCAGTCGCTTATTTTAATGAAATAAATACCCCGATTATTAAATAACTACAACCCACCCTTCAATCTTTCTTTAAGTGCAACATCCTAAGCCTAAATGGCTTTTACGCTGATAAATTCCTTTCCTGCTGATGCTTCCATAGTTCCTGAAAAACCCGACTATTGTTTCGAAGATCTTCAAAGTTACCCTCAGCTACAATGCTGCCCTGATGCAGTACATAGATATAATCGAATTTAGTTAGCAAATGCAGGCGGTGCAGTGAAGAAACAATCGCTTTGTTGGAAAATGAGGCGAAGATCTTATCATAGATCATTAATTCTGTTTTGGGATCAACGCTGCTGGTAGGTTCGTCGAGCAGGATCACCTCACTTTCACGGGCGGCCAGTATACCACGTGCCAGAGCCAAACGCTGTTTTTGTCCGCCGGAAAGGTTTACTCCTTTCTCTCTGATATCCGAAGCCAGCTTCTCCGGCAACTGCATTACTACTTCTGTAAAATGGGCGCTTTCACAAACCTTGAGTATTTCTTCTTCAGGAAATGGCAGCCCTAATGTGATATTATAGGCGATGGTATTTTCAAATATTTCAGGTTCCTGAGGAAAAAGGGTGGCCGATTCATTCAGCGAATCCATTTCATATGCATTTCCGTCTATGGATACTTCTACGCCGGGCTCTGTCATATATAAACCACGCAACAGGGATAGTAAGGTACTTTTGCCACTTCCGCTTTCTCCTATAAGCGCAATTTTTTGTCCGCGTTTGATGCGCAGGTTTAGCTGATGGAGGCTGTGCGGAGCATATGCTGCATTATATGTTTCGCGGTGTGAGAAGCTCAGTTGTTTGATCTCTATCTCGCGCCAGTTAGCAGGCAGTTTTTCCGGTTCTTCGGGGCGGTGCTGTTGTACATATGCTTTACTGATATTATCGGCGGTTTGTACATAGGTATTAAACTGTACCAGCTCAGTATACTGCCAGGCTACATTCTGAAATACGCTGGTGAACTGGTTTACATAACCGAGTAAGGTAATTAGTCCGGCAATATAAAAAGCCTGACCGGGATGCCAGTTCTGATAAACAAAGCCAGCTACTACAACACAGTAAATAAGCGCGAGGATCATATCAGCCACAAACCATTTCCATTCATTAATAAGGGCATTTTTTCTGAATGGTGCAAATATCTGCTGCACTTTATTTAGCAACCCTGACTCCATACTTTTTTCAAGGCGCAGTGTGATCACCGTCATGATATTGGAAAGCGTGTCGAATAAGGTAGATGAAACAACGTGTTCTTTTTCATTCACCTGATCGAGCGTTTTAATAAAAGGTTTATCAAACCGGCGGATCACCCATATGTCGAGCGCGCCCAGCAATACGGCGATACCACCGAACAGTGGTGAAAAATAAAGCATGGCCGCTACTGAAAAAACGAATTTGGTAAGAGAATACAGATACATGAACCCCTTATCGAAAAATTCGCGAAGGGCTTCATAGGCTTTGCGAATCCGGTTGATGGTAGCCCCGCTATGGTTATCCTGATGCCATTTGGCAGGCAGGTGCAATACCTGATGGTATTTTTCCTGCAAAAAGTTGCGGCTCATATTAAAAGCCAGATTACGTTCCATGATACGGGCAGGCCCATGCAGGCTCCAGTCGAAGAACCGTATGCAGAAATAGCCGCACACATACAATGTCATATAGTGTAGCACATGTTGTGTATCGTGCTGAATTTTACCCACAAACCAACCCAGCAAAATAGGCTGAAGCGCAGCAATAGTATTTGCCAGCACGAACATGGCATAGATCAAAACATATTTCTTTCTTTCCTGCCGGGCGTATTTCCAGGCAGTGCCTAAAAGTGACAGGTATGGATTTGCCATAATGACGGGAATCTTACCGGTGATTAAAAAGGCAAAATTAGTTTTAAATCCCGTCAGGACGGATATAGTGTTTAATATAAAAAAACAGCCCCATTCTGCTTCACAGAATGGGGCTGTAGTAAAATATTACAGCTTACTATTCGAGGGGTCTTTCTTTCACTGATTTGATGAACTGGCCTTTTGCATCAAAAATAAGGTCCAGCTCACCTACTTCCGCCTCATAGATCTGATTACCCTGATGATCTTTTGTAGTAACGGCATCGGTTATTTTTTTACCGGGATAATGCTTCGCAATGTAAGCCTGCGCATCATTTGGTATTTCAGAAGGTTGAAGTCTGACTTCTGTTTTAATCACTTTCCCTTCCGGTGTAATAAAAGCAACCGTTTCTTTTTTCTGATAATCGAATTCAGCTACATAGTTACCTTCTTCCTTTGTCCAGTGTTCTACTTTCGAGCCGGGATAAAGGGACTTAAATTTTGACTTTACCGGTTCGGGAATGGATGATTCACTGAGCTTTGACTGTGCCAGTAAACTTACCGAGAAAGCCTGCACAGCAATAAGAACAAATAAGATCTTTTTCATACAGTGGTTTTAAGGAGGAGTTTTAATTATATGTTTTATACTTATGTTTTACAACTCTTCCCGTTTTTCTATCTCTTGAGCGGCCGATCAAATAACCTGCACCTGTACCAATGGCAGCGCCAACAACACCACCAACAAGGCGATTATTCTTATCTATGATAGCACCTGCCGCAGCTCCTGTAGCGCCGCCAATTACAGCACCTTTGGCAGCCGAACTCCATCCTTTTTTCTTTGGAGCTTCAGGTTGCGTTGTAGTTGTTGCCGGTTGAGTTGTTGAAGAGGAATAGCTTCCGTTGGCGGGCACAGTACGCTCATGGTACTCTTTCTTTGGGTGTGTTGCTACGGGCTTCGCCGGAACAGTAACCGCGTTTTTGATCGTTGCAGAATCAGTTTTAACTGCCGAACCATTGGAAGAACCAGAATTGCAATTTGAAAAAATAACCGATATGGCCAACAAAAACACAATTGATCTCATAAATGCTTATGTTTAAAGGGTCAAAAGAACAATGCAATCAAATTTTATGCCGTGGCATTATTTACTCAAATACATCTAATAGATTACCATTATAAATAAATCAACTCTATTATAATATCTCCATTGTTTTCAACGGTTAAACGTCTTTTGCCATTTGTTATTCAATTGTTATTGCTTATGATACTTACGTTATACTTTGTAAGACTTTTGTGATAATTTCTACCGGTTTGGCGTAATAGCTTTGAAAAAAAAGTATATGCTAAAACCTTACGCCCAACATTTGTTCCTTTCTGTACGGAACCTGTTTAAACCCGCGTTAATAATTATTCTCTTCACAACATTTATTATTTCATGTAACAAGCTTCCCTTCAACGATCATTTTAGTGAGATAGTTTATATTCAAACCAATAATTACATGAAAAGCATGAACGCCATTATTGCATATCGTAATAATGGAGATGGTAAACTGATACCCGTATTGGGAGGCCCGTTCTTTACCGGAGGTTCCGGTATACCAAATACACCATTACTGGCAGGGCCAAATGAATCGGATGGTGAAGTAAAAATTTCCAACGACAGAAAATATTTGCTGACAGTTAATGCAGGCAGTAATACAATTGCTGTTTTTAAAATTAATATAGATGGCACACTGTCACCGGTACCAGGCTCTCCATTTCCATCGGGTGGAGAAACACCGGTTAGCATTGATCAGTGGCAGCAATATATAATTGTACTGAACAAAAGTGATAACCCTTCGCAACCAGCTACTCAAAAACCAAATTATTCAGTATTTCGTTTGGAGGGCGACGGATCATTAACACCTGTACCGGGTGGAAAATACGAATTGCCTGCCGGCGTTTCTCCCGCACAGGTAGTTGTTTCAAAAACCCATCCTTTTGTATTCGGGTCTAATTTCCTCGCAACCAAGGTTACGCCGAATTACGTGAGAACAAATACATTTACTATTAACAGTTCAGGCATCTTAACGCCGGTACCCGATACACCAGGTGTATTATCGTGGGAGTCAGGTGCACTGGGTCTTTGCCAGAACCGCAACGCTGACGTTTTATATGTTACCTATGGATATAACATCAGGCTCGAAACATATGATATTAACCCGGGCACCGGCAAACTAAACGACCTGGGTTATGAGCTTACAAGACCGGGCTGCAGCAGACTTTATATAAACAATGCGAACACGATGATGTATACAGCGAATACTCTGCAAAATCAAATAAGCCCTGTTGACATTTCAAACCCAAGAGTTCCACGAGAACGCTTTTTTTATGATCTCAAAAACTCCGGACCAATATACGATGCTACGCCAGGATCGCCCTATTCGGGTTATACTTCAAGTCAATGTGTTTCGCTGGCAACATCGTCTGATGATAAATATCTGTATGTGGTAAGCGCACATATGAATCCAGACTTAAGCATCGGCAATTATAATTATCTGCATGTATTATCCACGCGTGGTACCAATGATCTTAACGAAACAGAGGATCCCATTCAACTGCCTGTACCAAATAATGTGAGGCCGCACGGTATTGCGGTTCTAAGACTGAACTAACCAAGGCCTTTAACTATTAACTTATCAACTACGATTTAAGTTGGCGGAATAACAATCTCCTTGTTTGATATACCAAATTAAAACCCCTGATAATTCAGGGGTTTAATTTTATAGTTTTATGAATGGCGGTAAAACGTTTATGATTGAAAAAATGGCGCAGCATCTTATTTGCCGAGCATGTATTGCTGCCATTGCTTATATACCTGTTGATGGTAATCATTTGCCGGCCCCGGAAGGATAGCCGCCTTTTCACCGATCAGTTGTTTTATTACAGACAGATTTGGAAAGATCCCCGTTTTCAAACCAGCCAGCAGTGCAGCCCCTAATGAAGAAGCGTCTTTCACTCCATAATATAAGTTCTTACCAAGCAGCGTAGCCAGAAAATCAAGCACAAACCGGTTGCTGGTCATTCCTCCGTTTATCGATAAACTTTTAAGTTTCAGTTTACCGTTGACTTCCATATAGTCAATTATCTCCCTGATCTGAAAAGCGATTGTTTCCAATGCAGCACGTACTATATGATTTTTTTTGCAGTCGAAAGTAAGTCCCTTCAGTTCTGCTTTACGGCTCATATCCCAATGCGGTGAACCCAAACCACTAAATGCGGGTATCAAAAAAACACCGTTATTGTCTGTTACTGATTTTGCCATTGCTTCGGTTTCAGCAATATTGGTAAACAGACCCATTTCATTTTTCATCCACTCGATGATCGATCCGCATGATACAATTACGCCTTCCAACGCATAATGTATTTCTGCTTCTGTACTCCAGCAAATAGTGCTTACAAATCCTTTATTGCTTTGCGGCAATGTTGTGCCCGTATCAATGAGTATTGAACATCCTGTACCCAGCGTGGCTTTGGCTTCTCCTTTTTCAAAACAGCCTTCACCAAATGCAGCTGCATGTGAATCGCCAATCATGGCATAAACAGGAACAGGTGCAGGGAAAAGTCCTTCAAAATCTGTTTTACCAAAATCCGTTGCAGATGCTTTTACTTCGGGGAGTTGTAGTTTCTGCAAACCAAATGCGCGTAACAGATCCTGATCCCAGGTCAGTGTATGAAGATTAAAGAAGAGCGTTCTCGAAGCATTGGTATAGTCGGTAAGATATTGTTTACCACCGGTGAGGTTATATAACAGCCAGGTATCAATCGTACCAAAATATGCGTTGCCATTATCAATAGCCTGTTTAACTTCAGCTATATGCTGATGAAGCCAGATAACTTTTGAGCCCGAAAAATAAGGATCGATGAGTAATCCGGTTTTATCTTTGATTTGTTCCTTAAGCCCCTTGGATTCCAGTTGAGCACAAACTTCAATAGATCGTTTGCATTGCCACACAACGGCATTATAAAGTGGTTTCCCGTGACCATTCCAGAGAACAAATGTTTCGCGCTGATTGGAAATTCCGCAGGCGCTGATTGCTTCTATTTTACCACCTGACGATGTAAATGCAGCCACGCATTTCGTAACGGCATCAATTACATTTTTATAGATAACTTGAGGTTCCTGTTCAACAAATCCATCTTCGAGGTAATGGGTTTTTAATGGCTCTGTAGACTTACATACTTCTTTGCCTTTGTTATCGAAAATAATGCATTTCGTACCGCTGGTGCCCTGATCTATGGCTAAAATATATTGGCTCATTATTCACTTTTAGAGTTTGCTTTATCAATTACTACAGCGATAAGGATCACCGCACCTTTAACTACCTGTTGCCAGAAAGGTGATACATTTAGTAATACCAGACCGTTATTAAGTACGCCAATGATAATGGCGCCAACAACAGTGCCCCAAATGCTACCTTTACCTCCCGAGAGTGAAGTGCCCCCAATAACAACCGCGGCAATAGCATCCAGTTCATAGCTGATGCCGGCATTAGGTTGGGCAGAATCAAGACGTGATGTAACTATCAATCCGCCAATGGCAGCAAGTGCGCCTGCCAGACTATAAACAATAATTTTTACTCTGTTGATATTAATACCGGATAATCTTGCCGCATTTTCATTACCGCCAATAGCATAGATATAGCGACCCAATGGTGTTTTGCGGGTAATGACTACCGCAGCAAATACCACCAGCGCGGAGATCCATACTGCTACCGGAATACCCAACAGCCAGCCGGTGCCGATATAACCGAAATGATCACCCAGTACAGAGATGGGAAATCCTTTTGTCCAAAGCATCGTTAAACCGCGCGCAATGGTAAGCATGGCCAATGTAGCCACAAAGGGAGGAACCTTGAATTTAGTAATGGTGAAACCATTGAAGTATCCCAATACCGCGCCTACAATAATACCTGCCAGTATACCGCCCAGCAAAGTGAACCCAATAAACAGATCACCAGATGTTATGGCAATTCCGTTTTTAAGCAGTCCGGCAGTAACAGCTCCGCTTAGGGCCAGTACTGAACCTACTGAAAGATCAATACCTGCGGTAAGCACTACCAGGGTCATACCTACAGCAATGCAAATATTTACCGAGATCTGGCGCATTACATTCCAGCCGTTTTCAAGCGTGAGAAACTTATCTGAAAGCAAACTGAATACAATGCAAAGCGCTGTGAGCGCAATAAGCGATTGAAATTTGGTAAGATATTTTTTATTCAGGCCCATTTAATTAGTTTGTTTTTGGGATCGCGGCTTTTAAAATGCTGTTTTCTGTTGCTTCGATAGTTTTAAATTCTGCCGTGATGCTGCCTTCAGCCATCACCAATATGCGATCTGAGATAGCCAGTATTTCGGGTAGTTCAGATGATACCAGAATAACGCCCATACCGGCTTCTGCCAGTTGCTGGATCAGTTTATAAATTTCATTCTTTGCATTGATGTCGATACCACGAGTTGGTTCGTCGAGCATGAGCACTTTAGGATGTGTGGCCAGACATTTGGCCAATACTATTTTCTGCTGATTACCGCCGCTAAGATTACGGGCCAGTTGCTGATCGGATGGTGTTTTGATCTTCAGCGAATCGATATAATGCCGGGCAAGCGTCTTTTCTTTATTATTGATCAGAAGACCGGCACTTTGCATTTCCTCTAAAGTGGTTAAAGAAATATTGGTCTTTACGTCGAGATCAAGCACTAATCCATCTTTCTTACGGTCTTCCGGTACAAGCACAATACCGGCGCGGATTGCTTCACCGGGTGAACGAAACTTTGCGGGCTTTCCCTCTATGACTAATTCACCGCTAGCTTTGTGAAGACCGAAAATAGTTTCCATCAATTCAGTGCGACCAGCGCCCATTAGTCCGAATATGCCGAGCACTTCTCCTTTACACAGATCGAAAGAAATATTTTTCAGCAGATCGCGGTGTTTATTTTCAGGGTGCCTGAGGTTGATATTCTTAACGCTCAGTACGGTTGAAGAACTGGTGCAGCCCTGATGATTCATGAGGTTGATCTCACGACCAACCATCTTTTTTATCAGTTCATCATGGGTCATGCCTTTCATATCACCCGACTCAATACTTTGACCATCACGAAGTACCACATACCGGTCGGCTATTTTAAACAGCTCATCGAGCTTGTGTGAAATATAAACGATGGTTTTGTTCCCGGCCCGCAGTTCATTAATAATACCAAATAATACTTCTACCTCACTGCCTGTGATAGCTGAGGTAGGTTCGTCCATAATAAGTACTTTACAATCGGTAAGTAGCGCTTTGGCAATTTCAACAACCTGTTGCTGTCCTACTTTCAAATCGCCGATGAGTGTATCCGGATTTACATCGAGCTTAAGCCTTTTTAGAAGTTCTTTTACACGGGTGCGCATACCTGCATGATCGAGCATTCCAAATCGCCCCGTTAATTCACGGCCAAGAAATATATTATCGGTAATACTGAGATGAGGAATGAGATTGAGCTCCTGGTGAATGATAGAGATGCCTGCATGCTGCGCTTCGCGGGGGTTATTAAAATGCATTTCAACGCCGTTGAGTAAAACGCGCCCTTCATATTCTGAATAAACACCTGAGAGGATCTTCATGAGCGTTGACTTACCGGCGCCATTCTCCCCAAGAATAGCGTTTACTTTGCCGGAATGCAATTCCATGCTCACATTTTGCAAGGCAGTAACGCCGGAGAATCGTTTTGTTATGTTTTCAACGACAAGCATGCGTATAACTTAATGAGAGCTTTATTTTACGATATTCAAATTGATTGGCATCAGCTCCATCCCGTTCAGATCAAGATGTTCACGGTTCAACCCCACGGCACCGGTAAATGCAACAGCGTCTCCTGTTTTTACCGTTGACTTAAACGGGGGCAGCACTTTATTTCGAATGATCTTATTCACTTCTGACGAAATGTTGTTGAGATCAGCGGTATTGGTAAAGTCGTTCAGATTCACCTGGGCGGATGCATCGCGAATAGCATTCCCAAACACAAATTCAGTGGCTATGTGCAATTCATTTTTGTTTGCAGTACTCAGCACCACTTCATTTTCAGTAATGGCTTTTACTACTCCACTACCCTTTACCATAAAGTAGCGGGTACTACCAATGGCCAAAGCTTTTCCATATTGGTTAAACGCTTTGGCTTTATCGCTTCGCAATTCGTTAATCAGCTGATCGGGTGTAATAGCTTTTTCAGAGCTGGTTGTTAATGCAGCATACAGGCGTTGGGCATAGTCAACGGCATTAAACTTTTCACTGGCTGCTTTTACTTCACTCAGTTTTTTAAAGTAAACAGAGTTATAGCCGATGAAAGCAATCACAATAACCCAGATGCTGTATTTTATTCCTTTGGTCATGCCTTATTATTTTTTACCATAAGCCATGTATTCATTGATATTTTTACCTGTAACCATTTCAACACCCACTTGTATCTTTTTTGGAAAATCACGTTTGCCTTTACACCAGGCATCTGCATAGTTGGCTGCTGTTTGCGCCATAACCTGTGGAAATTGCATACAGGTGGCCGTTATCTTACCATCTTTAATGCCTTGAATGGCATCTTCTGCCCCATCAAAACCAATCACTTTTACCTGACTGGCTTTACCTGCAGCCGCCAATGCCTGATAGGCCCCCATAGCCATGGCATCATTGCCACAAAAAACACCTGAAATATCGGGGTGGGCCTGTAGAATAGATTCCATTACTTCCATACCTTTATTACGGTCGAAGTCGGCGCTTTGCTGGGCAACCATCTGCAAACCCGGATAAAGATCAACCACACTATGGAAACCTTTTGAACGGCTCCATGTATTATTATCAGCCACCAGACCAAGGATCTCTACATACTTCCCTTTTTTATTCAGCTGCTGAACAAAGTATTTACCTAATTCAATACAACCCGAGTAGCTGTCTGACAAGATCTGAGAAGTAGGACCGGTAGCTGAGTTCACCTCGCGGTCCATACAGAATACTGGTACACCGGCTGCTTTAGCTTTGTTTACATTTACTACCGATCCATTGGCATCGGTAGGATTGAACAAGATGGCTTTATAACCCGATGCAATAGCATTTTCAAAATTGTCCGTTTCGGTTGCTGTGTTGTTTTGTGAGTCGAATATTTTTACTTCATACCCCAGGTTTTGAGCCTGTGCAGCGGCAGTTTGCGCCAGAAACACAAACCAGGGATTATTCAAAGTAGAAACTACAACCGCTACTTTTTTTGGCCTGCTATTATTGTTTGCATTTGGCTTACAAGCCGCCAGCAACAATACCAGGCATATGAAGGTTATTCTTTTCATACTCAGGCATTCGCATTCGTTATTTTATTGGCAGTTTTTGAAGCGTTATGATGGCCGTTTGCTGAAGCGATCAATTTCAGAGCTTCTGCAGCAATACCGCTTTCAGAAATGCCATAGTGATTAAGGATCTCCACCTGTGAACCGGTTACTGTATATTCATCGGGGATTCCCATTATTTTAAACGGTTTATGATAACCGCTCTGAATTAAGAACGAAGCGCATGCTTCACCCAGGCCGCCGTTTACCATATGTTCTTCAACAGTAAGGATGGCGTTTGTTTGAGCGGCCAGTTCACTGATCAATGCTACATCGAGCGGCTTAACCGTATGCATGCTTACTACGGTAGCAGCTATTCCATCGGCTTCCAGTTTTTTGGCTGCGAGTACAGCCGGGTAAACTGTTTCGCCATTGGCGATAATAGTAAGATCAGCTCCGCGTTTAATGACACGGCCTTTGCCAAATTCAAAACCAACATTTGTATCTTCGGTGAGCAATGGCATTGGCTTTTTGCCAAAGCGCAGATAAACAGGTTTAGAACTTTGTACAGCGAACTTTACAGCCTGTGCTGTTTCAAAATTATCGGCAGGTACTACAATGGTCATATTGTTGATGGCCCGTAATACGGCAAAATCGTGCAGGCTGTGATGGGTGGTGCCTAAGGCGCCATAACTAACGCCTGCGCTTATTCCTACCAGCCGTACGGGATTATCACTGTAAGCTACATCATTCTTGATCTGTTCCAGCGCACGCGCTGTTAAAAAACAGGCGGGTGATACGGCAAAAACTTTTTTACCGGCAGATGCCAGGC
>Ga0068855_100008898_pt1 | contig 12138 bp, 15 predicted proteins | sample KBSCornC52_FD_66592 | JGI IMG/M metagenome (GOLD analysis project Ga0068855, IMG submission 66592) | Corn rhizosphere microbial communities from Kellogg Biological Station, Michigan, USA - KBS Corn C5-2 | ecosystem: Host-associated > Plants > Roots > Rhizosphere > Soil ...
GGACGGAGTGTACGACGACGGGTCAGAGCCGTTGTTGAATGGTCGTAGACGTAGAACTCGTTTCGCGTTGTGTCGGCGGTGATGAAGTGACCGTCGTCGGTCCAGATCATGGTGTTGGTGATGCCGAAGCGGTCCTCAGTAAGGGAAGTGACTTGGCCATCGGCGGCGATGCGATAGAGCCGGCCGGTGGTGCCGGCCATTTGTTGCGGTGCACCGTCCGGACCGATGTTCTCCGCCATCGTGCCGACCCAGAACGATCCATCGGGAGCGACCATACCTTCGTTGAGCCGGTTACCAACCTCGTTCGGCTCGGGGAAAGCGAGAGTCTCGAACGGACCGTCCGGCGTCCAGAGCACCACCCGTTGCCGAAGGCCGACGATGAAGCCACCATCAGCGCGAAGGCCGATCGACGTCGGATATTCAGGCGTTGCCCACAGGTCATGGCGGCCTGAGGCCGGCTCGAGCCGGTGAATTCGGCTACCGATGATGTCGACCCAGTAAAGCGCTGCCTCGGCGGCGACCCATAGCGGGCTCTCCCCCACTACATCGTGGCAAGCTAGGATCAGCTCGGCGGTCATGTGGACAGTTCTACGTCGACCGGACCTGACTTGATCAGATCGGTCAGGCGTCTATGCCAGGTGATGTCGCGCCACATGCCACGGTATTGGGGGCCACAGAAGTTGGACGTGCAGACTGCGGTCCAGCGACCTGTGGCCGAGGCCTGCTCGACGCCGGCGGCGCAGACATTCATCATCCAATCCCAGTCGGCCATCGGCCAATCGCGATACATCACGGACGCCCAGGCCTCTGTGGTGATCAGCGGCTTGCCCGAGTGGCGCGACCAGTTGGCCGCCTTGCCGATCCATTCGCTAAGTGAGGCGTCAAGGCTGGCCTTGTGCTCGAGATAGTAGGGCTTGGCCTTGCGTACCAAGGTCTGAAAGTCTCGCAGTTTGAAGGAATAGCCGATATCGGCATAAAAACTCGTCATCGCCGGGTTGGTGATCCAAATGTGTGGCTCGAGGAAGTCGAGCATCGACACGTCCTGCTTCTCCCACAGGTTGAACTGATCCGACTGAGAGAAGGTGTAGTCGAGTTGCGGGTAGTGCTGGCGCAGGATCGCAATACTCTCCCTCATCCAGGCAATGATGCGCTCAGACGTTAGAAGGTTGGGTGCGGTGGCGTCCGTAGCGTAGAGGTAAGGAGCCCACTTGACGTTGGGAAATTCGTTGCAGAGATCGACGTAGAGCAGGGCATCGAGCAATCCGGCATCCTCGATCACCTTGAGCGTTGAGAGCCAGACGCGCGCCTGATCCTCAGCGGTCTTGATCAGCATGCGGACATTGTCGTTGTCGCGCTTATACCAAGTTGAAAGCCCTACGGCGACGCCTCGCTCCTTGCACTTGCCGATGAACTCGACCAGAGCCTCGCCAACGTGGGTAACATCGACTTCGCCCGGCGCCCCCCAGTCCCCATCCTGTCCATCTGAGTGGATGGTCCAGACGCGGTTGGGATCGACGGCGATCAGGTGCGGAAAGGCGTCAATGCGAACAGCGTTGTAGCCCCGTGCAACCAGTTCATCGAGGGCCTGGTCCCAGTTCTCGTAACCGGCGCCCGGCCAGCGGCGTTCAATCCACGAGAACTCCCACATGGTGATGGCGTAAGGACGATTGGTTCGTACGGATGGCATGTCAACTTCTCAGGTCAGCGTCGATGGTGGAGGATTTGATGAGGTCGGTTAGCCGGCGATGCCAGGCAACATCGCGCCACATGCCGACGAATTGCGGCCCGCAGAAGTTCGAGGTGCCCATTCCGACCCAGCGGCCAGTCCTCGCAGCATGGGTTGCGCCCAACTCACATAGGTCTTTGATCCAACCCCAGTCGAGCAGGGGCCAGTCCTTGTAATCAACCACAGACCAGCATTCGGTGGTGACCAGCGGCTTGTGGCTCGCACAGGACCATGCGGCAATATTGTCGACCTCGCCGAGGAGCGCGCCGTCGTATTTCTGCTTGTTGTCCAGATAGGTCTGATAGCCCCGCTTGACGATGTTGTCGAAGCCCTCGGGAGAGAACTTTTCGAAGTGGTATCCGACCACCTCGTTCCAATCGCTCGTCGAGGGGTGCGACATCCAGATGTGCGGCTCAAGGATGTCGAGCATGGAGACGTCTTGGCTCGCCCAGTCGCGATACTGCGTGCAAAACGAGAACGTATAGTTGAGATCCGGGTAGCTCTGTTTGGCGATCGCGATGCTCTCGCGCATCAACGCCACGATGTCGGGATCGCGCCGCAATTTCTCCTCGCCCTCGATTCCCCCATATAAAAATGGAGTCCAGAATGGGATCGGAAACTCGTTTGAAAAATCGACGTAGAGAATGGCGTCGAGTAGTCCTGCGCTGTCGATATGCTGGAGCGTGTTGACCCAAACCTTCGCCAGGTCGGCCGCCGATTTTATCTTCAGCCGCGTATCTTCAGGGTCCTGCCGCCACCAAGTGGAGAGGCCGACGCCAATGCCGCGGGCGTGGCACTTCCCGATGAACTCGGTAAGGGCCGGAATGACCTGAACCCGGGTCAGCGATTGCGCTCCCCAGCTCGTCTGGTTCCAGGTTGGCAGAATGTCCCACTCGCGCGTGGGGCCGAATGACACCAGATGCGGGAAGGCGTCGATGCGGACCGCGTTGTAGCCGCGCTCGACGAGCTCATCGAGCACTTGGTCCCAGTTTTCGTAACCGGCCCCGGGCCAGCGCCGTTCCAGCCAGGAAAAGTCCCACATCGTAATCGCGTAGGGCCTGAGGTAGCGGGGTTTCATCGATGGCGATCCTCCGGGGCCGGCGCTTGTTCTTTTGACCTGTCAGCCTGGCCGCTCACAATCCATAGACCGCATGAACCGACATTGACAATAGGTTTGCAGCGTGCTTTCTGCGAAACGATGAATACCTAGCAGATAGGTCGGCCTTGAGCAGTGATCTCTACCTTCGACCGGTTGATGCCTCTGATGAGGAAGAGGCCCCCACCTCCCTCGTCCAAAAAGTCATCCACGGGATGCGCCAGATGATCCGCTCCGAGGGGATGAAGGTTGGCGATGCCTTGCCCAGTGAATCAGCTATCGCGGAGCAGCTGGGGGTGTCCCGGGCCGTGGCACGGGAGGCTTACCGCTCGATGGCGGCTCTGGGTCTCATCAGTGTGGGCAATGGCAGGCGCCCCCGCGTGTCCGCGGTGGACGACCAGGTTCTGGCCCTCGTCATCGATCACGGCGTGCAAACCGACCAGGTGTCGGTGCAGCAGATACTGGACGTGCGCCGTACGATCGAGATGCGAACGGTCGGGCTCGCAGCGCTGCGGCGTACCGAAAAGGAGGCGCGCGAGATCAAGGCGCTGGCGGCAGCGATGCGCGCCGATTTCCACCACACGGAAAAGGTCATGGAACACGACATCGCCTTCCATGAAGCGATCGCCGGGGCGTCACGCAACCCAATGTTCGCGCTGATCGTGGGCTCATTCCACGTGGTCACTCGTCAAACTTGGCGCGTCGGTTGGTTGGCGCGCGAAAGCGACGAAGATCGCTACGACAACGTCGCCTGTCATGAGGCGATCGCCGCGCATATCGAGGCCGGCAACCGCGCTGCCGCAGAACAGCAGATGGCGGCGCACTTCGACAACACGGTGAAGGTGCTGCTTGCAAGCGGCATCAACTAAGGCCCGAGGGGAGGGGCGCTGGTGAAAGTCCAGAAGATCGAAACGGTCCGCATCGCCGAGCATGCCAACATTTGTTGGGTGCGTGTGCACACCGACGCCGGGATGGCAGGCCTGGGTGAAACGTTTTTTGGCGCTCAAGCGGTCGAGGCCTACATCCACGAGACCGTCGCTCCGCTCTTGCTTGGTCGCGATCCGCTGCAGATCGACGGAATCGCGCGCGCGTTGACGGGCTATCTGGGGTTTGCGTCCACCGGTGTCGAGATGCGCGGCAACTCGGCGATCGATATTGCGCTGTGGGACCTGTTCGGCAAAGTGAGCGGTCAGCCCCTCGCTCAGCTGCTCGGCGGTTTCACCCGAGCGTCCATCCGCACCTACAACACCTGCGCTGGCAGCGCCTACATGCAGGAAGGCGGTCAGACCGTTTCGAACTACGGCTTGGACAAAAAGCGGACCGCGTACGCCGACCTCGACGCGTTCCTGCACCACGCTGACGACCTCGCCGAAGAGTTGCTCGCGAGCGGGATCACCGCCATGAAGATCTGGCCGTTCGACGTAGCGGCGGAAAAGTCAGGCGGCCAATACATCAGTGCGGCTGATATGAAGGCTGCGCTCGAGCCGTTCGAGAAGATCCGCAAACGCGTCGGCGACCGCATGGACATCATGGTCGAACTGCACTCGAAGTGGGAGCTGCTTCCAGCCATCGAGATTGCGCGCGAACTCGCTCAGTTCAAGACGTTCTGGCACGAGGACCCCATCCGCATGGACGCCTTGGGCGATCTGAAGCGGTATGCCGAAGCCTCACGTGCGCCGCTCTGTGCGTCAGAAACCCTCGCGACACGCTGGCGCTTCCGCGACCTGCTCGAAACGGGCGCGGCCGGCATTGTGATGCTCGATCTGTCCTGGTGCGGGGGAATTTCGGAGGCACGCAAGATCGCCTCGATGACCGAAGCGTGGCATCTGCCCGTCGCGCCGCACGATTGCACCGGCCCCGTGGTGCTCACTGCATCCACGCACTTGTCGCTCAATGCGCCGAATGCGCTCGTGCAGGAGAGTGTACGGGCATTCTACAACACTTGGTATCCGGAGGTCGTCACGGCTATCCCGCAAGTCAAGGGCGGGATGATCTCCGTTCCTCCGGGGCCGGGCCTCGGGCTCGATCTTCATCCAGAGCTCGATAAGCGCTTCACCACAAAGAGGAAGGTGTCTGAAGCAATCAAGTAAGACCTCAACCAGAAAGGGAGGATCTAATGTACGGACTCAAGAAGACGGTGCTTGGAGTGGCGGCGGCAATGCTGCTCATGGGAGGGTCTGCGATCGCGCAGGACAAGCCTCTCAAGATTATCTACGTCACCCACTCCGACGCCGGCAACGCCTTCTGGCTCTCGGTAAAGAAGGGCATGGATGACGCTTGTGCCCTGATCAAGGCCGACTGCCAGATGTTGTTCGTATCCAAGGCGGGAGACATCCAAGGCCAGGTGGCCAATATTCAGTCGGCGGCGGCGCAGTCCCCTGACCTGATCATCACCTCGATCCCCGACAACAAGGCGTTCGACTCGGTCATCAAGGATACGGTCGATTCCGGCATTCCGGTCATTGCCTCGAACGTCGACGACACCGAGGGCGCCAAGGGTAATGCACGCTTGGCCTTCGTAGGTCAGGACTTCCTGTTGGCCGGCGAGGCGCTCGGGCAGGCGGTGGCAGCCAAGTTCCCGGCATCGGGCGACATCCAGGTGCTGGTTGGCGTGAATGCTCCGGATCAGAACTGGTCGCGTCGTCGCGCGGATGGCGTCGAGGCTGCATTCAAAGACTGGCAGTCGGCTCACCCGGACCGCAAGATTACCTGGTCTGAAATCGACGCCGGCCTCGACTACGGCACGACGGGAGATCGCTTTGGCAATTTCCTGACCGGAGCACCAAATCTTACCGCCTACGTCGACACCGGCTTCTGGGATGTCGGCGTGACTTCAGTGCTCAAAGATCGCGGCATCGAGCCCGGCAAGATCATTGTCGGAGGCTTCGATCTCGTGCCGGACGTGCTGGCACAGATGAAGGCTGGGTACATCCAGTTCCATATCGACCAGCAGCCGTACCTGCAGGGCTACGTTCCGGCGATGGAAGCGCCGCTGATCAAGAACTACAAGCTCGCGGCCTTCGACGTTAACACCGGTAGCGCCGTCGTCACGCCGGATCAGGTCGATGCAATCGAACAGCTCTCCAAGAATGGCTATCGCTGATCGCAGAGCGGTTGACGTGTCGGGGGCGCCTAAAGGCGCTCCCGCTCCCGAGGCCGTCAGCCCACGTCGCAGAACCAGCCCCGCAAAGCGTCTGCTGAAGATCTACATGGAGCGGCCCGAGCTCGTCGCGCTCGTTGTCCTCATTGTTTTGGTGGCCTACTTCACCATAGCGTCGGGAGGTCTGTTCCTTAGCCCCGCAAATCTGCGCGGCATTCTGAGTCTGTTTCCGGAGCTGGCCATCATGGCTCTCGGGTTTGGGCTCCTGATGACGGCCGGGGAGTTCGACCTCTCCATCGGCTCGACGTTCGGTCTGACGCCGATGGTCGTCTGTGTCCTGTGCGACACGGGTCTGAATTTCTGGCCCGCATTCGTGGTCGGACTTCTATGCTGTGTGCTGATCGGCATCATCAACGGCGTCATCACACTGCGGTTCGGCATCCCGAGCTTCATCGCCACATTGGGCATGCTCTTCATGCTGAGGAGCCTTTGCGTTGTCATCTACTCCCACGGTGCTGCGCCATCTTTGCCGGACGACGCCCCCGTATGGGCCTTTTCTCAGGCGATCGGCTTCATCCGTGTATCGGTGATCTGGCTCGCCGTGCTCGCGCTCATTGTCTACGTGCTGCTCGAGAAGACCAATTTCGGCAACTGGGTCAAGGCAACCGGTGGTGCCTTGGAATCCGCCAAATCCATGGGGATACCAACCAATGCGGTGAAGGTCGCGTGCTTCATCATATGCTCGCTATTCGCCGGCATCGCCGGTGTCATCCAGGTGGTTCGTATTGCCTCTCCCTTGCCGTCTCTGGGTGATGGAATGGAGTTACAGGCAATCGCTGCGGCCGTGATTGGCGGCATCGCCCTTTCGGGCGGCGTTGGCAATGTTCTGGGCGCCATCGTTGGCATGGCCATTATTCGAGTGATCGACTCGGGCATGATCATGAGCCGGGTCGATGCGAACTGGTTCCAATTCGCAATCGGGCTGCTGACGGTTCTTGCCGTGATCGCCAATATGTGGCTGGGCCGGCGCGCCCGAGGTATGAAAGTGGAGACCGATCAATGACGCCGCTCATCGAGTGCTCGGGGTTGGAGAAGTGGTACTCCGGTGTGCACGCTCTCAAGAAGGTCGACTTCACGGTTCAGCAGGGCGAGGCGGTCGGGCTGGTCGGAGACAACGGAGCAGGCAAGTCCACCCTCATCAAGATACTTTCAGGCGTGCACGACGCTGATGCCGGCACGATCCGCGTCGAGGGCAAACAGGTCAGGATTCGGAACCCGCGGCAGGCAATGGAACTCGGCATCGAGACCATCTACCAGTACAATTCGATGGTCCCGACGATGAGCATCGCTCGCAACGTCTTCATTGGCCGCGAGCCACTCAAATGGGGGGCGCTCGGCATTGGTTGGATGGACAAAAAGAAGATGCAGCGCGAGAGCGTGCGAGCCATCGCCGACGTCGATCTCCATCTGCGTTCGCCGGATGCTCTTGTGGGGGAACTGTCGGGCGGCCAGCGTCAGGGTGTCGCGATCGCCCGGGCGATGCACTTCAAATCAAAGGTGCTCATTCTGGATGAGCCGACCAATCATCTATCGGTGAAGGAAACGGACAAGGTGATTGGGTTCGTGCGCGACTTGAAGCACCAGAATGTCTCCGGCATCTTCATCTCACACAACATCCATCACGTCTTCGAATGCTGCGACCGTATCGTTGCAATGGCTCGCGGCGAGATCGTCTTCGACAAACCTGCGGCCGAAACCTCGGTCGATGAAGTCCATGGTCTGCTCTGAAGATGGCTGAATTTTCTGGAAAGAACGTTCTGATCACGGGCGCCCTGGGAACGCTGGGGACTGCTCAGACGCAGGCTTTCGCAGAGCTCGAGGCAAATCTTATCTTACTCGATCTACCGTCCGATCCGAGGGTTGATGCAAGGCTCGCAGCGATCCACGACTCTCAAGGCTCCCCAGGGGCCAGATATGTTGGATTGGATCTGGGTGACCTGCACCAAGCGGAGGCCACAATACGCCGTCTCTCCGACGAGGTCGGTGGCATCGACGTCCTTGTTTCGAACGCTGCCCTGATCATCAACAAGCCCTTTGAGCAGTTTTCGATCGAAGAATACGAAGCGCAGTTGCGGGTGAATTCCGCCGCGACGTTTGCGCTCGTCCGCGCCATTGCCCCGGCCATGAAGCAGAAGCGTGATGGAAAGATCATCAACTTCTGTTCGGTCACCCTGAACGGGCGATGGGACGGCTACGTCCCCTACGTGGCAAGCAAGGGAGCCATGTATGGGCTCACGAAGTCCCTGGCTCGCGAGCTTGGTCCGTTCAATGTCAGGGTCAACGCCGTCTCTCCGGGCGCGGTCCTGTCGGACGCCGAGAACCGGGTCTTCGCGGACAGGCTCGAGCAGTACAACAGCTGGATACTTGAAAACCAAAGCTTGAAGCAGCGCATCCAGGCTTCGGATGTCGCCGACCTCGTCGTGTTCCTCGCATCCAATCGATCACGCATGATCACCGGCCAGAACATTCAAGTGGATGGTGGTTGGTAGGTCTGAGGTCCCCTGCAGAAGCTACGAAAGACAACGTCCAAACCAAAGGCGCTCCGTTGTGCCGCGACCACCCAAACGGGTCATGCACGTGTCATCGGCTTCAATTATGATGCGACCAGCCTCGACCACATCCGCATTCGCTACAGCATTCAGTACGACGGGGTGGAGATCGAACAGCTCTCGCCCGGCAGCGGTGGCAGGTTGCCAATGCTGTCGTTGAAGGCCTGTGCGAGCTTGCGCATCGCCTCCTGCGTCGAGGTCATCGAGTAGAGGTTGCACACGTCACGTCCTCCTTCCCACTTCATAGACGTGAAGCACGTTGCCCGAGTCGTCCCATGTCTGGATACAGACGGGATTCAGGGGCACCTGTGGACGAGACACAAACAGTGGTTCGCCAACTCCTCCCACCAGCGGAAACACGGTGAGCTGAAGCTCATCAACCAAGTCATGCGCCAAGAGGTTCTGCCAGAGCAGGTGGCTCATGAGGACAAGAATATCCCGTCCCTGTTGCCGCTTCAGTTCCCCGGATCCTGTCGTGGGCCCTATGACGAGGGATGACTTCGGTGTTGGTCCAGGGCGAGAGTTCGGCGGGCTCAGCTTGTCCGAGATCACGAGCTTTGGGGTTTGGGCGATGAGGGTCGAGAACTCACGCCGGATCGCCGTCGAATTCGGATCGTCTGGTACCCCCGGCCAGTAGCTCTTATTGCCCAGAAACGATCGGCGGCTGAGCAACAGGTAGTCGGCGTTGGCCAATAGGTCGGCGTTGAAGTAATCCTAGCTCTGATCGCCGTGGTAGTCCGGATGGAGGTGTTCGAACGGCGGACCCATCTCGTGATCAGGCCCATCAAACAGCCCGTCGATGGTCACGAAGTTGCTGACAATCAGTCGTCGCATAGTGATCCCCGTTGCTCGGGCTCTTAGTCTAGATCAGGGATGGCGCCATGCTGGAAGAGCACTTCGCTCGGACCATAGTCGCCCTCGGCGGGGTTAGCCTCCCGAGACCAGGCGATGACGCCAGCGTGGTGATATGACAGCTCTCGGGCTTTCGTCACCGCTCGCCGCTCGTCGGGCATCTCACGCACCTCGAACGCCGGATACAGCTCGCCACCCTCGCCTCGGTCAAAGGCCCAAAGCACAATCAGCTTCGGCTTGAGCTTCGGTTGGGGGATTAATCTTCAACGCCGTTTGACACTCACAGAAATCGATCCCGACGACGAAAACCGTCGCCCGGGGCCTCTGCGACCTCGGCATGGGCTGCGCCGAATTCGGGACCGTCATCGGCTACAGCAGCGGCAAGGGCGGGGGCGGACGGCGACGAGGCCGCTAGCGAAGTGCAGAAAAAACGTGGCCCATTCTGCCCGGCTCGGGTTCATCATCCCGTCGAATCGGACTCACGAGGTCACTTTTTTACAAGCGAGCCTCGGTCTGTCGCCCTAAGCGTGCGCGATGACTCCGCAGACGTCAGGAGAGTGCACGTGCAGTTCATAGTAGCAGTGATCTTATTTGTGGTGGTCTCCGGGATCGTTGACGCGCGCTTGCCGTGGCCACGGTCAGGGAAAGGGACAAACCAGTGATTGCCGGCCATTTCGGGTTCGCTGCCGGTGTCAAGAGCCGCGAGACGGCGACCCCTCTTTGGGCGCTCATGCTTGCAACAATCTGGCTCGATGTGGTGTTCGTGCCGCTCTTCATCATGAAGATTGAGACGGTAGTGCCCATCCAGGGTTACCACCAGACATACGGCGGAGCATTCATCTATGCTGCTTATACCCATTCGCTTGTCGGGGCCGCATTGCTTTCCGTTGTTGCGGGATGCGCTGGCAAGCTCGCGTGGGGTTTAAGGTCCGCGGCACTCGCGGAACTGGCACTAGTCCTCACAGGAGGCGGGCTTTACTGGCGGGCCGCCTCGTCGGTCGCGCGGCAGGCCGGTCACCATCAGCGGCTGGCGCGCCTTTCGGGCTTCCTCGTGATACTATTTGGTATCGCGGTGCTCGGCCTGGACTTCTCCGGCGTATTAGGATGACGCTCTAACTCCGCAGCCATTGCCCGGTCGCAAAATCGTGCATCTGCTCCAGATCCTCGCCTACGTCATCACGCTCGCCGAGTTCGGGGCGTCCTCGTTCTTCACGCTGACCGGGAGCCAGGCCCACCTGCGCCGTCTGCAGGAGGTTCATTTTCCACTTGGAGTTGCCCGCATCCTCGCGATGATCGAAGTCATCGCGGTCGTAGGTCTTGTTGCCGGGATATGGATTCCTCCACTTCGTGTGGCCGGCGGCCTTACACTCGCACTCTGCTTCCTGCCGTTCCTTCTCCGCTCGGCGCAGGTGAACCGTCCCATCACGGACTCGCTCGCACTGGCGCTTTTCATGCTGTGTTCGATCACCGCGGCGACGGTGTAAAGCTGCAACAGACCACACTCGACCCCGCCATTCAGGCAACTGCCGTCGCATCTGTCTGACATCAATCAGCAAGGCGTTGAGAACATGCTTCTAGCCTTGCGGCGAGCCTGAGGCACGCCGGACGCTGCAGCATCCGGGGCCAAACTGAACCGGTCAATTTCTTACAAGCGCGCCTCCCTCGCGGCTCTTAGGGTGCAGCAAGTCGAACCTGGGGAAAACCGATGTCGTATCTCATCACCGGCGCTTCTGGCGCGAGCGGCCGCAACATCGTGAGCCAGTTGCTCGCTGCCGGAGCGAGCGTCAGGGTTATCAGCCGGAAGCCGGAACGGGCAGAGTACCCCGCGGGCGTCGAGGTTGCCGGGGGCGACTTTGCCAAAGGCGATTTCGCGGACCACCTTTTCAAGGGCGTCACAAAAGTCTTCGTGTTTCCGGCAGAGGGCGGAGTTGATGCTTTCGCTGCCAAGGCTTCGAGCGCAAAGATACAGCAGTTCGTCGTCCTCTCATCGCTCGCGGTGTCGGAGGAACACACTCGAGATATCGCGTCGGCAAGCAACCTGCACCACGCCCGGATCGAAAAGGCCATCAAGGCGACGGGTATTCCGACGACCATTCTGAGACCTGGAACGTTCGCCAATAATCTCCTCGCATGGGCCCCTGCGATTCGAGCGGCCGGAGCGGTCTTCGGGCCTTATCCCACGTCGGCGCAGGCCCCCATTCACGAAGCCGATGTCGCGGCGGTCGCGGTTGCGACCCTTCTTGCGGACGGACAGGTGGATCACGTCTACGCCCTTACCGGACCGCAGGCCCTATCGCGCGTGGAGCAGTTGAATGCCATCGGCGAAGCTCTTGGACGACCCCTCCAGTTCCGCGAAACGACACCCGAGCAGTTCCGAGAGTCGATGAAGCAATACATGCCTGACGGCATCATCAAGATGCTGCTGGACTATTGGTCCGACACGGTGACGAAACCGGATGTCGTGCGGCCGACCGTGCAGGAGGTAACCGGCAAGCGCGGCCGTACGTTGTCGGAGTGGGCCAGGGACCACGTCTCCGACTTCAGGTGAGTGGCAAACCTGCCACGCTCTTTCAGACTGTTGTTTCACTGGCGATGGGCGGGTTCATGGACCATCCCTCGCAAGCGACTTGAACGCGATTGCCGGCGCGCGAGCGGATGCTACGTCGGCCAAGTGGAGAGAAACATGAGCCATCTAAATCGCCGCGAGTTCGCCCTGTTAGCGGGCGCCGCAGTCGTGTCCGCGTCGATCCCCGCC
>Ga0068855_100008900_pt1 | contig 12135 bp, 8 predicted proteins | sample KBSCornC52_FD_66592 | JGI IMG/M metagenome (GOLD analysis project Ga0068855, IMG submission 66592) | Corn rhizosphere microbial communities from Kellogg Biological Station, Michigan, USA - KBS Corn C5-2 | ecosystem: Host-associated > Plants > Roots > Rhizosphere > Soil ...
AAGCTCGAAGCGGGCGAGCAGTGCGACGACGCCAACGTGAAGAGCGGTGACGGTTGCACTTGGAATTGCTTGCTCGAAAAGTGCGGCAATGGCGTGGTCGATCCCGGTGAGGCCTGCGACGACGGTAACACCGTCGACAGCGATACTTGCCGCAACAACTGCACCGCGCCGAAGTGCGGCGACCACGTGCTCGACTTGCTGCGCGGCGAACAGTGCGACGACGGCAACACCGCGAGTGGCGACGGTTGCAGCGCGTTCTGCACCGTCGAAGCGGTGTGCGGCAACGGCAAGGTCGATCCGGGCGAGCTGTGCGACGACGGCAACACCAAGAGCGGCGACGGTTGCAGCGCGACCTGCACTTGGGAGAGCTGCGGCGACGGCATCGTCGAGACCGGCGAAGCGTGCGATCCGCTCGACCCGGTGACCGGAGCCACGTGTCGCAAGGATTGCACCGTGATCAAGTGCGGCGACAAGATCTTCGATCCGGGCGAGCAATGTGACGACGGCAACAACGTGAGCGGCGATGGCTGCAGCGCGACGTGCACGCTGGAGACGGTGTGCGGCAATGCCAAGCGTGAGGGCTTCGAGCAATGTGACGACGGCAACAAAGTGAATGGCGACGGCTGCAACTCGACGTGCCGCTGGGAGTACTGCGGCAACGGCGTCATTGACGTGAATTCGAGCGGCACCGCTACCGAACAATGTGACGACGGCAACAACGTGAGCGGCGACGGCTGTTCGTCCACCTGCACGCACGAAGCGGTCTGCGGCAATGCCGTCCGAGAAGGCAGCGAGCAATGCGATGACGGCAATCTCACTGCCGGCGACGGTTGTAGCGCCACGTGCCGCATCGAGGCCTACTGCGGCGACGGCATCGTCGAGCCCGGCGAGCAGTGCGATCCGAAAGATCCGATCACCGGCCCAGACTGCACCGCCAACTGCACGACCGTGGTCGTGAAGTAGTGGGGTGTCGGGCCTCCGCGGCGGCCGCTCGGGCCGACGCTTGGGGGCCCGCGGCGGCGCAGCGGAGCGAGCACGCCGCGCCGCACTCGGACGCGCACTGGCGGGGCAGCCAACAACCCTAAGCGAGCAAAATCAGCTCCGTGATCTCGGCGGGGGCTCCGAGGCGCATGGGCGGGCCCCAATAGCCGGTGCCGTTGCTGACGAAGATTTGCGTTTTGCCGAATTGCGCGAGGCCTTGCACGACCGGTTGTTGCAAGCGCACGAGGTACGTCCAAGGCCAGATTTGGCCGCCGTGCGTATGACCCGAGAGCTGCAGCCCGACGCCGTGATTTTGCGCTTCGTGGATCGTGCGCGGTTGGTGGGCGAGCAGCACGAGCTCGCGCTCCGGATCGCGGCCGCCGAGCGCCTTTGGCAGATCTTCGCCGTGGCCGTCGCCGAAGCGTTTGGCGGAGTGGTCGTCCGTGCCGGCGAGATCGAAGCTCGCGTGCTCATCACCGATCGACACGCGCTCGTTGCGCAGCACGCGAATACCGAGCCGGCGGAGCTCGCTGCACCACGCCTCCGCGCCCGAGTAGTATTCGTGGTTGCCGGTCACGAAAAAGACGCCGTATTTGGCGCGCAGCTCGGCGAGCGGTGCGGTGTGCTCGGCCAAATCTTCGACCGTGCCGTCGACTAGATCGCCGGTGATGGCGATGATGTCTGGATTGAGCGCGTTGGTTTGCGCGACAATCGTCTCGATGAAGCTTTTGTGAATCGTGGGCCCGACGTGCACGTCCGAAAGTTGGACGATGCGTGTGCCGCTGAGCGGCTTCGGCAGGCGCGCGAGCGTTACTTCGACTTGGCGATGCCGCACGCGGCCGAGCGCGGAGCGCACCGACCAGAGGCCGAGCGAACCGCCGACCAGCGCGGCCGCGCCCGCGATCATCCGCGCAACGGCCTGGCGCCGAACCGGGTCGAGCGGCGGCGCGTCGCTGAGCGAGCGCGCGACTTCCCAGACTCCGCGCGCGAGGTCCGCGACCCCGAGCGCGAGGACCAGAAACAAAAGTAGCCCAAGCCAGGTCATGGCCAGCCAGACCAGCGGCTCGCTGAGGCTGGCCAGGCCGCTGCGGCGCAGAAACAGTGTCCCGGGAATCGCGATGAACAGGAAAATTAGGCTGTAAGTGAGAGCGCGGGTGGCTCCTGGCGGGAGGGCCGGGTCGCGGATCAAGCGAGACCAGACGTAATAGTGGGCGCTGCCGACCAGCGAGACCATGATCGTGAAGAACAGCGCGAACGTGAGGAGCCGGGTCATTTCTTGGCCATTTATGGGGGCATTCCGCGGGCCTGCCAAGGGCCGCGAAATAGCTGAGCTGAGGGTTGAAGATGTGGCGGGCTCGGCCTACGTATTCGGCCAGGGTTGGCCCGTCTGCGGTGCCGCCCGCAGACCTCAGTCATTTTTTTCGAGAGCAGGAGCCATCGTGGACAGCTACAGGCCGGAATCAGACAGGGATCCCGTCGAAACGCGGGAATGGATTGATTCGCTCAAATCCGTGGTCGAACACGAGGGTCGCGAACGCGCGCGCTTCCTGCTCGAGCGCACGATCGAAGATGCGCGCCGGCAGGGCGTTGCGCCCGTGCTGCCGCTCAACACCGACTACGTCAACACCGTGCGCGTGGACGAGCAGCCCGAGTTCCCCGGTGACAAAGAGCTCGAGAGCCGCATCAGCCGCATCATTCGTTGGAACGCGGCGGTGATGGTGAACCGCGCGAACAAGAAGTACGACGGCATCGGCGGCCACATCTCGACCTATGCCTCGAGCGCCACGCTGTACGAAATCGGCTTCAACCACTTCTTCCGCGGGAAGGATGGCGAGGGCCTCGGCGATCAGGTGTATTTCCAAGGGCATGCCTCGCCCGGCATGTATTCGCGCTCGTTCCTCGAGGGTCGCTTCAGTGTCGATCACATGGAGCACTTTCGCCGTGAAACCGAGCGCGGGCGCGGGCTTTCGTCGTATCCGCATCCGCGGCTGATGCCGAACTATTGGGAGTTCCCGACGGTCAGCATGGGGCTCGGGCCGATCGGCGCCATCTACCAGGCGCGCTTCAACCGTTACATGGAGAACCGCGGCCTGGCGGACACCTCCAAATCACACGTGTGGTGCTTCGTCGGTGACGGCGAGACGGACGAGCCCGAAACCCTCGGTGCGCTGCGCATCGCCGCGGGCGAGAAGCTCGACAATCTGACGTTCGTCGTCAACTGCAACTTGCAGCGGCTCGACGGGCCGGTGCGCGGCAACGGCAAGATCATTCAAGATCTCGAGGCCGTGTTCCGCGGCTCGGGTTGGGACGTGATCAAGGTCATTTGGGGCGACAACTGGGACGAAATCTTCGCCCGCGACAGCGAAGGCGTGCTCCGCGACCACCTCAACACGATCGTCGATGGCGAGTGGCAGCGGCTCACGACCGCTTCCGGCGAAACCGTGCGCAAGGCGTTTTTCGCGCGCGATCCGCGCATGCTCGAGCTCGTGAGCCACCTCAGTGACGAGCAGGTCGGCGCGCTGCGCCGCGGCGGCCACAGCAGCGACAAGGTGTATGCCGGATTCAAGCGCGCGCTCGAGGTCAAGGGTCGGCCGACGGCGATCCTCGCGCACACCGTCAAGGGCTACATGCTCGGCGAGAGCTTCGAGGGCTCGAACGTGACGCACTCGAAGAAGAAGCTGCAATCGGCCGAACTCAAGGCCTTCCGTGATATTTTGGAATTGCCGATCACGGACGACAAGATCGACGAATCGCCGTTTTATCACCCGGGCATGGACAGCCCGGAAGTGAAATACCTGCTCGAGCGCCGGCGCGTGCTGGGCGGCCCGCTGCCGAAGCGCCGCACGACCGTGGACGTGCAGCTCGAAGCGCCGAAGCCCGAGCTGTTTGCCGAGTTCTACCAGGGCATGGCCAAGGGCGAAGCGTCCACCACGATGGTGTTCTCGCGCATGCTGGCGAAGCTCTTGCGCGACAAGACCATTGGCAAGCGCGTGGTGCCGATCGTGCCAGACGAGGCGCGCACGTTCGGTATGGACGCGCTGTTCGGCCAGGTCGGCATCTACGCCGCGCACGGTCAGCTGTACGAGCCGATCGACAAGGGCAAATTGCTCTATTACCGCGAGAGCAAGGATGGCCAGGTGCTGGAAGAGGGCATCACCGAGGCAGGCTCCATGGCCTCGTTCATTTCGGCCGCCACCTCGTACTCGGTGCTCGGCCAGCCGATGATCCCGTTTTACATCTTTTATTCGATGTTCGGCTTTCAGCGCACCGGCGATCAGCTGTGGGCGGCGGGCGACTCCATGGCGCGCGGCTTCGTGCTGGGTGCCACCGCGGGTCGAACCACGCTGAACGGCGAAGGCCTGCAGCACGAGGACGGCCATAGCCACATGGCGGCGATGAGCGTGCCGAACGTGGTCGCGTACGACGTGAGCTTCGCGTTCGAGCTCGCAGCGGTGATCGAAGACGGCCTGTCGCGGATGTTCGAGAAGAACGAGAACATCTACTATTACATCACGCTGCAAAATGAAGATTACCCCATGCCGCCCATGCCGGAGGGCGCGCGGGATGGCGTGCTGCGCGGCATCTACAAGTTCAAAAACGCCGAGAAGCGGCTGAAGCACCACGTGCAGCTCTTCGGCAGCGGCTCGATCATGATGCAGGTGCTGCGCGCACAAGCCATGTTGGCGGAAAAGTTCGACATCTCCGCGGACGTCTGGGGCGTCACCAGTTATCAGCAGCTGCGCAATGACGGCATGTCGTGCGAGCGTCACAACCGGTTGAACCCCGAGGCCGAGCCACGCGTGCCTTATCTGACGCAGGTGCTGTCCGGCGTCGAAGGGCCGTTCATCGCCGCCTCCGATTACATCAAGGCCACGGCGGACGTGGTCGCGCGGTTCATCCCCGGTCGCTTCGTGCCGCTCGGCACCGACGGCTTCGGCATGAGCGACACGCGTGAAGCACTCCGACGTCATTTCGAGGTCGACGCCGAAAGCATCGTGATCGGCGCTCTGGACGGCCTGCGCCAGGACGGCAAACTGTCGGGCAAGGACGTCGCGATCGCGATCCAGCAGCTCGGCATCGATTCCGGCAAAATCGAACCGATGAAGGTGTGAGCCTTCGGCCCTCTGCACGACGCGCCTTTGCGCGTCGTGCTTGACTGCTCCGCGTTCGCCGCGCGCGCTGCCCGCGAGCCGCTTACGCCAAACGCTCGGCGATCGCGCGGTGTGCTTTGGGCATGGCGAGCGCGGGCAGCTCGGTCGGCTTCTTCCACGCAAGCTCGGCGACCGAGCGCGCGACGGCCGTGCCGTTCGGGCAGCTCGTGCGGTAAGCGTCGAGCGTGATACGAAAGCGGGTGACGGTGTGGCGCACTGCGCACAAAATCTCCAGCGGCTCGCCGCGCAGCCCGACGCTGCTCACGAGCGCGCGCTGGATGGCCGCCGCGGCCGTCTCCTCTTCGGCGACCTCGGTATTCGGGAACAGCCACATGCCCGCCCAGCGTGGCGCGTCAGGGCGCAGCCGGACGACCAGCGCGCGTCCCGAGCGCAGGACCACGGCCGCGACCATTTGAACTTTCGTCGGCTTTTCCCGGGCCGGAAGCTCCGGCAATTGCTCGACCAAACCTTGGGGAAGGGCCGTGCAATAGGCGGCGAGTGGGCACGCATCGCAACGCGCCTTATGCGGCGTGCACACGGTCGCACCAAGCTCCATCAACGCCTGATTGAAGTCGCCCGGCGCTTCCGCGGGCACGAGTGCGCGAGCCAGTTCCCAAAGCTCGCTCTTGAGCGGCGCGCGATTCGGATCCCCGCGGCGGGCGAACAGTCGCGAAAGCACGCGCACCACGTTTCCGTCGACCAAGGGCTCGGCCTGACCGTAGGCGATGCTGGCGATCGCGCCGGCAGAGTAGGGACCGATCCCAGGCAAGGTGCGTAGCTCGCTCACCTGATCGGGGACTCGTCCGCCGTGGCGGATCACGATCTGCTCGGCCGCGCGCCGCAAGTTGCGCGCGCGCGAGTAGTAACCGAGCCCTTGCCAGGCGTGCAGCACGTCACTCTCGTCGGCGCGCGCGAGCGTCTTCACGTCCGGAAAGCGTGCCATCCAGCGCTCGAAGTACGGCACCACGGTGGCGACTTGAGTTTGCTGCAGCATCATCTCGCTCACCCACACTGCGTACGGGTCGAGCGATCTGCGCCACGGTAGGTCTCGCTTGTGCGCGCGGTACCAACGTAGCAGTTCCCGGCCAATTGCCCGGGCCGTCGAGCTTGCGACGGGCGCGGGCGCTCGTCGTGCTTTCGCGGGAAGCGGGGACAGGTTCTTCTTCACTGACGCGGGCTACCGTTTTGGGTTGTTCGCCGCGCGTTCTGCCACGGATTCGACTCGGCCCCGAGTTTGTCTTGTTCCGGGCGCGGGATCCGTGAGAAAATCCGGCTCTTCGTTTCATGGCGGATCCCCTCATCGTCTCGCTCGAGTCCATACGCACCGACGGTTGGTTCGAGCGGATCGGCGAGGGTATCGGCAGCTTCCAAGCGCTGTGCGACATCGTTGGGCCGCGCTTCTTCGGCTTTGCCATGATCACCGGCGCGCGGATCACCTCGCTCACGGTCGACCGCCGCACGCCGGACAACACGCTGGTCGACTTCGTGGTCGGTCCGGAGGACGCCGAAATCACCGAGAGCGATACCCAGCGCCTCACGTTGGGAGACTTTCGCCGCAGGCTCGTGAGCGCCTTGGTCACCGAAGAGCCGCTCGGGCCTGCGCCGCGCCGCGCCACCGATCTCGAAGCCGTGCAACTGCACATCGGCGTGCGCTATTTGCTGCTCGCCCCGCTCTACGGCTACACGCTGCGCGAACTCACGGTCGATCGCGAGGGCTCGCACCTACGCCTTTTGCACGACGGCATCGAGGAGAGCTATGCCGTCGGTGCGTTCCGCGCGCGCCTCCGCACCCACGTTCGCGAGGAGCTCGATCGGCTGGCGCGCCCGGCGGCTCGCGGCGCGATCGAGCTGAGCCGAGTGGCCGAGGCCGAGACGGCCGCCGCACGCGGCGACCAAGTGCGGATCTTGGAGCTGCTCGGCGCTTGGCCGGCGCCGCTCGCCATTTTCCTGCGCACGCCGGATGGGCAAATGCTCAACGCCGACACCCGGGCGCTGATCGCCCGGGCGCTCGGCCTGCTAGGCAGCGCGTGCATTGCCCTAGGCGAGATGGGGAAGGGCGAGGAAGTACTCCGGCTCGGCGTTCAATATGCCGGCGACGGCACGGCTGCCTCGGACATCTACTTCCGGCTGGGTGAGGCCATGCTCGGTGACGGGCGCCCGGGTGAGGCCATCGGTCCGCTCCGTCGAGCCGCCAATTTGGGCGCTCCCGGCGAGCGCGTTTGGCCGATGCTGGCCCAGGCGCTGCTCGCGCGGGCCCGCTATGTCGCTGCTTTCTCGGCCGTGCTCGAGGCCAAGGCCGCTGGCGCCAGCCCACAGACGCTCGCCCCGCTGATCGAGCAGGTTGAATCGGCCCTGGGGCCGCCCTTCCGGAGCTGGCGGGAGCTCGTCGAAGGCCCCGCGCCTTCGGCGGGCTAACCTGGGCCGCGCCGGGCTCGGGCGAGGCGACTTTCGGGCGCCCCGTCGCTCGCATTGACAGGCTGCGGACGCAAGCACTACATAGCGCCCAGACGAGGCGTAATTTCCAGCGGTTGCGCGCGCCGAGCCGGCATTTTAGCCGGCCCCGGGGCGACAGCGCCCGCTCGACTTGAGCGCTCCGCCTGCAACGCTAGCCGAGCGTTGCCGTACCTCACGCCTGAAGCGAGTTCGCCGAATGCTTGAAACCTACCTACCAATGTTCGTGATGTTCGCGATCGTCGCGGTCATCTCGTCCGTGATGTTCTTGGGCGGACAGTTCATCGGACCCAAAAATCCGAACCCCGAGAAGCTCAGCCCCTTCGAGTGCGGTAACGACACCGAAGGCGCGAAGAACACCAAGCTGAGCGTCAAATTTTACCTCACCGCGATCCTCTTCGTCGTCTTCGACATCGAGGTCGTCTTCATGTACCCGTGGGCGACCCTATTCAAAGGGCTCGGCTGGAGCGGCTTCGCGACGATGTTCAGTTTCATCGTCGCGCTGGTCGTGGCGCTCGCCTACTGCTGGAAAAAGGGAGCCCTCGAATGGGAGAGCTGAAACAGACTTCGACGCAGATCATCGAGCCGGGCGCCGCCGGCGGCGCGGGTTTCGCCACCACGCGCTTGGAGGCCGTTTTGGCCTGGGCCCAGAAATACTCGCTGTTCATGTACCCGTTCGTGACCGCCTGTTGCGGCATGGAGTTCATGAGCGTGTCGAGCCCGCGCTACGACTTTTCGCGCTTCGGTTCGGAGGCGCCACGCTTCTCGCCGCGCCAGTCGGACTTGCTCTGGGTCGTCGGCACGATCACCCAACGCCAAGCCCCGATCTTGAAGCGCATCTACGAGCAGATGGCAGAGCCGAAGTGGGTGCTCGCTTTCGGCACGTGCGCCTCGTGCGGTGGCTTCTACGACAACTACGCGTGCGTTGCGGGCGTCGACAAAGTGATTCCTTGTGACGTGTACGTGCCGGGCTGTCCGCCGCGCCCGGAGGCCGTGCTCGACGGGCTGATGCTCTTGCAGGACAAGATCCAGAGCGGCAACCGTGCGCCGGCGATCGTGAAGCCGCGCCAAGATCCGGTGGTCGAGCCGAACCTCGGCCTGGTGCAGCTGCGCAAATCGCGTACGTCGATCGTCTGAGAGAGTTCCCCCGATGTCAAAAGCTCTGCTCGAACTGATCAAGAAGAACTTCGGCGCGGCGGTTCTCGAATCGCACTCCCTGCACGGCGACGAAACTGTCGTGGTCGAAGCCGGCGCGTGGAAAGAGGTCGCGCGCTTTTTGCACGACTCGCCGCAGGCCAGCATGGACATGCTGACCGATCTGACCGCGGTGGATTTTCCGGACCGCGAGCCGCGCTTCGAAATCGTGGCGCACTTTTATTCACTCAGCCGCGGTCACCGCTTGCGCGTGAAGACGCGCACCGGTGACGCCGAAGGCGACGACGCAGTGGTCGACTCGCTGTGTGACTTTTGGGCCAGCGCCAATTGGCTCGAGCGAGAGTGCTTCGATCTGTTCGGCGTGATCTTCAAGGGTCACCCGGATCTGCGCCGAATCCTGCTCTACCCGGAGTTCGAAGGGCACCCGCTGCGAAAAGATTACCCCGCCGAGAAGATTCAACCGCTCATCGCATACCGCGACGTGCCCAACATCGAAAAGATCGCGCCCTTCACGGTCGACGAAGGCATGTCCTTTGGTCGCCAGACGCACACCCACCCGCGTAGCGAAGGCGATGACGCCCACGTGAAAGCCGCCGACTCACAGGTAAACTGATGGAGCCACTCGATCAAGAATTAGACGAAGCCGAGCTCGAGATGCCGACCGAGCCCATGTTGCTCAACGTCGGCCCGGCGCACCCGGCCATGCACGGCACCGTGCGTTGCGTGATGGAGCTCAGCGGCGAAATCATCGAGCACGTCGACGTGCAGGTCGGCTATCTGCACCGCGGCTTCGAGAAGATGTGCGAGCGCGGCACGTGGACGCAGGTGTTCCCGTACGTCGACCGCTGCAACTACGTCTCGCCCATGTTGAACAACGTGGCCTTCGCGCTCGCCTGCGAGAAGATGCTGGGCGTTACCGTGCCCGAGCGCTGCCAGTGGTATCGCATGATCCTCGGCGAGCTCGCGCGGATGTCGGATCACCTGACGTGCGACGGCGCCATGGCCATGGAACTTGGCGCGTTTACGCCGTTTTTGTGGATGATCAAGGCGCGCGAGATGATTTGGGATCTCCTGGAAGAGGAGACCGGCGCGCGGCTCACGCACAGCTTCGGCCGCGTCGGCGGCATGGCGTCGCCACCCACGGACAACCTGAAGGACAACGCCCGCGCCGTCACGAAGCACATCTTGTCGGTGATCGACGAGGTCGAAAAGCTGCTGCTCGGTAACCGCATCTTCCTCGATCGGCTGGAAGGCATCGGCGTCATCAGCCAGGCGGACGCGATCTCGCTCGGCTGGACTGGGCCGTGCCTGCGCGCGACGGGCGTGCCGTACGACGTGCGTAAGGCGCACCCGTACTTGAAGTACGGCGAGGTCGACTTCGAGGTGCCGGTCGGCTCGGCCAGCGACTGCTTCGATCGGTTCATGGTGCGCCTGGCCGAAATGCGGCAGAGCGCGCGCATCATCGAGCAATGCTGCGAGCGGATGCCGGACAGTGGCGCGGTCAACATCGACGACCCGCGCATCATCCTGCCGCCCAAGGACGAGGTCTACAAGACCATCGAGGGCACGATCCAGCACTTCAAGATCGTGATGGAAGGCCTGAAATTGCCGGCCGGCGAGGTGTACTCCTACACCGAGGGCGGCAACGGCGAGCTCGGCTTCTATCTCGTCAGTGACGGCAGCGGTACGCCCTACCGCGTGCGTATCCGCCCGCCGTGCTTCCTCATTACCGCCGGCCTCGAGCGCGTGATCACGGGCGCGATGATGGCGGACGTCGTCCCGAGCTTCGGCTCGCTGAACATGATCGGTGGCGAGTGCGATCGTTGAGCCGAGCGCTCTGACGATCCGCCTCTTTCTCTTTCGTTCTTTCGGAAAAATCGCATGCCGAACTTCAAACTAGACGACCGCGAGATCCCTTTCGAGCCGGGCGAGACCATCATCCGCGCGGCGCAAAAGGCGGGCATCGACATTCCGCACTACTGCTGGCACGCGGGGCTGTCCGTGGCCGCCAATTGCCGCATGTGCTTGGTCGAAATCATGCCGCCGCCCGGCCGCCCAGCGATGTTGCTGGACGTGCTGGCCTGGGACGAAAAAGCCCAGCAATACTTGCCGCAGAAGAAGCCGAAGCTCGTGCCGAGCTGTCAGCAGGCAGCAGCGGACGGCATGGTCGTGAAGAGCCAGACCAGCGAGCACGTCGATACCGCTCGCGCTGCGGTGCAGGAGCTCTTGCTCTTGAACCACCCGGTCGATTGCCCGATCTGCGATCAAGCGGGCGAGTGCCGGCTGCAGGATTATTGGCTCGAGCACCAGGGCACGAAGAAGCGCATGCGCGACGAGCCGATCCACAAGCCCAAGGCGGTGGTGTTCGGCCCGACCATCGTTTACGACGCGGAGCGCTGCATCGTGTGCACGCGCTGCGTGCGCGTGTCCGAAGAGCTCGCCAAAGATCCCGTGCTCAGCGTGCGCGAACGCGGCAACCTGAACGAGATTGTGGTCGCGCCGGGCCGTCAGCTCGACCACGCCTACACGCTGATGACCGAATACGTGTGCCCCGTCGGCGCGCTCACCTCGATTGATTTCCGGTTCAAGGCGCGCGTCTGGTTTTTGCGCTCGACGCGCACGGTGTGCGTCGGTTGCGCAACGGGCTGCAACTCGTTCTCGGATTTCGATCCGCGCAATCAAAAGGTGTATCGCTACCGCCCGCGCGAAAACCTGGCCGTGAACAAGTTCTGGATGTGCGACGACGGCATGCTCGACCACCGTCGCATCCACGAAGGTCGCGTGCACGACGCGCGCGTCGCCGGCGAGAGCGTCGCGCTCGCGACCGCGCTGGAAAAGGCGGCCGAAATCCTGAGCAAGGCCAGCCCAGACAGCACGGCCATCGTGCTCAGCGCCGAGCACTCGAACGAGGACAACTTCGCGCTGCTGGCGCTGGCCAAGGCCTACGGCATCAGCGCCGTGTACCAGAGCGGGCGCCCGGCAGGGCAGGGCGACGACATCCTGCGGCACCCCGACAAGAACCCGAACACGACCGGCATTGCCCAGCTCGGCAAGGCCGCGGGTCTGAAGAGCTTCGTCGAATTCGTGGAAGCGATTCGTGCCGGCAAGGCCAAGACGGTGATCGCGCTCGGGTCCGCCACGCCGTCGGCCGGCGGCGGCGCCGCGCTCGCCGAAATCACCAACCTTATCGCGATCTCGACGCACGAAGGTCCGTTTGCCGCCAAGGCGCGCGTGGTCTTGCCCGCGAGCAGCTGGGCGGAAGCCGACGGCACGTTCGTGAACGCCAAGGGCCTGGCCCAAGAAAGCGAAAAGACGATCAATCCCCAAGGCGCGTCGAAGCCTGCCTTCCGACTGATCGCCGATCTCGCGACCTTCGCCGGCAAACCGCTCGGCTTCA
>Ga0068855_100008901_pt1 | contig 12134 bp, 8 predicted proteins | sample KBSCornC52_FD_66592 | JGI IMG/M metagenome (GOLD analysis project Ga0068855, IMG submission 66592) | Corn rhizosphere microbial communities from Kellogg Biological Station, Michigan, USA - KBS Corn C5-2 | ecosystem: Host-associated > Plants > Roots > Rhizosphere > Soil ...
AGCCGCCAGAGGCCGACGCTCAGCGACACATGAGTCGACAAGAGCACGCCGGCTGAAACGACGAGGGCGATGAGTAAGGCGAGATCCACGGGCGCGCTCCAGAAGATACCTCGCGCGCTGTGGGTGCCGGTGGTCAGCCAGGAAAAGCCTGCCGATTTCGCGCGGCTCGAGCCGACGGCCCGCTCCCGGCCCGCGCTTATAGAAGGCCGGGAAAGCGCGCTCAAACGCCGCAAATTGCGGGTTTGGCGTGGGGCCCCATCCCCCTGCTACACTCCCGAACCGTGCGATCCTCTCATCTGCTCTTTGGCGCCGCGCTCGCGGGCCTGCTCCTCCCGCTGCCGCTTGGCCTGCATGCCGCCCACGCGGACGGCGGCAACAGCCGGCCGGACACCATGCCGGTGAGCGAGATCCACCCCGGCATGAAAGGCTACGGCCTGACCGTGTTTTCCGGCACCAAACCGGAGCGCTTCGACGTCGAGGTGATCGACGTGTTGAAGAATTTCCGGCCGAAGCAGGATTTGATCTTGGTCAAGACCAAGCATCCGCGGCTCGAGATCACCAAAGTGGTCGCCGGCATGAGCGGCAGCCCGATCTATCTCAACGACAAGATGATCGGCGCCTATGCCTACGGTTGGACGTTCGGCTCCGAGCCCGTCGCGGGCGTCACGCCGATCGCGAACATGCTCGGCGAGCTCGCGCGGCCGCTGCCGCCGCAAATCGACGGTTGGCCGCTGAAGCTCGTGCCGCAAGCCGACACCAAAGCCGCGCCGCGCGCGCGCCACGCGGCCAACGATTTCGGTCCGCGCTATCAGGGCGATTTGGCGCACTACGACGTGCGCCAGCACGCCGCGCAATTGGCGCACACGCTCGGTTTGGGCGATCCGCGGACCGTCAGCGCGCTCACGCCGGTTTCCACGCCCATTTTGCTGGGTGGCATGGGTCCGCGTTCGATCGCCTTCGCTCAACAAATGCTGTCGCCTTTGGGGCTCGAGCCGCTGCAGGCCGGCGGTGGCGGCAGCCCGGACCCGAACGCACCGACGCGCTACGTCGACGGTGGCGCCATCGGCGTGCAGCTGATTCGCGGCGATATGAGCGCGATGGGACTTGGCACCGTGACCCGCGTCGAAGGCGACAAGTTGGTGGCTTTCGGCCACCCGATGAGCGAGCTCGGCGTGACCGCGCTGCCCACGGCGATCGGGCGCGTGATTTGGTTTTTGGCCAGCGATCAGCGCTCGTTCAAGATCGGCATGGCGGTGCGCGACGTGGGCGCCTTGGTCAACGATCGGCAATCGGCGATTGTCGTCTCGCACAGCGTCAAGGCGCCGGTGATTCCGATCAAGGTGAGCATCCACGGCGCGCCCGGCTTCACCGCGTCGAATTGGAGCTTCGAGGTCGCGCACGACAAATTCATGACGCCTTCGTTTGCCTCCGTCGCGCTCGGCAGCGCTTTGCAGGAGGTCGCCAATGAGCACCAAGACGTGAGCTGGACGGCGACCAGTGTGCTCAAAATCAAGGGCTTCCCCGATATTACGCTGCAAGATTACGGCGTCGCGATCGGCGGCACGCCGGAGGCCGGCGAGTTCGTGCGCTCGAACTTGGTGCGGGCGATGGGCACGATCATGAACAACCCCTGGCAACCCGCGATCATCGAGGGGGCCACGATGGACATTCAGCTCCGCTACGCACGCGACATTTTGCGCCTGCGCGGTGCGGAGGTGCTCGAATCGGAGATCGACGCGGGCGCGCCGGCTCGGATCCGGCTCACGCTCGTGCCGTACTCCGGACCCGAGGTCACGCGCGTGGTCTCGGTGCCGATTCCGGCTCACTTGGCCGGGCAAACGGTGAACCTCGAAATCGAGCCCGGCTATAGCGAAGATCGCGACCAATCGGCGCCCGACAACCTGGCGCAAATGATCAAAAATTTCGAAAACCCGGTGTACCCGGCCAAATCTGCGGTCGTCAGCTTCGGCACGGGCGACGCGGGCGTCACGTTCAAAGGGCGCATCGCACATGATTTGCCGCCCGGCGCGCTCGACGCCATTCGCCCGGAAACCTCGTCCGTAGCGCCCGAAACCTTTCAAACGACGACGCGCGTCGTCGTCGACTTGCCACAGTTCATGGTGGGGCGTGACCGCGTGTCGGTCACGGTGCGCCCGGTGCTGCGCTGAGCTTCGTTGGTCTTGTCCCGTCTCCCTCCACGCGAAACACGGAAATCATGAATCGACTCCTTCGCTACTCCCTCCTCGGTGCAGGTCTGGTCTTCGCGGCCCACGCGTCTGCGGTCGGCACGCGCCGCTTTTCGCTCGAGAAAGCCGCGGATTTCAAAGGCGGTGATCTGAAGGGCGTCGCCGTCGACTCGGCCGGTCACGTGCGCGCCGGTTTCAATCTCGGGTCGGTGCCCGTACTGCAGGGCTCGGCGATCTGGGCGGCTCTGCCGTTGCGCGACGGCTCGGTGCTGCTCGGCACCGGCAATGAGGGCAAATTGCTCAAGCTCCAGGGCGGCGCGGTCAGCGTCTTGGCCGAGACCAAGGCATTGGTCATCACCTCGCTCGTGGAAGCTTGGGGCGGCAGCGTCGTGATGGGCACTTTGCCTGACGGCAAAGTGATGAAGTACGACCACGGCAAGCTCGCGGACCTAGCGAGCTTGAAGGGCACCGAGCACGTCTGGCAAGTCGCCTACGACGACAAGCACAAAGCGCTCTACGCCGCGACCGGGCCGGAAGGGAAGCTCTATCGCATCTCGGAGAGCGGCGATGCGCAGGTGTACTTCGACGCGCCCGAGCAACAGCTGATGAGCGTCGCGATCGCGCCGGACGGCACGGTGTACGCCGGCGCGAGTGACAAGGCCAAGCTGTACAAGATCACGGCTCCGGGGCACGCGACCGTGCTGTACGACTTCGGCCGCACCGAGGTGCGCGCAATCGCGGTGAACAAAAAGGGCGAGGTGTTCGCGATCGCCAATGACATCAAGCCCGGCAGTCAGGCGCCCAGCCGCCATGCGGAGGGCGCGCCCGCGCAGCCCGTCAACACCGCACCCAAGACCAAAGGCAAAGGCACGCTGTACAAGTTTGCGAGCGATGGCACGCCCGACCAACTGCTGGACGACTCGGACGAGCATTACACGAGCCTCGCCTTGGGCGACGATGGCCGGCCGTACGTGGGCACGGGCGTCGAAGGCCGCGTGTACACGGTCGACGCCAATCACAACAGCGTGCTCGTGGCCGACGTGGACGAGCGGCAAGTGGGCGCACTGGTCCTGACCGGCAAAGAGCAACTCGTGGTCGCGAGTGATCCGGCGGTCGTCCACCCGGTGAAGGGCGTGGGTGGTCCGGACGCGGTTTGGACGAGCAAAGTGCTCGATGCTGGGCTGCGCGCGCGCTTCGGCAAAATCACCTGGGAGGCGACGGGCCCGATCCAAGTCTCGACCCGCACCGGCAACACCAAGGAGCCGGACGACACCTGGAGCGCCTGGAGCAATGGCTTCGCCACGCCCGCGCTGATCGACAGCCCAGCCGCGCGCTACTTGCAGGTTCGCGCGCGCTTCGAAAAAGATCCGAACGCGGTCTTGAGCGAAATTGGCGTCTCGTTTTTGACCGACAATTTGCGAGCGGTCATCACCAGCGTCGACGCCAAGGATTCGGACAGCACGGAGAGCGACGACTCGATTCACTCCTCGGGCGGCCCAGTGACGCACAAACCGGAATCGACGATCTCGCTCACCTGGAAGGTCGACAACCCGGACAAGGACGATTTGCGCTACCGGCTGCAATACCGTCAGGTCGGCAGCAACACCTGGTTCGACGTGCTCCGGCCGCAAGAGAAGCTGACCAAGGAAAACTACTCCTGGGACACCTCGGATTTGCCCGAGGGCCGCTATCGCGTGCGCTTGGTCGCGACTGATGAGCTGTCCAATCCTCCCGATCGCGTAACGCGGGACGAGATGGAGAGCAGCGTCGTGCTGGTCGACAACACTTCGCCGGTGATCGAGGGCTTGAAGGTCGTGGGCAAGCGCGTGCAGGGCGTGGCCATCGACGGCGTTGGCCCGATCGCTCGAATCGAGATCTCGCGGGCTGGCTCCGACGAGTGGACGCCATTTTACCCGACCGACGGCATCTTCGACGAACAGCGCGAGGAGTTCGACGCGGACGTGTCCAAGCTCGCGCCGGTCACGCCCGCGCTGCTCAGCCTGCGCGTCTACGACAAGGCCAATAATTACGTGGTTCGCAGCGTGCTCCTGAAGTAGCGGGCTTGGCCGCTGGCAGTTTGCGCGCTCGCGCCGGGCGGCCATGGTGCTAGGCTGTAAATCACTTTGCTTTCGCTGCGTCGCGCCGTATCGGCTGGGTTTTGTTCGGCCTTGCTCTTGGGCCTGGCCTGGGGCTGCTCTGCCTCCAATGATTCGGGCTCGAGCCCCGGCACGGGCAGCGGCGGCAATCCCGGCATCGGCGAAGCCGGCAATGACGTCCAAACCCTGAGTCCTGATTCGGGCGAGGCCGGCAGTGGCTCGCTGGGCGTGAACCCGCTTTGCGGCAGCACGCGGCTGTGCGTCCCGGATCAGCCCGGAGAATGCGCGCACTACTCACCCCCGCCCGCCGATATCGACGCCAGCAGTGACGGCACGCCCACGCCCCAAGGCGGCGAAAGCGGCGAAAGCGGCGAAGGTGGGGCGGCGGGCCAAAGCACGGCCGCGGGCGCGGCCGGTGCCGCGGGTGCGAGCACGGGCGACGCGGGTGCGGGCGGTGCAGCGGGCGCAGGCGGTGCAGCGGGCGCAGGCGGCGCGCCCAGCTTGCCTCTGCCCCGCTTCAGCTGCCAGGTGCAGCGCTCGGCGGCCGCGCCAATGGCCGTGGTGTCAGCCTGCGCGGTCGTGGGCTCGGGCGGGGTCAACGCACCGTGCCTGACCTCCAGTGACTGCGGTTGGGACGCGAAGCACGGCGCGCTCGGCTGCGTGGGCGACGCAAATTCCGGGCTATGCGAGCCCTATTGCTGCAAGGGCGACGACACCTGCGCGGTCGGCTCGTATTGCGCCGAGCGCCAGCTGCGCGACGCGCTCACCAATCAATCGAGCCTGACCCCGGCCGCGCCCAAGGTGATGATTCCGGTCTGCGTGCCGGCCGAGAATTGCGATCTCAGCACGCCCTATCCGTGTCCGGAAGGAATGGACTGCGCGTGCAAAGCGGACACCGCCTGCATGGTGGTGCGCGCGGACGGGACGACGACCTGCGCCGTGCCGGGCGCAGGCAAAGCCGGCGACGGTTGTCCGTGCGCTTGGGGTCACGTTTGCTCCGCCGCGACCAATCAGTGCCTGAAGCTCTGCTACACCCGCGGCACGCCGAGCTGCGGGACCGGAACGTGTCAAGCGTCCGCGGAGTTGCCGGACGGCTGGGGCGTGTGCGTCGGCGCGGCGCTGCCGAGCGCCGGCTGACTCGCGCTCAGATCTTCGAGCTGCAGGTTCAGCTCCGCGCCGAGCAGCAGCGTCAAACACATGATCCAGAGCCAGCCGAGCACGATCGCCACGGCCGAGAGCGTGCCGTAGAAGAGCGCAAAACGCGCCAAGTGGTGCGCATAATAGGCGAAGGCCAAAGAAGCGCTGCCCGACGCGCCGACGGTGACCAGCGCGCCCGGCCAAACGCGCCGCACGACGTGTGGACGCTCGACGGCAATGCGAAAGAACCCGGCCAAGAGCGCGGTCGCAATCAGCAGCACCAGCGCGAGCAACAAGAAGTGGCTCGCGTGATCCAAGAGCGGCATTTGTCCGAGCGCGACGAAATGCAAGAGCGCAGCCGGGCCGCCCGCGAGCGTGACCGCCAAACTTCCGCTCGCCGTAAATAGCCCAATCGCGAGCACGACGCAGGCCAGCGCGAGCAAGCGGCGCTTCCACCACGGGCGCCGCTCCGCACCCACGGTGATCTCGAGCACGGCCATCAACGTGTTGAACGCGGACGAAGCCAGCCAGAGCGCGCCGAGCAGCGCGAGCGGCGCGACCGCGCTGACCGAAAATTGCCCGAGCTGCGTCCAAATCAACGTGCGCACTTCTTGCGGCGTGAGATCGACCAGCAAAGACGCGCTGGTCAGCACCGCGTCACTGCCTTGGGACAAACGCGCAAATAGCCAGCCGGCGAGCGCAAACATCGGAATGGCAGCCAAGAACAGATCGAACGCCATGGCGCTCGCCGCCTGCAGCGTGTCGCGCGTGACGAGCCCTTGCGCGACCAGCCACAAGCGATGGCTGAACGGCGTGGTTGCCGCGAGCTCGGCCGCGCGCATGGACACTCGCTCCCAGCGGCCGCTCTGCGGCGGTGGCTCATCGGGGCGCTTCAACCAACCGTCGCTCATTGTCTCTGCCGGGTCTGGCGTAAACCGTGAAATGATCGCATACCAGAGCCCGTGGCACTCCACCAGGAAACGCTCGAGGTTCGGACGCGCGCCCCGGGTTTGTCGAACGTAACCGCGGAGGTGAGCGCGGTCGTCGCGCGCAGCCGCATCACCACCGGCCTCTGCACCATTTTCGTCCAGCACACCTCGGCCAGCCTGGTGATTCAGGAAAATGCCGATCCCGCCGTCTTGCGCGATCTCGAGCGCTTCCTCGCCGAGCTCGCGCCCGAATCGCGCGCCTGGGAGCACGACGACGAGGGCCCGGACGACATGCCCGCGCACGCGCGCTCCGCGCTCACCAAAACATCGGAGACCATTCCGGTCAGCCGTGGCCAGCTGGCGCTGGGCGTCTGGCAAGGGCTCTACTTGTGGGAGCACCGCGCACGACCGCACACGCGACGGCTAGTCGTGCACATCGCCGGCGAATAACGGCGCTTCCTGCCGTTCAGCGCTCGTTCTCGCCTGCGCTGACCTGATGCAACTCCGGATCGGCACTCGAGCCTTGGGTTTGATGGTCACGCGGCCGTCGCAGGACGGCGCAGCCTTCGGCGTCGCGGACGACTTCCCGTGAACGCAGAGAACCGCGCCGGCGAGTGGCACGCGCGCAACGGCTCAGCGCTTTTCAGGTTTTTGGCTAACCCGGGTCGGCGCGGTCTTTCGGCTCGATTTCACCGGGGCTGGCGCGGGCCGCGCGCGGCTTGCCGCCGCTTTCTTCGGCCGAGGGCGGTCCGCCAAGCGCACCACCAGGCGCAGCCCCGACCAGATTTCGTCCACCGCGCAGACTTTGTTGTCGACCAAGCCCTGCGCGAGCCCCAAGCGCCGGACATCGGCCTCGGTCACGTCCGTGGTTCGGCCCGAGGCTTTTTTGGGCCAGCAAATCCAGAGCCCGCCGCTCGGATCGAGGCGTTGCTGGGCGCGCGGCAAGAGTTTTTCGAGCGCGGCACGCGATTCTGCGAAGCACACGATCACGTCTAGCGGCGAGCGCCCGCGCGCGCCGTCGGTCTGAAGCACCCCCGGCGGAAGCGCGCCGAGCGCCCGGGCAAAATCCGCCGGGGCGCCATAGGTGCCGAAGCGCGCTCCGGGTTTTAGCCCGAGTTTTTGGGGCAGCGGAGTTCCGGAATAGCCTGCCATCGGCGCCGAATCTTACACGGTTTGCCAGAGTCGCGGGTCTCTGCAATAGCCTCGGCCAGCGCCGATGTTCGATCTCCGTTTTGCGACGCCCCCCGAGTGGCTCGACACCGTCTTTGCCAATTTCGATGCATTCCTGCTCGATCACGCCGCCTGCGAGCGAAAGGCAGCCGCCACGGGCATGTCGTTCGTCGTGCGCTATCCAGACAAGAGCGCGCTGATCGAGCCGCTGATCGAGTTTGCACGCGAGGAGCTCGAGCACTTCCAGACCATGTATCGCATCATTCACGAGCGCGGCCTGATCTTGGCGGACGACTACAAGGATCCGTACGTGAACGCGCTGCGCGCCAAGTCCCGAACCGGCGGCGAGGGCATGTTGCTCGATCGCCTGATCATCGCCGGTATCGTGGAAGCGCGCGGCTGTGAGCGGCTGTTCATGGTCGCCGAGGCGCTGGGCCAGCAAAAATCGCCGCTCGCGGAGCCGTACCTCGAGCTGGCGCGCGCCGAGGCTCGCCACCATGGTTTGTTCTTCCGCTTGGCCCGCGCCTACTACGCGGACGACGTGATCGACGCCCGCGCCGCCGAGCTGCTCGATTTCGAGGCGGACCTGGTCGCGAAATTGCCGCACCGCGCGGCGGTGCACTAAGTCTTCGTGCTGCCTGCTCCCCAGCACTCCGCGCAATATTTTGCTCGCTACGCCGAGCCGGAAGCCGCGCTCGCAGCGCCGATCGAAGGCACGTACGACGCGGCAATCGTCGTGCCTTTGTGCCGAGAATCGCCGGCATTTCTCGCCGGCTACGAGGCCGCGCGCCGCGCCTTTCCGGGCCGCGTGCTGCTGGTATTGGTGGTCAACGGCGCAGACGGCGCAAGCCCCGAGACGCACCTAGAAAATCAAGGCTTGTTGAGCGCGCTCGCCGAGCGCTTCGGTGATCGAACCGAGCTCTCTCTGCCAGGCGTCGCGGCGCGAGCGTGGCTCGCGCGCGAGTCTTTGGGCGACGTGCTGTGGCTGGATCGCGCGAGCCCCGGCGTGCGGCTCCCGCGCGGCGAGGGTGTCGGCTTGGCACGCAAGCTCGGTGCCGATCTCGCCGTTCAGCTGTGGGCGCGCGGGCAGATCGCGTGCTCGCAGATCGCGTGCAGTGACGCCGACGCGACGCTGCCGGCCGATTACTTTGCGCGGCTCGTCCGCGCTGCCACCACCGAGCCGTCGAGCCCCGCGCTGCTCTGGCCCTTCGAGCACGTGCCGGCTGGCGACTCCGCGCTCGACGAAGCCACGTTGCTGTACGAAATCTCGCTGCGCTATTACGTGCTCGGTTTGGCTGCCGCAGGCTCGCCCTATGCTTATCAAAGCGTCGGGAGCTCGCTGTGCGTCGACGCGCGGGCCTACGTCAGCGTGCGCGGTTTTCCGAAACGCGCGGCCGCCGAGGACTTCTACTTGCTCGATAAGCTCGCAAAGCTCGGTCCGCTTCGCCGATTGAACGGCGCTCCGCTACGGCTGAGTGCTCGCTTCTCCGATCGCGTGCCGTTCGGAACAGGCCGGGGTACGCGAGACATTGCCGAGCTTGAAAGTCCGCGTGACCAATTCAAGCTCTACTCGCCGGCGCTGTTCGCGGCGCTCCGCACGGTGCTCGCGGGGCTCGATGCGTTTGCAAGCTCGCGCGTGCCGGGCGCGCTTCGGAGCGCGATCGAAGCCAGCTCGACCGAGCTCGTCGAGCCGACGCTGGCTGCGCTCGAGTCGCTCAATGTCTTCGCTGCGCTCGAGGCCGCGGCGACCCAAGCGCCGGCCGGGCCCGTGCTTCGGCGGCGCGTGCACACCTGGTTCGATGCGCTGCGCACCTTGCGCTTCATGCACCTGCTGCGCGACGCGTGCGCGCCATCTTTACCCTGGCACGACGCGCTCGCTCGCGCGCCATTTCTGGCCGAACCGTTTGCTGACGGCGACAGTCCGGCTGCGGTGCTCGCGCGCCTCGCGCTGGCGGAGTCCGAGCTGCCCGAGCTCGTCGGACCCACCCGCTGAGTACTGACGCACCTCGGATACAGTGCGGGACGGCGGTTCACGGTCAGCGAAAAGCGCGCGAAATCCCGGCAGCGTGCGCGCTCGAGCTCACGGCACGTACGTTGCTAACTCTCGCCCGTCATGCGCCGCTTGTGGTCGTTCGCGCTCGGGAGTCTTTGGCTGCTCAGTGCGTCGCTTGCCCAGGCGCGCCCGTCCGTGTTGGTCGTAGCCAGCGATCCGGCTCGGATCAGCCAAATCGAGGCCGCAAAAATCGTAGCCAGCGATGGGTCCTGGTGGCTGAGCGTGCGGCTTTCAGGGAGCGCCAAGCTCGCGGTCGTGGTTTCGGAGGCTGAGCTCGAAGTCGCCCCGGCCGCAGACGCCTGGCTTCGAGCTTTGGATTTTTCGACGCGCGTGCGCGTCACGCCACCGCCGGGTCCGCTTGCGGCGTGTTCTGACGTGACGGGCAATTTGGCGGACAGCGGCGTCCCCGAACCGCCATCTCTTACCGCGAGTGCGGTAGCGCGAGTGCTCTCCGAGCTCGCCCTGCGCCGCGCATTGGAAAGCGAGGGTTTTGCGCTCGAGCTGCCCTTGGCGGACCGGTTTAGCGCGGGTGCCAGCGCGCCGTACCGCGTTGCGCTGTTCGAAGCGACGGCGAGCGGCGGAAGCTCGGCAGCCATTCGCTTGCATGCTGCGGCGCCCGCCTTGTCGCTGCCCGGCATCGCGGTGGCGGGGCGAAAATCGGTGCCGCTGAGCCTGCTCGCGCTCGCTCCGCGCGCGGTCCTCCCGGACGTGAACCCGATCTTCGATGCCAGCGATTTTCCGGTCAAGTACCTGGGCGCCACGGCGGGCACGGATTACGTCGCGGCGCGCGCCTCCTGGCTCGCGCTCGACCCCACGCGCTGGTTACTCGAGGCGCGCGACTCATCCGCGCTCTTTGCGCGCACCGTGATCCCGGGCGCCGGCGAAATCGAGGCCGCGGTTTCGCTCTACTTTCAGCGCGCCGCCGGGGCGCGCGAGGGGCTCGCTTGTTTCAACGCGGTGCAAGCCGCGCGCGCCGCTGCTTCGCGCGACGCGACCCACTACGCCTGCGGCAAGGCCGACGATTTGCTGCAGAGCTTGGGCGAGCTCGACTTCAGCGACGTGCGCGTGACGCGCGTGTTTGGCTCGACCGACGTGGACGGCGTCGCGCTTCGCGCCTCGAGCGACGGCGAACTCGGCGCCCGCGTGGTCGCAACCGACTTCGATGCGCGCGACTGCACTGCCGCCGTCACCGTCACCCCTGGTAGCGGGGAAACCGCTCAGCCCGGTGGCAGCTATCCCGCCCCGGTGGTTCCGAGCGGCGGAATGTCCGTGGATCCCTCGAGTGACTCGAGCAGCAGCGCGTCGAGCGAGGGCTGCCAGATGACCGTTTTCAGTGACTCCTGCTCCGGCGACTCGAGCAGCTCGAGCTCTGCCGACTCTTGCAGCGGTTCGAGTGATTCGAGTTCGAGCGATTCCTGTAGCGGCTCGAGTGACTCGAGCTCGAGTGATTCCTGCAGCGGCTCGAGTGACTCGAGCTCGAGCGATTCCTGTAGCGGCGATAGTTCGGGCTCGAACGACGATTCTTCCGGTTGCGGCAAGAGCAACTACGATGGCGACACCTGCTCTGGCAGCTCGTCGAGTAGCGCGGCTCCCGAGAGCAAGAGTGCGGCTCTCGAGCCGGGCCAGGTCGGTTCGCGCCGGCCCCGGCGGATTCACTTGAGCTTGATCACGCTGCTGGCCGCCCTGATCGCCGCGCCGCTGCGCCGGAAAAAGAGCTGGCGCCTGTTCGTCCACCCGTAAACTCCGCGGAGAATTGCGTGGAATAGGGAGCGTGGGACAGGGCGCGGCCGGGTCTTGTAGACTCCACTCTGAGCATGACCGTCGACCAGGATAGCTTTAGGAAGCAGTGGCTGATCCCCATCGTCGTCCTCACTCTGGCGTCGCTGTTCGTTTTCTGGGGGTTCTATTCGGTCGATCACTTCGTCACCGGCGGCGACTCGCAGCCGCTGCCGCGCACGCCCATCACGCGCTACGTGCACTTCGACCCGAGCAGCATCACCGACGCCGTGAGCTCCTTGGCCGGCATGATCGCGGCAGTGTTCGGGATTGTGATCACGGTCGTATCCATCATCGTGCAGTTATCCGCCGATCGGTACACCGGCGTTGCGCGCATGTTTTTGCGCGACCGCATCAATCTGGCGGTGATGGGCTACTACCTGATCGCCTGTGTGTGCGGCGTTTGGCTCAGCGTGTCGATCCACCGGGACTACGTGCCGCGCTTTGCGCTCTTGGCCATGATCAGCGCGACCACACTCGGCTTGGTGCTGATGGCGCCTTACTTTCGTTACGTGTTCTGGTTCCTCGAGCCGATGAACATCATTTCGCGCATTCGCAGCGAGGCGGTGGCCGTCGCGGCGAAAGGCGCCGAGGAACGCGATCCGGCGCGCTCGGCCGCAGCGCAAGCGTCCACGCTTTCCGCGATGGAAGAGCTCACCGATCTTACGAGTAACTCGATTTCGGGCAAGGACAAGATCATCGCCAGCGGCGCCGTCGACGCGCTCAAGGATTTTTCGCTCGCGTACCTGAAATCCAAGCCGAAGGCATCCGACGCCTGGTTCGACGT